>Ga0210409_10004178_pt1 | contig 15696 bp, 7 predicted proteins | sample IncBWH17MmetaG_FD_161649 | JGI IMG/M metagenome (GOLD analysis project Ga0210409, IMG submission 161649) | Forest soil microbial communities from Barre Woods Harvard Forest LTER site, Petersham, Massachusetts, United States - Inc-BW-H-17-M | ecosystem: Environmental > Terrestrial > Soil >...
GCACGGAGGACAGATTTTTCATTTTGAGCCGGCGGCGGGTTCCCCGTGACAACCTTTGCGGCGAGGGCTTATTTTTATTTTTATTCAGTTGCAGTTAAAGGCGGCCTCACGCAAAGGTCGCGAAGGCCGCAAGGGAAATGGAAACAGCTGCCAGTTCCGAAAAACGCCTTAGGCCTCAGGCCTCTGCCTGATCGGCCGCACTTCGACCGCCAAACGGTAGTCCAGGCCCGGACAATCGCGGGCGATCTCAACGGCATGAGCCAGGCTCTCGGCGTTAATCAGGATATATCCGCCGATGATTTCTTTTGTTTCGGAGTACGGCCCGTCAGTGACCGTCGCTCCGCGGGGCCCACGGAGAATCTTGCCTGTGTTTTCCAGGCCGTTGTTACCGGCAACGATGCCTTTGGCGTTCATTCCCGTCATCCATTCTGCGAAACGAGCCATGATTTGCTGAAGTTCGTCCGGCGTCGGGCCTGGTCCTGTTTGCGGCTGCCGAAGCAACAACATGAATTGGGACTGATTAGCTTGGGTAGTCATAATGGATACGCGTTTCCAGAGTGTATGACGAAGCCGGCGGTCTTGGCAGGACAAAAGGCAGTCTCCAAGAACCTGAATGTGATGGCGCTTGAATTTAGAAAACGGACCCCTAATTTCGGTGAAGAACTCGACTATGAAAATCCTGGGTTCCATGAACTGGAGCGGTCATTTTACTTCGGCAGTAGGCTCGAGCCGAAACCTGGGTTATGCTCTGGCCGTGGCTTTGATACTGGTTAATACACACCTTACGGCCCAGGAGTTGCCGCGGTTCCGCGCAAAGGTCATTAGCAAGGCAATCCAGTTTGGCTACCAACTCGTCGCAGTTGATTTGAACGGGGATGGGAAGAAGGACCTGATTGCAATTGACGAGAGGGCCTCGGAGGTCGCCTGGTTTGAGAATCCGACCTGGGAAAGGCATGTGCTGGCCACGAATGTCCCCCGGCCACTGAACGCAACGTGTTATGACATCGACGGTGACGGGATTCCCGAGGTGGTGCTGGCGTACCGTTTCGAGACCAGCCCGGAGCGCAGCGTGGGCAACGTCGCCCTGCTGACGCACGGCAAGGACGTGCGTCAGCCCTGGACCACGCGCGAGATCGATCGGGTGCCGACGGCACATCGCGTGCGATGGATTGACCCGGAGGGGAATGGGCAGAAGGTGCTGTTATTAGGGCCGATGGTCGGCCAGCGATTCCCGCCCTTGGAAGGTGACTCGGTGCCCATTTACCTGTACCGGCCTGGAAAGTGGACTCGGGAAACCATCTCCGAGGAACCGAAAGGGGTTTTGCACGCGATCAATCCCGTGAACTGGGACGGGAGTGCACGGCAACAGTTGCTGACGGCCAGTTACGCAGGAATTCACCGACTGGAGTTGGTCCACGGCAAATGGGTTTCGACACGCCTGGCGCAAGGCGATCCACGGCTCTGGCCGCTGTGCGGCAGCAGTGAGGTACGCCTGGGCCACCTTGGTCAGCAACGCATTCTGGTGGCCATCGAGCCGTGGCATGGAAACCAGGTAGTGGTGTATGTGCCGGAGGGCGAGCAATGGAAGCGTGTGGTCCTCGAGGACAAGATGGAGAATGGGCATGCTTTGGCCGTGGGGGACCTGGACGGCGACGGCCGCGACGAGATCGTGTGCGGGTTCAGGGGCAAAGGTTATCAATTGTCCATTTATCAGGCCGCGGACGGGAAAGGTGAGCGCTGGAATAAAACGGTTCTGGATGATGGCGGGATCGCGGCGGCTGACTGCGTTATCGGCGACTTTACGGGAGACGGCAGGCCCGACATCGTTGCCATCGGAGCGTCGACCGGGAATCTGAAGCTTTACGAAAATCTCGGCAAGTAGGGTTTATCTGGATTTAAGAGCACGTTGGCGGTGCAGTAAGTCCAGACTCCAGAATACGCCCGGTAAAGCCATCACCAGGAGCCTTGAGGCGCGATACCAAAGCGGACTAGGGCCCGTTCTGGCGAACACTCCGTGTGTCAACGGCTCTTGTGGAAATACGTAAACCGCGAGGGCCAAGAGCGCTAAACAAGCCACCAGCGAAACGAGTTGACTGAAGCGATCGCGGGCAGCCTTCGAGAGAAACCGCATACCGGCGAGAATAAAGAGTGTCGTAAGGATCAGGCCAAAAGCTTTCCAATCGGTCCTGGGTTGCCAGTCGTACAAGTTCCAGTAGAGCTCTAATGCCAGTAACGAAGCATAAAGTGCGATAGCGGCGGTCAACCAGCCCAGGGCGACGAAGATTGCTCGCTTCACGGAGATAGTTAAACAAAAGAAAACAAAGAGAACGAAGGCATTTTAGAGGGGCCGACTCTGGCGTATTTGGACACCACCACCATGAGGTGGGGACGGCGCGCTGCGCCGTCCCAGCCCGCGTTCAGCGGGCTGAACCAATGCCCAATGACATGCGAATCAAAACGATCGTTGCGCCGCTGAAAGCGGCGCGGACGGCGCAGCGTGCGCCATCCCTACCTGGATGGTTGAGCCCAGATGCTCCCGAGACGCTCTCCGTCTGCACGCGCGCTACGAGGGAGGATCGGCGGGCGGACTGGGGCGGTTCCCTTTGAACGGGCCACGAGCGCGGAGAGAGCGCGGATGGTAGGATGATCGAGCATTTCTCGCAGAGTCAGGCTCGTGCCAAAGGCTTGGTTCGTGCGGGCAAAGGCGCGCGTCGCCGATAGGGAATCGCCGCCTAGTTCGAAAAAGTCGTCGTCGATCCCAACTTGCTTAAGCGAGAGCACCTCTGCCCAAATGCCGGCCAGGCGCTGTTCGTCCGTATCCCTGGGAGCGATGTAATTTCTGCATGAAACCAAACTACCGTCCGGGGCGGGCAGCTGGCGCAGATCAATTTTGCCATTGGGCGTGAGAGGAAACTGCTTAAGCAATACGAACTGAGCGGGAACCATGTACACCGGAAGCTTTGTTCGAGCGAATTCCCGCAATTCGACTGTAGAAGGAGGGCCATTTTTACTGATGAGATAACCGACAAGCCGTTTTTCACCGAGGGAATCATCGCGCGCGGTGACTACGACATCCGCGATGCCAGAATGCAGGCGCAGGATACTTTCAATCTCGCCCAACTCGATGCGGAAGCCGCGGATTTTCACCTGGTGATCGAGACGACCCAGGCACTCGACAGTGCCGTCGGGTAAGTAACGGGCAAGGTCACCGGTCTTGTAAAGACGCTCGCCCGGCGGGGAGCCGAATGGGTTGGGGACAAACTTTTCGGCGGTCAATTCGTCCCGGCGCAGGTAACCGCGCGCGAGCCCGGCTCCGCCGATATGCAATTCTCCGCAGGTTCCGACCGGCACAGGACGGAGCTTGGCATCGAGGATGTACAGCTGTGTATTGGCCAGAGGCCGGCCGATAGCAATCGGGGCAGCAGGCTCAACTTTCCAGGCGGTAGACCAAATGGTAGTTTCGGTGGGGCCGTAAAAATTCCACACCTCTTTGGTTCGAGACAGCAACTGGTCGGCCAATTCGCGCTTGAGAGCCTCGCCTCCGCAGAAGATGGTGAGGTTGTCGTCACCGGTCCAGCCTGCTTCGATGAGCAGGCGCCAGGTAGCGGGCGTCGCCTGCATGACCGTGGGATGGCTCGAGGCGATCAATGCGCCGAGCTGCGAGCCGTCTCCCGCTTGCTCCCGTGTGGCCAGCGTGAGGCGTCCGCCGGTGATTAAAGGCATGAAGATTTCCAAGCCCGCGATATCGAATGATAGCGTGGTAACAGCCAGCAGGTTGTCCCGCTCGGTAAACCCGGCGGTGCTGGCAGCCGAGGTGAGCAGATTGATCACCGCCGGCTGGTTGACCAGGACACCTTTTGGCTTGCCGGTCGATCCGGAAGTGTAAATGACATAAGCCAGGGCGGCGGATGCCTGATGCGTGTCGGTTGGGGGCGAGCAAATCGGGGAGAAATCGCCCTGTGGGCTTACGGGCCGGCTAGCTAACAAACTTTCTACAGCCAGGACTCGGGCGGTTGAGGGCGGCAGTGTCTGAAGTAGAGCTCGTTCGCTCAGCAGTAGGCGCACCTGGGAATCTTCGAGCATGAAAGCCAAGCGGTCCTTTGGATAGGTTGGGTCTAGTGGAAGGTAAGCGCCGCCCGCTTTGAGAATCCCCAGCAGAGCGATCACCATTAGAGGAGTTCTTTCGAGGCACAGGCCGACCAGCTCTTCGGGCTCGAGGTTAAGGCCTCGCAGAGCTCGGGCCAGGATCTCTGCCTGTTCGTTGAGGCGTTGGTAAGTCAGTGACTCGTTCCCGGATACAAGCGCGATGCCTTCGGGATTTCGTCGAACCTGTTCCTCGAATAAAGCGGCAATGCGTCCGGGGCATGCAGGCTCCTGCTGGGTCCTGTTCCAGTCCAGAAGCATTTCCTTTCGCTCGGCATCCGGAAGCGGCGAGAAGGTGTCGAAGCGGGCATTCGGGTTCGTCGCCATTGCGCCCAATGTATTGAGGTAGTAGCCGTTCATGCGCTCGACCTGCGCCAGGCACAACTCATTGGGATCATAATCGATGTGAAGCTCCAAACGCGTGGAGCTCACATCCAGCATGAAGGTTGTATACGTGGTCAGATTATTAGCTTCAAAGTAATGACCCTCGGCCAAATCCAGACCCCCGCAGGCTTGGAGTTGCTGATAAACGTGGAAGTGAACGAAATCAAAAGCCGTTTCGAAAAGAGCCCGGCCGCCAGCCAGTTTCTTGATTTCGGCCAAAGGAAAACGACGATGCGGAACAATTTCACGCTCCGCCGCAAAGGTTTGCATGACCAGCTCGGCCCAGGAACCCTGACCGAGCTGCTGGCGAAGTGGAAGGTTGTTCAGAAAAAGGCCGATGATCTTTTCGCCGTCCAATTCCTCCGGACGCCCATTACAAATCAGCCCGGTAATGACGTCGTCCTGGCCGCTCATGAAGGCCATAACGCGCTGGTGTGCGGCCAGGAGCACGGTTTTCAATGGTACGCCCGTTTGTTGCGCCAGTTTCTTCAGACCGGCAAAAACTTGCTGATCGATTTCGATTTCGGGACCGCGTTTCTGCTCGTGGCCGCCCATGCGCAACTGCTTGGGCCAACGAGGCAATAGCTGTGTTGTCGCTCCTTGTAGTTTTCTGCTCCAGAAATCTCGGGTTTCGTGGCAGCCGATGGACTGGCGCTCGAGTTCGACGAAGTCTCCATAGCCGATTCGTGGCGCAGCAATGCTGGCATTTCGATCTCCCAGGGCCGCGGCGTAGTCCTGGCAAATCTCAGTAATCACGGCGGCCAGGCTCCAACCGTCCAGGCAGGCATGATGAAAGCTCATGATCAACTGGAACGAATTCGTTTCACGGATCTGAACATGAAATCGGACCAGTGGCGCAACGGTGCGTTCGAATGGTCGGCGTTTTTCGGTTTCCACCCACTCGACCAGCTGCTTCTCCTGTTGTTCGACAGGCAAATCGCGGAAATCCTGGACCGTGAAGGGGATTTTCGCCGCGCAGTGAACGAGCTGCAGGGGTTGGCTAAATCCGGCGATGTGGAAGGAGGTTCGCAGCATGGGATGGCGCTGCGATAAGCGCTCGAGGGCGTTGGCTAGCTTGAAGGCGTCGAACTCGGCCTGAATGCGATAACTGAACACGTCGTGGTACATCGCCGAAACAGGGTCCAGCTCGTTCCAGAAGAACATTCCCAACTGCAGGGCGGCGATCGGATAGGCGTCTTCTACGTCCGCAGGAAGTTTGGCTTTGTCGTCTGCCGAGAGGAGACGAAAAGGGATGGAAGGTTGCAGGGTGGGGCGGAGTGTGTGGTCCTGGGCACACGCGGCGAGTTGCGCGATGGTTGGACCTTGGAAAATTTGCTCCAGTGTCAGGTACAGGCCGGCCTGCTGAGCCCGGGAAAGAATCGTGATGCTTCGAATAGAATCGCCGCCCAGTTCGAAGAAATTGTCATGGGCGCCTACTTTGTCGATTTCCAATACCGTGCTCCAGATTTGGGCCAACGTTGCTTCGCGCTGGTTTCGCGGCGCGAGGAATTCGGTTTTCAGTTCCGGCCGAGTCTTTCCCGGGGCGGGCAGGGCGCGTCGATCGACTTTGCCGTTGGTGTTCAGTGGCAGGCCGTCGAGGAACATGAACGCCGAGGGAATCATGTAATTCGGCAGGTTTCGAGCGAGGTGCTCGCGCAGTTCGGTGACGGTGGGGTCGGCTTGCGCGGCCACGAGGTAGGCGACCAGTCGTTTGTCGCCAGCCGGGGTGTCCAGCGCTATGACCACACTCTCGCGGACGCCGGGATGGCCATTAAGCGATGATTCAATCTCGCCGAGTTCCACTCGGAAACCTCGGATCTTGACCTGGTGATCCATCCGGCCGAGGTACTCCATCTCGCCATTGGCGTTGATCCGGGCAAGGTCGCCACTGCGATAAAGCCGGGCGGAGGGATCATCCGAGAAGGGGTCCGAGAGAAAACGGAGGCTGGTCAACTCCGGCCGATTCAGGTAGCCGCGAGCGACCCCGGCCCCGCCGACGCAGATTTCGCCCGGCTTGCCTGCTGGAACAGGCTTCAGGTCTTCGTCCACGAGATAAATCCGCAGATCGGGGATGGGCACGCCGATGACGCTGCCCATGGCGTTAGTCAAATCGGACTTGCGGATGACCCGATACGTCGAGTGGACCGTTGTTTCTGTGATGCCGTACTTATTGACGATTTCCGGTTTTTGATCGCCGTGCCGTTCGAACCAGGGTTTGAGACTCTGAAGCTCCAAGGCTTCTCCGGCGCAAATGACGTAACGCAAACTCAAATTGCGTTGGACTGTGGCCTGGGACTCGGCCCAGATGAGTTGTCGAAAGGCCGAAGGCGTTTGATTTAGAACGGTAACTTTCTCGTTGGCGAGCAGTTCATAGAACTCACCGGGCGACCGCGTGATGAGGTAAGGCACAACCACCAGACGCCCGCCGTAGAACAGGCAGCCCCAGAGTTCCCATACCGAAACATCGAAAGCGTAGGAATGAAAGAGAGGCCAAACATCGGTGGAGTTGAAGTGATACCAATGTTCGGTTTCACGCAGGAGACGAACGACGTTGTGGTGGGTGACAACGACGCCCTTTGGTTTTCCGGTCGAACCGGAGGTGTAAATGATGTACGCGGCATTGTTTTTGGTGATCCCGGCGTCCGGCGGATCGGCAGATTCACTGCACATCACGGCCCAATCCGTGTCCAAGCAGAGCATTGTGGGCGTGCGTGCCGGCAGTTTGCTGCGCAGGCTTGCTTCAGTCACCAGGATCAACGGCTGGGCATCCTCGAGCATGAAGCTCAAGCGGTCGGGCGGGTAAGCGAGGTCGATCGGCACATAGGTTCCGCCGGCTTTCAGCACCGCGAGAATCGAGATGACCATACGTGGGGTGCGTTCGAGGTACAGTGCAACCGGGGTTTCGGCTTTAACCCCGAGTCGCTTGAGATGATTCGCCAGCCTGTTGGCTTGATCGTTGAGCTCGCGGTAGGTCAGTTGCCGGTCATGAAAACTGACGGCGATGCCGTTTGGTGTCTTGCGCGCCTGCGCCTCGAATACTTCGTGGATGCATCCAGGCAGCTCGGCTTTAGGCTTCAACACCGGGGCTTCCGGAAGAATAACTCCTCTGCTCATAGCGCCTCAAAACTGCGTGGGAAATCCTGGGGCTTCAGGCTTTGGCTCGCCAGGATTGGCGGATGTTTTCACAGAAGTTTCGCGTGTTTTGCATCAGGGGCAAAATCCGCGATCATCTTAGATACGGCGGAGAGTCAAGCCTATGGGATGAATCCCTCATTGGGTGACAGAACTAACAGGTGACACATAAGGTGACACCTTGACCTCACACCAGATTTCGTGCGGAAATGGCTTAGAAACCTTCTTAACGGCGGGCGTCCGAACTCTTCTCCGGGGCGCTTTGGAACAGTTCAGCAATGGTGATCTGGAATTCGGGCAGGAGCTTTTCGGTGAGAACATCGGCTCGGGCGAGAATCCCTTTAAGGACCAAGCCGTATTGGCTGGCGTGGTAGATTTCCACGTTATCGTAGCGTGGGTCAATCATCCACAGGCGCGGCAAGCGAATTTCCTCGTAGATCTGTTTTTTCACGACTGTATCGGGGGCGTGATCCTCGGAATTGACGATTTCAGCCGCCAGCCAGAGCTTGCTGTTGGGAATGGTCATCAGGGCCAAGTCAGGCCGGAGAATGGTGTCCGGCGCCACCCGGATGGCAGAGCGGGCAGCGAGCAAGCAGGTGCTGGTAAGATTGGCGACGCTGGCGTGGACAGAACGGTGAAGCCGGGCGCAAATCTGCTCGTGACGCGAGCCAGGGGATCCCCGGACGAGCGATGAGCCTTGCAGCAGCTCCTCATAGGGCGAGCTCATTTTTGGATGCCAGCAGCTTATCCAGGAAGCGGCCGGTATGCGAGCGTTTGTTTCGCGCCACCTGCTCCGGCGTGCCCTCGGCCACAATCCTTCCGCCCGCTTCACCGCCCTCCGGACCCAGGTCGATGACCCAGTCCGCCTCGGCGATCAGGTCCAGATTATGTTCAATAACGAGGACGGAATGGCCGGCGTCAACAAGACGCTGGAGCACCTCAACCAGGCGTTGCACATCCGCCATGTGCAGCCCAATGGTTGGTTCTTCGAGGACGAACAGGTTGCGCTTGGGACGCGGGTCGAACAAATCAGGCTCCTTCAATCCTGCCAGCAAATGGGTGACCAGCTTTACTCGCTGGGCTTCACCTCCGCTAAGGGTCGGGCTGGTTTGGCCCAATTTCAGATATCCCAGGCCGGTATCGCACAGGGCCTGCAATGGGCGCTTAATTCGCGGCACGCTCGCAAAAAAGTCGATTGCTTCGTCTACTGAAAGTTCCAGAACCTGGGCGATGTTTTTGCCGCCGAACTCGATGTCCAGGGTTTCGCGGTTGAACCGGCAACCCCCGCACACTTCACAGCGCACAAACGCCGGCGGCAGGAAATTCATCTCCAGCTTGATGGTGCCGGCGCCTTCGCATTCGGCACAGCGGCCTTGGGCGCTGTTGAAGGAGAAGCGGCCCGGGCCGTATCCGCGCAGGCGCGCCTCGGGCAATTGTGCAAACAGGCGCCGAATAACATCGAAGAAGCCCACGTAGGTTGCCGGAATGGATCGGGGAGTCCTGCCGATCGGCGCTTGATCGACTTCATACACCGACTGGATCGAATCGGCGCCCGAAAGGTTTGCGAAGGCCGCCGCGCGGTGCGCGCCACTCCAGCGCTTCCGTGACTGAATCCAATTGGTGATTGTCGGCATCAGGCATTCCCGGATCAACGTGCTCTTGCCTGAGCCACTGACCCCGGTTACCAGCACCAATCGGCCGAGAGGGAAGCGGACGGTCAGGTCCTTCAAGTTATTCCGGTTGGCCTGGCTCAAGGCCAGCCAGCCGCCGTTTGCGCGGTGCTCCGACCTCGTGTCGTGGCGTGCCACCGGTCGCCGTGTGCCCCGGGTTGGATAGCGCTTGTGCTCGCGCAGGCTCTGACCGGTGATCGATGCAGGATGCGCCAGCAACTCCTCGAGTGTTCCCGCGGCGACGACTTCGCCCCCATGAACGCCGGCGCCCGGCCCTAAATCGATGATGTAATCGGCCCGTCGCATCGTTTCTTCGTCATGCTCGACAACCAGGACGGAGTTGCCGCGATCCTTGAGTTGTTCCAGAGCAGCCAGCAATTGCTCATTGTCGCGCGCGTGCAGGCCGATGGTCGGCTCGTCCAGGATGTAGAGCACGCCACTCAGATTGGACCCGAGTTGGGCCGCCAGGCGAATCCGCTGGCTCTCTCCACCCGACAAAGTGGGCACACCGCGCGAGAGTTGCAAATAACCCAAACCAACCTCACACAGGAATTTCAGGCGTTCGCGAATTTCAGGCAAAATGTCACGGGCGATCAAAGCCGATCGGCCTTTGAGTATGAAGCGGTCAAAGAGACGGCTGGCTGATTCCACTGACATGCTTGAAAAGGCGTCAATGGTCGGCGGAGCATCCTGGCTGAAGCGGACCCCGGGCAAATCCAAGCGAACGGCGCGCGCGACGGAATTGAGCCGCGTTCCCACGCAATCCGGGCAGAGCTCGCGCTTGCCTTCCTGCCATTCGTACCAGGATTCCTCGATAGCTTCCGCTCGGGCACCTCGCTCTACGTCCGGCAAATAAAACAATTCGCCGAAGCCGCGGCATTTGGGACACCAGCCCTGAGGCGAATTGTAGCTGAAATTCTTGGGATCCAGCGGCGCGAAGGAGCGCCCACAGCTTGGGCAGGATCGTTCGGTGGAGTGGGCCGAGGTTTGGCCGTGGCGATCGAGCGCGTAGAGCATGCCGGTGCCGAGCTTGAGGGTCTCATCGATGAGCTGTTGCGCGGGTTGCGGAGCGGATTGGTCTCCGCGTTGCGCTTTGAGCGGACCCGCCTTGCCTAAAAGCCGGCCGGTCACGATCTCCACGTCGTGTTCGCGGAAGCGATCCAGTCTCAGGCGATCGCCGGCGGGATAGGGCTTCCCATCGGCGCGAACTTCCTGATAGCCGTGTAGATGTGCCCATTCGGCAACGTCGGTATGGAACCCCTTGCGATTCTTGACGACGGGTGCCAGGAGGGTGAGTTCGCCGCGTTGACGGAGTTCCTCCCGCAGGCGGCGGCCAACTTCGTCACGGGTTTGGCTTTCGACATCCACCTGGCAGTCCGGACAATAGGGTGTGCCAAGGCGGGCGAAGAGAAGTCGCACAAAGTGGTAAATCTCGGTAACCGTGGCCACTGTGCTCTTGCCACCGCCACGGCTCGTGCGTTGCTCGATGCTGACCGTGGGCGGAATTCCGCTGATCAAGTCCACGTCGGGCCGGGCCAATTGCTCGACGAATTGGCGGGCGTAGACGTTCATCGAATCGAGAAACCGGCGCTGGCCCTCGGCGAAGAGCAGGTCAAAAGCAAGGGTGCTCTTGCCCGAGCCACTGACGCCGGTGATCACGATGAAGCGATCCCGAGGCAGCTCGAGGGAGATGTTCTTCAGGTTATGTTCGCGCGCACCGTGAACGGAGATAGACGGGCTGGGCATGTTCAAATTCTGGCGGTGTTGTGTAGGAATGCGCGGCGATGGGTGGCAGGTTCAGGTTTTTTGGAAAGCAGGTCCCGCAATGCCTGCCCAGTGAAGCTGTCGGGTGAGTCGGCCACCTCTTCCGGCGTGCCTTGGGCAACAACACGGCCGCCGAGGTCCCCGGCTTCAGGACCAAGGTCGATGATCCAATCGGCTGACTTAATCACATCGAGATTGTGCTCAATGACCACGACCGAGTGTCCGGCATCGACCAGGCGTTGAAAAACCCTCAACAGCACGCGCACATCGTCGAAATGAAGCCCTGTGGTAGGCTCGTCGAACAGGAAGAGGGTCGGAGGGGCCCCGGACGGCGAGCTCCCATCCTCGAAACCTGCGGTTGCTCTTGAAGCCTGAGGATGCGAGGCGCATTCCGAAGACCTGGCTCGTGCTGGTACAGACTCCCGCGCTTCGGGAGGAAGTGACTCTGCCAGGTGTTTTACCAACTTGAGGCGCTGGCTTTCGCCGCCGGAGAGCGTGTTGATGGGCTGGCCTAACTTGAGATAACCCAAGCCGGTTTCCTGAAGCAATTTCAAGCCGGAAACCGCCCGCTGCGCGTAGCGTGAGTCGAGGAAGCGGTTCAGAAAAGCGATGGCCTCATCGATGGTGGATTCCAGCAGGTCGGCGATCGACAGGGCAGGGGAGCGACTCTGTGCGTTTCGTTGCTCGCGAATTCCGGGCGGCGGAGCGAGTTTTATTTCGAGAATGTGGGAGCGATACCGGCGCCCATCGCAGTCCGGGCAACGGATGAAGACGTCACTTAGGAACTGCATTTCGATTTTTTCGAACCCGGCGCCTCGGCAACGTTCACATTGGCCCTGGGCGGAATTGAAACTAAACGCGCTGGCATTGAGTCCACGACGCTTGGCGAGGTCGGATTGGGCATACAACTCACGGATATCGTCAAAGGCGCCAATATAAACCGCGGGATTGGAGCGGGGAGTCTTGCCAAGAATAGACTGGTCGACGAGGACGACGCGGGCGAGATTCTGCCAGCCCTGAAGAAGTGCGGAGTGCGGAGTGCGGAGTGCGGAGTCTTCGTCGTCTTCGGTCGCTTCGTTTTTTTGTTGGCTTAGACGGTCGGACGCTTTGGTGGGAGATAGAGAGGATCTGAGTTGCTCAGACAAAGCGGGAAGGAGGATCTCACGGATCAGGGTCGTCTTGCCGGAACCACTCACGCCGGTGACGCACACGAAACGGCCCAAAGGGATCGCAACGGAAACACTTTGGAGGTTATGAAGGCTCGCGCCCGTAAGGCTTAGCACTGGGCAGTTTTTCTCATCCGGATGAAATGTTGGAGTTGCCTCATTGAGGAGCAACGCGGTCTCTGTGCGAGGTAGCATTCGCGAAGCCGATGGATAAGCAGAGTTCCTTTGCACGGGGCGCCGGTGAGGAATTTGGACCTGTTTGCGGCCCGCCAAGTACTGCCCCGTCAGAGACGCGGGACAACGCAGAATATCCGCGTAACTGCCCTGGAAGACCACTTGGCCACCCGTGGCGCCGTGGCCTGGACCCAGATCGACTATTTGGTCTGCGGCCCGCATTACACTGGCCTCATGTTCGACGACCAGCACGGTGTTGCCACCATCTCGCAGCTCTTCCAGCACCTTGATCAACCGGTCAGTATCACGGGAGTGTAACCCGACGCTCGGCTCATCGAGCACAAAAAGCGTGTTCACCAGGCGCGTTCCCAGGCAGGTCGTCAGACTCACCCGTTCAGTCTCGCCTCCGGACAAGGAGCGGGTAGGGCGTTCCAGGGTTAGGTAGCCTAACCCGACTTCGTTGAGGTACGACAGTCTGCAACGAACTTCCATCAACGCCAACCTTACGGGGTCATTGGTTGCAGCCTTGCGGGAATTCTCCAACTGCTCAATCAGCCGTAGAGAATCCCGGATCGGAAGTTGATAGAAACCAGCGAGTGTAAAGCTTTCCTGCTCCGTGACGCGCATGGGCGTGGACGCGTTGGACTGGTGCAAACTGCGCTCGCGGGGTTTGGCTTGCGGAATATTAAGTCGATAAAGCAACGCTTCAGGCTGGAATCGTTTCCCCTCGCAGATGGGGCACGGCGTGTAGGCGCGGTAGCGCGAGAGCAGAACACGCACGTGCATTTTATAGGCCTTGGATTCCAGCCAGCGAAAGTAGCCTTTGATGCCATACCAGGCGCGTGGCCATTGGTGTTCTTCGTCCTTGCCGTAACCGGGCTCGCCTTCAATGACAAAGTCCTGCCACTTCTTGGATAGCCTTTCGAACGGCACGTTGGTCGGCACGCCAAAGTGCCGGCACATTTTCAACAAATCGCTTTGGCACTCTGCGCTCATCCCGCTTAGCCAGGGCTTGACCACGCCTTGAGCCAGTGTTTTGGACCTGTCAGGCAACGCCAAATCATAGTCAATGCTGATGATCCGGCCAAAGCCGCGGCAGGTGGGACACGCGCCCACAGGATGATTAAAGCTAAACAGGGCAGGGGAGGGTTCACGATATTCGATATCGCACCGGGCGCAATGCAGACGATTGGAGAAGCGCAGTTCCTGGCTAATCAGGGGTGGGGACGGCTCGTCCCCACCGCGCTGGTTTTTGGGGCTATTGTTCGGGGACGAGCCGTCCCCGCCCCGAGGATCGATGTGGTAAAGGCTGAGCTTGCCTTTGCCAAAGTGGTAGGCCTGCTCGCAGGCTTCGATGAACCGTGGCCGCGCGGTGGGCGTCTCCTTGATTCGATCTTGAATGACAGTTAACGATGGAGGTGTTGTTTGCCTCCCATTTTCAGGCAGCTTCTGACGCAACTGTGTTGCAACTTCGTCAAGCCGCACGACCTTGCCCGCGACCAGAAGCCGCTGATATCCCTGCTTCGCTACCAAGGCGAGAGATTCATCGAGCGGGAGCTTCTCGGTCAATGGAAGGGTGAAAGTCACCAGAAACTCGGACCGGACATTGTCCCGCTCCGGTTTTTTCCCGTCGGGCGTGCAATGGCCGCTGAGGCTTTCCCAGATTTGCTGAGGCGAATCCTTTCGCACCGCGTTCCCACATTGCCGGCAATGCAGTTGCGCCACGTGTGGCCAAAGCAGCTTCATGTAATCACAGATTTCCGTCATGGTGCCGACCGTTGAGCGGGTGGTTCTGACGGAATTTCGCTGTTCGATGGCAATAGCTGGGGGAATGCCTTCGATACTGTCGACTTGTGGCTTGTCCATCCGGTCCAGGAACTGGCGCGCGTAAGGAGAGAACGTTTCGATGTACCGGCGCTGTCCCTCGGCGAAGAGGGTGTCGAAGGCAAGGGAACTTTTCCCCGAGCCGCTCAGTCCAGTCACGACGATCAACCGGTTGAGCGGCAGGTCTAAATCAAAATTCTTGAGGTTATTGTGACGGACGCCTTTGAGGCGTATCACAGATCGCGCGGACCGTTTCGACATTGCACGCGCAAGTTAGGGGCGGAATGAGACGGGCGCAAGTTGCGTGGAGAGATTAGCTGTCACTAAATGTATCGGGCGGTTGGTAGGGACATCGCGCTGCGATGTCCCCGCCCGCGTTCAGCGGGCGGAACGAATGCTCGAAGCCGTGCGAGCAAGGTGCGTATTGCGCCGCTGAACGCGGCGCGGACGGCGCAGCGCACCGTCCCTGCCTCTAACGAGGCAACGCCTCAGACCGTTGGGATTGAAAATTGAAAATTGAGAATTTTCAATTGGCAATTTGCAATCCCAACGATTGTTTGCGATCGAGCAACTTGGTTTGTCCGCAAGCCCGGTCACGCTTTGCGGAACACCACAATGCGGTTGGTGTTCGTGCCTTTGGACATGTTGTCGATACCCCAACAGTTGGCGGTTTTGGTGAACTTCTGGTCGTTGATTACGATCAACCGCGGCTCGAGGCCGGCTTGAACTCCACAAGGCAAGACGGTCTCTTCCAACTTGGTCATGCCGCCGTGAACCTCGCCCACTTCAAATGCAATATGCCCGCCGGGTTTCAAAACCCGGCGCAACTCCCGAAAGACCTCAGACATGGCCACCTGCCAATCTGCGAGCTTGTGCGGGACGGTGAGTTGGACGGTTTTGGCATCGATTCCGAGGAACCAGCCACGCAGCCAATTGTCGACCGCATACTGCACGACGTTGAGAAAGGGCGGGGAAGTGACGACCAAAGACACCGAATTTGCGCGGATCTGATGCGTGGAGGCTGCCTGTCCAGTCAGCAGCAACGCGCGGCTCGCGACGCCGGCAATCGTGGCGCGCGCGTTTTGGTTCACGTCGCCCAAAAGCTGCTTTGACTTCTTTAGGATGAGTTTGACGACGTCGCGTGCGGGCGGCGTTTGGTTGCGTTTCTCGTTGATCTTGCGCTGCGACTTGGCTGAAACCGCCTGGTTTGGTGGCAGAGTATAAACCGAGAAGAACCCGTTGGAATGGCCTGTCAGACGGTTGAGAGCGACCAGCGCAATCCATTCATCAATCGGTTCCAGAGTCTTGGGCCCGAGCAAGTGCTTTTTGAGCGAAGAAATAGCCCGCAGAGTCTCGGGGTGATAAAACGCCAGCAGATCATCAGGCATATCCGCCGGTGCATTCCAGGGGATTTGCCGGAGGCGCGCCACAACTTCATC
>Ga0210409_10004179_pt1 | contig 15696 bp, 10 predicted proteins | sample IncBWH17MmetaG_FD_161649 | JGI IMG/M metagenome (GOLD analysis project Ga0210409, IMG submission 161649) | Forest soil microbial communities from Barre Woods Harvard Forest LTER site, Petersham, Massachusetts, United States - Inc-BW-H-17-M | ecosystem: Environmental > Terrestrial > Soil >...
GCACCGCGTACGTGCGCTTGGGACAGTTTGCCAATGCCGTCCCGAAACTTGAGAAGGCAGCTCCTCGGGACCACTACGGCAATGTCCATTATCAATTATATCTAGCGTATCGGAAGCTCGGCCAAGACGAACTCGCGCAGAAAGCGCTAGCGCGCTCCCAAGATCTCCGTCGAAGCTCTCTTGAACACGACCAAGCGTTGATCATGGGATCTCCGCAGCCTGAACCTGAACCGTAGTGAAGGATCGCTGCTTGAATTGCTACTGGCTCGCGCGTAAATGAGTCTAACGCAAGGTAGGAATTGCGGTAGCCGCGTCGGCGCGCCAACTAACCGGTTCATTCAATGTCGCGTATTAGGCTCACGGCCTCGTGCCGGGTTTGCGCGTCGACCTGTTTCATTACGCGGTAAATGTGATTTTTGACGGTGAACTCAGACAAATTCAGGTTGGCAGCGATTTCCTTGTTGCTCAGGCCCATGGCGACCAAGGACATCAGTTGTCTCTGGCGGTTCGTCAGGTCGAATTGAGCGGCAACGCGTCCGTCCTTATCGTCGGGACTCCCGCTGGCTACAGCTTTGAAGAGCACCTTACAGAATTTGGGAGGGCAGGTGGCCTCACCCTGGGCTACCGTGCGAACTGCCTCCAGGAGGTCGGTGGCGGAAGCGTTCTTTAGGACGTAGCCGGCAATGCCGCGGCGAACGGCTTGGATGAAAATGTCGGGATCTTCGTCCATGCCAAACAAGACCACTTTGATTTCGGGGATGGACTCCTGAAGGGCTGCCAACCAATCGTCTTCTGAGGTGTGATTAGCGTCGAAACAGTCAAGGAGGAGCAGATCGGAGCTGGCGGAAACAATGTGCTCGATGGACGAATCGGAGGAGCAGGTGTCTCCCACTACATTGATCTCGCTCCGTTTGCGGAAAAGGCGGACCAGCGTTTCTCGCAAGAGGCGATTTTCTGCAACTACATACACCTTGACCGGCGAAGACATTTTACCGCTTATCATAGGGCGAGAGACCCCTCAGCTCTCGTGTACGCGGACCGGGTGCCGTTAGGTGCGCCCAAATTTAGAGGCCTAGCGGCACTGCGAAGATGCCCCGGCTCTTATCCGATTGGTGCACCAGAGTTTATTCGTAGTCAATTAGCGTGTCAAGGAATACCGCCGACATATACCTCGGGTCAACTGGGATCACCCGGGGCATATCAGGAATCGTCTAGTACTGTTTAGGTACTGAAGCCGCGTAATCGTAGTGCTCCTGGGGACAGGGCACTAACCGTTTCGACAGTTCCTCATTGAGCCTTCACTTTTCCACAGATTCCCGAATACTAGCCCAACTGAGAGGTGAATGCCCATGGCCAGGTCGATTCGCGTTCTAGTGGCTAATCGCCCGAAACTCATGCGGGAGCTGATTGTTTCAACCCTCGCAGATGAGCCCGGCGTTGAAATCGTCGGAGAAGTTGCGGACGAGGCCGAGATAGCGGAACGGGTGCGCCAGGTTGCGCCGGACTTGCTGGTAATCGCGCTCGACGAGCCGTCGAAGAGGCCGCAACTCTGCGACACACTTCTACGGGACTGCCCGAAATTGCGAATCATCGCGGTGGCGTCGCAGGAGAATTGCAGCGTGTTCTATTGGGCATCGTTCGATATTCATTCGAGCGAGATTGAAGCGTCGGAGCAGGGAATTCTAAGTGCGGTGCGAAACATCGCGATCATGGGGGCGGGGGAACCAGTTTGAAACTCTAAGGCTTGAGAATCCGGCGGGGTGGTTTTTGTGAATACACAACAGGCTATGAAACCTATCCGAGTGCTGGTAGCGAACCGGCCGCGGTTAATGCGGGAGCTTATGGTGGCAACGATTTCAGAGCAACCAGATATCGAGATCGTTGGCGAAGTGCAGGATGACGCCGAGCTGATGAATGCTGTAGAAAAAACACGCCCGGATTTTTTGATTGTCGCACTGGAGAAATTCAACCGATTGCCGCAAGTGTGTCATTCCATTCTGCAAAATTACCCCCAGATGAAAGTGATAGCAGTCTCTTCCGATCGCAACAGCTCCATGTTCTATTGGGCCTCACTGAAAGTGCAGTCCAACGAGATTGAGGCCTCCGAGGCGGGCGTTTTGGGCGCGCTCAGAGGCAAAACGCAGCTGACGCCGAGGTGGCAGCAATGAGGAACTACAACTTGAGAAATCGGTCGACCAACAAGGCTTATCGGCGCGCGCCTAACCTGCGGCTGGTTTTTGTGATCTTCGTCTTTGCTTTGGCCTCTACCGCGACTCGTTCGCAAGACCGCACGTCAACTTCAACGTCCTCGCCTGAAGTCCCACGCTCCGAACTTGGCCGCGAAAATCTCAGCCGAGTCGCCGCATCCGCAGCCGACGTCAAGGCCGTTTTGCTGAAGGACACAGGGTTGCTGGTTGAACTGAAGCGCTGGGTGGCCAAAGACGCGACCGGCCAAGGACAGATTATCAGCGACGCCGATCTAACCGACGACGCCATTTTCGATCGGCTTGAAACCGACACGCAGTTTCGCTCTGTCGCGACGTTGCTGGTGCAGAAATATGGATACCTGGTACCTACGCTCAATCCTGAGTCACAGGCAGCGAAAGAGCGCGAACTGCTGGTGAAAGAACGGACCAAGTGGTTGGCGCAAGTGGAAGAGGAAGAGCTTGCCGCGGATCGGCAGAAGCGCAATCGCAAAGTGCAGAACGCGAACATGTGCGATCCGCAGTCCCAAGCAGGGTGCAACGTTTTGCAAACGCCGGAAACCGAGGAAGAAGGAGCGCCTGCGCAACAGGGACAGCCAGATATGCCGCGATCACCGGCACCGGACGAGCTGAATACGCCGAACGGTCCGCGGCGCGGCACCGGAGCGGTGCAGCGCGCGCAGCTAACGCAAACTGAAGAAGAATTCTCCAGCGGGTCATCGCAACTTCCTTTGGGCCGCTCCGACGAATTCATGCAATCGCTGAACTCCGGCAACATGAGTAGCGACATAACGACAGCTCGTGAAAGCAGCGCCACAGACGGCCAAATTCCTGACTTGTTGCCTGTCGCAAGTTCGGAGAGCCGAAATGTCGTGGATCCTTTGGCGGCTTACGGTGTCGGCACCGCAAGGCCGACCCCTGTCGTGCCAGATTTGAGCCGCTCGGCTCGACGCGATACGAATATGACCGCGGTTCCAGGTTCTTCGTCGCTTAATACGCTGCAGCCTCTGGAACGCAGGTTTCCGTCCAAACCACAGCCACCGGCTCCGGAACTCGTGCGGGCACCAAATCCGTACAAAGACATTCCGTCGTTATACGACATGTATGTGCAGGCAATACCACGGCCAGCGATTCCAAAGCGTTTCGGTGCCGAAGTCTTCGAGAACGGCACTCGCGATTCGCAGTTGATCCCCATGGACCTTCCGGCCGGCCCGGATTATGTAGTTGGTCCTGGAGATGGATTGTCGATCGATCTGTGGGGCGGGACGACACAACGAATCTATCGGGTGGTGGACCGCGAAGGCCGGGTCAGTCTTCCCGAAGTTGGACCGCTGCTTGTTAGCGGCAAGAGCCTGGCCGATGTTCAGGAGAGTTTGCAGCAGCTTTTGCGCACGGAGTTTCGCCGCGTCTCTGCGGATGTATCGCTGGCGCGCCTACGAACCATTCGTGTCTATGAAGTTGGGGATATTGTGAATCCGGGTGCTTACGACGTGAGTTCGCTGTCGACGCCCTTGAATGCGTTGTTTGTAGGAGGCGGGCCGACGCAAAAGGGATCGCTGCGCATCGTAAAGCATTTTCGAGGGAACCAACTCATTGAAGTTGTCGATCTATACGATCTTTTGCTCCACGGGGTGAAATCAGATCTCAAGCGGCTTGAAAACGGGGACACGGTCTTAGTGCCGCCAATCGGCCCGCAAGTGACCGTTGACGGGATGGTTCGCCGTCCTGCAATTTATGAACTTAAGGAAGAAAAGAATCTGGCTGTGGTATTGGAGCTGGCTGGCGGACTCCTTCCCACCGCCACGCTGCGGCATATTGAAGTGCAGCGTCTTGTCGCGCACGAAAAGCAAACGATGTTGAGCTTTGATCTGCCGGAAGTGGATAGCGATACGGCGGTTACGAAGAAGCTCGAAGCATTCGAGATTCAGGATGGCGATCGCATCCGAGTTTTTCCCATCGCGCCCTACAACCAGGACGCAGTTTACGTGGAGGGGCATGTCATTAGGCCGGGCCGCTATTCCTATCGGCCGAACATGAAGGTCACTGATGTCATTGGTTCCTACAACGATTTGCTTCCGGAGCCTGCGAAACAATACGCGGAGATTATTCGGCTAAACGCGCCGGATTTTCACCCAACGGTCGAGAGTTTCGATCTTGCCGTAGCGCTGGCGAATCCTGAGCAATCGCCGGCACTTCACGCCATGGATACAGTTCGCGTTTTCAGCAGGTTCGATTTCGAGAATCCGCCGACAGTTTCGGTGTGGGGTGATGTGCGCGGGCCCGGAACCTACCGCACGTCCGGGCAAATCCATCTGAGCGATGCGGTGCACTTGGCCGGTGGTGTTGCTCCAGATGCGAATATCGATAATGCGCAAGTTTTCCGTTATCTGCCGGACGGCAAAACAAAGATCTTCAGCGTCAGCCTCAATCTGGCGTTGGAAGGCGACCCGACAGCAAATATTTTGCTGCAGCCGCGTGACCGCTTGCTGATTCATCGCAGTCCGGACGCGATACAGCCTGCGAGTGTTTACGTGCAAGGGGAAGTAGGGAAGCCGGGACGTTATCCGCTCACGACGAACATGACGGTCTCGGAGCTGATTCGCGTCGGCGGGGGACTCAAGCCGAGCGCCAACACGCAAACGGCGGATCTGACTCATTATGAATGGACGAATCCGGAGAAGCTGAGCGGCGAGCATCAGCCCATTCCCATTTCGGCTGCGCTGGCTGGCGATTCCTCGGCCAACTTGCCTCTCAGCAACGGGGATGTGCTGACGATTCGCCAGCTTCCTGGCTGGAATGATCTTGGCGCTTCCATTTCGGTGAAGGGCGAAGTGAAGCATCCGGGGACCTACGGAATTCGTCCAGGTGAACGTCTCAGCTCGGTACTGATGCGCGCGGGCGGTTTCCAGTCGGATGCGTACGCGTATGGAGCGGTGTTGCAAAGAACGCAGGTGCGGGAACTCGAAGGCAAGGAGCAGAACCAGATGATCCTGCGCGTGAAAGACCTGCGTAGTAATTTGGAACTCCTGCCGGATACCGATGATAAAAAGAAGCAGGCCAAGGAAATGGCTTTGCAGCAGTATCAGACGACGCTGACGCAGTTGAGCAGCAATCCGCCGGTGGGTCGTGTGGCGATTCGCATTTCGTCCAACGTTGATCATTGGAAGAACAGCGAAGCGGACGTGGAAGTGCGGGCCGGAGATACGCTCGTGATTCCGAAACGGCCGAGCTACGTGATGATTTCTGGGCAAGTGTTTAATCCAACGGCAGTTTCCTACCGGCCCGGCAAGAGCGCGAAATGGTATCTGAGCCAGGGGGGCGGGCCAACAGCTATGGCGGATAAGAAGGCGATTTTCGTGATTCGTGCCGATGGGTCGGTGATCGGAGCGAAAGAGAGTTTGTGGTCAGGGAATTCATTGAACGCGGTGCTGCAGCCGGGGGACACCGTGGTCGTGCCGGAGAAGGCGATTGGCGGCGGCGTGCAATGGTCGACTGTGTTCTTGGCCGCGCAGGTGGCGTCATCGATTGCCAGCACGATATTTATTGCGTTGCGTTACTGATCGGAATGATTTTCATGGCTCGTTTGGGGACAGCTTGCGGGGTCGGGTTTATTTTGCTTGGGGCCTTGGTGCTGGGCGTAAGTTGTTACGCGTCGCCACAGGAGCCGCAGGCTAGCGTTGGGGCAGGGAAGAGCACAGATGAAAGCGGAAGCTCAAGTGGCAAAGTCGGGAAAGGCGTAACGTCGGTGCACTCGGCTGCGCCATGGGAAGACCGCGAGAATAGCGTGGGGCTACATTTGCTGAAGAATATCGCGGAAGACCAGAAGGCACTTTGGGTTGGCCCGAAGAGTCTGCGCTGGGTCGATGCGGATTGGCTCGTGCCGCTGGGCGGCGCGGCCGCGGCAATGTTTGCTACGGACTCGAGCTACAGTCGGCATTTGTCGAATTCGCCGAATCGGATCAAGTACAGCAAGGATGTATCGAACTACGGGCTGGCATCGATGGTCGGCATTGGTGGCGGAATGTATGTGTGGGGGCACCTCACGCACGACGACCACAAGATTGAAACGGGCATCCTTGCTGGGGAAGCGGCGATCGACAGCCTGACTCCAGTCTATGCAATGAAGTACGCCTTCGGACGCGAGCGCCCACTGCAAGACAATTACCGGGGACGATTCGGCCAGGGAGGCGTCTCGTTCCCATCCGAGCATGCTGCGGCGGCATGGTCGATCGCCAGCGTAATCGCGCACGAATATCCCGGGCCGCTGACGTCGATATTCGTCTACGGTTTAGCGTCAGCGGTCAGCGCTTCGCGCATAACGGCCAAGCAGCATTTTCCCTCGGACGTTCTGGTTGGCAGCGCCATCGGTTGGCTTGAAGGCATGTACGTGTACCGCAAGCACCACGACCCGAGAATCGGCGGTGGCGAATGGGAAAGCTACACGGGAGGTCACGGCAGCGGCGAACGCAATGCCGGTAATACAGGTTCCCCGTATATCCCACTGGACAGTTGGATTTACCCAGCCATGGAGCGGCTGGCGGGTCTGGGTTTGCTCAATGATGAATTCTTGGGAATGCGTCCCTGGACGAGAAGTGAGTGCGCCCGTTTGGTGAGCGACGCCGCTGATCTCGTCGTTGATGGTGATCGCGGCGAGGCTGAGGAATCAAGACTGATTGACGCGTTGCAACGCGAGTTTCGTGCGGAAAACGACGGAACATTGGCGAGTGGGGCCGCACGTCTGGAATCTCTCTATTCCCGAACTGAACATATTTCGGGTCCCCCACTGACGGACGGTTACACTTTTGGCCAGACCCAGATTAACGACTTTGGGCGTCCATACGGCGAAGGATGGGGTGCAATAAACGGTTTTTCGGCATACGCCACCGCTGGGCGTTGGACAGGTTACTTGCGCGGCGAAGAGCAGAGCGCGCCCACTATTCCGGCGTATTCGCTGGCAACACGCCAAACAATCCAACAGGTCGACCTCTACCCGCAGCTGCCGCCAGGAACTAGTCGGCCATCCGTGAACCAGTTCAAATTGCTGGATGCGTATGTCGGCGTGATGCTGTCGAACTGGGAGTTCTCATTTGGGAAGCAAAGTTTGTGGTGGGGACCGGGAGATGGGGGACCGCTGATTTTGAGCGACAACGCGGAACCATTCAACATGTTCCGGATAAACCGCGTCGCCCCGCTGAAGTTGCCGAGCATCCTAGGTTGGCTCGGTCCGATGCGCGTAGAGTTCTTCCTGGGTCAGTTCACGGGGTATCAGTATGTCTTTAGACCCGGCACGGGTTTCAGCGGGCAGTTCGGCCAAACGATTAGCCCCCAACCGATCATTCATGGCGAGAAGATTAGCTTTAGACCCACTCGCAATTTTGAATTTGGTTTTTCTCGCACGACCATTTATGGAGGACCTGGTTATCCGCTCACGATACACACGTTCCTACGCAGTATCTTTTCCACTGCGAACAAAGGGACCGTTGGTACGCCTGAAAAGCCTGGGGACCGGCAGGCGGCCCTGGATTTCAGCTATCGCATTCCAAGGCTGCGCGACTGGCTTACGTTCTATGGTGATGGATTCACCGATGACCAATTTTCCCCTGTCGCCTACGCGGATCGTTCCGCGTGGCACGCGGGACTCTATCTTTCCCGTTTTCCACGGATTCAGAAATTAGATCTGAGAGTAGAAGGCGTTTACACAGATAATCCTCTCGGGGGCGCAATCGGCCACGGCTTCTATTATTTTAATAATACCTGGAGAAGCGGAAAGACAAACGACGGCAACCTGTTCGTTAGTTGGATCGGTCGACAGGGACAGGGTGCTCAAGCCTGGACAAATTATTGGTTGACCCCACGCAACCGTCTACAGCTCAATTTCAGGCACCAGAAGGTGAGTCAAGAGTTTTTGCCCGGCGGAGGAACGCTGACTGACGCCGGGGTGCGCGCCGATTACTGGTTGCGGTCAAATATCAGCGTCTCGACGTCGGTGCAGTATGAGCGCTGGCTCTTCCCAACAATTCAGCCAGGCGCGCAGAGAAATGTGGCGGCTTCGGTAGAGATCTTGTTTCAGCCGGAGAAATTGTTTCACCGATCAGGTGCGAATGAGGCTGCGACCATCTCACAGGACGGAGGTCGGCCGTGAATTTCTCGAGCAGCGCTCCAGTTCGCCAGCCTATACCCGAGTTGCCAGAGCATGAGGTTCCCGAAACGTTTGTGGCTCCGGAGCCGGCGGAAACGAGTGAAAGCACGATCGAGCGTCTCCAGCTGCTGTGGGCGCACCGAAAGATGCTTTGGAGGGTTGGGATATGCGCATTCTTCGGAAGCGCGCTTATCGCGTTTCTTATTCCCTCGCGATACGAATCTACGGCTCGGCTAATGCCGCCAGACAATCAGTCCGGTTCCGGCTTGGCTATGGCGGCTGCGGCAATGTCCGGCGCGGCTAGTGGACTCGGAGGGATTGCTAGCGATTTGCTTGGTCTCAAGAGCACAAGTGATGTCTTCGTGGGCATCCTGACCAGCCGTACCGCCCAAGACAAACTCATCCAACAGTTCGATTTGAAGAGACTCTATAGGGACCGCCGAATGGAAGATGCCCGCAAGGACCTCGCGGGACATACCGTCATTTCCGTGGACCGAAAGAGCCAAATCATCTCCATCACGGTAACGGACCGGAGTCCGCAAAGGGCCGCCGCCATGGGCCAGGCGTACGTGGAAGAACTGAACAATTTAGTCGCTGAATTGAGCACCTCTTCGGCGCGCCGCGAGCGCATTTTCCTCGAAGGGCGTTTGCAGGCTGTCAACCAGGACTTGGAAGCCGCCGAAAAAGACTTCAGCCAGTTTGCGAGCAAGAACACAGCGATCGATGTCAAAGAGCAGGGCAAGGCCATGGTTGAAGCGGCAGCGCTACTCCAGGGCCAGCTCATTGCTGCGCAATCGCAATATGAGGGCCTGAGGGAGATTTACACGGACCGCAATCCGCGGGTGCGCACCGTGAAGGCTCGGATTGACGAGTTGCAACGCCAACTTGAAAAGCTGGGCGGGAAAGGTGAAAGTGCGACCAATATCTCAGCGCAGCCAAACGATTCCATGTACCCATCCATACGGAAACTGCCACTTCTGGGTGTCACTTTCGCAGATTTGTATCGGCGGACGAAGATTCAAGAAACTGTCCTGGAGACTCTCACTAAGGAGTACGAACTGGCCAAAGTCCAGGAAGCGAAAGAAATTCCTACAGTAAGAGTGCTCGACGTCGCCAACATTCCGGATAAGAAGTCCTTTCCGCCCCGGCTCTTGATTATGGCAGCGAGTATGATCCTTGCATTCGGCCTTACCGCGGGTTGGATATTTCTCCACAAGCGCTGGGGTGAAATCGATCCGAACGATCCCGGCAGGTTACTTCTGGAAGAGATGGCTGCCACATTCCGATCTGGTGCTCGGCGACTGTTGCCTGCAGCTGCGGGACTGCGTGAACCCGCGGTTTCGAATAAGAGCTCGCCTAGCGAGGAAGTTAGCGAAGTCTTTTGTCAATCGGAGAAGAAACTAGGTTAAAAGGATTCCGGCTCAGGAGAGGTATGGGTACCGCGAGTTCAAAACTCATGTGCACTACAGGTATCAATTTATTGAGAGGGTTGCAACAGGTGCATGTCGGGAATCTCCAGGGACACGTGTCGAACTGCCTGGCAACTGACAACCTAGAGAATTCTGCCGCGCCATTTAGATTTGCGAAGGATGATCTCGAAGAGCGCGTTACCTTACCTTCGCCATTACATAGCTCGGTATTCTGGGGCCCCCCGAGTTGTGCTGTGGCTACCCACCAGGATCTGCGTTGGGGCATTGCCGAGTCAATCGGCACGCGGTGGCGTGGCCGCTCCTTTCCGCACGGCCAGGGGCGCTGTTTTTTGGCCGCCAGGGAAATCGTCAGAGTGCGCAACCGTGAACGAACCGGTTACTGTCAGCGCGACCTCAAGAAGAATTGCCATGGGGGGGAGAAGAAACTGCCATGAATGGCACAGCCGCACGCCGTTCTGCCGAGGCGTCGATAACTGGGGAGGCGCCCTTCGCCGATCTCGTCACTGAAGGTGTGCTCCCGGCACAGTCAGTCTCTCGAGGTCAAGGCAAGGGACGAAGCCTCGTGCATGGACTCCCAGTTCAGTTGGCATACGCCACTATCGATACATTTTTTGTATTGATGAGTGGGACAATCATCTTCTGGACGCTGTTTGATGTAGCGCATCCATTGGGTACGCAACACGTATTTTATGAAAGTTTGTCTGGCCGTATCTATATCAGTTTCTTTCTACTGTATTCGGCACTAGTCGTGCTCAGTTGCACAAGTCAAAAGCTCTATAGCACGCCGCGCGACCGCGGGTTCATGACTGAGACTGTAATGGTGGTCAAAGCGGTGGGCGTGGCAACAATACTTCTTGTGGTCTTCATTTTTGCTTCTGGAAACAAAGATATTTCGCGACTCGTTATCACCGGGGCGGGCGCAATCAATGTTTTGACGCTTTCCGGTTGGCGCGCCGCAAAACGGCAGTTTCTCCTGAGGCGAACTGCGGCAGGTAATGGGATTTCGCGAGTGTTGATCGCAGGTGCGGGGCAGCAAGGGCGGGCGCTGGCCCGCTGGCTGGGAGAGAATCGGCAACTCGGATATGGAGTCTGCGGTTTTCTCGACGTCCACCCAAATGGGGACGCGCGCGTCCTAGGATCATTGCGCGATCTGCGGTCCGTGGCACTTTCACATTTTGTGGATGAACTCTTCATAACTCTGCCTTCTGACAGGGAACTTGTCAAAGAGATGATCCTCGAAGCGCGACAATTACGGCTTGGGTTGAAAATCGTACCAGATTTGTATGATGGTCTCGGATGGCGCGCTCCGCTTCATATGATCGGCGATTTCCCGGTGATGGACCTGCACTGGCAGCCGATTCCTACTTTAGGTCTTGCGGCGAAGCGGGTGATAGATCTTGTTGGCGCCTCCCTAGGTTTGGTTCTGACGTCTCCACTCATCGCGATGGCAGCATTGTGGATTCGTCTCGATTCGCCCGGATCTATCATATACGCTGCGCCACGGGTCGGGAAGAAGGGGCGCAGATTTCGCTGTTACAAGCTCCGAACCATGGTGGAGGACGCGGACGCACAGAAAGAAATCCTCCGCGGCACAAACGAACGCGAAGGTCCCTTTTTCAAGATGGAAAACGATCCACGTATCACACGCAGTGGGCAATGGCTTCGCAAATTAAGCATCGATGAGTTGCCACAGCTTGTAAACGTCTTGCTCGGGGACATGAGTTTGGTGGGTCCACGGCCACACCCTGTAGATGATTTTGAACGGTACACACCTGAAAACCTTCGTCGGCTGGATGTCAAACCTGGGATCACTGGTTTGTGGCAAGTGACTGCCCGGCGCGATCCATCCTTCGAGACGAACATGGCGCTTGATCTCGATTATATCGAGAACTGGAGCCTTCGCCTGGACATACAGATTCTCCTGAAAACAGTTCCTGAGATTTTCCGTGGCTCGGGGAGTTGAAAAGTGAATGAAGGTAAAAGCTCCGTTGAGTTCAAGGCTGTTACGATACCCGACTCGGTTGTCTCTAACGTCGAACGCCTTTCGGGGGGAGACTTGGTGGCTCTGAGCGATGTGTGTCGCTGCGTGCCTTCAGCAGGGAAGGCGCGGATACAGGAATGTCATATTCTTGTTGGATATATTATCAACGGGTATTGCGAACGAATGTTGGGCGGATCCGTGGTACCTATCTCAACAGAAGGATGAGCGCGCCTTGATTACTCGGATGAATGCTGAATTCATATTGCACGCAATGCGAGGCTGTCACGTTGTCGTCGTGGGCGACCTTATGCTCGATGAGTACCTGTGTGGCGAAATTGTTCGCATTTCGCCGGAGGCACCAGTTCCAGTCATGCATCTCCATCATGCCGAGCGGTCGCTCGGTGGGGCGGCGAATGTGGCGCGTAATGTTGCTTCGCTTGGAGCGAAAGTAACTTCGGTCGGGGTGGTAGGTGCTGACAATGCCGCGACATCGCTCATCCAGGAGCTCGACCGTGCAGGAATCAACCGTGAAGGTGTGCTGGTGGAATCCACCCGGGTGACTACTCGCAAGTGCAGGCTGATGTCGATGGAACACCGGCAGCAGGTCTTTCGATTTGATGAGGAAACAGCCGATGATATTTCGGCTGACGCTGAAGACCGCTTGTTGGCGCTGATCCGGGAACGAATCTCAACAGCCCAAGCCGTCATTTGCTCGGACTATTTGAAAGGGGTACTCACTAAAAGGGTTCTTCAAGAGACGGCTGCGATTGCGCGTGAGCATGGCATTCCGTTGGTTACCGCGCCGAAGGATGCCAGCCCTGAGAAGTACGCTGGTGCTTCCGTACTGATGCCTAATTTTCGGGAATTCGCGCGTCTTGCTGGACACCGAATGAACGGAAACGCAACAGCGTGGATTGATCAAGCCGCCTGGTCCTTGTCAGAGGAATACCAGTTCTCGACTCTGCTTGTTACTCGCGGCTCCGATGGCATGACGCTTTTCGAAAGGCAAAATGGCAACTTAACGCGCCAAGATATCAACTGCTGCATGCATAGCGTTTATGATGTGACGGGTGCGGGAGACACAGCATTGGGTGTGTTCGCTGTCGCAATCGCAACTGGAGCGGAACGAAGCCACGCCGCACGCATAGCCAATGTTGCGGCAGGCATTGTCGTCGGGAAGCGGGGGACGGCGTGCGTCACGGTGGAAGAAATTCTGGAACGGCTCGTTGAGCCAGTGGTTCTGTCTGCGCCGGCCCATGCGGGAGCCGCTTGAGGAAGGAGCTTGCGGGAACGTGAGTGCCGCACCGCCAGGTTTGATTGAACCCGTGACCGGAAGTCCATCGATGGTAGCAGGGAAAGCTACAGGATTCCCACTATGGTCTCCGAGACTCCGCGTTTGGGGAATGAAGTCAGCCTTGTCGCTGGTGGACCAGGGTTTAACATCTGGCGCCGGCTTTGGAGTGAACCTGCTGCTGGCGCGCTGGATGGCGCCGGAAGTGTATGGAGGGTTCGCGGTGGCGTTTGCCGGGTTTCTGTTCTTATCGGGATTTCACAACGTGTTGCTTCTGGAACCACTTAGCGTGCTGGGTCCTGCGCGGTACGTAGACAAACTGCCTGCGTATTTCCGCGCCCAGATTGCGGTGCACGTCATTCTTGTTGGGTCGTTGTCTGCAGTATTACTCCTCGGAGGACTAGTCATCTGGAAAGTGGCTCCAGGCAGCCCTCTTACCGGGGCCGTGATTGGAGGCGGTTTAGCGTTGCCGTTCCTGCTCCTAGCGTGGCTGGCGAGGCGAATGTGTTATGTGGTCCAGCGTCCGGCGATGGCAGTAGCTGGGAGCGGGATTTATCTTTTGTTTGTGGTTGCCGGAGTCCTGACGCTCCGGCAGGTTGGGCAGCTGGGTTCCTTCACGGTTTTTCTATTGATGGGATGCGGAGGCATTGTGGCCTCTGGTCTCCTGCTTTGGCGGCTCGGGCTGGCGGAACGCGAAGCCGCCGCGGAGCCCGACGTCACATGGCGTAGGGCACTTCGGGAGAACTGGAGCTATGGCCGATGGCTGGTGGGGAGCACGGTGCTGTTTTCGGTATCGAGCCAGGCGCAGATGTTCCTAGCGGCCGGCTTACTCGGGCTGGGGGCGGCGGGCATTCTCCGGGCCATGCAATTGCCTTCGCTGGTGATGACGCAGGTTACCACGGCAGCGGGCCTCCTTGTTCTTCCGGCCTTTTCCTACGATTTTGGCCAGGGGTTGATGGAGCGGTTGCGGCAAAAGGCCATGCTCGTAAGTCTCTGCCTTGTTGGCGCGGCGCTCGTTTTCGCCGCTCTTCTAGCTCTTTTCGCTGGGGAGACGGAGCACCTGCTGTTCGGAGGGAAATATGCTTCCTATGTGTGGCTGATGCCGGTCCTTGCCCTGATGCCGGTATGTACCGGGCTTTCTATGGGCTACTCCATGGCCCTGCGTGCTTCCCAAAAGCCGCACTTCGATTTGATTGCTAACGTTATTGCAGCGGTCGTTGGGGTTGTCTCCGCGATTTTCTTTCTGCACTGGTGGGGGCTCGCTGGTGCGGTCATCAGCATGGTCGTCAGTCTCGCAACGGCTAGTCTGGTGATACGCATCAGCTATCGAACCTTTATTGCAAGAAAGATGAATACCTGCGTGGTGGAGGACTTGACCACTCATGCTTAGGCGATTTTTTCTCATCGGTGTTCTTCTGTTGAGCGCCTTAGTGGATGTGCCGGCCAACATACACGCCGGGGCGCTTACGGTGAATGGCCTACTCACCGTTTTGATCACCGTTTGGGTTGCGGTGTTACTATTGGCCCGGCCAAAGTTAGCATGGCGTGGATTCATGCGAGTGTGGCCGTTTTCTTGTTTGCTATTTTACTCGGTGTTGCAATGTTTGTGGCATCCGCCCTCATTACAAGGATATCAGAACATCTGTCTGCAATTGATCTTTATAGGCTGCATTGTTCTGGTCTTAGGCGACGAAAGAAACCAACTCAGGATTGACTACCTCGTGAGTTTGCTTCTTCGGGCTTCAGCCTTTGCCGCGTTCGCCTACGGCATCTCCATTTTGTATGATGGCCTTGGGACAGAGTCTTTCATTGGAGGAAGAACCTTCGCTCTCTATGCTTTGTTGGCCGTGGGACTTCTCCTTGGTCGTTGGGCGCATGGTTCCCGCGTCGACTTCTCGCTCGCGCTGGGCCTGATCGTTCTCATAGCGTTAAGCTTGTCACGAACGGCTCTGGCCGTGGGCGTTTTGCTTTTCCCGGTCGCGCGATTGCGTTCGCTTTCGTTGAGAGAGCTCAGGCGGATCGCAATCATCGGTGGCATAGCAGCTTGTGGACTCTATGGTCTTGTTGTTTCGGTGGATGCTCTGCGCTTGCGATTCCTGGGGGACAGCTCGATTGCGGACTACGTGTCGGGGGATGCCTCGGTGGACTCTAGCGGTCGGTTCGCGGCTTGGGTGCTAACCCTTAGCTCCTTTAGTGAATCACCCTGGCTTGGGAAAGGGCCCGGGACAGCCAATGACCTCAATGGCGAGGCTTCTGCTGACCGCCATACAGCGACCGAGGTAGAGCTTGCCCATCCACTCAATGAGTACCTGCGATTCCTTCATGACGAAGGGGTACTGGGGCTCTCGCTTTTTCTCGCTGGTTGGGTGCAGGTCGTTGCCGTGTGCCGCAAGGCCTATCGACAAAGTGTTGATTCGTCTTCACCCATGGGCAGTTTCTACCACGGGATGTTTGTTGTCCTTGTGGCGGTTCTTCTAACGATGCTCACAGACAATACCGCAACATATGTTTTTATGATGGCTCCACTTGGGATTCTTATCGGCACAGTTCTGCGTACACAGAAACAATTGGGACTGGAGACGAGCGCGGGCCGTAGCACAGTGTCTGGTGTTGTGCGGTTGACGTCTCCGGCGGTTCTGTCCCCTGGCTCA
>Ga0210409_10004180_pt1 | contig 15693 bp, 19 predicted proteins | sample IncBWH17MmetaG_FD_161649 | JGI IMG/M metagenome (GOLD analysis project Ga0210409, IMG submission 161649) | Forest soil microbial communities from Barre Woods Harvard Forest LTER site, Petersham, Massachusetts, United States - Inc-BW-H-17-M | ecosystem: Environmental > Terrestrial > Soil >...
GTCTTAGGGCTGTATCTGGGAGCGTCCGCCGCACAACCGGTCGCGGGTTGCATAATCTCGGGCGGGCGCTCCAGATACAGCGACTTGAAGGAAGCCGCTCCTCGCTCGAGCCTATGGGGTTTGTTTGTGCATCCGCCGGTCCTGATCGTTTGCGAGGTTGCGGTTGCTGTCGGTGCCCTTCGGCTTCAGTTGGTGATCGCAGGGAGAATGGTTGCGGGGCGGCGCATCGGAGAGTCTGAATCGCACAACAATACTGCCTTCGAGGAATAGGAGAGCGAAGTTCGTTGCGGCCGAGCTTGTCGGGACATTTGCCAAATACTTGGCGAAGTCAGCCACAACCCGCATCATCTTTACCTTCGCACGCTACAAGGGAGAGGCAGAGAACGCATGACTCGCGGCCGGGTTCCCCTGTGTTTACATCTTCCGGCCCGCGTACATCTATCCCGTCGAGGCGCGGAAGGAACCGAATTTCAGCTGCCGCCTGTTGCGCGCGATCTACCCGTTCTTTTGTGTGGTGTTCCCCAACCAGGGTGATTCGGGCCGACGATTGGCCCGAGCGATGGTTGATTTTCCGGACCGACCACATCGCTGGCAAACGTCTCGGTAAGAACGTGGCAGAGTCGATCATGGATACGATTCTGCTCCCGAGGTGAATGACAAGCCGCAGTCGAGCGAATGTGCTTCGTTAGGGACTTTACTTCGAAGCGAGATCATACCGCCGACGCGCGCCACCCGGCCGCCGGTGTGCGTTGATCGACAGTAAAGCCGACCGACAAAGCATATGGACAGTCTCACCAGACATGTTTTTGGTAGGCTTGAAAACAGCTGTGTGAAGCGCTGCACCAATCGCGAAGAACTCACCTTTCCCGCCTTTGAGCGCCTGTTCCACCAAGGCGGCTTGCCCCGGGCCATCCGCTCCGACACGAACGAAGGTTCATAACTAAAACATCAAACGCTGGCATCCAGCGAGCAACAGGGAACCTGAAGTTTGGTAATTTATTAGTAATTCACAACCCCTTTGGGAATATTTTCCTTCGTGGCTAGTTCTAGATGGTATGAGTGCCAGATCGCAGTGATTGCGTAGCCTCTAGTCGGGAACTAAATCCAAACAAAGGAATTAAGGATATGTCTAAGACCCTGGTTTCCCTTGCTTTCCTGTGCGCCAGTCTTCAGGCTCAAGTCACAGGAGCTCCGATTGCGGCAAATGCTGAACCATCCGCTGTAGGCGCCGCTGCCCCAGTCAATCCAGTTATCGAATGGAATAGAACTCTCCTCGTGATCCTACGGACTGCCGGCGCCCAGCCTCCCACCATTCATTCGACTCGCAGCTTTGCCATTCTGCATGCTTCCATCTTTGACGCGGTCAACAACATCGAAGGAACCTATAGTCCGTACCTCGTACGTCTCTCGGACGTTTCGCGACTGGCTTCGCAGCCAGCCGCGGCAGACCAAGCGGCGCATGACGTCCTGGTCGCACTCTACCCGACGTTTCAGACAACGCTCGACGCTGAACTCCAGCAGGACTTGGCGCAGATTCCGGAAGGACAGGACAAAGCGGACGGCGTCACCGTCGGACAAAAAGTTGCCGCACAGATTCTGGCGTTCCGCAGCACCGACGGAGCGACTGTCACTCTGCCTCCTTATATTCCGGGAAACCAGCCGGGAGACTACCAATTCACGCCCCCTAATTTCACACCCGCTGACTTCATACAATGGCCTCAGGTCACTCCGTTCGCCCTGGCACGCGCTGATGAATTTCGCCCCGGGCCGCCACCCCAGCTGACCAGCGAGGAGTACACAAGGACCTTCGATGAAGTCAAGAGTCTGGGTTTCATTACCAGTAAAACTCGTACCCAGGAGCAGACCCTGATTGGAAACTTCTGGAACGGCAACATTCAGGACTTCTGGAACGAAATCGCGCAGACCGCCGCGTTGGGACATCACCTCTCTCTGGCCCGTAGCGCACGACTATTTGCTCTACTGAATATCAGCCTGGCGGATACAACGATCGCCTTCTTCGAGGCTAAGTACACTTACCAGTTCTGGCGGCCAGTGACCGCGGTTGAACTGGCCGGCGATGACGGCAATCCCAACACCGAGCCCGACCCGAATTGGCTTCCGTTGACGACCAAGACCGCTCCAGACCCTTCATACCCCGGCGCCCATAGTGCCATTAGTTTTGCTGGAGCCGAAGTCCTAGAGTCCGACCTAGGTGATCGGTTCACTTTTGATGTCACCTCCGAGTCGTTGAAGGGAGTGAATCGCCACTTCACCAGCTTCTCGGCGGCAGCGCAGGAGGCGGGCCTGAGCCGAATCTATGCCGGCCAGCATTTCCGGACCGACCACATCGCTGGCAAACGTCTCGGCAAGAACGTGGCAGAGTCGATCATGGACACGATTCTGCTCCCCAGGTGAATGACAAGCCGCAGTTGAGCGAATGTGCGTCGTTAGGGAGTTTGCTTCGAAGTTAGATCATAACGACGCCGACGCGCGCTACCCGGCCGCCAGTGTGCATTGATCGACAGTGAAGCCGACCGACAACGCATTTGGACAGTCTCACCAGACAGGCTTTTGGTAGGTTTGAACACTCGCAACAATTTGGTTCTCTGGCGAGACAGACTTATCTTGATCGGCAATCTTGTCGTATTCCGAAAAGGGCTTGCGCATACATGTGCTTCATGCGTAAGACCAAGCCATAAAAGCCCGAACTCCTGCAAGATTGTTGTTGAGTTCGAGAGCTTTTTGGTGTTGAGCAATGGCATCATCGTACCTTCGCATGAAGAAATAGACAGGGCGTGATCCGCTCCACTGCTCCCCCTAGTTTTTAGCTGGGCTTGCTCCGATATTCGAAATCATTGTGGCACACGGCACTCACAAACGGCTCGGATCGCGACCAGCTATGCGGTTTCAGTGCCTCTCCCGCAGTTCCAACCATTGACGCTGAGCCGTCGCGTGCGCCTTTTTCAAGGCATTCTGGATGAGCCTGACTGCCGTCTCAGGATCGTCCACTTCCACGACCAGTTCGTTGAACCGCTCGTCGTGCAGGTCTATCACGATGGTCTTCTCCGGGTGATGCACGTCCCAGAAGACTCGCCTGCCGTCCTGATAGAAGGTTCCCGCCGTTATCACTCCGGGCACGTTGGTTCCGGGCATCCTGATGCCGTGATACCAGCCGCGTGCGGTCTCCGGATCGGCACGGACGCTAGCGATGTGGACGAGCGGAATTTCGAGGCTGCTCTTGAACGACCAGAGCTTGTCCGCGCCCCGGACGTGCAGCGTCAGCTTGCCTTCCCCTACCGATAGATCGACCAAGGTCTGCCCTCCCAGAGGATAAGCGGCCCATTCATCGAAGAACCTCCGCACTCAGAATTTGGAAGTGGCTCCACCCGACCGCCGAAGCCGATACAGTACATGCCGCCGCAGGGGATGCCCCTGCGGCAGTCGAGGATGGTCGAAATCGTCGCTTGGGTCGTGCGCCATCCCCAGCTTCTCCATGACCCGGAGCGACTTCGTGTTTGTCGGAACGGTAAAGGATACTAACTCCTCGAGACCTAGTGTCTCGAATCCGTTGCGGACGATTGCCCGCGCACCCTCGGTCGCCAGACCTTGTCCCCAATACTCCGCTGCCAGTCTCCATCCGACTTCTACACAGGGCGTAAACGGCGCATGAAATGTCGGAACGCTCAGCCCGATGAACCCAATGAAGCTCCCGTCTGACCGATCCTCTACAGCGCACAATCCGAACCCGTGCTGTCGAAAGTGTCCCTCGATTCGGTCTGCCAGCGCGTCACTCTCTTCTCTAGAAAGAACGTGAGGCATGTACTCCATCACCCGAACATTCGCATTGAGACGAGCGAATGGCTCACGGTCGGACTCACGCCAGCGCCGGAGGATCACCCGCTCCGTTGTAATAGAACTAAGAACCACTCGGGAAGATTAACCGATCTCGGTTTCGATGGGTGCCTCAGAACCTTTACCCTCTTGACCGCACTCGGATACCTAATCTTGTCGCTTGTGGCTCAACAGGTTGCGGTCGCTGCGGAAGAGACCGATGCGGGCCTCTGGGCTCCCAGCGCGGTTCCGGTCGATCAAGGCCTTTGGCGCGGCAGCCTTGGTAACCCCTATGCCGGATACGGAACTTCAATCGCTATTCGTTTCTCCTGATCAACTCCGTCGCAAAGCATCGGAGTTAGGTCTTGAGTGGTACCAACTTCCGGCCCCGCACGCAGGCATACCGGGCAAAGGTTTCTTCCGGTCCTCAGCCCGCGTGCTGCTGTCCTCACTCACCCTATAAACGTAAAAGCGTGACATTTTACATTGACAATTACTCTACACGAAAAGCAAGGTTGGGCTATCCGATGTCACCATGCTTGAACTGGTCATTGTGCCCAACATAAGTCGGGGATCGGCTCGCCCCTCGCTCAAGAGTCTGCGGGTGTCTCGACTCTGGCGCTTGAAAGCAAGGAGAGTAATCTTCACTGAAATCCGCCTGAACCCGGAGAGTGATTGTCGTCACGGCTCCTTGATCCTGCCCACCGCATACTAACGGTTGCAATCCCAATGCTGACAGCCATCAAACTCTTGCATACGGTCATTTGGGCCATTCTCGCCGGGAGCATTCTTGTTCTGCCCCTCGCAGGAGTGTTGCGCCGATTCCGCTGGGCTGCGATCCTGACCGGACTCGTGCTGCTGGAGTGCGGCGTGCTGGCTGTCAACGGCGGCAGATGCCCTCTGTCGGACTTCGCTCAGCGGTTCACCGACAGCCACGCGAACAACTTCGACATCTACCTGCCAAACTGGCTAGCTCAATACAACAAAGTCATTTTTGGAGTGCTTTTCATCGCTGGCGAATTGGTCGTGCTCGGATGCTGGCTCAGGGAGAAGCATACCGCATCATCTCGACCAGCACGCAACTCACCATGAGCGATTGCGATCCCGAACGAATTGTCGAGTTCGTCTTCTTCGCTAAACGTCCTGCAGTGCTCTTCGTCCAACCCGAAATAGTGGCCCAGTTCGTGGATGACCGTCAGGCGGATTTGCTCTTGTCTTCGGTCCTGTCGGCGCAGAACCTTTGAACGCAGGCGCTCGTTTAGAGGCGGAATAACCTTTGGGCGTTAGCGCGAGCAATCTTCATCCGGTCGGAGTCGCTGATGGCAGCCTGCTCAAACCAGTCTTTGGCCTTGACCACGTCCTCGTAAGGGTAATCGACTGAGTAGAGAACACGATCAGCGCCTACTTCGAGAATGACGTTGGTTAAGGCTTGAGTGCGGAAGTTCCCGCTCGTCGTAATATAAAAATTCTCCCGCAGATAGTGACTCATCGGCAGCTTCGCTTTCGGGGCACCACTCCCCCTGTTTATCCGATTATCTACCCGCCAGATACCGAACGAGAGTCCTTCACCCAAATGGCCGAGGATGATTTTGAGTTTGGGGTATTCATCGAATAGCCCGCTCGCCATTAGACGAAGCGCGTGAATGGATGTCTCGACGGCAAATCCCCAAGGTGAGCCAGCGAGCCAACGATATCCTTCGTAACATTGCTGTCCAGTTGACAAGGGATCGCGAGGATGGAGGTAAAACGCCACATCCAACTCCTGCACTGTTGCCCAGAACGGACGATATTGTGGCAAATCATAGTAAACGGCTGAACCCGTTTCCCCGACCTCTGAGAATCCATTAACCAATGCACCGCAGAACCCCAAATCTCTAACGCAGCGCGTCAATTCCTGAGCAGCAGCATCCGGGTCTTGTAATGGCAGTGTCGCAAAACCCTTGAGACGTTTCGGATTCTTTGGAATGTTTTCGGCAAGATAGTCGTTGGTTCGCCGCGCTTGCGCGATGGCTTCCTTGACGTTCGGAATGGCTTGGACTCCGGGTGCAGTCAAAGAAAGGATACAGATGTCGAGACCACCACGATCCATATCTGCGATCCGTCCGCTGCCAAGGTCTAGGATTTTGCTTCGAGCTTCAGGATGGAGGTCTCTGACCGCGTAACTTGTGTCGATAGTTTCAGCAAGCACGAAATGCTCTTCGAGAGCAATTTTGCCAGCCAGCGGCTCTGAGCTAGGTTTAGCGTCATCCAGCACATTCTCGTCCCTGAGCACCGAGTCTGCATATCCATTTCTGACCAGCCCTGCACTTGCCAGAGCCGCTGAACTGCGTCCGAGGAACCCACGTCGCGTGATACCCCCTTCCGGATTTGTCGTTTCCATTGGCGCTGTCCTTTCTTAGGCTGGAGATGTTGAACACTCTACACCAAGTAGTTCGATGTCGATCACCTGGGTTGGAGCTTATCCTCTTACCCCAAGTTGTGACTTCATCCTCAAACATTACGATGATTCTCCCTTTGGGTTGTGCCTCGGCGTAGACCCACCGATAGACGCGGTCACACAACATCTGCCTGATATCCTCATCCGATTTCTTCTCGTGAGCGGGCTGCTTTTTCAATCCTGCGAGGTTGCCGTCTCCCATCACGATGACACCGAGTTGCGCACCGAGATTGCTGAGATTGGAAACACTCCCTTTGATGTGCTTCGCATTCAGCCCAGTGTGCAACTCAATCTCAAATCCGACCACAGGCAAAACAGGCGAATAGCGCATGTTGAAACTCTTCTTGCCAGTCGGAATTGGCAGTTGACTATCGAACCAGACCAAATCCACAAAGGCTGAGTCGGACGCTTGAACTTCCGTCCTTACGTCGAACTTCAATTTCTTTCCAAGCCTTGATAAATGCTCACAAAGGGGGTTCATTGTGTCTTCTCTCTAGGGGAAGCCGCCAAATTTGTGTCAGCGGTCCCGAGGTTGGGCCGTCAGCCGCTTCAATCTGCCAAGCGGAGACCGTCAGAGTTTAATGTTGTCAGGCAACTCGTTAGGTTAGTGTGATTGGAATCATACCCGCCTGTGATTTGGCATCCCTGAGAGCCGTGTCCCAGAAAACGAAAGCGCCCCGGACTCATCGAGTCATGGGGCGCTCCTTCGTTCGATCAGCCCTCCCCCGAAAGCTGCTCTCACCCACTCTACGTTCTGCGCTGCTTTGGCGCAAAGACCCGTCGTAATCCCGCTTGTTACCCAAGGTCATCTAGCCGCAATCACGCTCGCTCCGAGTAGCCTTCGTCCCCATCGCCGTCATCCTCCTCGTCGTGCCTATCTCCTCGTGTTCTTCTTCGTCTTCCGGCTCTTCCTTCAGAAGAACGTCAGAGGGTAACGAGGATCAGAAGGCTCAGAGTCGGAGCCTTCTGGATTGTAATTTTCTCATGTCCAAATGGTATGCTTCGTACCGCTGGGTGATGCATTCTTCAACTCCAAACTGAATGGGACGAAAGGAAAACCGTGAGGCGTGAGCGGCAAGAGGGCGAGCAAGTTGATCGTTCCGATTCTCCAACGCGGACGCACTACGAAATCATCGACTCCGTGGAACATGCCCGCCGCTGGGTTCTCCCCGCGAGTTGGGTGCGCGACCACGTGCGTAGTCGCACTACAGACCCGATCCCTCATATCCGCTCGGGAGGTACGTCCGCTTTCGTTGGGGCAGCCCGGAATTGGAGGGTTGGCTTGAAGAGCACATGGTCAATTCAAGTGCGTCTGGCATCAGAAGACGTTAGGAGATGCTGATTCCCGCTGAGTGGAGGACGACTCTCGCAGGCAAGACATGTGAATGCCGCTTCCGTTTGACGAATGCCACGCTCATGTCGGATATTGGAACGGAATGGACGTTGAACGCATCATCGACGATATTCAGCAGCTACAGGAAATGTTCGAAGCGCCGGATATTAGGCCGCTCAGCGCAAGCGACATCTCTGCTGCGAATCGACGGCATGACGAAATGCTCGCGCATAGCCCATGGTTCCGCCTTTGGCAGCGATATGGTCTCTGTTGCCGACCTGAAGCTGATGGGGGGCTTCGGATTCAGAGCTAGTTCCGGCTTCCCGGTCTCTCATTTCTGATCTGACAAAATGCACACTGAGTCTTTCTCCGAGCCGTCTTGACTTCGGCTCAACTGGCAGCTTAAATCCAGCCATGCCTCTGCTGACCATCGCCGATTCCTTCTACATCGGAGTGCAAAACATTGAGTCAGCGACTTCTTGGTACATCGAGAAGTTGGGGCTGCAAAGGGTTCCTGCGGAAATGGACGACCCGGAGGGGTGTGTTGCGTTGGGCTTCTCAAAAAAGGATCAGACCTGCATCGCCGTCCTCGGGCCACAGGGCAAGTCGACTGATGAAACAACGCCGATGCTCTATGCCTCCAACATCGGGAAGGCGCGGGAGTTCTTGGGTTCTCGTGGCGTGAATGTCGGAGAGATTCAGGAGGATCGGCAAGGCACGCACTACTTCGAGATGCGGGACATGGAAGGCAACGTCATTGAGGTTTCCGAGGAGCCATAGGCACCGGGCCGGATGCCAATGCTGATAATTTTCGGCGGTCTGCCGGGCACAGGAAAAACCGTGATTGCCCAGCAATTAGGTCGCGAGCTTGGCGCAGTGTATTTGCGCATCGACTCGATGGAGCAGGCCATCCGCGACTGCGGTGTCGTCAGCAAGTCTCTTGATGATGCGGGCTATCGGGTGGGTTACGCGGTCGCCGAAGATAACCTCCGTCTCGGCAGGACTGTGATCGCAGATTCCGTCAACCCACTTCGACTCACACGTGATGCTTGGAAAAGTGTCGCGGATCGGGCGCGGGCAAGAGCCATCGAAGTCGAGGTCACATGCTCTGATCCTGCGCAACATCGAAATAGGGTAGAGACAAGGAGCGCCGATATCAAGGGATTGAGACTGCCGACTTGGCAAGAGGTCGTTTCTCGGGAATACGAACCTTGGGAACGCGACCATATCGTCATCGACACTACGATCCGGAGCGTGGCAGAGAATGTCAACGAACTTCTAAAGGTCTTGCATGATGTCCGCCGTGTCTAACACGCTCATTCGGATTCTGGGCACGAGTCTCGCACTCTGCGTCATTGCCCACGGACAATGCCCGGTCGATACCGTCATAGTAAAGGGGCGCGTTGCCGAGAATGCGACCGTTCATTCCAAGGTTCGCGTTCAGCTTGTTTACCCGAAGGAGAAGCCGGGTGAATCGGGAGAGGTGACCGTGGAAGACGGAGCTTTCCAGATTCCTGTCGAATTCGTGACAATGCAGAGTTCCATTTTTGCCAACCTGCCAAAGAGATGCGGCCGGAAGCCGAAGACCGTGGTCATTACGTTGCTGGAAAACGATCAGGAGTCCGACCAAGTTTTCCTCGATTTTGCCAAGAGCTTCAAGATGGCGGATGCGAGTGCCTACACTCGACGCTCCGAACTGGTGCTGAGCGGGCCCCGTTAACCGCTTTTGTTGACGTCAGAAGTGTTGCACTGGTCTGTCAACAACTGAACCATCTACAGTTTGGGTGCAAGAAACTGCGCGTATACAAACAACGCAACTCCGATTAGGAGTGGAATCAACCCAACGAGGTACGCCGACTCTTCCGGTGCAACCCCTCGGAGGAAAATGATCAAGCCGATGCCAACTGCACCAGTGATTAGACTGCCGAGCCTGATACTCTCGCGTCGATGGCGGCCGCTGATCCGCTCTTCCTCGTGCATGTATTCGAGGGTCGCATTACTTCCCGGACCCGCCGTCTCAGCGATCTTCTTGAGAGTTTCACTCCGGTAATATGCCACTCTCTCTTTGCGTCGGCTATCCGACCATGCGGCTACCGCCAAGAAGGAAAAGAGGGAAATTGCCCCGACACTTAGGAATAGTATTACTGGCAATACGGGAATCCCCATGACATTCACCTGTGCGTGATTTCTGGTGTTGCACGCGGTAGGACTGGAGTCTGTCCGCCTCGGTTGCAGTTTTTCTTGGCTGCGGCAGCGCAAAAAATGCAACCGCCTGCCGTATCACGCTGTCGTACCCTAAGTCAGAGCCGCGTGACTGCTAGCGACGATCAGATCGATGTAGAAAAGGTCCTCGCCGGAGAAGTGTCGCTTTCGAGGGGATCGTTCGACGCTGGCAGGGACCGCTCATTAACTTAGCTTACCGATTCTGTCGCGACCGAGCCAGAGCCGAAGATATGGCTCAGGAGGCATTCTTGCGCGTCTATCGAGGCCTGGCCCTGTGGCGCAAAGAATCCGCTTTCTCCACTTGGTTATTCTCCCTTGCCACCAACCTGTACTGCTCCGACTTGCGCCGCTCGACGCCGACACTTGCCCTCCACCAGGTCACCGAGCCAAAGGATTCCCGTGCCTGTGATGGCGGACTCGAAGACGAAAATCGCGACCGAGCCGTGCGTCGTGCCGTTCTCAATCTTCCGACCAAGTACCGCGATGCACTGATCCTCTTTTACTTTCACGATATGAGTGTTGAAGCGGCTGCGCGAAGCCTTGGGCTGCCCGAAGGAACCGTCAAAGCGAGATTATCGCGGGGCCGCCAAATACTGCGCGGCAAACTCCCGCTGCTGTTGGGTGCTCGGCCGACGAAGGAGGGATGAATGCAGTACGACGAACTCGACCGCATTATGTCCGACGAAGAATCAATTGTTCCATCGTCAGGATTTACCGCCTCCGTCATGGCTGCTGTCCAGCGTGATTCTTCAGCCTCGGTCCCTATCGCTTTCCCATGGAGGCGGGTACTGCCCGGATTGGCTGCTTCTGGCCTCGCACTAGCTGTCCTTCTTCAACAGCTTTTCATGCAGCCCGGAATCAGCGCAGTGCGCTTTCGCTCGGCACGGCTGCCCGACCTTGTGAAGGTCGTGGAAAGTACGAAGCACTTTGGTGTGCAGTGGATCGCCTTCGCTCTGCTCCTTACGTTTGTGTCAATCCGCCTTTCGGCACGGCTCGCGCCGCGAGAGGAACCTATGAGGCGCTGACGCCCAGAAATTCGCGTCCCAAGACACTTCGTCTGGGCGTAACTGTTGTTAACAAGGCGGGGTCAGTCCAAGTCTGAACCGAAGTGCCCGCCAGACATGCAAACGCGGCAAGCACCAGCGCAAGAATGATGATTGAAACGGTCACGTTGTTTGGCCTCCGACTTGGAAAAGCAGCGGTCGGGTCCAAATGATGCCTGAGAGCGTGGAATTGCCGCTGGCAACGGCAAAATGAGCCGTGACTGGAGTCTACGAGGAGAATCTTCAGCCTATCAACAATTAGAGTCCGGCAAGTGTGGTTAGTACTGCCTTGCCGTGTCAAAGAAAACTGGTCCGTTAGAGGTCAGCACTATAACTGCTGTAGTCATGAACCGTCGAGTGTTTACGTTCGGCCGCAAATGCGTGTGCGGATTTTCTATTTCCCCAGCGGCGGAGTCATAGACCAGGTCAGCACGGACGATGCAGGCTCGAAAGGATGAACGCTTTCGCACACTGGGAGGTATGAGGCCAACTACCGGTTTGCAGACGGTTCAACACACTTCAACCCGAGCATGTCGAAGAACGGATTCACGCTCCCGCCGACCTCCAACTGGAAGTCATACGACTCTTTTCCACCATCCGGCACGATCGTTGCCTTGTTCTCATTTACCCATTCTAGTTTGCCGTTCCCGAGCTGAGTCGCACTCGATATGAATCTGAATGCTGCCCAAGAGCCACTAAACGAAACCAACGTGTCGCCGGCTTTGTTCTTCACAACGACTTCTTCCGGTGCGCCAGTCCACACAAATGTTTTCTGCTCATCCTCTCCTGGCATGATCTCATTGCCAATCGTCACCTCGACCCTTTCCATATCGCTAGGTAGGCGTCTCAGTGTGTAGGAGAGATGAGGAGTCTCGGAACCGGGCGGATAAACGATCTCGGAGAAACCCTGAACACGATTCAGGAAAATAAGGAAATCCGCTGACAGGGTTACGGGAGCTGAAGGATTGGGGGTGTACCTTGACCCGACCTTCAGCAGGAAGGGGCTAACGGTTGCTCTTAGTCTCGTCCAAGCACTCCCCGTCGGTCCGATGAGCGATTGAAGCTGATAAAGGGGAGCATCCAGCTTTGAATTCGGATCGAAGGGATACTTCGTTGCAATATCGCTCCAATCCGAACAATAACCCTTGCCAGGTGCTGGCGCCGCCCGCATAAACAGGTCCGGAGAAGCGCTTCCGGGCGGCACCAGCGCGCGTCTAGGAGAAAATTGTGACTGCGCGCGTCCAGCGCGAGGCTGGGCGGGGGATCTGGGCTGGCTTGCTGCGACAGATTGTGTCACGGGGGGCGGCGTCATTTCCGGCTGCGATGTTTCACCCGAACCGCCTTGATTCAGCGGCAGTTCTCCTGATCGAGAGTTGACGGATCGCGGGCCCCGCCACGTCGGGAAAAATACTCCAATCGCCGCAATAACGGCGAGGGTGAGGCCCAGCCCGAGCTTAACTGAACGACCGCGGGGAAACTGCAATTTGGCGGGTGTATCTGTTGAGTCAGCATCAACAGGTTTAGGGTGGGATCCTGTCAGAGTGATGGGCGGACTTGTCTGGTTCTGCAATGGCTGTGGAAATTCCGGAGCATCCAACTGCGTAGCAGGCGTAGGGGAGCCTGGATTGGTTCGAGGCTTAGCCATCGGAATCTTTGCCACCGAGGGAGCGGCGAATTTTCCCGCAACCGGGGCCTGCCCAGCTTCGGCATCCTCGGCCGCGAGTTTAGGGCGTGAGATGATCTGCGTGTATGGGCTCGGTCCACTTGGTGCTTCTACAGGAACTTGCGTCGGCTCGGCCGCGTGAGGCATGAATGCACCGGTAGCACCATCTCCCGGCAAAGAGGCCGGGCGGGGAGCCGGTTTCTCGCCTGGGACACTTGAGCTCGGAGGAATTGCCGGTCTTGGCGAATCAAGCGGCGGCTGGGGAGAGGCCATGTCCTTGAACACCCCCGTAAAGCTCAGTTCCGAGGCGTCGGATGGTGCTGGAGTCGATGCTGGCGGAGCCGACGACCGGCCGAACAGAGCTGTAAACTCTCCAACTGTCTTCTTCGGCGGCTCGATTGGCCGAGATGAGGAAGCTGGCATTTCCGAGGAATTCTCTCCCCGGAATGGTCCCTGGAAAAAGGTGGTAAATTCCTCCGGTTTCGCACCACCTCGCGCGACAGGTGGCTGCAGCTCTGGAGCGACAGAGGTGGGCAAGGCGGGAGGAACGGCGACCGGAGGTTCCTTCGGCAGCGCAGCAGCCTTCACGCTGGATTGATCCCACGGAGATGAGGTATGAAGGACGGATCCTGCGAGTAGACCAGCATCCCCCGAAATAACGAATGGAGCCAGAGAGGGGTGGACTATTATCTTCAGCGGGATGGCGATAACGTTCAGGCCTTTTCCCACGTCGGCATTCTCACTAAGGGCGTGCGTTCTGATTGGACGCGATACAATTACTTCCTCTCCTTTGATGAGCTCTAGATTTGCCACTAGGTCACCTGCCACTATCGGCCTAATCAGGAAGGTGCATAGCGTCGAATCCCCATGAGGCGGGATGTGCAGCTTCTTGACTTGAACTGGAGGCTCAAAGTCGGGTGAAACAAGCCTTAGAGAAACTTCCGCTGCGCGCGGCCTGCCTTGGTCATCGGTAGGAAAGCCGAGTAAGAATGGCCTCTCCCGAACATCTTCCGATGTCATGGACGCGATCGATTCATCATCCAAGTATTGCCTCAAGCCTCGGGAGCTTGCCTCCTTAACCATCGCCACCACTTCCGCTGATCTGCCCACCGCTGATTCTTGTGGTGCTGCAGCCTGGAGCAGTCTTTCAGAAGACAGGGCGGTTAAAGTGGAGTCGCGGGTTGAATCGTGGTTCCTCTTCCTCAAACGTAGCAGGTCAGTTCGAACGTCCGAGGCGTGCTGGTACCTGAGGTCTCTATCCTTTTCCAGACACTTGTTGATAATCCGTTCAACCTCGAGCGGAAGGTCGGGGTTCAAACGCAATACAGAAGTTGGTGTTCCGTCAAGAACGGCCTTGAGTATTAGGCCGGAGCTTTCGCCCCGGAATGGTGGAAATCCGGTGGCCATCTCGTAGAACACAGCCCCAAACGAGAACAAGTCGGAGCGGGTATCCAACTCCATCGCTCGGATCTGTTCCGGTGACATGTACGCTACCGTTCCGACAGCCGATCCGGAAGCGGTGAGGTGAGCGTCGATCCGTGAAGCGGTTTGGGTTGACATGTTGGCCTGGCTGGCGGGCCTTCGTGAAATAGCAACTTTCGCTATCCCGAAATCGAGAATCTTGGCGCGGCCTGGGGTTGTGACGAAAATGTTTGAGGGCTTGATATCGCGATGAATAATCTCAGCCGCATGGGCGGCCTCGAGCCCATCTGCTACATCAGCAGCGAGGTTAAGCAAGAGATCAAAATCGAGCGCACGCCTCCCAATTCGATCGCTGAGAGGCATGCCCTCAAGAAATTCCATGGCTATAAAAGCACTTCCTTGATGCTCGCCGACATCGTAGATGGTGCAGATATTCGGATGATTCAAAGCCGATGATGCCTGGGCCTCACGCTGAAAGCGTGCTAAATACTGCGGGTTTCGAGCGATCTCCTCAGACATTAGCTTGATGGCGACAAACCGATGAAGGCGTGTGTCTTCAGCCTTGTACACGACGCCCATTCCGCCTGAGGCAATGAAACATACGATCCGAAATCTCCCCGCGAGCAGCACACCTTGAGGGAGTCTCTGGTTTGGAGGCGCACTTGCAACCTCAATCGGCAATCCATTTATTGCTTGGTTGGGAAGAAAACCACTCGCTGCCTCATGTTCCGCTAGAAGTCTTTCTACTTCGGCGCGCACGCCATCGTCCGTGCACCGCTCCTTCAGAAACGAGGAACGTCGTGCCGCATCCTGCTCCAGCGCAGCCTGAAACAGCTGCTTAACTGACTCCCAATTGTCAGGTGCTGTCGCCATGGCTGGTCTTCAGGTCTCCATGGAGCCAGGCTTCCGCCATACTCCACTCTCGCTTAACAGTTATGGGTGAGATTTCCAGGGCATCGGCTGTTTCGTCGACGGTTAATCCCCCCAAAAAAACGCAATTCCACGATTCTGGCCTGCCTCGGATCGAGCTCCGCAAGACGATCGAGTGATCTATCAATTTTGATCAATTCCGGAGATTGCTCCGGAGCGAAAACCAAAGCTTCTTGCAGCGGCACTGGCACCACACCACCCCCTCGTTTGTGGCGCACGTGCGATCGGGCGTAATCGATCAGAATGCGTCGCATCATCTGAGCTGCTATGCCGAAGAAATGAGACCTACACTTCCAGTCGACAGATCGTTGCTTAACCATCTTCAGATAAGCTTCATGCACCAGCGCCGTTGCTTGCAACGTGTGATCAGGCCGCTCGCGGCGCATGTAGTTGCTTGCCAGCCGGCGAAGCTCAGAATAAACTAGGGGGATCAGCCTAGCAGCCGCACGGTCATCGCCTCGCGCTAAGTCTCTCAGGAGAGCTGTTACATCCTCGCAAGCTGGATCCATAAACTCGCCCCAGAAAATTGTGACCGATATTTTAGTCTAGTCTTGTCCCGACAGCCAAGTCGCCAAAAAATGGGCGGCATCCGCAGATAGGGATCGCCCTCTTTGCTGATATGCATCTGGGGCTCGAGTAAGAAGGTGTCTCTGGTTCGGAACTTGCCTTTGGAGGTATAATTAGCGAGTTTTGCGCGACTGGGGGGTGCAGCTTGAATGGGGACTTCCTTGTCGGTACGTGGCTTGTCCAACCTACGCTGAACACCGTCTCCTTAAAAGGTAACGCCGTCCGTCTCGAGCCAAAGGTGATG
>Ga0210409_10004181_pt1 | contig 15693 bp, 10 predicted proteins | sample IncBWH17MmetaG_FD_161649 | JGI IMG/M metagenome (GOLD analysis project Ga0210409, IMG submission 161649) | Forest soil microbial communities from Barre Woods Harvard Forest LTER site, Petersham, Massachusetts, United States - Inc-BW-H-17-M | ecosystem: Environmental > Terrestrial > Soil >...
TCCAGCACGGCGAACTCGAGGCGCGTGCGGGACTTGGGGCGGGCTGTGACCTCGACGGAGCCTTCGGCCGTGAACTTGAGCGCGTTGGTCGTCAGGTTGAGCAACACGCGATTGAGCGCTGCCGGATATCCGATGCGCGAGTCGGCATCGGGCGGCTCCAGTCGTACGGTCAGTCCCTTCTCCTCGGCTATCGGCTGAACGATCGCGCCAACTGATCTCAGGATATCCGCTACGGAAAACGGGATCGGTTTTTGGTCGACGAGCCAGTCGCCGCGGGCCAGCTCGATCACGTCGCCGGCGAGCGCGCTCAACCCAAATGCTGCGCTATAGATCAGGCCCAGCTGCCGTTCCTGAATCTGCGTGAGCGGACCACTCTGCGAGGAACGGAGGCGCTCGGCTAGAAACAGGATCGACGCTAGCGGCGAGCGCATGTCATGCGCGACCTCGACCACGAGCGGCAGCGCGTCCGACCCGGAGAGCCGGTTCGCGAATCGCTGTGCGGTATCCGCCTCGATCGCCTCGTGTACCCGCTCGAGGGCGAGGCACGCCGAGACAGCGTCATCGGCCGCGTACCCACCGGCAGCCGCGCTGTCGAGAATCTGTCGCCGCAGGGCATCGAGGAGCCGGCGCGCGGGCACGCCGACGGGCAGCGCCGCCAGATCGGGATTGCCGCCGACCGAGACGCGCTGGGCCGCCTCGGCCAGCGCGGCCATAGGTGGGCCGATGTCATCCGCGGTCGCGCCGGACACATCGTCGGGATCCCACGCCGCGACCGCGCGCACCGCGGCCTGCGCGAGCAGAAGGACGACACCGCTGCCGGGCGGTGGAGCTTCGCGCGGCGAAGGTGTGATACGCCGCGGAGCCGTTTCCACTGGGGTCACTCGAGCGTCCCGGCCAGCTCGTCGCGGCGGAATCCGTGTTTCTCCATCAGACGATACAATGTCGTCCGGTCGATGTTCGCCAGGCGCGCCGCGCGCGACATGTTGCCGCCGGCGCGCACGACGAGGCGTTGCAGGTACTCCTTCTCGAAGTGGGCAACGAGCTTTTCTTTGGCGAGGTGGTAGGCGTCGGTCATGATCGCCGGTGGCATCCCGCCCTCGGCGGCGGCGGCGCTCGGGTGGCCGGAGTCGTCGAGCGCGGGAATATCCTCGGCTCGAATCGGCTTGCCTGGCTCGATGATCACCGCGACGTGCTCGATCACGTTCTGCAGCTCGCGCACATTGCCCCGCCACGGTCTCGATCTCAGGAGCTCGATCGCGGCCTCACTCAATTTCGGGAGCGGCTCGCCCTGCGGGCGATGCCGTTCCCAGTAGTGCGTCAGGAAGTGATTCGCCAGCAGGGGAATGTCTTCCAAGCGCTTTCTCAGCGGCGGCAGCTTGATGGGGACCACGCGTAGACGGTAGAACAGGTCCTCGCGCAGGATGCCCGCGTTCACGGCCTCTTGCGGCTCTCTATTCGTCGCTGAGATAAAGCGTACATCAACTACGGCATCTTGTTGTTCGCTTCCCACTCGACGGACGACACCATCTTGCAGCACGCGCAGGAGCTTGGCTTGCAGCGGGTGCGACATCTCGGTGAGCTCATCCAGGAACAGCGTCCCACCATTGGCGGTTTCCAGCAACCCTGGTTTGTCTCGGTCCGCGCCGGTGAATGAGCCCTTCCTGTGGCCGAACATTTCCGATTCGAGCAACGGTTCGGGGAGGGCTGCACAATTGATCGGGACGAGTTTCCGGCTCGCGCGACGGCTGTGGCGGTGAATGAACTGGGCGATCAGTTCCTTGCCGGTGCCTGATTCGCCGCTGATCATCACCGATGCGTCGGTCGACGCGACACGCCGTGCGAGGTCGACGGCCTGGCGGAAGGCCGGTGAGATGCCAAGGAGCGTGATGCGATCGGAGTTCGAGCTCTGCTCGACGAGCTTGGCTTTGAGGTCCCGGGTCTCGCGGGCCACCGCGACGGCATGGGATGCGCGGCCGATCAAGATTTGGAGATGGGACGCCGAAAAGGGTTTTGGCAAATAGTCCCACGCGCCGGCGCGCAGGGCTTCGATGCTCGACGTGACGCTGGGGTTGCCAGTCATCACGATGACGATCGTGTCTTTATGGGCCTCGAGCGCCGCGGCGAGGATGTCCATGCCGGACAGCGGCGTCAGGTAAAGATCGACGAGAATGATGTCGAAGCGACGGCGCTTGACGAGATCAATCGCCTCGTCACCACGTCCGGTAGATGTGACGTTGTACCCATCGAGCTGCAAAACGCTGAGACAGCCCTCGCGGAGCGTTCGGTCGTCATCGACGAGGAGAAGCCGAAGGCTCGCCTTTACCTCCGGTGCGATCGCCAGCGGCTCCCTGCCCATAGCGGGCGTTTCGACCGAAGGGGGCGCCGACGCATCGCTCATTGGCAGGTCGGAGGAGAAAGCCGAGGACGACATGAGACTCCATGGATAAGGGACTTCTAACTTTTCGGCCCCATTACTTACAACAAAGTGTTGCATCTGTCAATCACATTCCGTTGCAATAGACCGACAATTCTGTTGTACAGTCACGGCATACAAGTGTTGAGGTGCATTAGCTATAAACAACTTGGCTGGGCTTCTTCTTGCGAAGCCATTGCGCGTCCTTAAGCCAATTAAATTTCCTGTGAATCGCATGTCGCTCCCGCCTACGCCAACGCCGTCGACGGCGCTGACACCTGCTTCCCCCGAAGGGCACGCGGTTGCGTCGCTCCAACAGTGGGGGCCTCCAGTCGAAGCCCGTGGTGGCGGCGGCGACGGCGAAAAGAAGACGCCCTGGCATCGCTATCTCGCCGCGCTCATCCGCTTCAAATGGCTGATCGCCGGTTGCTTCGTGCTCGGCGCCGCCGGCGGCGTCGTCGCGACGCGCTTGGTGTCGCCCGAATACGAATCGCACGCGACGATTCTCATCGCGGTCGAGGGGCGCCAAGGCGGCAACGGTCCGATCTCGAGCGGCCAGTTCCTCGAGACCCAGGCATGGACCGATCTGTTCAAGGCGTACCGCGTCGTTGAGCCGGTGGTGGTCAAGCTCGGCCTCTATATCCATCACCAGGAGAAAGACGCGGACTTCTTCCAGCAGTTCGCACTCGCTGAGCAGTACCAGCCGGGCGAGTTCGTTCTCATCGTCGCGCCGAACGGCCGGCAGTACACGCTGACGACGAAGAAGGGCACTCCCCTCGAACATGGCGCGCCGGGTGACTCGGTTGGCCTCCATCTGGGCATGAAGTGGCAGCCACCCCGCACAGTGTTCAAGCCCGGGCGCAAAGTCGCGTTCTCGGTTTCCTCCCTACCCGATGCGGCGAACGGGCTCGCGCTGCGCGCGACGCTGACACTGCCGGACATGAGCAACCTGCTGCGCATCTCGCTCGACAGCTGGAACCCGAACGAGTCCGCGACAACGCTCAACACCTGGCTCGATCAGTATCTGGCGGTCGCCGCCGAGCTGAAGAAGCAGAAGAACACGCAGTTGACCCAGACGATCGGCGATCAGTTGAGCATCGCGCGCGATCGGCTGGCGCGGGCGGAGAAGAACTATCAATCGTTCGAGGAAGCGGCGATCAGGCAGAACCAGTCGGCCCCGACGGGCCCGAGTGGCCCTGGGCAGCCGCAGCAGGTCCCGTCGGCGACCGGCGATCCGGCCGTCGCGACCTACCTCGCGCTCAAAGTCGAGCACGACAACCTGAGCCGCGACGTCCAAACCGCACAGGTGGTGCTGACCGACATGCGCATCGGGAAAGCGACGCCCGATGCGTTGCTCGCCATCCCGTCGCTCATGGTCGGCGCCGACAATCTCCGCGCCGCCATCAACGACTACAACACCAAGTCGGCCGAGCTGCGCAACCTGCAGCAGACATACACCGACCAGTACAAGCCCGTGATCGACGCGAAGCGGGCCGTGGACAACATCTACCAGAACACGATCCCGACCCTCGCCGAGCAGTCGCTCAAGCGCTTGCAGGTCCAGGACGCGAACTACGCGAAGCAGCTCGGCGAGAGTGAGCGCGTCGTCGAGAACGTGCCGGCGCGCACCATTGATCTCATGCGGCTCCAGCGCGAGGTCACATCGGCGAGTGAGCTATTTACGAGTCTGAACAAAGCGTACGAGGACTCGAAGCTCGCCGAAGCGAGCGCGATCCCCGACGTCGAGATCGTCGATCGCGCTGGCGTGCCGCAAGCGCCGTCGCGGAACACGGCGCCGCGTACGCTCATGATGGCCATATTTGGCGGCCTCGGCGCTGGACTCGCGCTCGCGCTCCTCCTCGACCGGCTCGACGCGCGATTCCGGTATCCCGAGCAGGCGTCGGACGATCTCGGGCTGCCGATCATCGGGACCGTGCCCACGCTGCCGACGCCGAAGCAGCGCAAGGCGGATCCCGAGATTTCCGCGCAGGTCATCGAGGCGTTTCGAACGATTCGGCTGCACATCAAAGAGATGTTTCCGCCCGAGGGGCCCGTGTTGTTTACCATCACGAGCCCTGGTGCTGGCGAGGGGAAGTCCCTCGTCTCGTCGAATCTGGCGATGTCATTCGCCGAGAGTGGGCGGAGGACCTTGATCATCGACGGGGACATTCGGCGGGGGCAGCTGCATGAGACGTTCGGCATGCGGCAGGCGCCTGGGCTGCTCGACTATCTCTTGAATCACTCGGCGCTCGACGAGGTGTTGCAGGAGACGGACTACGAAGGGCTCACGCTCGTGACTTGCGGCACGCGGCGGCATCGCGGGCCTGAGCTTTTGCAGTCGACTGCACTCGAGTCGTTTATGGCGGCGGTACGGCCGTTTTTCGACGTGATCATCGTCGATTCTCCGCCGCTCGGCGCCGGGATCGATCCGTTTGCGCTCGCCAAAGTGACCGGGGCGCTCGTCGTCGTCATGCGCGTTGGGCGGTCTGATATGAAGATGGCGCAGGCGCGGTTACAGGCTATGGATCGGTTCGTACCGGTGCGTCACCTTGGGGCAATACTCAACGACGTTCGCGCGGGCGGGGCTTACCGGTACTACTCGTACTTGTACGGCTATCGACTCGACGAAGGGGAGCTTCGCGCTCAGGTTCCATCGCAAGTTGGGGGGCTGATCGGGCGGAAATAATTACGCGTCGCGCTTCGCGCGAACGCTTACGGCTTAGAGAGAGCGACGAGCATCCCACGTCGCTCTCTCTTTTTGCGCCGAGCGACGCGAAGCGTCGCGAAGGCGCCTTATCCGAAGCGGGTAGAGCCTTCGTCGAACGCCTGAATCATGGCGGGCTGCCCGCCGCCGGGGCTCTGGCGGAGAGCCGAGGCAGCGCGGACGAGCATTTCGACCGCGTCCACAGGCGAAGCCGCGAAGTCGGCGACCGCGCAGTAGCCGGCGCGTACCTGGAGAGCGGGGCGCTCGGATTCCTCGAGGGAAGCCGAGGCGACGGCTTGTTGGATGCGCTCGGCGAGGCGGACCGCGCCCGCGGACTCGGTCGAGGGCGCGACGACGGCGAACTCGGAGGCGCCGAGTCGGCCGATGGCGTCGGACATCCGGGCGGTCCGGCCGATGAGCGCGCCCAAGTGCTCGGCGATGCGGCCAGTCGCTTCGTCGACGTCGCCACCCGAGGATGGATCGGGCGCGAAGGCGATGCAGGCGAGCGCGTGACGCTGACGCAGCGCCTCGGCACCGATCTCCCGCGCGCGGCGCACGAGGCCGCGCGAGTTGTAGACGCCCGTGGCGGGATCGAGAAGGCCGTCCTGTCGCAAGGCGTCGGCTTCGCGCTTGGCGCGAACGTACGTGTCGAGCTTGAGGAGCAGCACGTCGCCGTCGAGCGGCTGCATCATGAAATCCCACGCGCCGACGCGAAACGCCGTGAGCTGTTGCTGCCGGTTGACGGGATCGGATGTCGTCATGAGGACCGGCGTGCCGGCCACCAGATGCTTCTCGGCGTAGAGCGCGCGACAGATCTCGAATCCGTCCGCGTCCGGCAGCCGGACATCGAGGATCACGGCATCGGGCTGGATGCTCCGCGCCATGGACAACGCCTGTCGCCCATTGTACGCACGGAGCACCGCATACCCACGAGGGCCAAGAATGGTCTCGAGCGACCGCGCGGACCATTCCTGGTCGTTGGCGATCAGCACGAGGGGCGGACGCGCCGGTCGGTCAGACTCAAGCATGAGATCAGGTTGTCGAGTGGCGACGGGTGCGCCCATAACGATCAGCCAAAGGTTGAAAATATTGCACGTGGTACCGTGCTCGGCGCGGATGCATGTCCCGTGCAGGCCGAGACGGATTTCGCAACTCGTGTTATCGCAGCATCATACATGGCTTAGCGCACTCAGCCGTGTGGGAAGGCCTGCCGCGCTAGCACCACAGGATCGATGTAACAGCGGCACGCATGCACCCTAAAGATTCAGTGTGGGCCATCACCGTTTCTGTAAACGTTCGCCGATGGGTTCCAAGGCAGTTGAGGTGGCCTTGTAAGTTGCTGTCGCGCTTACAGTGTGGGGGCAGAGCCGAATTTGTGTGGGCACCGTCCTACACCGAAGCGTATCAAGCGGGACGGGAAGCACCGTTCCATAGGTATCAACCAACACATGGACTTGTACTTACGCTCTCGCGGCGGATTGCGCGACGCGAGCACGGCAGGTGCGTATGACTGAAGCATGATGAGGAGTGCAGTGATTCTTCTGTCGCTTGTATTCAGCCTATCTGTTTCTCTGCCGGCTGGCGGCCAGACCACGCCACCGCCGACGCGCAACGCCCAGGCGTCGCGCGCGGAGCTGGAGTCGCAGCTCGCCCAGGCGAAACAGGAGTCGCAAACAGGCTCCGACAAGGATCGCGATCAAGCCCGCATGATGGCGACGACGCTGAACGAGCGGCTGACCAACGGAGATTTTCAGGTCGGTGACCGCGTTCTCATCTTTGTGCAAGGCCAACAAACCCTGAGCGACACTTTCACGGTCCGTGAAGGTCAGGTCGTCCAGCTCAACACCCTCACCGACGTCGAGCTCCACGGCGTGCTCCGGTCCGAGCTCCAGGGCCACGTGTACGCCGCCGTGAGCAAGTTCCTTCGTGATCCAGTCGTTCGGACGGGATCGTTGGTCCGCGTCGCGGTCCTCGGTGGCGTCGCGCATCCGGGCTTTTATGCGCTGCCGGCCGACATGCTCTTGAGCGATGCGGTGATGCACGCGGGTGGTCTGGGTAGTAGTGCCGAGATTCAGCACACGATCGTGACCAGGGCTGGTGTGCCGGTGCTGGGCTCGCAGCAAGTCACCGAAGCGATCAAAGATGGCTCGACGCTCGATCAATTGAGCTTGCGCGCCGGCGACCAGATCGAAGTGGGCGCGACCAAGCCGAACACATTCCTGACCGTCGTATTACCCATCATCGGCGGCCTCGCTGGCGTCGTTGGGGTAATCGTCCTCGTTACGAGACACTAGCCACTCACATGACCTTACCATCGATGACCGCGACCCGCACGTCAGGCGACCGCCGAGCTTATCGCTCGTCGGGGGCCGTCTCGCTCCGGCCGATCATCGCGCCCGCGCCGGGCACGCTGATCACGCCGACCGCGCTAGCCGTTGTCCCACGCACGCGGTCCGAGCGGATCAACCGCATGATCAACATCGTGTTTGCGTCGCTGGCGATCCTCATTCTGTCGCCGGTGTTCTTGCTCGTTGCACTTGCGGTGTGGCTGACCTCGAAAGGCCCGGTTCTCTACACGCAGGACCGCGTCGGTATCGATCGCCGGTCGCGCCGTGCGCTGGCGCTTTACGACCGCCGCGGGAGCGATCATGGTGGGTCGGTGTTTACGATTTACAAGTTCCGCTCGATGCACTGCAACGCCGAGACGCATTCGGGCGCCGTGTGGGCCACAAAGAACGATCCCCGGGTCACGTCCGTGGGACGGTTCTTGCGGAAAACCCGCCTCGATGAGCTGCCGCAGCTGTTCAATGTGGTCAAAGGCGACATGAACATCGTTGGCCCCCGCCCCGAGCGGCCGACCATCTTCGCGCGCCTGCGCCAGGACATCACGGAGTATCCGTTGCGCCAGCGTGCCAAGCCCGGCATCACCGGGTGGGCGCAGGTGAACCTCGCCTACGACAGCACGATCGAGGATGTGCGCAAGAAGGTCGATCTCGACCTCGAGTATCTGCGGCGTCAGAGCGTCATCGAGGACGTGCGCATCATGCTGCGTACGGTGCCCGTGATGCTGTTCAAACAGGGCGGCTGGTAGCGCCGGTGGCGGACGCGGTCGGCGACCGCGCGGGTCAGGTCGCCCGGCCTGCGTTGATCCCACTGGTAAGGCTCCTCCGGCCTCGCCAGTGGATCAAGAACGGGTTCGTGCTCGCCCCGTTGATCTTCTCGGGCGAGTTCGTCAAGCCCGCGGCGGTCATTCAAGAGCTCATTGCGTTCGCGTTGTTCTGCGTCGCGTCGTCGGCGACGTACGTCGTCAACGACCTCAAGGATCGGGAAGCCGACGCGGCGCATCCCGTCAAATCGCGCAAACGGCCGCTGGCGACCGGCGAGGTCAAGCCCGCCGCCGCCATCACCCTCGTGGTGGTGCTGTACGCGATCGTGCTCGCGGCGTTCGCGTGGAACCCGCCGACCGCGGGCGTGGCCGTCGCGTACATCGTGCTCAACCTCGCGTATTCGCAGTGGCTCAAGCACATCCCCGTCATTGACATCTTCTGTCTCGCCGCGGGGTTCGTGCTGCGTGTGTTTGGGGGCGCGGTCGCCATCAATGTGCCGCTCTCGACGTGGATGATGGTGACGACGCTGTCGCTGGCGCTCTATCTCGCCGCCATTAAGCGTCGCGACGAGCTGGCGACGAGTGGCGACGCGTCGCGGTCCGTGCTCCAGTTCTACACGCTGCGGTTGCTCGATCGGTACTCCGAGACGGCGGCGCTCTCGGCCATCATGTTCTACGGGCTCTTCGTCGTCACCGTGCGGCCGAAGCTCAACGTGACCATCCCGTTCGTGTTGTTCGGGCTTTTCCGCTACTGGTACATCGTCGAGACTGGCGGGCGCGGGGAGTCTCCCACTGACGCGGTGTGGACGGATCCGCCGCTCATTGTCACCGTGATTTTGTGGGCCGCCGTCGTGGTGTGGCGGCTCAAGCAGGGCGGCGCGTAGGCTCCCAGATCGGGCGGCGCTTTCTGGCGAGGGCGTCGCGCCACGCCAGGACTCCCGCTAGCGCGCTGGCGAAGGCGAAGCCGCACATTCGAATCACGCGTGGCGCTTCGCGCCAACGCATACCCAGCGCGCCGATTCCTACGCCCAGCACGCCCAGCCCAAGGACCGCGATGCCGGGGCCACCCGTTGTGGCTAGCAGGATCAGACCCACCGCGGCAAACGGGAGCGCGGCGTAGACCAGCCAACGCGCGAGCTTGTGCGAGGCCAGCATGAACGAGAAGGCGCCGTAGCGGAACGGGTTGAGCAGCGCTCGCTTGTACCAGAGCGTCGCCAGCCCGCGCGCCATCGTGCGAATCTTTCGCCGAAACTCGGCCTCGAGCGAGACCGTGCGGGGCACGAAACAGACCGCCTCGTCGACCGAGACGGAGCGATAGCCCTGCTCGCGGGCGATGAGCACACTCGCGAAATCGCGAGAGAGCGCATCGGGAAATTGCGTGTCGTAGACCGAGCGGCGAAATGCGTAGAAACAGCCCGATGCCCCGATGATGGAGCCGACGCGGGTTTCGAGCGCACGCAATCCCATCTCGTACCCGACGTATCCGGACTCGCCCGCGCTGCTCTCGGCCGCGACGTCGCCGACACTGACATCGCGACCGGAGGCGACACCGACCGTCGGGTCGGCGAACATGCGGACCAAGGGCTTGAGACTGTCACGCTTGACGCGGACCGAGGCGTCCGTGTTGATCACGATGTCATGTCTCACCGCCGCACCGGCGGCGTTCTCGGCCGCGGTCTTGCCACCGCGCTGGGGCAAGCGGAGGAGCGTGACACCACGGGTGGCGTACTCGCGCACGATGGCATCGGTCCCGTCGGTCGACGCGTCCGAGACGACCATGATTTCTCGGCGGTCGGCCGGATAGTCGCAGGCCAGGAGATTCTCGATCGTGGCGCGGATCGCGCGCTCCTCGTTGTAGGCCGGGACCGTGATACTAATCGACGGCCACGACGCCGGATCGCTCGGCGCCGCCGGCGCCGGGCGGCCGAGGGCGAGCGCGCGCAGGAGCGCTGGATAGAGCGCGTAGGCGTATATCGCCAACGCGAACGGCGCCGCGACCATGATCCAGGCAAGGACGATCACATCACGCCTCGATAGACGGCGGCGTAGCGCTCGACCCACGGGGCGACGGCGTATTCGGTCGCCAAGCGCGCCGCGGCGGCATCGGCGCGTGCGGTGGCCGACGTCGGATCATCTCTCACCTCGGCTATGGCCCGTGCCAGGTCATCGGGGCGATCAGGCGGCACCAGTAACGCTTCCCTCTCGCTCACGACATCCGGGACACCACCAACTGCCGTCGCGACGACCGGCACGCGCGCGGCCATCGCTTCGAACAGAACCATCGGCGTTCCCTCCGTGCGGGAGCTCAGCACCAGTACATCGAACGCGGTGATCAGGCGCGCGGCATCGGCGATCTGGCCGAGCATAACTACGTCGGGGGAATTACGCGGCGCTTCGCGACCGCTTCCTATGATTGCGCCGGTAATGCCGGCGGTTTTTGAGATGGCTTCGACAAATACATCTGGGGCTTTCTCTCGGGATAGGCGACCGATCCAACCTGCGATAAAGCCATCGCCGAGACCCAATGCCCGACGCGCGTCTTCGCGTGAAACGAATGGACGGGGGGCGTACGCGTTTGAAATGAGGTGTACTCTTGACGGCGGGACGCCATCGTTCCGGAGCAGCGTCACGAGCGGACGCGACACGGCGACGACGGCACCGAACCGACGAAAGGCGCGCCGTTGCAGGTATTCGTAGAAGCGACCACGCCATCCGCCGACCCCGGTGAACCCGTGGACGGTGGTGACCGTGGGGATCCCGACTCTTCGGGCAACGCCAGCGTCGATCACGTCGGTGCGATAACCATGCGTGTGGACAATGTCGGGCCGCCAACGCGAGCACAGATCGGCGACGGCCGCACGCTCTCGGCCGTACGCGCGTGCCGGTAGCGCAATAACCGAGTGTTCGACGGCCAGAGAGTCGAGGAACGTATGTTTGTCCGGCCGTTGGCCGTCCAGTATGGCTGCTACGTGAACGCGGTCTCCACGGGCGGCCTGGCCGGCTGTAAGGGCTAGCACGACACTCTCTAGCCCACCGACCTGACCTGGCGCAACCACATGGAGAACTGCGACATTGTTGTATGTTTGCAACACCATGGTCGCGCGCGCAGGGGGCTCAAGGACGCGCAAAGTTAGGCGGCTGTGTTTGTTAGCGAAAGCCACATGGTGGCCGTAGGCTTGCTATGATACACCGGCTGTGAAAGGCCATACGCTCTCGATCAACCCGTCTGGACGGCGCGGCAACTGGTCGACGCCGGGACCGGCGTTGCCCATCCGCCGCCCTCAGGGCGACGTCGCGGCAACCGCGACCGGCGACACCGGCACGCACATCCTGACGGTCGCCCTCGAAGACTACTTCCATGTCGGCGCCTTCAACCGACTGATTCAGCGCGGCCAATGGTACCGCTTCGAGCGCCGGCTGCAGCAGTCGACGGAGCGGACCCTCGATCTCCTGGATGAGTACGGGGTCCACGCCACGTTCTTCGTGCTGGGGTGGGTCGCTGACCAAGTCCCCGAGCTCGTTCGCCAGGTCGCCGATCGCGGCCATGAGATCGCGAGCAAAGGCTACTATCACCGCAATATCCAGCAGCTGACGCCGGGCGAATTTCGCGATGACCTCGCGCGGTCGCGCGAAGCGATCGAGCACGCCGGCGGACAGCGCGTCGTCGGCTATCGCGTCGCCGACCGGTGGTTCCGCCCGTCCGACTTGTGGGCGCTCGATGTGCTGGCCGAACAGGGCTACGAGTACGACTCGAGCATTGGGCCGATCCTGCGCTCATATGCCGCCGAGCCGTGGCGCCGGTTCGCGCACCTGCACCGATACGGCGATCGCACGCTGTGGGAGCTGCCGATCTCGACGGCTGATGTCATGGGCTTCCTGATCCCGATCGCGGGTGGCAACTACTTCCGGCAGCTGCCCCACGCGCTCATCCGGCGCGGCGTGTCGCACTGGACGCGGACGTTCTCAGCCCCGTTCGTGATGTACTTCCACACGTGGGAGCTTGATCCCGATCAGCCCAAGATCCAGTCGGCGCCATGGACCGCGCGCGTTCGGCAATATCGCAATCTCCGCCTCATGCCGGAGTACCTGCGTTACTACCTGAGTCGCTATCGCTTCACGAGCGCGGCCGATTACATCGGCGTGAGCAACATGGCGCTGGCCCGAACCGAAGGCGTGTCGCCGCTGCCGGCCGCGCCGACCCCACCGCGGATGCTCCGCGCGCGGTCATCAGGCCCCGCGCCGGTGATCGCGGGCGCGGTCGCGGGCGCGGTCGCGCCCCAACTGCCGGTATCGGCGACACGCACGCCCGTCACGGTCGTCATCCCGTGCTACAATGAGGAGCTGATCCTCCCCTACCTCGCCAATACGCTCGCCAGCGTCGAGGAGCAGCTCTCGCAGTTCGATTTGACATTCGTCTTTGTCGACGATCACTCGACCGACAACACGTGGCCTGCCCTGCACCGGATCTTCGGCGAGCGGGCGAACTGCGTGATGGTACGCCACGCGCACAATCGCGGCGTCGCAGCCGGGATCATCACCGGTATTCGCAAGGCGTCGACAGAGATCGTCTGCTCGATGGACTGCGACTGCACGTATGATCCGCACGAGCTCGCTCGTATGATCCCGCTCCTCGGCGATGGCGTGGACTTGGTCACGGCGTCGCCGTATCACCCCAAGGGCGCCGTGCTGAACGTGCCGCGTTGGCGGCTCGCACTGTCGAAGACGCTGTCGCGCATGTATCGCGTCGTCCTGCACCAGCGACTCGCGACGTATACGAGTTGCTTCCGGGTGTATCGCCGCGATGCCCTCGTCTCAGTGCATATCGAGCATCCGGGATTCCTCGGCGTCGCCGAGATGATCGGGAAGCTCGACCTCACGGGTTCGACGATCGTCGAGTTCCCGACGACGCTGGCGGTCCGCATGATCGGCCGATCGAAGATGAAAGTGCTGCGCACGATCGCTGGTCACGTCAAGCTGCTCATGGAGCTTTTGCTGCTCCGGTGGAAGCTGCCGCGTCCCAAGCAGCAAACCACATCAGTGTAGAGCGAGCGCGACAGAGGGGGTCCGACCGCCAGGTGAGCCACGCGCTTATCCTATGCGAGGCTTTCAGTTACACCCGTGATGGTGAGCACAGACAGGTGGCCGGTTGCTTGCTAAAGTTCTCTGACGTGACACACGTCGGTATTGTCGGTGGTGGAATGCTTGGCCTGGGACTCGCGCGTCGGCTCAAAGGAGCTGGCTGCGATGTCACGGTCATCGAGGGCGCACCGCGCATCGGTGGTCTGGCCAGCGCCCAGAAGCTCGGGCCCATCACGTGGGACCGCTTCTATCACGTGACCCTGCTGTCCGACTCCGCGCTGCGCGAGCTCCTCGGGGAACTGGGCCTGGCCGACTCGATCCAGTGGCGGACGACGCGTACGGGGTTCTTCACCGACGGGCATCTCTATCCGTTCAACAACGCGGTCGACTTCCTGCGGTTCCCGCCCCTCAATCTCATCGATAAGGTGCGGCTCGGGCTCACGATTCTCACCGCGTCTCGCATCATGGACGGTGTTCCGTTGGAGCACGAGTTGGCCGTCGACTGGCTCCGGCGCTTGTCGGGGGGTCGCACGGTTGAGCGCATCTGGTTGCCATTGCTCAAGGCCAAGCTCGGCGCCAATGCGACACAGGCTAGCGCGTCGTTCATCTGGGCGATCATTGCGCGCATGTATGCGGCGCGGCGATCGGGGCTCAAGGAAGAGCGGTTCGGATACGTGAGCGGCGGGTACGACGCCGTTCTCGCGCGGCTCGAGCATTACCTCACCCAGCGCGGTGTCGAGTTGGTCACGGGACACCCTGTCGAGAATGTCGAGGGCGACGGCGATGGCGCGACGGTGCGGTTCGGCGACGGGACTTCGCGGCGATTCGACGCTGTCGTCATGACCGTGCCGTGCCCGCGCGTGAACGCGCTCTGTCCGCAGCTCACCGATGCCGAACGCGAGCGGCTCGGCCGCGTCGTCTATCAAGGAATCGTTTGTCCGTCGCTCTTGCTGGATGAACCCCTAGCTCCCTACTACGTCACCAACATCACGGACGATTGGGTGCCGTTCACCGCGGTCATCGAGATGACCGCGCTGGTGGATCCCGCGACTTTCGGCGGCAAGCACCTCGTGTATCTGCCCCGATATCTCACGCAGACCGCGAACGACTGGAGCAAGAGCGACGACGTGATCCTCGATGAGTCCATCTCGGCGCTCGAACGCATGTATCCACACTTCCATCGCGGACAGGTGCGCGCGACGCAAGTCTCGCGCGTGCGCAATGTGCTCGCCGTGACCACGCGCGACTACTCGGCGAATTGCCTTCCCCCGCTCAAGACGTCGCAGGAGCGCCTCTTCGTCGTCAACTCGGCGCAGATCGCCAACGGCACGCTGAATGTCAACGAGACGCTCATGTTGGCCGACCGGCAAGCGCGGGAGCTCCTCCCGCTCTTCGCGGCGCACACGCCGGCGGTGGCATCATGAGCGCAGCGAAAGCGAGCGTCTCCCTCGACGTCGACAACCTGTGGTCGTACATGAAGACGCATGGCGACGCGGGGTGGGAATCGCGTCCGTCGTACTACGACGTGTTCTTTCCGGCCGCGCTCGAGGCACTCGATGCGCTCGGCATCAAGATCACGTTTTTTATCGTCGGCATTGATGCCGCCGCCGAGGCCAATCGCGCGGCGCTGCGGACGGCGGTCGATGCCGGGCATGAAGTCGGGAATCACTCGCACGAGCACGAGCCCTGGCTGCATCGCTACACGCGTGAGCAACTGACGACCGAGATCGCGACGGCCGAGGGGCACATTCTCGCGGCGACCGGGCAAAAGCCAGTGGGGTTCCGCGGGCCCGGGTTCAGTTGGAGTCCGGATCTCCTCGAGGTGTTGCTCGATCGTGGGTACATCTATGATGCGTCCACACTGCCGACGTACCTTGGACCTCTGGCGCGCGCGTACTACTTCTGGACGGCGAAGCTCACGCCAGAGCAGCGGGAAGAGCGCGGCGCGTTGTTTGGAACGGTCCGCGACGGGCTTCGCCCCGTCGCGCCGTACACGTGGCGTCTGCCCTCGGGGCGCCGTCTCCTCGAGATTCCGGTCACGACTATTCCGGTTGTGAAAACGCCATTCCATTTGAGTTACCTGTTGTATCTCAGTCGATATTCCGAGACGCTCATGATGGCCTACTTGAGAACCGCCATCGCTTCGTGTCGTCTCATGGGCGTGGAACCGAGTTTCTTATTGCACCCGCTCGATCTCCTCGGAGGAGATCAAGCGCCGGCATTGAAGTTCTTCCCCGGCATGGATCTGAGCGGGCGAGCCAAGGCGCGGATCTTTCACCGCGTCTTGCGGGTGCTCAAAGACCATTTCGACCTGGTCAACATGAGCACCCACGCCCGCGCCATCTTGTCCCGACCCACACTCCAAGATCGAGCGATCGACCTATGTGCGGC
>Ga0210409_10004183_pt1 | contig 15691 bp, 16 predicted proteins | sample IncBWH17MmetaG_FD_161649 | JGI IMG/M metagenome (GOLD analysis project Ga0210409, IMG submission 161649) | Forest soil microbial communities from Barre Woods Harvard Forest LTER site, Petersham, Massachusetts, United States - Inc-BW-H-17-M | ecosystem: Environmental > Terrestrial > Soil >...
ATGCCGGCGGCAGGAAAGCGGCCGGAGGCAGCCCGGCACAGCGCCGAGCCGCGATGGCGGCAGGTGTTATGGAAAGCCCGCACTACGCCGTCCTCAGCGCGCACCACGAGGATCGACTGGTCGCCGATCTCGAGCGTACGAAAGCTGCGCGGCTCGGCCACATCGCTCGAACGGCAGATGTATATCCAGTTCCGGTACCACACCTGGCCGAGCTCCCGCAGGTACTGGGCCGGATCGAAATAGTAGGCGGCGGGGAGGCTCTCGACGGGGGTCGTCAGCCCCAGGTAGCCGTCGTCCCGCCGGACCGAAGAAGGATTGGCACTCATGTTTGTACCCTCGGGGCGATTGTATCCGAGCCGAGGATGCGCATCGCGCGCCAACGATGATACCGTGCGGCCGCATGCCTGAAGGCAACACACCGGCGCCCGCGCAGCCGGAGACGCTATCCCGCGCCGACAAGCTGAATACCAGAGCCGCCGGGGTCGTCGGCCTCGCCGTGCTCTGCAGCCGTGTGCTCGGGCTCGCGCGCGAGCAGATATTCGCGGCGCTGTTCGGCGGCGGACGAGTCATGGATGCGTTCACCATCGCCTTCCGCATCCCGAATCTGCTGCGTGACCTCTTTGCCGAAGGGGCCCTGTCCACCGCCTTCGTCACCGTCTTCACACGCACCGCCACGCTGCAGGATGGCGCCGCCGCCTGGCGGCTCGCCAACAAGGTGGCAACGCTCACCGTCGTCACGCTGAGTGCGATCACCGTGCTCGGGATCGTCTCGGCGCCGTGGCTGGTGGCGCTGCTCGCTCCCGGTTTCGATCCCGCCAAGGCCGCACTGACGGTGACCCTGACGCGGATCATGTGGCCGTTCATTCTGCTGGTATCGCTGGCCGCGCTCGTTATGGGAATGCTGAACGCGCGCAGCGTGTTCGGCGTGCCGGCGATGGCCTCGAGCTTCTTCAATCTCGGCTCCATCGTGGCCGGCGTCGTGCTCGGCTACTGGCTCGACCCGCACTTCGGACCGCGCGCCATCCTCGGACTCGCCATCGGCACGCTCATCGGCGGCGCTCTGCAGCTTCTCGTGCAACTGCCGACGCTGCGCCGCGAGGGCTACCGTTATCGTCCGGATCTGCGCTGGAGCGACCCGGGTGTGCGAGCGATCCTGCGCCTCATGGGGCCGTCGGTCATCGCCGCGAGCACGACGCAGGTGAACGTGCTGGTGAATTCGGTGTTTGCTTCAAAGCTCGGTGACGGCCCGACCTTCTGGCTGACGGTGGCGTTTCGGCTGATGCAGCTGCCGCTGGGCATATTCGGCGTTGCGCTCGGCACGGTGGCCCTGCCGCTGCTCGCGCGTATGGCGGCGACGGGCAACACCGCCGCGTTCCGCAGCGAGCTCGCGCACGGCATGCGGCTCGCGTTTCTCATGACGATCCCGGCCAGCATCGGGCTGATCGTGCTCGCCGAGCCCATCATCTCCGTGCTCTACCAGCACGGCCGCTTCACCGCCTATGAGACCGCGGAGTCCGCGGGCGCGTTGCGTTTCTATGCCATTGGACTCTGCGGTTATGCCGCACTCAAGGTGCTCGTCAACGCCTTCTACGCTCTCGACCGGCGCAAGACACCGATGGTGGTGAGCTTCATCGCCGTGGCGCTCAACCTGCTGCTCAACTGGGTGTTCACCCGCGAGCTCGGCTGGGGACACCGCGGACTTGCGTTTTCGACCGCGTGCGTGGCGAGCAGCAACTTCCTCATCCTGTACCTGCTGATGCGCGCGCAGCTCGGGCGGCTCGAATCGGGCGCCATGCTGACGTTGCTCGCGAAGGTCGCACTCGCCTCGGCGGCGCTGTTCGCAGTTTCCTTCGTCGGCGGCCGCCTGTTACTCGCGGACTGGGCGGTGCAGCCCTTCTGGCCCAAGTGCGCGAGCCTCGTGCTCGTGATCAGCACCAGCGCGGCCGCCTTCTTCATCTGCGCGAGCGCCCTCGGTATCAGCGAGGTGCACGACATGGTGGCCGCCCTGCGGCGCAGACTCCGCCGCGCGGCATAGCCGTTTCGGGGGCTTTGCACCGTCAGGCGCGTGCCGCGGAAGTGAACGCAACGCAGCCAGTGAGTACCTCCTGGAGCAGTGCGCGCATGGGGGCGGCGATTGCCTGGTCCCACGGGCAGGGCCAGTTGGACGCATCGACCTCGCCCTGCGGCTCGCGCAGGTAGCCGCGGCAGGCGAGCTCCATCTGCAGGGCGTGCACGCCCTGCTGCGGACGCCCGTAGTGACGCGTGGTGTAACCGCCCTTGAAGCCACTCAGCGTTTCATAGTGAGGATGCTGCACGGTTCAGACAAACGGCGGTGTGACAAAGCGCGGTTTAGCTTGCATCAGGGCGCATGACCATCGCAGCCGCGTCCGTAGGAAGCGCTCAATCATTGTCGTTCTGAGCTGCTGGCTTGCGAGTTGCGGACCTCGCCAGCTATTCTTCTGCTCCTATGTCAACACTGATCGAATGTGTACCCAATTTCTCAGAGGGTCGCGACAAAGCGAAGGTGGACGCCATTGTTGCGGCCATGAGGATGGACGGCGTGTACCTGCTTGATCGCGAGATGGACGCCGACCATAACCGCTGCGTGATCACGCTGGTGGGCGAGCGCGAGCCAATTCAGGAAGCGGCGATTCGCGGCGTGGGCAAGGCGGCCGAGCTGATCGATCTGAACGTTCACCAGGGAGCGCATCCGCGCATGGGCGCAACGGACGTGGTTCCCTTTATTCCCATCGAAGGCGTGAGCATCAACGATTGTGTCGCCATGGCGCGGCAGGTTGGCGCCGAGATTTGGAAGCGCTATCAGATTCCGGTGTATCTCTACGAGGCCGCCGCAACAGCTCCTGAGCGGCAGAACTTGGAAACTATTCGTCGCGGGCAGTTCGAAGGCATCCGTGCGGAGATCGCGACAAATCCTGCAAGAAAGCCGGACTTCGGCGATCCAAGAGTACATTCGACGGCTGGGGTCATGGCGGTCGGCGCGCGAAAATCTCTCATCGCTTACAACGTCTTTCTCAGCACGCCGGATGTCCAGATTGCGAAAAACATTGCCAAGGCAATTCGCTTTTCGAGCGGAGGGTTGCGTTTTGTTAAGGGCGCGGGATTCCTGGTGCGCGGCATGGCCCAGGTCTCAATGAACCTTACCGATTTTGAGCAGACGCCCATCCATCGCGTGTTCGAGATGGTGAAGCGCGAAGCGGCACGCTACGGCGTGTCACCCGTCAGCAGCGAAATCGTCGGATTGATCCCGAAAAGAGCTTTGGAAGCGGCAGCGGAATGGTTTCTGCAGGTCGAGAACTTTGATTCGTCGTTAATTCTGGAAAACCGCTTAAGTGCGGTGATGGGCGGCAAAGCGGCGGTCGGCGGGTTGCGCGCCGGAGTCGAGCCGTTTGTCGAGCAACTTGCCGCGCCAACGGCGACACCTGGGGCGGCAGCGCCGCGGCCGCTAGTGCTGCCATGGCCGCGGCATTGGCCACGATGGTGGCTTCTATGTCACGGGGGAAGAAAGCGTACCTGCAATATGAGCGTGAGCTCAGTGACGTCATCGCGCGCCTGGGCCCATTGCGGGAAGAATTGAAGGCTGCCATCGATGCCGACGCCGAGTCTTTTAACGTTGTGATGAAGGCCTACAGGCAGGCGAAAGAATCGGCAGATGGCGACAGCATGATCGATGCCGCGCTGAAGCAGGCCACCAGCGTACCATTGGGGGTTGCTGAGAGTGCCCGCGAAATCGCGGCAATTGTCGAGAGACTAAAGCCCATTACCAATCCCAACATGAAGTCCGATCTCACCACGGCTTCGGCCTTGGCCCATGCCGCTATCGAAGGCGCATCGGCAAACGTCGAGATCAATCTGGAGTCGATGAAGGACGCCGTCTTTGCAGCGGATGTCCGGAAGCGTGCCGCAGTGCTACGACGGTAGATCCGGTTCGTGTTCGTCCCGCACTTTCAGTTTCGCCAAAAATGCGCAGCAATGAAGGACCCGGGGCTGATCGAGCGCCGCGACGATGAAGCCCGCGATAGCTGGATATTCGCCGGCGGACACGAGCTGATCGATTGTGTGTGGCGCGCCGGCGAGAAGCTGGTGCAGGGCGGGCGCCACCGCGACCGCGACGCGCTCATCGCCCGCTACGGGCGGGCGCTGCATCAGCTGCGCGCGTGAAGACAGCGGCGAACGGGGCAGGGGGTATGAGCGGGATGCGCAAGGTTTCCGCAGTCCTGCTGGCGCTCGCCGGCGGGATCGCCATGGGCGGCATCGCGCTCCACCGGCACGAGCCGCTCAATGCGCTGTGGATCATCACGGCGGCGGTGTGCATCTACCTGCTCGGCTATCGCTTCTACGCGGCCTGGATCGCGACCCGCGTGCTGATGGTCGATCCCTCGCGCGCAACACCGGCCGAGCGACTCAACAACGGCCGCGATTTCGTGCCGACGCACCGCGCGATCGTCTTCGGCCATCACTTCGCGGCAATCGCGGGTCCCGGTCCGCTCGTGGGTCCGACGCTCGCCGCCCAGTTCGGCTATCTGCCGGGAACGCTGTGGATACTGGTGGGCGCAGTGCTCGGGGGGTGCGTGCAGGATATGACCATCCTGCTGCTCTCGACCCGGCGCGACGGCCGCAGCCTCGGGCAAATGGCGCGCGATGAGCTCGGGCCGCTCGGAGGATTCGCCGCGCTCATCGGCACGCTGCTGATCCTCATCGTGCTGTCGGCGGTCCTCGGGCTCGTCATCGTCAACGCGATGAAACACAGCCCCTGGGCCACCTCCACGGTCGCGGCCACCATCCCCGTGGCGATCCTCGTCGGCCTGTATTTGCGGCTGTGGCGGCCGGGCAGGGTGCTCGAGGCGTCGGTCATCGGTGTGACGCTGGTGCTCGCGGCGGTCCTTGCGGGCGGGTGGCTCGACCACCAGGCGAACCTCCGGACCTGGTTCGACTACGCCTCGCTGCCACTCGCCGCGGCCATCGTCATCTACGCCTGGGTTGCGGCCACCCTGCCAGTGTGGCTGCTGCTCGCGCCGCGCGACTACCTGTCGACTTTCCTCAAACTCGGCACGGTGGCGCTGCTTGCCGTGGCCATAGTGCTCACGAACCCGCAGCTGAAGATGCCGGCGGTGACGCAGTTCATCGACGGCAGCGGACCGCTCTTCGGTGGCACGCTGTTTCCATTCGTCTTCATCACCATTGCCTGCGGTGCGGTCTCCGGCTTCCACGCACTGGTCGCGAGCGGCACGACGCCCAAGCTCATCAGCAGCGAGGCGGATGTGCGCCTCGTCGGTTACGGCAGCATGGCACTCGAGTCATTCGTCGCCATCATGGCGATGATCGCGGCGACGCTGCTCGATCCGGGCGTGTACTTCGCGATCAACTCGGGTGCCGGCGTCGTGGGCGCGACGCCCGAGATCGCCGTGCACACCATCAGCAGCTGGGGCTTTCCGGTCACCACGCAGCAGATGCAGGCACTCGCCCAGGCGATGGGCGAGCACACGCTGTTCGCGCGCACCGGCGGCGCTCCATCGCTCGCGGTCGGCATGGCGAGCATCTTCGGCAGCAGCTTCGGACGGGGGCTCGCGGCGGTGTGGTACCACTTCGCGATCATGTTCGAGGTGGTGTTCATTCTCACGACGCTCGATGCCGGAACGCGCGTCGGGCGGTTCATGCTGCAGGATCTGCTCGGACAGATGTGGCCGCCGCTCGGCCGCACCTCCTGGTACCCCTCGGTGCTCTTTGCGAGCACCCTGCTGGTCGCAGCCTGGGGCTATTTCCTCTATGTCGGTGTCATCGATCCCAACGGCGGGGTGAACATTCTCTGGCCGCTCTTCGGCATCGCCAACCAGATGCTCGCCGCCATCGCGCTCTCGGTGGCGACGGGGATCCTCATCAAGTCAGGCCGGGCGCGCTATGCCCTCGTGACGCTCGCGCCGCTCGCCTGGCTCGCAATCGTGACCTCGACCGCCGCGTGGCAGAAGATCGTCAGCCCCGACGTACACGTCGGTTTCTTCGCAGCAGCGAGCGATCTGGCGGGGAAACTCGCCGCCGGGACGCTGAGCGCGGAGCGGGCGGCCGTCGCACCGCAGCTCATCTTCAATCAGCGGCTCGATGCGGCGCTCACCATGCTCTTTACCGCGATCCTCTGGCTCGTGATCCTCGACATGGGACGCGTCTGCCTCAGGCGCCTGCGCGGTTTGCCGGTGCGCTCGAGCTCGGAATCACCCTACCGGTCGAGCCGGCTCGAAGGTCCGGTGCTCGCCGGACGCTGAGCGCGGCGCACGCGCAGCACGGGCGCCACCGCAGCGGCTGTCTCGGGCGGAGGCGGAGATGCTAACATCGCTCGCTTTTCCGCCCGCGCGGCCTCGGCCACGCGGGGCAGGACGCTGCTGGAGGTAGCGACATGGCACTCAAGATAATGATCCTCGGGGCAAACGGCTTCATCGGCAGCGCACTCACCAGCGCGATCCTCGAGAAGCGGCCCTGGGAGGTCTACGGCATCGACCTCGCGGACAACAAGCTCGGCGAGGCGCCGAAGGACGACCGCTTTCACTTCATCGAGGGCGACATCACCATCAACAAGGAGTGGGTCGAGTACCACGTCAAGAAGTGCGACGTGGTGGTGCCGCTGGTGGCGATCGCCAACCCGGCGCAGTACGTGACTCATCCGCTGCGGGTGTTCGAGCTCGACTTCGAAGCGAATGTCGATGTGGTGCGTCACTGCGTCAAGTACGGCAAGCGGCTGCTGTTTCCCTCAACCTCCGAGATATACGGCATGTCGCCGGATGCCGTGCTGGACGAGGAGACGAGCCCGCTGGTCTACGGGCCGATCAACAAGCAGCGCTGGATCTATGCCGCCTGCAAGCAGCTGCTCGACCGCGTCATCTATGCCTACGGGGTGCGCGACAATCTCGATTACACGCTGTTCCGGCCTTTCAACTTCATCGGGCCAAATCTCGACAACCCGGAAGAGCCCAAGGAGGGCAGCTCGCGTGTGTTCACGCAGTTCCTCTCCAACGTGCTCTACCGGCGACCCATCAAGCTGGTCGATGGTGGCAACCAGAAGCGCTCATTTACCTACATCGACGATGCAATCGAGTGCCTGCTGACGATCATCGAGAACAAGGACGCTCGCGCGAGCCGGCGCATTTTCAACATCGGCAACCCCGGCAACTGCATTTCGATACGCGACCTGGCGCAGCGCACCATCCGCATCGCGCAGGAGTTCCCAGTGCTGCGCGACAACGCGCGCGCCACCGAGATCGTCGATGTCTCCGCGGGCGAGTACTACGGCAAGTACTACCAGGATATCCAGGTGCGTGTGCCCAACATCGAGGCCGCGCGGCGCGATCTCGACTGGACGCCCACCACCGACATGGATACCGCCATCCGGCGCACCATCGATTTCTACGTGAAGCAGGAAGGCTTCGGCAGCCGCGTGGCCGCCTTCGCGGCCATCTAACGCGCGTGTTGCCGCTGGCGCGATGGAGTTAATCGGGGCGCGTGCACGCGCCGTCGCGGCGCGCTGGCTGCCGTGGGCGCTCCTCGCCCTCGGCTGGGGGGCGACCATGCCGGTGCGGCCCATGCTCGATCCGGACGAGGGCCGCTACGCCGAGATTCCGCGCGAGATGCTGGCAGGCGGCGACTTCGTCACTCCGCGCTTCAACGACCTCAAGTACTTCGAGAAGCCGCCGCTGCAGTACTGGGGGACCGCGGCGGTTTATGCGGTCTTTGGCCTCTCGGAGTGGACTTCGCGCCTCTGGGCACTGGGGCTCGCATTCGCCTGCCTCCCGCTGGTTTTTACCTGGGTGCGGCGCCGCTACGGCCCCGATGCCGCGCTCGCCGCCCTCGCAGCGCTCGGTGTGAGCCCGTACTTCCTCGTGATCGGGCATCTGAACCTGCTCGATGCCGCGTTCACTTTCTGGCTGACCGCAGCGGTGCTCGCCTTCACGTCGGCGCAGACCTCGCCCGAAGGCGGCTCGGCCGAGCGGCGCTGGATGCTCGCGGCCTGGGCGCTGGCGGCACTCGCCGTGCTCTCCAAGGGCATCGTGGTCGGGGTCCTGACCGGCGGAGCGCTCGTGCTCTATTCCGTCATCGAGCGCGACGCGCACGTATGGCGGCGCCTGCACGCGGTTGCGGGAGTTGCGCTGTTCGCGGTCATCGCAGCGCCATGGTTCGTGCTGGTCAGCCTGCGCAACCCGAGCTTCCCCGGGTTCTTCTTCGTGCACGAGCACTTCACACGCTTTCTCACCACCGTGCACCAACGCGTCGAACCCTGGTGGTATTTCCTGCCGCTGCTGCTCGGGGCGGTGCTACCGTGGCTCGTGCCCTGCGCGCGTGCCGTGCGCAGCGCGTGGCTGGACAGGGAACCGGCGAGCGCGTTGCCGGCATCCAATGGCGCCGGTGCGCGATTCAGAGTGAAGCGATTCCTCCTCGTGTATGCCGCGCTCACCCTCGTGTTCTTTTCCGCATCCGGCTCGAAGCTCGCCCCCTACATTCTGCCGATGGTACCAGTGCTCGCCGCACTCACCGGCGCGCAGGTGCCGGACCCCGCTCGGCTCGCGCGGCACGGGGCCCGTGTCGCCGCGCCGCTGGTGCTCGTCGTGGCGGGCGGCCTCCTTGCCTATAGCGCGCGGCGCAACAGCTACGTGCCGCACGAGGCCGTGGCGTGGGCGGTGGCGGCCGTGGCTGCCTCGCTCACCGCGGCGGCGATGAGTTTCCGAGCCGCGCCTCGACCACTCGGCATGACGCTCGTGGCGGTGATCGGGTCGAGCCTAGCCTGGCAATGCCTCATGTGCGAGTACACGGTCGTTCCCCCGTCACGTTCGGCTCGTGCGCTGGTGCGCGCCGTCCGGCCATTCCTTACTGAGCACATGCGGTTATACAGTGTCGGGCAGTACCGCGAGACGATATCCCCATACCTCGGCCGGACTCTGCAGCTCGCGGGCTACGAAGGGGAGCTGCGGTTCGGGTTGGATGAGGAGCCGCAGCGGCGCATGAGCGTCGAGCAGTTCGCCGCCCGCTGGAGCGAAGACGGCGCCGCCGTGGCATTCTTCGATCCGGGCGTCTGGGACCACTGGCGCCGGCGCGGCTTGCCGGGGCGCGTTCTGGCCGCCGATAACTACACCGTGGCCGTGAGTCGTTTGTGAGACTGAGTGATTTCTCGATCCTGTGTTGCGGCGTGCTGCTCAACGCCCTCGCGCAGCTCGGGCTGAAAGCCGCGACGCGTGTCAGCGGCCCGCTCATCGCCGGTGATGCCGGTGTGTGGCAGCGGGCGCTCAGCGTGCTCGTCGTGCCTTCACTCTGGTATGCGCTCCTCGCCTACGGCCTGAGCGTCGTCGTCTGGCTGATAGGCCTCTCGCGCGTGCCAGTGAGCCAGGCATACCCGTTGCTCTCTCTCGGTTATGTGATCAACATCGGGCTCGCCTGGTGGCTGCTCGGTGAGGTGCCCAACGTGCAACGCGTGGCCGGTATCGGCATTATCGTGCTGGGAGTCGTCCTGGTGGCGCGCTCCTGATCTGCGGCTTATGAACGACTCAGATCGCCCGGTGCAGCCGCTGCTGCCCTTCACCCGCCCGAGCATCGACGAGGACACTATCGCCGCAGTCAGCGACGTGCTGCGCTCGGGGTGGCTGGCGAGTGGGCCAAAGGTGGCGCAACTCGAGGCGGAGCTCTCGGCGTACCTCGGTGGTCGTCCGGTGCGCACGCAGACCTCGGCGACTGCGGGCCTCGAGATGGCGCTGCTCGCCTGTGGCGTCGGCCGCGGGGATGAGGTGATCACACCGGCGCTCAGCTTCGTGGCTACGGCGAATGTCATCGTACGCGTCGGCGCGAGGCCGGTGTTCGTGGATGTCGGGCTCGACTCGCGCAACATCGACCTGGATCTGGCCGAGGCCGCGATCACTCCCCGCACGCGCGCCATCATGCCGGTGCACTTCGCCGGGCACCCGGTGGACATGGAGCGCCTGTACGACATCGCGGCGCGGCACCAACTGCGCGTCATCGAGGACGCGGCACATGCCATTGGCTCCTCCTGGCGCGGGCGGCGCATCGGCAGCTTCGGCGACCTGGTGTGCTTCAGCTTCCATCCCAACAAGAACATGACCACCATCGAGGGCGGGGCGATCTCCGGCGGCTCACCCGAGGAACTGAAGGCGCTCGAGCTGCATCGCTGGCACGGTCAGGTGAAATCTGGCTTCGATGGCTTCGACACGCTGCTCGCCGGCGGTAAATACAACCTGTCCGACGTTGCAGCAGCCGTAGGTCTGGGTCAGCTCAAGCGGCTGGAAGAGTTCAACGCGCGCCGCCGCGCGCTCGTCGCGCGCTACTACGAGCTGTGGGCGCAGCATGCGCCGCTGCGCCTGCCCGAGCGTGGCGATGAGGGCCATAGCTGGCACGTGTTCACCCCGCTCCTGCCGCTCGCGCAGCTCGCCATCTCGCGCGCGCAGTTCATGCAGGCAATGAAGGCGCAGGGCATCGGGACGGGCGTCCACTACCCGGCGATTCATCTTTTCACCGCCTATCGAGCGCTCGGTTACCGCGAGGGGCAGTTCCCGAATGCCGAGCGCATCGGCCGGGAGACCGTCACCCTGCCCTTGTTCCCGGCGATGCAACTGAGCGATGTCGACCGGGTGGTCGCGGCGGTCGACACAACTATGCGCGGAGCCCGCAGATGAACGCGCCCGTGAACCCGGACATCTCGGTCGTCATCCCGGTATATAACGAGGAGGAGGGGTTGCCCTTCCTCTTTGAGCGACTGTACCCCGCACTCGATGCGCTCGGCCGCACGTACGAGGTGGTGTTCGTCGATGACGGCAGCCGCGACCGCTCGGTGGCGGAGCTGCGCGAGCAGTTCCAGCGTCGTCCGGATGTCACCCGGGTGGTCGTGCTGGCGCGCAATGCCGGGCAGCACCTGGCGATCCTCGCCGCCTTCCAGCAGACGCGCGGCCGCTACGTGATCACCCTCGACGCGGACCTGCAGAATCCGCCGGAGGAAATTGCGCGCATCGTCGCCACGATGGACGCTGGCGCCGACTATGTCGGCACGATCCGCGTCCGCCGCCAGGATGTGCTGTGGCGCAAGGCGGCCTCGCGCTTCCTCAATCGCCTGCGCGAAGGCACCACCTCGATCCACATCACCGACCAGGGCTGCATGCTGCGCGGCTATGACCGCAGTGTGATCGATGCGGTCAATCGCTGCAGCGAAGTGAGCACCTACGTGCCGGCGCTTGCCTACACCTTTGCGCGGCACCCGGTGGAGATCGAGGTGGCTCACGCGGAGCGCACCGTCGGGCAGTCGAAGTATTCGCTCTTCCGGCTCGTCCGGTTGAACTTCGACCTGATGACGGGTTTTTCGGTGGCGCCACTGCAGTTTTTCTCAATGAGCGGTATCGTGATCGCGCTGCTTTCCATCATCTTCGTCATCTACCTCGCCATCCGCCGACTCATCGTCGGTCCCGAGGCCGAAGGTGTGTTCACGCTGTTCGGCATCGCCTTCTTCCTGATTGGCGTGGCGCTGATCGGACTCGGCGTGGTCGGCGAGTACGTGGGGCGCATCTACGAGCAGGTGCGCCAGCGACCGCGCTACACCGTGGCGGCGGTGCTCGAGCAGGATGACGCCGGCGCGGCGGCGCAACTGACGCACGTGCCGACATCCGCGACGGTTCCGGCGCAGCTCGCCGCTCCCGAGCGTGTGCGGGGGGCGGTGGAGTGAGCCAGGCGCGGGCGGTCGTCTTCGCCTATCACGATGTCGGAGTCCGTTGCCTGAAGACACTGCTCTGCGGCGGAGTGTCGGTGCCGTTGGTGGTCACGGTCCCGGACGACCCGGGGGAGAAGCGCTGGTTTGCCAGCGTCGCCGAAACGGCGGCGGACTACGGTCTCGACGTCGTGGCTCCAGGGGATGCCAACACTTCGGAGCTGGCAGGCCGCGTGAGTGAGCTGCAGCCCGACTTCCTGTTCTCCTTCTACTATCGCTCCATGCTCGGCTCGCCGCTGCTGCGCGCTGCGCGCCGCGGCGCGCTCAACATGCACGGTTCGCTCCTGCCGAAATACCGTGGCCGTGCCCCGGTGAACTGGGCCATCCTGCGCGGTGAACGCGAGTCCGGCGCGACGCTGCACTACATGGTGGAGCGCGTGGACGCGGGCGACATCGTCGACAGCCAGGCGGTGCCGATCCTGCTGGATGATGATGCGCGCGAGGTCTACACCAAGGTCAGCGTGGCGGCCGAGACCGTGCTCGCGCGTTCACTCCCTGCGCTCATCGCCGGCACTGCCCCGCGCCGGCCGCAGCCGATCCTGCCGGGTGAATACTTCGGCCGTCGGCGGCCCGAAGACGGACGCATCGACTGGTCGCGGCCGGCGCTGGAGATCCACAACCTCGTGCGGGCGGTCGCGCCGCCTTTCCCCGGGGCGTTCGGCAGCATCGGTGGCGAGCGCTGGGAGATTCACCGCACGCGCTTGAGCCCAGACACTGACACGCCGGGGGGCGCCCGGCTCTTCGGCCGCGGCGGGCAGTGCTACCTGGCGTGCGGAGATGGCCGGGTGCTGCGGCTGCTCGCGGCAGTGAGCCCGCGCGGACCGGTCGATCTCGCGATGCTCGGCGCAGAACTGGCGCGGCAGCCGCTGCCGCTGAGCTGAGGCGTGGCGCTCATCGCGCTCAAGGTCGATGTGGATACATACCGCGGCACGCGCGAGGGCGCCGTGCACCTCGCCGCCGTCCTCGAGCGGCTTGGTGTGCGCGCCACTTTTCTCTTCAGCCTCGGGCCCGATCACACCGGGCGCGCGATCCGGCGTGCATTCCGCCGCGGGTTTCTCGGCAAGGTGAAGCGCACCTCCGTGCTCGAGCACTACGGACTGAAGACCTTGCTCTATGGAGTGTTGCTTCCCGGTCCGCGCATCGGCCGCGGTTGCCGCCTCGAGATGCAGGAGATCGCACGTCGCGGGTTCGAGGTCGGCGTGCACACCTGGGATCACGTGCGCTGGCAGGATGGTGTCGCAGGGGCGAGCGAAGCGTGGACTCGGCGCGAGCTGACGCTCGCGCGCGATGAGTTCACGGAGGTTTTCGGGCGAGCGCCGATCACGCACGGTGCCGCCGGCTGGCAGATGAACCACTACGTGCCGGCGCTGCAGGCGGAACTCGGCTTCCGCTACGCCTCGGACACCCGCGGACAGGAGCCCTTCGTGCCCTGGCTCGAGAATGCCAGCGTTCCCGTGCCGCAGCTCCCGACGACACTCCCCACCTTCGATGAGCTCATCGGACGTGAGGATCTCCAGGATGTCGACCCGGTGGACCACCTGCTCGCCCTGACCCGCTCAACCGGCCCGCGCGCACAGGTCTTCACGCTGCACGCCGAGCTCGAAGGCGGCAAATACCTTCCGTCCTTCGAGCGGCTGCTGCGCGAGTGGCAGCAGCAAGGCGCGCAGCTCACGGATCTCGCGACCTACGCGGCGACTCTCGATGTGTCCAATCTCCCGCGTTGCCGCATCGTCGCGGGCACCGTGGACGGCCGCTCCGGTACGCTTGCAATACAGGCGCCTGCGTTACACTGATGCCTATGTCAGGCTATGGTCTTGCAGCCTTCTCGCTGGTGTACGCACTCGCCGTCGCCTCGCCCGGACCCGGGGTGGCCTCGGTGGTGGCGCGGGCGCTCGCGCGCGGTGTCGGGGGGGCGCCCGCTTACCTCGCCGGGTTTCTCATCGGGGATCTCGTCTGGTTCACGTTGGCGGCGGCCGGGCTCGCCGTGCTGGCGCACAACGCCTACCTGGTATTCCTCGTCATCCGTTACCTTGGAGCGGGTTACCTTCTGTATCTCGCGTGGCGCCTGTGGCGGGCGCCGGCGGAAAGTCTCGAGACTTCGCAAACACCGCGGCGCGAGCGGCCACTGCAGCTGTTTCTCGGTGCGCTCGCACTCACCCTCGGCAACCCCAAGACCATGGTGTTCTTCCTCGCGGTTCTGCCGACGGTGGTTGAGCTGAACCGGCTGACTCCTGCGAGTTTCCTCTCGATGGCACTCGTGATCGCCTTCGTCCTGCCGGCGGTGCTCGGTGCCTATACGCTGTTCGCGGCACGTGCGCGCTCACGCCTGTCGCGGCCCGAAACGGTCCGCTGGGTGCAGCGCGGCACCGGCGCCGTCATGGCCGGAGCGGCGATCGCAGTCGCGACCCGCTGATCGCCTGCAGCCTTCCCGCGGGGGGCGTGCGCGCCGCTCGACAATATTTCCCGTGCTCGAACGTCTTACCAGGCAGATGCAAGCTGCCCTCAGCGAGCCCCTGAGCCTCCCGCAGCAGGACCGTGACATTTCCGCCACGGTGCGGCGCGAGCGCGGGCGGTTGCTGGCCTACATCCGTCGCTCGATCGCGGACGCGGCGGAAGCGGAGGACATCCTCCAGGAGTCGTTGTACGAGTTGGTCGTGGCGTACCGGATGATGCAGCCGGTGGAGCAGGCGGGGGCGTGGCTCGCGCGTGTGGCACGCAATCGCATCATCGACCGCTTCCGCCGCGGCGGCGCCCGGTCACGCGCGGCGGAGTCGGGAGCCGGCGGAGCGGACCAGATTGAGGCGGTGCCCGGGAGCCTCGAAGACCTGCTGCCTGCGGCCGACGATGGACCCGACGCCGCAGTAATGCGCGGAATTCTGCTCGCGGAGATCGAGGCGGCGCTGGCGCAGCTGCCAGCGGATCAGCGCGAGGTCTTCGTCGCTCAGGAGCTCGATGGGGTGAGCTTTCGCGAGCTGGCGGAGCGATCGGGCGTGAGCATCAACACACTGCTGTCGCGCAAGCGATATGCGGTGCGCTTTCTGCGCAAGCGCCTCAAGGCGGCCTGGGATGAATGGTTGATGAGGTGAGGAGACTGATGTGAGACATGCAGTTCGCTGGTCGATGAAGGGCATTGCGGTGCTCGCGGCCGTTACGGCGGTCCTGGCATTGCTGTCGCTTGCGGTAATGCTGCTGTGGAACTCGCTCGTGCCAGAGCTCTTCCATGGACCCTCGCTCGAGTACTGGCAGGCGCTCGGGCTGCTGCTGCTCAGCCGGATCCTGTTTGGCGGCCTGCGCGGACGGGGCTGGCATGGACACTGGCGGCAGCGCATGTGGCGCGAGCGCTGGGAGAATATGACTCCGGAGGAGCGCGGCCGCCTGCGCGAGCATTTTCAGCGGCGCTGTGGGCATCACAGTGCGCCACCCGGCGAGGAGACGACGCCCACTCCGGGTTGACGGCTGCCGCCCCGAGGCGGCACGCTCCGCCGACCATGATTCCGCAAACCATGACCGCGGTGGAGATCCGCGAGCCGGGACCGCCGCAGGTGCTGCGCGCCGTAGAGCGCCCGGTGCCGCAACCAGCGCCTGGCGAGGTGCTGATTCAGGTGGCGGCCGCCGGCGTCAACCGCCCCGATGTGCTGCAACGTAAGGGCGTTTATCCGCCACCACCCCGGGTCACCGACATACCTGGGCTCGAGGTGGCGGGGGAGGTGGTGCGCCTCGGGGAGGGTGTGCACGAGCCAACGCTCGGCGCGAAGGTGTGTGCGCTCGTGGCGGGCGGTGGCTACGCGCAGTACGTGAGCGCACCCGTGGTGCAATGCCTTCCCGTGCCACCGTCGCTCAGCCTCGAGGAGGCGGCGGTGCTGCCGGAAACCTTCTTCACCGTCTGGCACAACGTGTTCGAGCGCGCGCGGTTCAGGAAGGGCGAGACGCTGC
>Ga0210409_10004184_pt1 | contig 15690 bp, 12 predicted proteins | sample IncBWH17MmetaG_FD_161649 | JGI IMG/M metagenome (GOLD analysis project Ga0210409, IMG submission 161649) | Forest soil microbial communities from Barre Woods Harvard Forest LTER site, Petersham, Massachusetts, United States - Inc-BW-H-17-M | ecosystem: Environmental > Terrestrial > Soil >...
CGGTGCACAGATCCTCGGAGCTGCTGAGATCGACGACGGTCGCCTGTGACTGGTTCAGAGCTGGGACCTCCGGGAGCCCCACGGCGGGGCGACGGGCAGAAATCCTGCAACGTTCAGGCCATTTTGGTCACAACGGCACCGCGATTAAGCAGAATGCGCGGATGACCAACGAGGCCGGCAGTTCCGCTGCGACTGCTCTGGATGGCCCAGGCGTCTACGAGCGACCGGTTGCGGGCACGGTGCGGCTGATGACCGAGGAGCCCTTGGAGATGCCCCGCAACGGACGCGCTGAGGGTATTCGCGAGCAGCTGAGCCTGATCGTCAACCGGCGGCCGTGGCTCGTGCCCGCGGTGCTGCTCGGGGCCGGCGTGGCTTATCTGCTGGTGCGCCGCCGCCGCTAGACCGCGGCTTCGCCGGACGCGCCTGACGCGGACGGGGGTCGACTGCTGGGGGGCTGCCGGCTCCGCCGAAGATGTCGACCATCAGCGCCTCGAACGCCAGACGGGGCTGCGCATAGGTGGCGACCGCCTCTGACGCCTGAACAATGCGATTCAGGATGGCGACGATCCGGGCAGCAGGCAGCTCCTCGGCCCAGCGTTCCAGCGCCGGCCGGTACGCCGACCACAGCGCGAGCTCGGGGGCACCGCTGGCGTAGCACGCAGCGTCACGCACGAAGGACGCCCACGCCGCCAGGGTTACCAGCCCGCGCTCACGGCCATCAGCGCCTGCGCCAGGGGCTGCTGCTGCTGCGGCACGGAGGGCTGCGGCCACTCCACCACCTCCGGCCGCCAGAAAGCCGTCGAGGGCATCCAGTTCGGCGTCGAGCGCGCCCTCCTGGGTCGCCAGACGCAGGGCTCGGCCCGGACGTCCCGCCGCCAACACCGCTGCCAGCGAACCTTGCTCGCCGGGCACGTCGTATGCCCGGTTCAGCCAGCTGGCGATGACCGGGGTCGCAACCGGTCCGAGGACGACAAGTTCGCATCGAGACAGCACCGTGGCGGGGAGGCGCTCGAAATGCGCGGCGCAGAGGAGGAGGTGCGTGCCGGGGGGCGGCTCTTCGATCGTCTTGAGCAGGGAGGCCGCTGCAGGGTCAGTCAGGCGTTCCGCGCGGCCCAGCACCGCGACACGACGGCGGCCGGCGTAAGGACGGAGTGCCATGAAGTCCTGCAGGGTCGGGGCCTCTTTACCGCCAGCTCGCACCCGCTCGATGCTGATGTTCTCGACATCGGAGTCCTCCACCCAGAGGTCGGGGTGTGCGGCCGGCCCGCCGGGCCAGCTGTCAGCGTCGAGCAGCTGAACGGCCAAAGCGAGCGCCGTCGTCGTTTTTCCAACGCCCTCCGGACCGGTGAACAGGATGGCGTGCGTGAGCGCGTCGGCTTCCGCGGCACGCACCAACCGGGCCAGGACACGCTCGTGACCGATCACATCGTCGAGGGCCGCCATACGGCGATTGTGATCAGAATTGCCAAACGGTGACCGAGACGCAGTCCGCACCCCAGGCGCTCGGAGTCCCGGCATCGCCCGCACCCCGCGGCGGTCGCATCAATGCCGCTCGCACGATCGTGTTCGCGGAAGCGCCAATCCTCTTTCTCATTGGCGTTCTGTACCTCGGCAGAGCGAGCGTGGTGGTGTCGCTCTTCTGCATAGCCGGCGCCGGAGTGCTGCTCTGGGGCGGCGTCCGTATGGGCCGCGACTCGCCAATTCCTATCGTCCAACCGGTCGATCGCCACGGAATCCGACGCGTGCCCTGGGACTGGACCGACTTCCTCCTGTTCTGGCCCGCGGCCTTCACCGCCGCGACCATGCTGGTGTCAGTGGCGGTGCCGGCTGTGGATCAGTTCAGCGGTGGCGTCGACCAGACCGTGCGGACGGCGATCGAGTCCTTCGTGGAGCAGGCGACCTTCTACGCCGGAGCGCTGTTCACCGTCTATGTCCTGGCCGGATTGCGCCGGGGTGCCACCCTCAGTGACCTTGGCTGGCGGCGGTTCAGCTGGTGGTGGATACCCATCGCGGTGGCAGCGGCATGGGCGACGCTGTACGGCGCCGAGATCCTGCAGGTCCTGAGTCAACACCTGTTCCCCAGTGCACAGAACACGCAATGCGTTGCGGTGCAGCATGACTACAGCCACTTCCTGGTGCTCGCGATCATCGTTGTCTGCGTCATCGCACCGCTCTCCGAGGAGGCAATCTTCCGCGGTTTCATCTACGGCTGGCTGCATCGATGGTCGCCCGTGGGAGTGGCGGTCCCGGTGAGCGCCGCGATCTTCGCCGCCCTGCACGGCGTGCTCCTGCTCTTCATCCCGCTCTTTGCGGTGGGCTGCGTGCTTGCCATCTTCTTTCAGTTCTCGCGCAGCCTGTGGCCAGGCGCGATGGTGCACGCGCTGTTCAACCTGCCCGGCATCATCGCGATCCTGAGCGCCACATCCTGCTGATTGCCGCAGCCTACGGGGTGGTTTCAGCCGCCTGAACGCGCGTGCACCGAACCTGGCGGAAACTCCATGAGCACGTTCATGCGCTCGTCCTTCGTGCTCGACACCGTCTTGACCGCGGCGAATCCCGCCTTCTCGTAGGCGCGAATTGCTGCGAAATTTTCGGTGTCTGGACTGATGACCACGTAGTCGACGCGTGCATCCAGAAGGCGCTGCGTGAATTCGCGCACGACACGTGTGCCCAGCCCGTGGCCGCGAGCCTCGGCGTCACCGAGAAGCACATCGACACCGTGCGGGTCTCCCGGGACCTGCAGCGCCGCGACGTCGTGGGGATGATCCGTGACACGAAACGACTGGATGTATCCGACGGCGACCTCATCCAGGTACGCGATGTACCCGTGCACCGGGTCGTCGCCGCGGATGCGCGGCAAAAACTTGGCGGCCGTCTGCTCGGGTGTGAGCGGCCCGTGAAACCACTCCGCCACATACGGGCGGGCGCGCCACGTCGCGAGCAGCGGCAGATCCGCCTCGGTGATGGGCTCGAAGCGCAAGCGGCTGCCTCGCTGCTTCACGAGACGGACTGAATCACGCCTCCGTCGACGGCCAGCATCTGCCCGGTGACGTACGAAGCCGCCGGCGAGGACAGGAAGACGGCTACGCGCGCGATTTCCGCGGGCTCGGCGACTCGGTCGAGGGGCACGTCGCGTGCCATGGCGCGGAAGTGTTCGCGGATGTCCGCGGCGCCGGACGCCTGCGCAAGCTCCATCTGGCGATCGGTCCTCGTCGTCCCCGGCAACACGGTGTTCACCCGTATGGTCGGGGCCAGCTCATTGGCGAGCGTTTTGGCAAGACCCGCCGTGGCGCCACGGATGCTGTTGCTCAGCGTGAGTCCGGGGATGGGCTGGCGCGCCGACCACGACGAGATGAAGACGATCGACGCAGCGTCCGACTCGCGCAGCGCCGGTAGCGCCGTGCGGATCAAATGGACAGCGCTCATCAGGGTCAGCCGGTAGGCGGCGTCCCATTGAGCGTCATCGAGCTGCTCGAACGTGGCACGTGGCGGTCCGCCGGCGTTGACCACGAGCGCATCAAGCCGGCCCAGCCCATCGACCGCGCGCTGCACGGCCCTGACCGTCTGCGCGGCGTCGCTGAGGTCTGCCACAGACTCGACTGCGCGCACGCCGTAGCTGCGTACTGCCTCCGCCGCGGCGTCCAGGGCGTCACCGCCGCGCGCACACAGCCCGACATCCGCGCCCTCCGCGGCGAAGGCCTCGGCGACCGCCCGTCCAATGCCCTTGCTCGACGCGGCGACGAATGCGGCTCGACCGGTCAGCCCGAGATCCATGAGCTGACCATTGCACAGCCGCGGCTCGGCGCGAGGAACTCGCTGTGGCGTAGTCGAATCAACTCGATCGCTTCCACCGCATCACCAAGCGCTCCGCAAGAACCCGCGATCTGCACACGCGACCTCTGTTTTCACCGCCAATCGATTGGCCTTTCTCGCGCTGACGCGTTTTGAAAGTTACGATACCGACCCGTGACAGGTGACATGAGTGCCATTCCCTTTGCCCCGCCGGTGCCCGTGCCGGCCCCCGACATCATTCCGCTGCTCCCGCGCGGTGACACAGTGTTCGAGGACCTCCCCGTGCGCGCCCTGGTCCTCGAGGCGCTGGCCCCCGCGATCGGCGACGGGCTCATCGTGATCCGGCGCTCCCCAGGTGTGGGCGTCATCCTGATCCGCGGTGGGCGCACGACCGATACGTACGCCGTCGAGCCGGAGCGTCGCGCCATGGGTGATGAGGCGATCACCCGTATCCGCAGCTGGGACGATGCGATCGTGTCTGCGTGGCGGCTCAGCGCGAACGTTGTCGAGGTGCTGCCTCCACTGGTGCGATGCGATCCGTTGTATGCAGACCTGCGTCTCGACTGGATCATCTGGAACCGGCTGCTGTCCGATCTTCGTGCGCGTCAAGGCACGTATGTGGTCGAGCTGACAACCACGGCTGGTCGCGGCGTGACCAGCATCCGCGACGGAGTGCAGGTGGCCACGTACACGGACCAGCATCGCGAGCTCGGCGACCCGTCGTTGGTGGACGATCTCGCCGCGGCCGGCTCCGGTGCGATTCGTGTCCTGCACGACGCGCAGCGCTCGCACTCGATGCGTGACATCGCCCCGCCGGCTTCCGGCAACGTCGGTGGCGATCACCCGGCGCCCGTGGACGACGAGACCACGATCACCCATGTGTTCGGCGTCGCCCAGAGTCCGCCGCGACCCGAGCTCGTGCCGGTTGCCGCGGCGCCACCAGGGGCGGAGAGCGTGGCCCCTCTGCTCCCCGAGCTGAAGCGGCTCGTGCAGGAGCGGCTCCATCATTCATCGCTCCGTCTGGAGATCCTCTTGGAGGACGCGGCCGCAAACAATGCCTCGCTCGACGCCGTTGTCGCGGAGGTGCGAGCCACCCCGATCCGCGGCGTCATGCAGGCGACACTGGACGATCTCGCCGACGAAATGCTGGCGCTGAGGCAGCACTGACCGCGCTCACGCGGCCCGGCGGACCTCCTCGGCATCTCGCACATACCTGCGCTGCGCCAGGCGGCGCATGGTCCGGTCCGCGAACCAGGGTCGGGTGCGGATAACTGCAGCCGGGCGTCCACGGTAGAGCACGACCGCCGTGCCCTCGTGCAACTGGCGCAACGCGTCTGGCGTGGCCAGCGGTTCGAGGCGGGCAGCGTATGAACGGCTGACCGTCCCATCGGCGCCACGACTCACCTGGACATCGGTGAAGGAGCGCTGCCCGATGAGCCGCGACAGCACATCGGCCGTCTCGGGGTCCCCGACTCCGGGCAGAACAACCTTGCATGTGTGGTTGTTGAGGATGGAGTGGGCCTTATCGGCGCCGTACCGCGCGCGCAGCTGGCTCAGGTCCTGGACGATGGACATCAGCACCACGCCGCGGCCCGCTCCCTGGGAGGCGAGTGCGGGAAGATCCTCGACGGGAACGATGTTGGCGAGCTCGTCGAGGAACAGGCCGAGCTCGCGATCGAGGCGGCCGGTTTCGCTTGCATCCGCGATGCCGTACGCAGCGGTGACGACGCTCATGAGCAGGCCGACGAAGAGGGACGACACGCGCTCCGGCGACTGCCGGGGCGTGCAGAGGTAGAGCGTGCCGCTGCGGGCGAGAAAGTCGACCGGTTCGAACCGGTTCCATGCGGCAGACGCGGCGACGGGTTGCTCGTTGAAGACGCTGAAGATTCGCGTCACCGTGGAGAACACAGTGCCGCGCTCCTTCTCCGGCCTCTGATCCACCGATGTGAGCATGGCGACGGCGCGCGCTGCGTCATCGGAGTGCGTCGAAGCCGGATCGAACAGCGCGTCCTCGAGGATCGAGAGTGGGGTCGCCACGTCGAAACCGTGGATCCACATTTGGACATCCACGATCGACCGGCCTGCCACCGCAGCCGCGTACATGAGCGGCGCGATGAGCAGCTTGCCTGACTCTGCCCAGTGCGCCCAGTCGTTGTCGCCTCGCCCGGTTCCCTGCTGGAGTCCCGCGCACAGCCACGCCGCAACCCGCCAGGCGTGATCGAGGCTGTCACAGTTCGCGAGCGGCGACCATGTCACCGTCTGATAGCGGCCGCCTATCTCCCCGGTGGGGTCATACACGTAGACGGGACCGGCAGATTGCCGATGCGCGGCAGTGATGTCGACAAGCTCGCTCTTCGTGCTCGTCACGACGGCAGGACCCCTCCAGGCGAAAAGATTGGGCACGATCAGCGAGCTCGTCTTGCCCGACCGCGTTGGCCCGACCACGAGCACGCTCGTCTCGGGTTGCGTCATCAGCGGCGTGCGTCCGTGCAACCCCAGCACAAAGGCGCCCGGCTTGGTTCGCCGCGTGCGCAGCCCGTGCAACTCGTGGCCGCGCGCCCAGTCACCGGTGCGCCTCGGATGGCGCACGGTACCGGCGCGATGGCGTGCCCAGGTGGCGATCGCCGTCCGCGTTCGCACCGTGACGATCACACCGCTGAGGGTGAGCACGTTGGCAATGCCAAGAACCAGCCAGAAGACGGGTTGGACGATCGGGCCGTAGGCGGCGACGAGGTGCCACGCAACGACGCCGTGATCCCCTCGAACATGCGCCGCGATGGTTGCGGGATCGACGAGCGCGACCGGCGACGCTGTCGGCCGGCCGCCGGCCACCCAAGCGGACGCCGTCAGCAGCGTCCACCCAACCAACCAGAAGCCGAGAATCCCGCCGATCAGCCTGGCTTCGGCAGCGCGAGCGCCGAGAGAATGACTCGCTGACGATGCCATTGCGCCGGTGAGTCTGTGTGCAGCGCTCGAGACATGCCGCGGACCATCGCGCTCGCCTAGTTGCGCAGCAGATCGCGCGCGATGACCACGCGCTGGATCTGATTCGTCCCCTCGTAGATCTGCGTGATCTTGGCGTCGCGCATCATCCGCTCGACCGGATATTCGTTGACGTAGCCGTAACCGCCGAGGATCTGCACAGCGTCCGTGGTCACCTTCATCGCGGCATCGCCCGCCAGCAACTTGGCGATGGCGGCGTGATGGGTCACATCGGGACTGTGATCGTCGATGAGCTGGGACGCCCAGTAGACCATCGCCCTTGCGGCAGCAGTCTGGGCTTCCATGTCCGCGATCATGAACTGGATCCCCTGGAATTCACCGATCGCCTTGCCGAACTGCTTGCGTTCCTTTGCGTATCCAACGGCGTAGTCGAGCGCTCCCTGCGCGATGCCGATCGCCTGCGCTGCCACTCCGGGCCGTGAGCGGTCCAGCACCCGCATGGCGATACTGAAGCCTTCACCTTCCTTTCCCAACCGGTTCGCCGCCGGCACCACCACCTCGTCGAGGCGCAACTCGGCCGTATTGCTACCTCTGATGCCGAGTTTGCCGTGGATGGTGTTGGCTTCGAAACCCTTGAGGGACTGGGCATTCTCCAGCACGAACGCGCTCACGCCCTTGGCCCGCTCCTTGGGATTCGTCTTGGCGAATACGACGATTGTGTCTGCAACTCCGCCGTCGGTGATCCAGATCTTGCTGCCCGTGATGACGTACTCGCCGTCGTGCAACTCCGCGCGCGTCTCCATCGCCGCCGGGTCACTTCCGGCGCCAGGTTCGGTCAACGCATACGCGGCGAGCTTCTTGCCACTGGCGAGGTCGGGGAGAAGGCGCTGTTTCTGCTCGTCGCTCCCCGCGATCATGATGGGGTACGCGCCGAGGGCCTGCACGGCCAGGATCAACGCACTCGTAGCACACGCCTTGGCCACTTCCTCGATGGCGATGTTGAGTGTCAGGGCACTGCCGCTGAGGCCCCCATATTCGGGGGCAAACGGAAGAGCGAACAGGTCGTGCGTGCGAAACAGATCGACCACATCCCAGGGGAACTCGCCTGTGCGATCGATCTCGGCCGCGCGCGGGGCGATCTTGTCACGCGCCAGTTCGCGCACCGTCTGGCGAATCATCTGCTGCTCTTCGTTGAGACGGATATCCACGGCGTCGATGCTAGCAATCCGCCCCCGTCGCGTGCGATTCCGCGGCGACTAGCTGAGCAACTCGCGCGCGATGATCTGCCGCTGGATCTGGTTGGTGCCTTCGTAGATCTGGGACGCTTTGGCGTCACGCAGCCGGATAGTCGCCGGGTGCATCTCGGAGGCCGACGCCGGTGCGCAGAGCTGGACGGCCGCGTGCGCGACAGCAACGCACGCGTCGGTCGCGTACAGCTTGGATACCGAGGCATCGAGTGTGGCCGGCTCACCCGCGTCGACCAAGGCAGCCGTGTGGCGGGTCAGCGCGCGCGCCGCCATGGTCGCCGCCTCCATATCGGCCAGGGTCACCTCATCGACCTCCGCGCCGGCTGCTATGCGCGCACGCGACTCTGCCACCGCCGCGTCGAGCGCGCCTTGAGCAATCCCCACCGCCTGTGCCGATATGCCCACGCGCCCGCTGTCAAGCGCAGACATCGCCACGCGAAAGCCGGCGCCCTCTGGCCCCAATCGGTTGGCAGACGGAACGTGGACACCGTCGAGGACCAGCTCGCCGGTCCAGGATCCGTGCAGGCCGAGCTTCTCGAATGGCGCGCCCGCGCTGACACCGGTCCATCGGGACTCCACGAGAAACGCCGTGATGCCGCGCGTGCCTTGACCGGTGCGCGCGATAACGATGTACATGTCCGCCGCGCCTGCGCTTGTGATGAATGTCTTGGTGCCGGTGATGAGGTATCCGTCGCCGTCGCGGTCCGCGCGCATCTGCAGTGATGCGGCGTCGCTCCCTCCTGCCGGCTCCGTCAGCGCAAACGCCGCCAGCCACTCTCCAGAAGCAAGGCGCGGCAGGTATCGCATTTTCTGGTCATCACTGCCGAAATCGATGATCGGCTCGGTGCCAACCGAGGCATGTACGTCGATGATGACCGCCATGCTCGCGTCGGCTGTGGCCACCGCCTCGATGAGATCCACGAAGTCGCGATGGCTGCCACCGGCGCCACCGAAGCGCACCGGGGTCAGGATCCCGGCAAGACCCACCTCACCGGCGGCCTCGACAACGTCGTCGGGCCGGGGTCCCTGGCCACGCGTCATCGCGGCCGCGTTCGGCCGGACGAAGTCGCGAACAAAGGCCGCGATGCGATCACCAATAACGGGAGCGGCGACGACCTCAGTCGACACGGACGAGAGTCGCCTCGCCCTGAGCGATGCCACTGCAGATCCCGGCCGCGCCGTAACCACCGCCGCGGCGGCGCAACTCGTAGAGAAGCGTCATCAGAATGCGTGCGCCACTGGCGCCGATCGGATGGCCCACCGCGATGGCGCCGCCATTGACGTTGACCAGCTCGGGATCGACTTCAAGCATGCGCGTGCTGGTTATCGCGACGGCCGCAAACGCCTCGTTGATCTCCACGAGTCCCAGCTTTTCCGTGTCGACCTCGCCCTTTGTCTTGCGCATGGCGGCCTCGATGGCCAGCGCCGGCACCGTCGCGAGATACGGGTGATCTGCGGCGGACTCTCCATATGCCAGCCAGTGTCCCAGGGGCGCCAGGCCCGCGGCGCGTGCGCGCGCCGCGCTCATCAACAGGACTGCAGTTGCGCCATCGTTCATGCCGGGAGCGTTGCCTGCGGTGATCGTGCTGGTCTCGCCGAAAGCCGGCCGGAGTGCCGCCAGCTTTTCCAGCGTCGTGTCAGCGCGCGGCTGCTCGTCCGCGCTCACGACGTGGCCATTGACGGCGACGTCGATGATCTCGTCGCCGAACCTGCCGGCGGCGAGCGCGGCGGCGTAGCGCGTCTGCGACCGGTACGCCCATGCGTCCTGTTCCTCGCGGGACACACCCAATTCGGCCGCGACTTCGCTGCCGTGAACGCCCATCAACACGCCGTCCACGGGGCAGCACAGCCCATCCCGGATCATGCTGTCAACCGCGACGCGGTCGCCGAACCTGCTGCCGAACCGTTGGTCCTCGAGCAGGTAGGGAGCGCGCGACATCGACTCCATCCCACCTGCCACCACCACGTCCGCCTCTCCAGACCGGATGAGCAGTGCGCCCAGGTTCACAGCCTTGAGCGCGCTGGCGCACACCTTGTTGACCGTGAATGCGGACACCGTGGGCGGAAGGCCGGCTCGCAGGCCCGCCTGCCGAGCCGGGACCTGTCCCTGTCCCGCCGGCAGCACCGTCCCCATGATCAGCTGATCGACCGCTCCTGGGTTGGTACCGGTGCGTTCGAGGACCTCGGCAATAACACGCGCGCCGAGGTCCACGGCGGGTAGGGTTGCCAGCGCGCCGCCCAGCTTGCCGAACGGGGTTCGCGCCGCGGCCACGATAGCCGGTTCGTGCTCCACAGGTCGATCGTACCCTCCCATTTCGGCACTCAATCTTCCAGGATTTCGTACGGCCGGAGAATATGCCGCGCGATGAGAATGCGCTGCACCTCGCTCGTCCCCTCACCGATCTCGTTGACCTTCACGTCGCGGTAGTAGCGCGCCACGGGCGACTCCTCCATGAAGCCGTATCCCCCGTGAATCTGCACGGCCTGGTTGGCGCACGCCGTCGCCACCTCAGAGGCGTGCAGCTTCGCCATTGACGCATACGGCGCCGAGCTCTTCCCGGCATCGATGGCGCATGCACCCCGCCACGTCATGAGCCGCGCGAGCTCGATCTGGGTTGCCATGTCGGCGAGCTTGAACTGAATAGCCTGGAACGCCGCGATCGGCTTGCCGAACTGCCGCCGTTGGGCCGAGTACGCGAGCGCGGCGTCCAGACATGCCTGTGCAACCCCGACGGCCAGCGCAGCAATGGCCACCCGCCCGCCCTCGAGAATTTGCAGGAACTGGCGGTAACCAGCGCCCTCCTCGCCCACCAGGTTGGCGAGCGGAACGCGCACGTCATCAAAGATCAGTTCGCGCGTGTCCGACGCATGCCATCCGAGCTTGCGGTACTTGGGCGCCTGCGTGTACCCCGGCGTGCCCCGCTCCACCGCGATCGCGCTGATCTGCTTGGTGCCGTTGTCCGAGCCGGTGACAGCGGTGATGGTCACACCGGCGCTGATGTCGGTGCCGGCATTGGTGATGAACACCTTGCGTCCGTTGATGACCCACATGTCGCCGTCGCGCACGGCTCTGGTCTGCGTTGCGGCCGCGTCGGAGCCGGCCTCGGCTTCGGTCAGCCCGAAGGACCAGATCTTCTCGCCGCTGAGGAGTGCGGGCAGCCATCGCTGCTTCTGCTCAAGGGTGCCGAATGACACCAATGGGGCTATGCCCAGTGACACGGCCGCCTCGAGGGTGATCGCCGCACTGGCATCGGCCCGGGCGATCTCCTCCATCGCCAGCGCGTATGAGAGGAAGTCCCCACCGGCGCCCCCGACAGACTCGGGAAACGGCAGCGCGAAGAGGCCGAGGCGGGCCATGCCTTGAACCCACACGTAGGGGAAATCGCCGCTCTCGTCGAATTCCCCTGCGGTGGGCGCGATCTCCCCTTGGGCGAAGTCGCGCACCACAGAGCGGATATGGCGCTGCTCGTCGGTGAACTCGAAGTCCATCTCAGGCTAACGGTAGCGCGAAAGCAGCGGCGCCCTCACGGGCGCGCGACGTAGTTCCAGCGCTGGCCGCGGGCGAACTCATCCTCGAACTGCGCCAGCGAGTACGGGCCGTTGCCGTCGAGATCGAACAAGCGCAGATCCGCCTCGGCCGTGAGCAGCTCGAAGACGCGCTGAGGCGTGGTGCCGTAGTGATCGGCGCCCCCAAGGCCGTGCTCAAACACGATGATCGGGTGATCGCGGCGGATGACGCCGAGAGCACCTTCGAGGACGAGTGCTTCGGCGCCCTCCACGTCAATCTTGATGAAGTCGACGTGGTAGTCGGGCGGCAGCGCCTCATCGAGGCGCTCCGTGTGGACGGTGAGCGTTGTCGTCTCGACATCGTGAGGGTAGGCACGCTCGCGCAATCCGCTGTATGCCGGTGCCTCGGGGACGTACACGAACGTTGTTTCGCCCTCTGCGTTCGAGAGCGCGGCCTCCCGTACATCGACGTTCTGAAACCGGCTTCTCAGCCGGGCCGCGAGATCGGGGATGGGTTCATACGCGATGTGCCTGCCGTTCGGTGCGGAGCGAAGGATCTCAGCCAGAACGGTGCCTTCATGAGCGCCGACGTCAATGCAGTTCGAGTCAGAGTGCAATGCGAACGAGATCAGCAACCGGATGTTTGCGTTGTCGAGCCGGTCGCGTGCGATGGCATTTCGCTCCGCGTCCGACAGTTGCGGCTCTGCCGGTGCGCTCGGCGTGGGCGCGCGCTCGGCGCCGATCGCGGCCGGCGGCGCGAGCGCCACCGCCAAGCGCCCGCGACTGCGCCGTGCGGCCCTGACCATGGCGCGGGCCGGCATCTCGAGGCCGAGCACGATCGCCGCACGCCTCGCCAGGAGATACAGCCGGCCGGGTGACTGCCGCGGTACTGTCATGCGGGCTCTGCCAGCCCTTGCATTGAGGCACCGTAGCCGGTCGGCAGCGCGGCGAAAATCCGCTGCTCCATCACCGCGCCCAAGCTGGCCCAGTCGTATCGCGCCTCAACCAGTGCCCGCGCGGCTTTCGCCTGCTCGGCTGCTTCTTCCGGATTCGCGATCACATGGCGAATTCCCTGCACAAAGTGGTCAATCGACTGGATCCGCAGATGCACGAAGTCCTCGGCAGCGATGCCGCGAACTCCGATTGGCGTGGAGACAACCGGCAATCCCGCCGCGAAGTACTCGACCAGTTTGAGGTTCGTCCCTGTCCCGGTGAGCATCGGATTCAAGCCCACAGTGGCCATCGATATCAGCGTGCGCTTGGCGTCCTCGGGTACCGATCCCATCAGCCGAACGTTCGCCGGCACCCTGCGACGACGAAACGCCTCGCAGTGGCTCCCCACCAGGAGGAACAGCACGTCAGGAAGGCGAGGAGCGAAGTCGATGATGCGTTGCGCCGCCTCGACGTTCGGCGGATGCCAGCTGGCGAGAAAGATGGCGACATCCCGGCGAGCCCTGCCTCCTCCTGCGCGGATGAGGCGCAGCCATTTCTCCCTTTGCGAAGCGCGCTCCTCTCCGCCCACGAACTCTATCCGCGCGACGTCGACGCCGTTGGGGATCACCAGCATGCGTTCGGCTTCAATGTGATAGTGAGAGGAGAGAGCGTCGGCATCGTCACGCGAGCACACGGTTACCAGCGCCGCACCGCGCAGCGCAGCGCCTTCGATTTCCTCTGTCCGCTGAAGCAGCGCGTGCGCCTTGTCGGAGCCGGCGAAAACCCCTGCCTTGAGGCGGAATTCCGCGTCGGGCGAATCGTAGATCAGCGGCAGTGAAGTGCCCAACCGGTCGACGAATCCGTGTAGGTATGGGTGGGCCAGAAGCACTGCATCCGCGTCGCGCAGCGCGGCGACCATGGCCTCGTCATACTGCGGGGTCAGCGTTGCCGCGTCGGATGCGACGAGGTCACTGACGAGGACTCCGGCCGCGGCGCTTTCGGCCGCCTCGAAGCGCATCTGCTCCTCGCTCTTTGCAATCGAGCGTTCGACAAATCCCCGGCGATACACGACGTCCCGGCCCTCGCATCCGCTTCTTTCCATGGAGACGATCTCTATGTCAAAGGACTTCATTGCGCCGTATAGGCCGAACACCCGAAGCTGGCCGCCACCCATCCGCGGGTACGCCGGAAACGTCGACGCGACCACCAGTTTCGGGTGGTTGGCCCGGCGCCATGCGCCGCTGGGGTTGAAAGGGCGGTGGACAATGCTCCCCCGCGCTGGTGACGGTTGTGACTGCACTGGATCGCTCGCCTCGCCCACGAGCACGTCGATGACCTTCGCCCAGCTGATCGACGCGGCCCGCGCGCATCCAGCGGCGCCCATGACCCGACACGCCTCGACGTCGTGTCCCAGCCGTTCCATCGCGGCTGCAATCGACGCCGGTTCAGGCTTGACGATCAGCCCTGTGACCTCGTGTTCCACCAACTCGGTCGGCCCGCCTGAGTCGTCGGTGGTGATCACCGGCTTGCAGGAGGACATGGCTTCGATGGTGATGAGCCCGAGATCCTCGTCCTTCGGCACAAAGAGCACCGCGCGTGAGCGCGCGTAGAGGTCGATGAGCTGATCCGAGCTGGCACGACCGGCGAATCCGATTCGAGCGTCATCCTGGCTCGCCGCGCGAAGCGCTTCGTCCTCGGGTCCGGCTCCCGCGACCACCAATCGTTCGGAGCCCCGGTAGAGCCGCATCGCTTCGATCAAAAGGTCTACTCGCTTGGGATGATCCAACCTACCGGCGGTGAAGAAATAGTCGAACTCGTCGCAGCGGTAACCCTCCAGGTCTGAAGGTGGATAGACCACCTTGACCTCGACGCCGGGCGGGAAGTAGCCGGGTCGGCGGGCCACTGTCTTCGATATCGCCGCGTGCGTGCGAACGTGCCCAGGCTGGAGCGCGACGCTGTCGAGGTATCGCACGATGCGCCGCGCCAGCGGGCCGGGAAACGTGAATACCGGATGTTCCGGACCGTGGCGCGTCAGCAGGTCGCGAAACCGGGAGAAGACTTCGTCGACGGCTGCGCGGTCCGGGGTCGAGGCGAGCAGCGCAACGAGCTGCAGAACGTCGGGTTCGCGGGGCGTCGCGTCCTCCGGGAACCCGGCGCGATACGTGTCGTACAGCCCGCGAAGCGGGTGCAGCATGTAGACGACGTGGTTCGGGTGACGCAGCATCCACGCTGGGTACTTTCCGGTGATGACAAGGTCGAAATGGCTGAGATCCAAATGCCAGAACTGTTCGTAGCTCGCCACAACCTCGGGGAGGTTGCGCTCGGGGCTGGGTAGCTTGACCAGCTCCGCGTCGTGAGCTGTCTGGCGCTCGATCGCCCGGGCGAGTCCGCTCCAGACGCGCTCCGCTCCGCCGACGGCGAAGGGCACGGGACTGGGCGCAACAATCGCAATCTTCACCCCATCACCGTATCCAGTCCAGCCCAGAGCTGCTCCCGGAAGCGTTCCCAGGTGAATTCTGCAGCTCGCTCCCGGGCCTGGCAGCCGAGCTTCCGGAGCAGACCGGCGTCGTTCCGCAGCCGCTGCACCGCGGCGGCGATGCCCTGCGCCGTCGGCGGGACCACAAATCCAGTGACGCCATCCTGAACGATCCGTGCGAGGTGGCCGCCATCGTCGCAGACGATCACCGGCTTCGCGTGCGCCATGGCTTCCAAGGCGGTGAGTCCGAAGTCCTCAAGGAATGCCGGCGCCACCAGGCACAACGCATCTCGATAGAGCTCCGTCAGACGTTCGTCGTCCACCGGACCGAGGATGGCAACGTTCGACTCGCGCTGCACGGCCGGCGTGGGGACGGTCGCCACATCGCCGGTGTTGAGCCATAGAGAACGGCTGTCGATGTGTGCTGCGTCCGATCCGTCTGAGGACAGCCAGGCGTCCAGGCGGCGGACGTATTCGAGCCGGCCTCCACCGCCGACGACAACGCCCTTCGCCGGATCGGCAAGCTTCATCGCGTGCACAAACAACTCCGCTCGCTTGGGGAATTCGTGCCGGCTCACGCACAGCACATGCCCTTGAGGAGCCGGCTCTTGGGAGTCTGATCCGTCGACGGCGTCCACACCCGGGATAGCGAGCTGGACATTCCCGATCAAGTCGTTGTAATCGCGCAGACGTCGCTGCACCTCTTCGCTGATGGCCAGAAAGGTTCGCACCTCACCCAGTCGCGACGCGTCGACCTGCCGCACTCGCTCGACCGCTGCAGTGTGCAGTGGC
>Ga0210409_10004185_pt1 | contig 15690 bp, 13 predicted proteins | sample IncBWH17MmetaG_FD_161649 | JGI IMG/M metagenome (GOLD analysis project Ga0210409, IMG submission 161649) | Forest soil microbial communities from Barre Woods Harvard Forest LTER site, Petersham, Massachusetts, United States - Inc-BW-H-17-M | ecosystem: Environmental > Terrestrial > Soil >...
TCTTGGACCAGGTCGAAACCCCCATCGGACGAATCGCTGTCATAGCGGACGATGATGGACGCCTCCGCGCTGCGGGATGGACCGAGGGCCACTCGCGCATGGAGCGGCTGTACTCCGCGCGGCGCGCGGCACTCCGCCCGGCGTCGAATCCCGGAGGACTCACCGCAGCATTTCGCGCTTACTTCGCCGGTGAGCTGACCGCGCTCGACGCCGTTCCGCTGGCGATCGAAGGAGGCTCCGCGTTCCAGCACGACGTATGGCAGACGTTGCGCCGGATTCCGTGCGGGGAGACGCGGTCGTATGCCGAAGTCGCCCGGATGGCCGGGCACCCGTCTGCTGTACGCGCCGTGGGCCTGGCCGCGGGTGCTAACCCCATTGCGGTCGTGCTGCCGTGCCACAGAGTCATCGGGTCCAATGGCTCGCTGACCGGCTACGGCGGAGGCCTCGAGCGCAAGCGCTGGCTATTGTCCCATGAGGGATGGGGCGATTCACTTCGCTTCGCTCCGTAGTCCTCCGTGGACTCGTGCAGCGGCGCTGCACTCGTCCACTCCGGTTCACTTCGCTTCGCTCCGTAGTCCTGCGTGGACTCGTGCAGCTCGCTGCACTCGTCCACTGCGGTTCGCTGATCACACCGGTTCGTCGGCCAACGCGGCGTGCTTTGCCCGCTTGGCCGCCTTGCGGGAAAATCGCTCGCGCAGTCGATCGACCACGTCGTAGAGCTCCTGGTTGCCGTCCTGACGGTGTTTGGCGACACGATGGGCGTACTTGGGAGTCTCGCGCAGAAATAAGCGAAGTAGGTCTGCGTCGACCCGTTCCGCCGCGAGCCCGTAGCCGAGCTCCTCGAGATAGCGCGCCGTCAGGATCTGCTCGTATTGATTGCCGACAGGGATGCTGAAGATCGGCTTGCCCAGGAAAACGGCCTCGCCGATCAGCGTGAAGCCCCCATTGGTCACGACTGCACGCGCGGTCGCCAGGTCGTCGACAAACCCTGCTTCGTTGAAGTCCTTGAGCGTGCAGTTGCCACGACGGGCGTTCTTGCGGAGCCCGTAAACCACGAATCGGTCCTCGGATATTGCGTTGAGCTCGTCGATGAGCCGCGTATCGCTGGTAGACGTCTGGTAGACGAGGACGTGCTCTCCGGGGTGCGAGCGCTTCTTTGCGTCCAGGATGGCGCGGCGCAAGATGGGGGGCACCAGCGTCGTATCCTTGGCGTAACGCTTGCGTATCGTAGGAAAGAAGAACGACGTGATGACATAGTGGTCGCACGCCGGAAGCTTGGCGCGCACGAACGCCTTGGTCATTTGGTAGTCGACCTTCACACCGTGCTTGGCGAACTTACCGAGTTTTGCACGGCTGACGATTTGCTGATTGTCGATTGACATGATCGGAAGGCGATGACGCTTGGCAAAGAAGTACGCGAACGAATCGAAGTCGCTGATGACCGCATCCGGCCGGAACGACGCGACTCGGTCGAAGTATGCGCCGACGTTTGCGGCGAGCATCGAAGGCGCGGCGAGGACGTTCCTGGCGAAGGTCCCGTCGCGATCCATCCGATTGTCGACGTAGCGGATGGTGAGCCCTCGGATCTCTACGACATCATCGAATGCCTTGGCCAGCAAATCGTACGCGCGCCCGCTGACCACGATCTTGACCCGGTGACCGCGCGCGACGAGATGCTCGCACACGACTTTGCTTCGCGTGGCATGCCCCATCCCCTCGCCAACCACCCCGTACAGGATACGCACAATACAATGATGGGCCGATTCAGGCCGAACCAACAAGGGAGTCGCGAAAACTCACGCTGCAGCCGCGCCCCTGCCACACGATGGACACAGGGTGGTCTAGTGGGGGCCTGCGGCTCGTGCGGCCCCCTCGGCGCTCCGCTAACGCTACGCGCCGAGCCTCCCCCGCATTGCTTCGCGAACGACTTCGCTCGCGCGAAGTCGTAGAGAGAGAAGCCTACGCGACGCTCTCTTCTCTCTTTCACTGCGTCGTGCGCCAGCACGACGTTCGCCGAAGGCGATGCGGGGGAGGCTCGCGGCGTAGCGAAGCGGAGCCGCGAGGGGGCCGCAGGCCCCACTAGACCGTCTCCTCCGACGTCGTCGGCGCAAGCCGACGAGGGTCGGAGGTAGTATCCCGAGTCCACAATTCCGAAGGAATTGCAGACTCGGGATACTACCCGCGGATGCGGATGGACCACGTCAGCTTGGCCACGCTTTTCAGGACGTTCGGTACGCGTTTGAAGAGGTTCACGCTCGGCGGTCGCTTCTCGATAACCTGCACGGGAATCTCTTTGATGGGGACACCCACCCGGTCGGCTCGAATCACGAACTCGCTCGCGAACACGTCCTTGTCCACCAGGCAGGCTCGAACGACATCGAGCAACGCGAGTCGCCGGAACGCCTTGAGGCCGTGCGTGTCGGTGCCGCGGTAGCCCAAGAGGACCTTGAGCAGGGTCGAGTAGGCGATGCTTGCCGCGTGACGAAAGAGCGGCCGCTCGTCGGCAGCGCCCGCCACCAGTTTGCTTCCGATGACGAGGTCGGCCTCGCCCGTCTCTAGAATCTCGACGGCCTGCCGGTGAAACGTCGTATCGCATAGGTCGATTTCGTCGCAAAGCACGACCTCGCCCCTGGCGAGTAGGATGCCTTGCTTCAGCGCCTTGCCGTAGTTTGGCTCGCCCAGCGAGATGATCTTCACCTGGCCGTCATCGGGATCGTCGTACTTCGAGGCGAGCTCGTGGCCGATCGTGATGGTTCGGTCCTTGGAGCCGTTCTCGGCGAGGATCACCTCGTAGCTCCAACCGAGGGGCTTGAGTCGCTCGCGCAGGTCGACGACCGCTGCGTGCAAGATGGCTTGCTCGTTGTAAATGGGGATGACGATCGAAATGTGCGGGTCGGCCGGGTGCGCGGCGGGACGGGGTCGTTGGACGGCTGCCATTGGATTTTGAAACTGGAGGTTATGATTGCGTCAGCGCGTCCCGAAGCTCGCGACAAGCGCTCTCGCCTCGACGATGTTGTCCTCAATCGAGCAATACGTCCAGCCTCCGTAGCGACCGATCGACCAGACTTGCCGGTTTCGTAAGGCCGAAGTCAGGCGACTGTGCTCGGCCATAGAGCGCCTGGTGATATGAACGTACGCCGGATCGAGAACGACCGAGTGTTCGGCCATGAGCTTCTGTGATGTGACCACGCCCTCTCGCTTGAGGTCCTCGAGAACACGTTGGCGCATCGCGGCGGCATCGATCGGCGCATCGTAGGGAAAGCCGAGTTCGACGTACAAGCTCATTCGGTCCGTGTCGAAGATGTTGTCGTACCAACCGACGCGATAAAAGGACGTGGCTTCGGCCGGGTAGTAGACCCAGTGGACGCCGGTTTGACCCTTGCGGTCGAACCCCAAATTGTAGATGAGCACTTTGCTGTATCGCCACGTGGCAGGGTCCTGCTCGAGCGAGCAGAGGCTTGCAAACCGGTCGAACGGCGCGCTCGACACCAGGCGCTGGTATCGAAGTTCGCGGCGGCTCGTTCGGGCGACCTTCCGGTCGGTATCCACGGCGACCAGGGCCTCGGCCAGGGCTATGCCGCCTGTCCTCACGGCGCTCGCCAAGGCTTTTACGTATTCGATCGCTCCGCCCTCGGGGTACGTGAACGTGTCGTTGTAACTGGAATTGTCAGCCTGCTTCATGTTTCTAACGATGTCGGTCAAGTCCGCCATCGGAAAGAAGCGCCCCATGGCGTCCTTGTCGAGCGACGCGAGATTGCACGCGTAAAGCTTTTCGTTGTACGGCACGAGAAACTTCTCGCAGATGGCCTTGCCGAAGCGGGCATAGAGCATCCCCTGGAAGTCCTCGTGCTCTTGTTCGTTCAAAGGGACGGCTCGCTTCACGTCGCTCGAGCGCGCGAAATACAAGTCGTACAGGCAGTCGACGAACTCCTCCTGCGGGAGCTGATGAATGTTTTTCTGGAACGGGAAGTCGATGAGTCGACCCTTGTACGCGCAGAAGGACTTCCTCTGGACCGTGAGGATGCGCTGCCCTTGCATACGCTCCCTCAGCCACCGCTCGATGTCGGGGTGTTTGAAGTGAAAGAAATGCCCCGAGTAGTCCCATACGAAACCGCTGGTTTTGACTGTCTTGCACCAGCCGCCGATCTCGCCGCTCGCTTCCAGCACCAGATAATCTTCGTCGCCGCGCGCCGAGAGCGCGGCAGCCGTAGCGAGTCCCGTGATCCCGGCTCCGACGATCAGTGTACCGACGGTCTGCATAGTGACCTGAGTCCGTAATTCGTAGGCGAATTACGGCCTCAGGTCACTACCTCCGGCCCTCGGGTAGCTGCCGAGGAGCTTGACCAGGTGACACTTCTCGCGCAGGCGTGCGAGAGCGCGCGCGACATGGGCGTCGTCGCGGTGCCCTTCGAAGTCGGCGAGGAAGACGTAGTCCCATTGCTTTTCGCGACTGGGACGCGATTCGATGCGCGTCAGGTTGATCTTCTCTTCGTCCAGGATGGCAAGCGCGCGCATCAGTGAGCCGCGCCCGTGTCCCTCCCGCAGGCTGAAAGCGATCGTGGTCTTGTCGTCGCCTGTGCGCGGCGCGTCCTCGAGCGATACCAGGGCGAAACGAGTGACGTTGTCCGGGCGGTCTTGAATGCGCTCGCGAGCGATTGGCAGGCCATAGAGCTCCGAGGCAAGTCGGCCGGCGATCGCCGCGCCCCGAGGGTCGGAGAGCGCCTCGCGCACGGCCGCCGCCGTCGACGGCGCGTGCACGAGCTGCACGTGCGCGAGGTTTTTGGCGAGCCACAACCGACACTGACCGAGCGGTTGGGGATGGGAGTAGAGGCGCTCGATCGAGGCGAGGCCAGCTGCGGCCGTAAGCAGGCACTGCGACACCTCGAGCTCGAGCTCGGCGCGGATCAGAAGGTCTCCGTCGATCAAGGCGTCGATGGCGGTGTTCGACGAGCCCTCGCTCGAGTTTTCGATGGGCACGACCCCATGTTGCGCGTCGCGGCGCGCCACAGCATCGAACACCCCCTCGAACGTCGCGGCTTCGCTATAGCGCGCCGCGAGGCCGAAGAGCGCGCGCGCTGCGGCGTGCGAGAAGGTTCCCTCCGGGCCGAGATAGGCAATCTTGATGGGCTGTTCGAGCGCGAGGCACGCGCTCATGATTTCCCGGAACACCGCCCGGATGGCGTCGGCCGGAAACGGCCCCGCCCGGGCTGCAAGGCGATCGAGGATAAGTCGCTCGCGCTCCGGATCGTACGTCGGCAGGTTCGCGTCTCGCTTGACGCGCGCCACCTCGCCGACGACGTGCGCCCGGTCGTCGAGAAGTTTCAGAATCCGATCATCGAGCTCGTCTATGCGCTTGCGTAGGTCGTCGAGGGCCATGTCAGAAGGGAATGTCATCGTCCGGGCTGCTGCTACCTATTGATGCCGACCCACCGGGACCACCCGAAGCGTCGGCAAAGTCGTCGAGGGGCGCGTCGGCGGCTGGGGACTCGCGCGGTGCACGCGCTCCGACGCCCTCGCGCATCTGCACCCCCTCGCCGCGTCCGCGTCCACCGGGGAGGACGATGTTGTTGGCGACCACCTCGGTCGAATAACGCTTTTCGCCGTTCTTCTCGTAGCTCGACGTTTGAAGGCGCCCCTCGACGAACAAGAGGTCCCCTTTTTGAAGAAACTTACCGAGCGCCTCAGCGCGACGGCCCCAGACGGTCACGCGATGCCACTCGGTTCGCTCCTGGCGAACGTTGTTGCGATCCACATAGCTCTCGTTCGTGGCAAGGCGGAGCTTGAGCACGGCTTGACCGCCGGGCGTCACCCGCAACTCCGGATCCGCACCCAGGTTTCCGAGCAGCATCACACGGTTCAAACCTTCGGCCATGGGCGGATACTCCTTGTAGGAGGAGTGCTTAGGATGGGCCCGGCGGGAGCGCTAGGGGCGTCCCTAGTTTCAGCCGACCGCGTGGTCGTTGACGTGGTCGTGAGCGTTGACTGCGACGGCGACGGCGACCTGAACGCTGGACGACGACAGGGCACTCAATTCATACAATTCTCGAAGATGAAGTCCGCTTCGCCGTCGCAGGTCTCCGGGACCTGGCTCATGTCCATGAGGACGACTTGCCTGATTCCGTTGGGGTCGCTCATCTGGGGGCACGACAAGTGACCCCAAATTCGTCCGGGGGCGATCTCCGGATGCTGCGGAACCGGCTCACCACCATATGTGAACGTGACGGCGCAACTGCTGCCTGCATAGTGTGACCCTTGGTAGCCGATATCGGCGCTCAACCCCTGGCCGCCCGATGTGGGATCAACGTGTCCAACGATCTGGAGGGTGCCCGTGGTGCCCAGCGATGCTTCGAGGTTCACATCGTTGCCTGCCGTCACCGAGCAGCGAATATGAACGCTGCCGGCCCCGCTCTGCGAATCGCCATCCCTCACCCTGATGGGGCCCGTGGCAACGCATCGGCCCGTCGTGGCATTACAGCTGCCCGAGGCCGCGCCGATGGCGAACAATTCCCTCGTGCTCGAGTACGATTTGCAGGTGTTCTGCAGGTTATGGTTCGGGTCGAACGATCCGCCCAAGCTGACTGCTACGAAGGCTTGGGGGACCGGTTGATGACCGGCGTCCGAACCGGCAGTGACGAGCCCGTCGGGTTTGGTCTCGCCGGCCCCGCAGCCGGAAGCGATCGTCCCAATCAAAACGAGCCATTCCCTTCCGCGCACGCGAGGCTTGTTCATGGCGATCGCTCTTGGCTAGCCTGGCGAGCGGAAAGTCTAAAGGTCTTCAATCGTCATTCGGTCGAGCGAGGGCGCGTCTTCAAGCGACGCCGGACCCCACCTTGCGCAGCCGGAGCGCACCTTGCGCCGGGGTCATGCCGGCATTACCTTGCCCAATCGACCATGAAGGAAGGCATCCACCCGAACTATCCCGCCGCGCGCGTCACTTGCGCCTGCGGCAATACGTTCGTCACGCGATCGACTCGCGGCGACTTCCAGGTCGACGTCTGCGGCGCGTGCCACCCGTTTTACACGGGGACACAAAAGCTTATCGATACGGCGGGGCGCGTCGAGCGCTTCCGAAAGCGCTACGAGAAGAAGGCTCCCACCGTCACGGCCGCTCCTCAGCCGGCGCCGCCGGAGGGGTCACCGTCGAAGTAACGCGCCGCTCCAAGTCGCGCGCACAGCGCGATCTATATTGAACTCATGGCTCCCCCGTCGCGCCCGTACATCGGTGGTCAGGCCGTGCTCGAGGGGGTCATGATGCGTGCCCCGACCTCCTTTGCGGTGGTCGTGCGGCGAAGCGATGGGTCGCTGCGGGTGCGCGAGCGCAAGATGGCCGTGTCAGCTCGCGGCGTCGCCCGCTGGCCGCTTCTTCGAGGCGTGGCGTCGGTGGTCGAGTCGTTGCGCCTGGGCAGCGAGGCGCTGCGTTTCAGTGTCGAGCAGATGACGGAGGACCTCGAAGCCGCAGAGGCTGCGAAGATGCACCGCGGCGGCCTCAATGTGCTCGGCGCGTTCGGGCTGTCCCTATTCGCGCTGGCCACGGGCGACGGCGGCTCGACAGCAGCACCGCGGTCGCGCGAACGCGGGGGCACATGGCTCATGCTCGCGGTGGCTATCGCATTCTTCGTGGCCGTCCCACAAATGGCCGCCGCGCTCGTAACTCATCTGTTGGGGCTGAAGCTCGAAGTGCAGAGCGCACCGTTCCAAGCCATCACCGGCGTGTTTAAGCTCGCCGTGGTCCTCGGTTACCTGCTCGCGATCCGGCGTATTCCCGAGATACGGCGCGTGTTTCAGTACCATGGGGCGGAGCACAAGGCGATCAGCACCTACGAGAGCGGCGATGCGCTGACGGTCGAGACGGCGCGCACAAGGACCAGGCTGCACCCTCGCTGCGGAACCACCTTTCTCGTCATGGTGGTGCTTGTATCAATCATCGCCTTCACCGCGATCGGGGCGCTCCTGCCGCGGATTCACACCGGGAGCGTCTTACTCGACAACGGCGTGTTTTTCCTCGAGAAGCTGCCGCTCTTGCCCGTGATCGCTGCCGTCACGTTCGAACTCCAACGGGTGCTCGCGCGCTATTGCACGACGGGCCCGTGGCGAGCGCTGCTCTGGCCTGGCTTTGTCGTTCAGAAGATCACCACGGCCGAGCCGGATGACCGTCAGCTCGAGGTTGCGCTGGCGAGCTTGCGCGTGACCCTATTCCGCCAGGAGCAAGGGCACGCCTATGCCAGCGAAGACGATGTGAGCTTCGAGAGTTACGACGCGCTATTGGCGGCGGGCAGGCTGCGCGAGGCTGCTTAGAGCCTGGTCCCGAACGACGCGCAGGCCTGTATGCTAGAGGGAGCGGATCCATGCTCCCGATAGATAAGCTCGAACAGCTCGTGCACCGTTATCGAGAGCTCGAGGACATGCTTGGCCAACCGGACGTGCTGGCCGATCGCGCGCGACTTTTGAAACTCAACAAGGAGCGAAGCGACCTCGAATCGCTCGTCAATACGTTTGCCAGCTACCGCGACGTGGAGCGCAAGATACGCGAAGACCAGGAGGCGCTTTCGGATCCCGAATTGCGCCAGCTTGCACAGGCCGAGCTTCCCGAACTCGAGGCAGAGCGGGGGAGGCTCGCGCAATCGATTCAGCTTTTGCTCCTGCCGCCCGATCCCAACGACCGAAAGAACACGATCCTGGAGATTCGTAGCGGGGAGGGCGGTGAAGAGGCCGCACTCTTCGCGGCGGATCTGTACCGCATGTACGCCCGCTACTCGGAGCGCAAACGATGGAAGGTCGAGGAGCTATCGTCGAGCGAGAGCGCAGGAGGTGGCATCAAGGAGCGCATTGCGCTCGTAAGCGGAAAAGATGTGTACTCGCAGCTTCGCTTCGAGGGGGGTGTTCATCGCGTGCAGCGCATTCCGCTGACCGAGCAGCAAGGACGCATCCACACCTCGACCGCCACCGTTGCGGTGCTCCCTGAAGCCGATGACGTCGATGTGCACGTCGACGAAAAAGACCTCGAAATCAGCATTGCGGCGAGCGGAGGCCCCGGGGGTCAGGGCGTTAACACGACCAACAGCGCCGTACAGCTCTTCCACAAGCCGTCCGGCATCATCGTCAAGTGCCAGGACGAGCGATCGCAGCTCAAGAACAAGGCGAAGGCGCTCAAGGTACTCAAGGCGCGACTTCTGGAACAAGAACGCAAAAAGCAAGAGGAGCTCGAAGCTGCTACGCGCCGAGGCATGGTGTCCACCGGCGAGCGCAGCCAGAAGATCCGCACCTACAATTTCCCGCAGAACCGCGTCACCGATCACCGAATCCGCCTCACACTCGCAAAGCTCGATCGCATCATCGAGGGAGACCTGGATGAGCTGGTGACGGCGCTACGCACGAGTCACGAAGCGGAGCGGTTGCAGGCGGCGGGGGTGGCGGTAGCCGAGCGTAGGGAGTCGCCGGAGGCGGCGAATGCTGCGAAGTGAGCCGCTCGTCATCGCGATGACGCTCGTGCCTCGCCTGTTCTCTCGCAATCGCAGCTTCGCGCTATTCGAAGACCCCGAAGTACGCCGCGCGCGCCGTCGGGCGACCATGCTGCGCAGCATCGTGCGGCACCTGGCCGGGGCCGCCGGTGCGATGGAGTCGCTGCGCGTTGCGCACGTGGCCGGCGGCTGTGAGCTCAGCTACCGCCTGCCCACGCTGAAGGTGCAGAGGCGCGCGTCGCTGAGTGATGTCGAGCTCGCGTGCGTCCACTATTTGGTCGGTCGCCAAGGCGTCGGCGGTTTGTGCGCCACCGAGCAAGATCGCGCCGTCATCGACGCCACGCTCAAACGACTCGCGATGGGCCTCCAACTCACCGAGCTCGAAGCGGTCGTCGACTAGTGTCTCGGTCTGTCTAGCCCAACAAAGTTAGCTGCTCGAGCTTGGCAGGCTCCAGGCAGGCCGGGTCGTCATGGCGGGGGTCGTTGACCCGCGAGCTCACGGCGTAGGCGACAAGCTCCGGCGCGCGTGGCTCGAGGAGCGCCCTGAGGGCATTCGAATCCACGCGCTCCGGGTCGAGCCAGCGCCCCCACGCATCGCGCTCGAGAACGAGCGGCATGCGGTTGTGGATCGGTTCCACAGGCGGACGAGCGGGTTGCGTGATGATGGCGCACGACTCAACGATCTCGCCGTCCCTGGAAACCCAGCGTTCCCACACTCCCGCGAGCGCGAAGGGTGCGTTGTCCGCCCGTCGAATGAAGAACGGCTGGCTCGGGCGCTTTCCTTCGCGGCGCCATTCGAAGAACCCACTCACCACCACCAAGCAGCGTCGCCTGTGAACGGCGTCGCGAAAGGCCCGGGTAGTCGCGACAGTCTCCACGCGCGCGAGCGTCAGCCTGTGGGCGATCTTCAAGTCGTCGGCCCAAGCCGGAATGAGGCCCCAACGCAGGAGCTCGAGTCTTCGCTCGCTCGCGTTCATCGCGTCGCGCACGACGGCGACCGGCTGGGACGGTGGCACGTTGTAATGCGGCGTCAGGCGAGGCGTTTCGGTCAAACCGAGTGCTTCGCGCAGGTCGTCCGGATCCGCGGTGAGGGCCGTGCGGCCGCACATTCGGGTTGAAACGTAGCGCAGCGCCGCACCCGTTGCCGCCGGGCGTCGCCAGGTATTCGTCCGCTCCCTTCGGGCATGCGGACATAGCCAACCCATCGGCTCGGCGATACGCTCGCCCCCGCATGGCCGACTGTCTATTTTGCAATATCGTCGCGCGAAAGATCCCTGCTCAAATCGTGTTCGAGAACGACCACGTGGTCGCGTTCAAAGACATTCGCCCGATGGCTCCGACCCATGCGCTGGTCATCCCCAAGAAGCACGTCGCCGGCATTCATGAAATAGAGGCCGAAGACGCCGGTCTGCTCGGACAGGTGCTTCTCGCCGCGCGTGACGTCGCTGAGAAGCTTGGGCTGAATAACGGCGGGTATCGACTCGTCATCAACCAGGGCCCCGACGCGGGGCAGAGCGTGTTCCATCTTCATTGCCACGTCCTCGGCGGGCGCCCGATGGCTTGGCCGCCGGGATAGTCCGAAGCCATTCGACGGGTGCCGGGCCCGGTGGCCATACGTCATTGGGCGGCGGCGGCGTGTGCAGTGCTGCCGGCGGAGGCGATCATGGTGAAGTCCACTTGTACGACGCTGGTTGCGGGTGTCATCCTCGCCACGGCCCTTTCTTGTGGGGCGAGGCTGAAAGCCAAGCCGGGCGGCGACGGTGGCACCGCGACCACGGGCACGGGTGGCGCAAGCAGCAGTGGCGGCCGAAACGGTAGCGGTGCAGCGGCGAGCGGCAGCGGCGGAACTGGCGGCGGCAGCAGCGGCGCGTCGTCGTCGTCCTCGTCTTCCTCGGGATTCATGTCGCAACTGCGCAATGTCCCTGTGGACAAGCTCGATCTCCTTTTCATGATCGACAACTCCGCGTCGATGGGAGACAAACAAGTGCTCCTCGCCCAAGCGGTGCCCGACATGATCACGCGGTTGGTGATGCCCAACTGCGTCGACGCGTCCGGTCACATCGTGGGCCGCTCGGACATGAACGGGCAATGCGCCGCCGGGAGTCTCGAATTCCGAGCGGTTCATGACATGCACATCGGCATCGTGACCTCTTCGCTGGGAGGTCGCGGCGGCAACCAATGCCCCACCGACGCAACCAATGAAACCAACCAGAACTTGAACGCCCACAACGACGACCGGGGCGAGCTCATCAACCGTGGCGGCGCCATGGAGGTCCCGGTGATGAACGCGGGGTCCCCTTTGAACTTTCTAGCCTGGTTTCCCCCCGTGCCCGCGAACGCCGGAGGCACCACGCCGGTTCCTGCCGAGACCACGGTGGGGGCGCCTGGGATGGGCGGTACGCTCATCGGCGATTTCACGTCGATGATCCAGGGCGTGCACGAGCACGGATGCGGTTTCGAAGCACAGAACGAAGCCTGGTACCGATTTCTCGTTCAACCGGACCCGTTCGACCAGATCCAGGTCCAGAACAACCGCGCCAGCCTGGTCGGGCTCGACAGCGTGATCCTGCAGCAGCGGAGCGCATTCCTGCGGCCCGACTCGATGCTCGCGGTCATTGTGCTCACTGACGAAAACGAGGAGGTTGCCGACCCGCTCTCGATTGGCGGCGAGGGCTGGCTGTATGAGTCGGCGCCCTACCCAAGCTCCCCCACGTATGGAGCGCCCGAGGGAACCATCGAGTGCAGCGCGACGCCGGGCCTGACGAGCGGCCCGAACGACCCGAATTGCACCTCGTGCGCGTTTTCGAGCATACAAAACAGTCCGAACTTTGCCGAAAGATGCCCGGATGATCCGCCGGCCGGCATGCAGGGCTTTCTCGACCCGAGCGACGACAGCGTCAACGTGCGCTTCTACCATCAGAAGCAGCGCTTCGGCGCTTTCGCCGGATACCCAATCGCCCGTTACGTTCGTGGCTTGACAGCCGCAACCGTGCCCGACCGCGGGCACGAGGTCGACGGAAGCGGGAACTACGTTGGGGACCAAGACGGGAGCGCAAACTGTTTGAATCCCATTTTCGCGAAGGACCTGCCGACGGATCCCAATGCGGATCTCTGTCACCTGGAGCGTGGCCCGCGCACACCCGACCTCGTCTACTACGCCGCCATTGCGGGCGTGCCGCATCAGCTCCTGCAAGCGCAGCCCGGCGACGGAGAGTGCTCGCTGCGGACCAATTCGTCGGATTGCCCGCAGAAGAACTTCTTCTCTCAGAGCGACTGGCAGGCGATCACCGGCGCAGATCCGGAGCACTATGACTTCAGCGGTATCGACCCCCACATGCTCGAATCGGAACAACCGCGGGACGGCCTTGTTTGCTCGCCCACGGATCAAACCGACGACTGCGATCCGATCAACGGCCGCGAGTGGAGCACGAACAGGAAGGACCTGCAGTTTGCGTGCATCTTTCCGCTCGTGGACGCACAGACGGGGATTGCTTCACCGAAAGATTGCATGCAGCCGCAGTACCAAGGAGCGTGCGACTGCGCTTCTGGCAGCAACAGCCAGAACTCGCCGCTTTGTCAAAAGACCAGCAGCGGCAAATACACGACCACGCAGATCTACGCCAAGGCATACCCATCGGTCCGCGAGATGGAGATCGCGCGCGCGATGGCCGCCTCGCCATCGGGGGTCCAGGGAATCGTCGCGAGCCTCTGCCCCATTCACACGAGCTATGCAAACGGCGATCAAACGGACCCGCTGTTCGGGTACAGACCTGCGGTGAATGCAATCGTCAACCGCCTCAAGAACTCGTTTCTCATTCAGTGCCTATCGCAGAGTCTCAGCGTGCAGTCTGATGGCAGCGTTTCCTGCGTCGTCTTGGTTGCCTTCCCGAACATCTCTTCCGGCGAGAGCTATTGCGACAATCCCGGGCTCGGCCTCTCCAGGCCGACGACGGGCATCGTCGCGCGCTTCCAGCAAGGGCAGGGCCTCACGGCGTCGCAACCCGTATGCCTGCTGAACCAGATCCCAACGGTAAACGCAGACTATGCAAACTGCGCCAGCAGCTCTCCGACGGCAATTCCCGGCTGGTGTTATGTCGAAGGCCAGATGGCGGGCATATGCCCGCAGAAGATCGCCTTCACCCGTGACGCGGTCAGACCCGATGCGCTGTTGACGGTCCAGTGTTCGAATTAGCTAGGGCCTCGGTAGAAAGCGGGCGATCGCGTCGCCGAGCGCGCGTTCGGCCGGAGTGGGAGTCGGGTCGCGCTCGTATTCGAAAGGAGCCGCGGTCGGACGGGCGATGCCGCGCCGATGCACTCTGAGCCAGGCGCGTTCGATCGTACCGAATCGCCCCTGTGCTCCGACGAACAGGGCCGACAAATCCGGCCCGACGGCGCGCCGGGGGGCGGGGCGCAAGTGCAGCGCGCGGCCATCGTTGAACCGCGCGTCCAGGCCAGCGACGAGCTGGTCGACCGGATCGAGCCAGTGGTCCCGCGCTCCGGTTGCCCCCGCAGCAAGCCACTGGGCGACGCTCACCGCGGGAAAAGAAGGGCGAATGTCGAGGGTGAGGTTGTGCTGGCGGAGGGCTCGCTCGGCGGCGGCAAGGTCCATACGTCCGTCGATTCGAGCCAGCAGGCTCTCGTGGTCGATCTGGATGGTTTCCGTGGGCTCAGCCGATGAGCGCGCTTGCCTTGCCGCGGTCGAGACCTTGGCCGACGTCGAGATCTCCGTGGAGGCCGGAGGCACGAGGTTGCCCGGATTGAGGATACCGTCCGGATCGAAGGCGCGCATGACGGCGCGCACGACGTCGACTCCGTCACCGAGTTCGGCTCGAAGACGTGGGGCCTTCGAACGGCCGACCCCGTGGTGATGGGCAAGTGTGCCGCCGGCCTCGATGGCCGCGTCGAGTGCGTCCTTCCAGGCGCGGTCGTAGGTAGCCTCGCATGCCGGGTCCCATCCGAGTCTTTTTTGCGCGTCGCGATCGGCACTCCCCAGGAACGTGAAATAGATGCAGCACCCATCCGGGTACGCGTGGCTGAAGTGCGCCATCGCGAGCGCGCTCGGGCTCAAGGCTCGCCGGACTTCATCGTAGACCGCGCCGACGTTCGACCACCGGGCCGCGACTTCCATCGTGTCCACGAAGATTCCGCTCGCGAAGAGCGGAGCTTGCCGATAACTCACCGAATAACGATGTTCGAGCCACGCGCGGGCCGGTTTCTCGCCAAGCCAGGTACCGGACGCCGCGGCGGTCATGCGTCGCGCCTCGCGCAGGTCCTGCTCCGCCTTTGCCCTATCGGCCGCCTCGAAGACGAGGATCAGCATCGCGCCGCCGGCAGAGCGCGCGAACACGCCGGACGCGAGCAACCGGTTGAGCGAGCGCGTGTGTTGTAAGAGCGCCCTCAATGCGGTTGCCCCGAGTCCCGGCTTCGAGGGGCGGTTTGTTTGCACGGAGCCGCCGCGGCCGCCGAGCTTCGCGAGAAGCGTGTCGAGAGGGTCATAAAGCCGCGCCACCGCCGGGCGCAGTCCCGCTTGGAAGAGCGTTCGCATCGCGTGGCAACCATGCTGCGTCGTGGGGAAGGACCAAGCACCGAAGCTGCGGGCATTCGGCGCCGGATGCAGCCGCAGCGTGGCGCTGGTGACAATGGCGAGCGTGCCCTCGCTGCCCACAACGAGGGGAACCAGGTCAAGCGCATTGGTCCGGCGGCTGAGCGTCACCAACTCGCCTTGGCCGGTCACGCACTCGAGCGCGACCACCATGTCTTCGATCTTGCCGTACGCTCCGGAGCACTGCCCCGCGCTGCGGGCGGCCAGCCATCCACCCACCGTGCTGCACAAAATAGAGGACGGGAAATGGCCGAGGGTGAAGCCGGCGCGCGCAAGCGTTTGCTCGAGGGGCGCGCCCATGTGTCCGGCCTCGACTTCGGCGAGCGGCGCTCGCATGTCCAGCGAGCGGAAACGCGCCAGCCGCTTCAGGTCGACCACGACCATCCCATCGCGCGGCAGCACACCGGCACAGACACCGCTACCGCCGCCGAACGGGACGAGCGCTACCCCGCGGCCTCGCGCCCACTGCACCAGTCGGACCACGTCATCGGTCGAGCGTGGCCATGCGATTGCGCCCGGCCGGTGTTCGGCGGGGCGGCCAGCGCGCACTGCGAGGTGATGGCGAGGCCACAGGTCTCGCGCGTAAAAGACGCGGTCGGCCTCGTCCTCGCTCACGCGCAGTCCCGGGCA
>Ga0210409_10004189_pt1 | contig 15679 bp, 13 predicted proteins | sample IncBWH17MmetaG_FD_161649 | JGI IMG/M metagenome (GOLD analysis project Ga0210409, IMG submission 161649) | Forest soil microbial communities from Barre Woods Harvard Forest LTER site, Petersham, Massachusetts, United States - Inc-BW-H-17-M | ecosystem: Environmental > Terrestrial > Soil >...
AACAAGTTTTGCGCCGACTGCGCACGAGCGCACGGCGCCAACAGTCGCTGCAGCCTTTGCCTACTAGGCCGCCCTACTCGGCCTACTCGCTGCCGGTTCCGGTCCCGAATCCTCCGTCGGAGCACATCGGGGTAGTCGAGGTGAAAATGTCGAAACAGCCGACCTGCTCCATCGGCGTGAGCGAGCGAAGGTATGCCCGCATTCCCTTCTGCTTCTCCGGCGTATCGATGTCCGTCCAGGTGTGAAGCTGATGCCAGATGCAATAATCCAGGATGCCGTTGTCGAAGTATCCGCCGGGCGGAATCGTGCCGTTGACGAATACGTTCGTCAGGTCGTCCTCGCTGAAACCCCCCGTCTGCTCCGGCGTGTGCTGAACGTCCATGAACAGCGACATGCCGAAGAGCATGCCGTTGCTCATGGTGCCGTGGCAATTGGTGCACGCGGCGGGTGGATTCTCGAAGGGATTGGTGGCGTTCATCGCCATCAGCCTGGCGCAGAAGTCGTTCGCGTCGATGCTGTTCGCGTCGAAGCCCGCCGCGTCGAAGGGAGCTCCGTCCGGAAGCGTGGGCGGGCCTGAGGAGTCGATGGCGGCTCCGTCCGCCTGGGTGATCGATAGGGGGTTGCCGTTGTTGTAACGGTCGCTGCCGAGCTGCCACTCATCGGTCGTGTATTGCTCGATGTGCAGAGGCGCGGTGCCGCACGTCGAGGTACCGGTGACGAATGCGACGATGACCACGTCGCCGGCCTTCTTGGTCGTCAGCATCATCCCGGGACGGCCCGTATAAGGCTGGATGTCGACCATGGTCGGGTCCGTCGAGCCCCACGTCAGCATGCTCGGATCCATGCCGGGTACGAAAGTAGGGACTTGATACGTGTGTACTCCATCGTAACCCGAATACATCGGATTGAACCGGATCGTCAGGCCATTCGCCGTGGTGCATCCGAGGCCGGCGTCGGTGACGACCATGGAGGGAGGCCCGTCATACATGACGAGCAAGGACGCGGCGTCGAAGCCGGTATCGGCACCGGCGTCCGCGGTATTGCCCACGGTGGAGTCTTTGCCGGCCTGCGAGTCGCTGGAGTTGTTTGAGCCGCTCGAGTTGCCTGAGGAGCCACCCGAACCCGAGCTCGTCGAGACGCTCGAGTCGATGCCGGATCTCGTTAGGAGTGGATTGGAGTCGTCCCCCCCGCAGGCTGCGAACGCAGAAATCGCCGAACCGATGGCCATCGCAAGGACGGTGAGGGTGCGAAACGAGAACAGCTTCATGGACAACTCCTTGTCGCGGCGCAGCCGGGCGCGCGGGTACTGATACCACAGGCGGTGGGCGCCCGGATTTCTTCGCGGCTGCAGGAACCTTCAGTCCAGCAATAGTTTTTTGCTGTCGCTCCACGAAGAACCGAGCGAGTACGAAGCGGTGGAGCCGGCGTACCTCAGCAGGGCTCTACAAGCTCTCCAGATACGCTGTGAGGTCCTCGATCTCCTGTTGCGAAAGCTGCGCCGTCGAGCCGTGCTGAGGCGTTGCGCATCGGCCGAAACGGTCCTGCATGGTGGATGCGCATCCGTCGTGAAGAAGCGGCATGCGCCAGCCGACACCGACGAGCGGCGGAACCTGGAACGCCGTCGGAGCGGGGCCTCCGTCTACGTTCCTGCCGATATCCGTTCCCGTTCCGACATCGACCGTCGCGTTGTTCGTGAACTTCGCCCCCGAGTGACATGCCGCACAGCCGGCGGACCCCTCGAAGAGCACTTTCCCGCGACCCGCCGCGCTCGAGTCGACCCAGCTAGGCGCGCGCGGTGCGACAATGGCCTCCACCCACGTCGTGAGCGCTGCGCGCTGTCCATCGTCGAGCATGGTGCCGCTCATGCGATGCGTGTACACGTCGTCGATCAGCATGCTCATGTCGAGCTCTTCCCCCGGCCAGTGATATGGCGCGGTGCCCGCTATGGTGCCGCGAAGCGAGGGCGTGCGCCTGGGCAGGCCGTCGAGCTGCCACACGTGACCGTCATCGCCGCCCTCGGGGTGACATGACGCGCACGCCATGAAGGCGCCCGCCTGCGTGTGAAAAATATCGTGCCCGGTGTTGTGATTGGGCGTCGTGGAAAGCGACACGCGCAGCACCGCGGCCGCACTCGACAAGCGACCTGCGGGGCCACTCGTCACGGGCACGAAGGACAGGCTGGCCTCGGGCTCCAGCGTCTGCGCGAGTACGTTGCCACGGCCGTCGAACGCAACAGCGACGGCCGGCGACGAACTCGACCAGGGGAGGGCCGTGAATCGGTTTCCCGTCACGAGCCATACGCTCGACGACGTGCCGAATCCGTTGCCCGCTCCTGCAATCGCAAGGCGATTTCGCTCGGGGGACAGCGCGACGTCGACTGGAAGCACCGTCTCCGGCAGCACGATGGGCGAACCGAATTCGCCTCCGTCGTTGTCCAGCATGGCCACCACGCTCTCGACGATCGGTCCAAAGAAAGGCGGCAGGGGTGGGGAGGGAGGGCCGGCATCGGAGGCGAAGAGCGTTCCGGGGTCATCGGAGGACTCGCCGGAGGAGCCGCCGAAACGGCCGCCGAACCCGCCGTAACCGCCGGGCTGGTTGGTGCTGATCGACTGGGTCGATTCCGTTTGATACACGGAAACGGTGCTGCCGACCGACGGCCCGGCAATCGTCCGCCACGCGACATGGGCTGCCGCTGAGGCGGTGATTGCTGGTCCCCTGCTTGTGCCTACTTGGGCGCTCGCGGGTATCGGAAGGGAGGCGAGACCGAGGATGCTCCCGTCACCTCCGACACGAAGGACCTCGGCCGATCGGAACGTACTGATGATGAGCGTGCCGTCCGGTTGAGCGACGACATCGCGCAGGTCGCGACGAAGCACGAGCGATTGAGCAGGGGTACCGCCGGACGCAGGCAAGGCAACGAGCTCGCCCGTAGCGCACGCGACCCACACCAGGTCGCCCGACGCGGCCCACGCGACACCGCGGGGCGCTGGGCAAACGGTGCGGCGCGCAAGGACGGCCCCCTCGTCGGGAACGATGGTGAGCAGCGCGCCGCCGCCTCGGAGGGCGACGTGAACCCGGCCGGCGCTGTCCTCGGCGAGCCTTCCAGGCTCGTCTCCCTTTTGCAGCGCGATTTCGAAGGCAAGGCTGCGCGTTTCCAGATTCACCCCGTAGAGGGCGTCTCGGTCGGGATCGGAGGCAACCGCGAATCGTCCGTCGAACGTGACCAGGAGCGTCCCGCCGGAGATCGCGGCGGCGCGCCGGTCGTGTCCGTCGGAGCGAACGAGGGCCGCGGCCCGCTCGGGAGCCCACCGGCGGAGCCGCCAAAGCTTACGCCGCTGGCGCTCGGTGCACCGCCATTGACGGGGCCACTGCCAGGGATGCTGCCAGGGCTGCCGGGGCTGCACGAGTTCGTCCCGGGTGCAAACACGATTCCCTCCGGGCAGGGACCGGCCGGACCGGCACCCGTTGGGGAACCATCGGACTTCGCGGCAGAACTACACCCGAGCAACAGGGCGGATCCACAAGTGAACTCGGCGAGGAGAACCAGCGCTCGGGGGGAATCTCTCGTTGGCATAGGAGGACCACCTGCCGCGCCAACCTTGCAGCACGAATGCCGACCGCAAATGCGTGATTCCATTGCCCACGCCTGTGCCGCCGTGTGCCGCCCTATGTCGTGGCGCCTCTGCGCTTGCTGGGCCTACGGACGAGCCAGCGTTACGAGCGACTCGAGCGCCGGCATGGGTTGACGACGCCTCGAACGAACTTAGTTTGGATCAAAGATCGCAGTCTGATGCCACGTCAGTAGCGTGGATCGGGGTCCCAATAGCCCCGGCGAGGCGGCCCGCCCGTCGGGAGTTCGAAGGAGAGCCTCACATGTCCCAATTTGCCCGCGGCGTGGAAGCGCCGCGCAATCCATTTCCGCTTCTTCCCCTGAGAGCCGGTGTCCTCTTTCCCGGCACCGCCATCCGCCTGCCGGTGGGCAGGCCGCGTTCCCTCGCGCTCCTGTCGACGCTTGAGCCGGGCGCCATCGTCGGTGTCGTAACGCAGAGACGGTCCGAGGATCCCGATCCCGGCGCGTCGGACTTGCACCGGTACGGAACGCTCGCGCGGGTGCAGCAGATTGGCCGCACGACGGAAGGTGAGTACCGCGTGGCCCTCGAGGGGCTTGCTCGGTTCGAACTCGGATCCATCGTCACGAACGAGCCCTTCTGGCTTGCGCGCGGCGAGCTGGTCGAAGATCGCATCGAGGATCCCGAGCGGGCCCGCCAGCTCGCGCTGGCGCTCCGCGCCAAGGTGGACGAACTCGCCGGCGAGAGCGGAGCGCAAGGTGCGATGGGCGCAAACAACGACGAACCAGGGTTGGTCGCCGATCAGGTGGCAGCGGCCTTGGGTCTATCCTCCGAGAAGGAGCTGGAGGTGCTCCTGACCCTCGACGTTGTCGCTCGGCTCGAGCTCGTGACGAAGTTCTTCGTCGAGGCAAAGGCCGTCTCGGAGGCCAAGCGAAAGATCGACTCGGACGTGCGCCGCGAGATGGGCAAGAGCCAGCGCGAGGCCGTCCTGCGCGAGCAGCTCCGCGCGATCCAGAAGGAGCTCGGCGAAGACAAGGGCGTCGGCGAGCTCGAGTCGCTGAAGCAGCGACTGGACGCGGCGGGACTCACCGAAGAAGCGCGCTCCGCGGCCGATCGCGAGCTGCACCGGCTGGAAGGGATGCCGCAGCAGGCGGCCGAGTACCACGTGATCCGCACGTATCTCGAGTGGATCGCGGATCTCCCGTGGACCCAGCGGGCGACCGTCAAAGACGATCTGGACGAAGTCGGAAAGAAGCTGGACGCAGATCACTTCGGTCTCGACGACGTCAAAAAGCGCATCCTCGAGCACATTGCCGTGCTCAAGCTCTCGGGCAATCGGCGGGGCACCATCCTTTGCTTCGCCGGACCACCCGGGGTGGGCAAAACATCGCTCGGTCAATCGATCGCGGACGCGACGGGCCGCCCGTTCGTGCGGATGTCGCTCGGAGGAGTGCGCGATGAGGCGGAAATTCGCGGTCACCGGCGCACCTACGTCGGCGCGCTCCCGGGGCGCGTGATCCACGCGCTGAAGAAGGCCAAGGTGAAGAATCCCATCCTGCTGCTCGACGAAATCGACAAGCTCGGCGTCGGCTGGGCGGGCTCGCCGGAGGCCGCGCTCCTCGAGGTCCTGGACCCCGAGCAGAACAAGTCGTTCGTGGATCACTACATGGAGCTGCAGTTCGATCTGTCGGAAGTCATCTTCATCGCAACGGCCAACACGCTCGAAACGCTGTCGCCGCCGCTGCGTGACCGGCTCGAGATCATCGAGATTTCCGGTTATACGCAGGACGAGAAGGTCCGCATCGCGCGCAGCCACCTGATTCCCAAGCAGCTCAAGGAGCACGCCATCGCTGTCGAATCGCTCACGCTGCCGGACGATACGCTGCGCGCCATCGTGCGCGATTACACGCGTGAAGCCGGCGTGCGACAGCTCGAGCGGCAGATCACCAAGTTGTGCCGCGCCGTCGCGCTGGAAGTTGCTCGTGGCAAAGACCAGAAGTTGGCTCGCCTCGACATCCGCGAAAGCGATCTCGGCAAGTACCTTGGGAAGGTGCGCTTCCATAGTGAGGTGGCCGAGCGCACGTCCGTGCCGGGTGTGGCGACCGGGCTCGCCTGGACGCCCGTCGGCGGCGACATCCTCTTCATCGAGACATCGCGCATGCCGGGAAAGGGTCGGCTCGAGATTACCGGCCAGCTCGGCGACGTGATGAAGGAATCGGCGCGCGCGGCGCTCACTTATGTGCGAAGCAACGCCGCCGCACTCGGTGTCGATCCGCAGTTCCTCGAGACGCAAGACCTGCACGTTCACGTTCCGGCGGGCGGCGTGCCCAAGGACGGGCCCTCGGCGGGCGTGACGATTTTCACCGCGCTCACGTCCCTGCTGACGGGTCGGCGCGTTCGATCGGACACGGCCATGACCGGAGAGGTCACGTTGCGTGGGCGCGTGCTTCCGGTCGGCGGTATCAAGGCGAAAGTGCTGGCGGCGCACCGCGCGGGGCTCACTCGCGTCGTGCTCCCGCGGCGCAACGCGCCCGACCTCGATGAAGTGCCGACGGAGGCTCGTGCGGCGCTCGAGTTCATCCTTGCCGACGACATGAGCGAGGTCATCGGGGCGGCCCTCGAGCCGGCGGCCACGCCGTCGTCGCTCCTGTCGAACCGCGAGGAGAAGGCGTTGCGCATTCAGCCGGCGGCCTGACCACATGCACTGATGGGAGGCCTGGTTGCAGGCCAGGCCGGAGTCTAACTAGTTCTCGTCCGAGAAGTCGCCTCTCCCCGTGCCCTTGCCCGTGCCCGTGCCCGTGCCCGTGCCCGTGCCCTTGCCCGTGCCCTTGCCCGAGGCGTTTCTCCGGGGATTTCGGGCACGTTCACGTTCACGGGCACAGGCACGGGCACGTGACCAGATGGCTTGGGGAATTGAATCAAGTGGCCGCCGTTGCTGCCCCGGGACTCGACGATCATGCTGAAGCTGACAAGAAAAAGGAGATCAGCGAGTCTTTTGGACCGGCGCGTACCGTGCATCCCTGCGGCCGATGGCTAGCTATCGTCGATGGGCGTGCGCGTCATGCGCCTTTGCGCTGGTCTCGGGACCAGGCACCGCTCGAGCCCAGGCATCCCATGGGTGGTGGTTGGGCGGACACGCCACGATCTCCGCAGACATCTCGCCCGAAAGAGGCTGGCTTATGGGACTTGGTGTCGGAGCAAACCACCGCCTTCGCGATTGGCTCGATCTCCAGCTCCGACTGCTCGGCACGTTCCGCTCATCGAGATGGCATGATGGCGAGTACGTAAACCCTCCGAGACCAAGCGCTAGTTCCAACGATGGCGGACACGTTCTGGCGGAGGCAACGGCGCGCTTTCGCCCACTCGGTCCGCTGTACACAGGCCTCGGACTCCAGGCAGGTATCCGCTCGCTTGGATACACGGAATGCGATGCATTCTGCCATTTCATCGCAACCGGTACCGACACACAGCCGGTGGCGCGAGGGCTGTTAGAGCTTGGCGCCAACTTCGGCCCGAGCGAGGTATTCGACTTGGGCCTGCGTTTCGCGTTTGGGTCGACGCTAGGAAAGGGACCCGTCGAGCGGGATCAGGGCACGAATGACTACGAGCTCGGCTTCTCCTTCGGTGTCTTGTTACCGCTTTAGCCCCTTGAAAGGACTCGACGCGGGCAGGCGATCGTACGTCATTGCCCTGCGCCTGCTCATGTACGCCCGCTGCCGATCGCGGTGGTCCTCCCGCCCCTCGGTGCTCGCCTGGTGCCGCGCATTGGCGCGCGCTTGCGCCTGCCTGCGGCCTCGGACCCGACACGCCATCCCGCAGTAAATCTGCCCGCGATCACATCGACGGCAGACGAAGAAGACCGACCGACACCCCGCGCACGCTGCCTGCCGCAGACTCTCCACGCGTCGCTCGCGTGGTAGCCATTTTCGGCCCGTCTAGGAGAATTGAGCTCATGCGACTCTTCTTGCTCCTACTGCGCCGCCCGGTTCCGCGCTCGATGACGGTATTCCTCTCTTCGCTGTCGCTCGGACCCATTGCGCTCGCGCAAGACAAGCGCCCTGTCGAGCCAGCTGACACGCCTTCAACCTCAGATGCCTCTTCGTCCGGCCCGCCCACCGCCGCTCCGCCGGTCGCTCCTCCTCCGCCAGTCGAACCGCCGTCTCCGCGCGCGGAGGCCGGCCGTGACGGCAATACTTCTTCTTTGCAATGGCGCGTGGGCGGGCGAGTCATTGCATCAACCCATCCCACTTGGGGCGCCCCTAACCTGGGCGGGATAGGGGCCGTGAGCCTCGAGCTCCCATGGGGTTTCCGAAAGATGATGTTCGAAATCGGTGCGGGCACTTCCTCGGGTCACTCCAGTACTTCCAACTACGATGCCTATTTCGGGCCAAGGACGTTCACTTACTTCATCCTCGATACACAGGCTTGCCTTCTCGATCTGCCGATTGGCAACACGAGACTCAGCGCGCTCGGATGCCTCCGAGTCGCCGGCGCCATATTCGACTTGCAGGGATATGTCACGGGCGGTCCGCCCACGGTCCTTGCTGAAAATGGCCTGGCGCTGTGGACCGGAGCCAGTGCGCGCATCCGCTGGCAAACGCCGTTCCAGTTCTTCTTCGAAGCAAACGCCGATGCAATGTACGGGACCGTGAGCGAGGGCGAGGATAACAAGCCAGGATGGTTCGGCATAGGCTTTGGAGCAGGACTCTTATTGTATCCTTTCGACGAGACGCCTCCGTAGATCCGGCGTGAATCGCGCTGCGCGCTCAAAGCGGTCTGGCGTTCCGAGTGAGTGTCTTCGCACGTGCGTCCATTCCGCATACGTCTCTGAGCCGGAGACCTCGCATGGCGGGGCTGAGCATTCGCGTCGCCGGCTTGGACGGTCCTGGCCAGATTTCCTCGGAAATCACCGGCCATCAACACTGCGCGACGGACACCCGAAATCGTCTCGCCGAGCTTCTCGCCGGATTGTTAACCGCCACACAGATCCGCGTGTTTCTCGCCTAGGCGCGCCTTTGTTCTTCACGATCATCGCGATCGATGCCTAAGGCGTAAGAATGATACACACGCCCTCCCCCGTCCTGGCGGAGCACATCAAACCGGTGACCGCGCAGCAACCGCACGGGTTGGCGTCGCCGCACTGCTCGTTCAGCATCGAGCAGGTGCAGGAAACAGCGCCGTCGGTACCTGGCTCGACTGCGGTTTCGGCGAAGGCGGCCCCGTCCGACGGGTTCGTCCTGTCGCCGGTGTTCCCGACGTCGTCGGTGCCGGCGCCGTCCGTCACGCTGCTCCCGTCGATGATGCCAAACACATCGACGCGCGCCTCGGGGTAGGCGTCCCCGTTGGCGGCGCCGGGAACCGTCCCATCGACCGCGATCATCCCGTTGGCAACCGCGTCGGCCGTCGTGTCCAACACCGTACCTACGGTAGAGGGGCCGTCGCACCCCACAAGCCCGTTTGCGACAAGGTTTGCCGTGCCAAGGGCCGCCAAGACTCGATTGGGGATCGCGCGCATGGCTCCAACCTCTCATCACAGTAGTGCCCCCTTGGGCTATTCCCCAGGCAGACGGTGCGACGCTCTGCATGCGCGTCCGGGCCTTCGTTTCGGCGTCGGAGGGCGCATGGGCACTACACAGAGAATTTCAACGCGGGAAAGGTATCTCTCTGACTAGCAGCATGGCTCTCACGCCCACGAGCACGGCTGGCGCTCCGGGCAAGACAGAACAGCCGTGGCGAGGGCGGCGCCGTACCGTCGCGGTCCGGCCCGTGGGGCTCTACGCGGCGTGGACAGTGGCTTGGCTTGTGTACGCGGGGTTGGCGCGCACGATGTTGCCGCCCCTTGGCGACTCGGCGCCTGCTCGCCGCCGCTGCGGAGGACCTGTTTGCACATGAGCGCTGATCCGACTCGAACGCTATCGTTTACTGGGCGCGCATTTCTGGTGTTCATATTTGGTCGGATCGGAGCGGCCACATTTCCTCGGATTTGCGTGGCCAAAATTCCTCGGATCGTCATGGCCGTCTACAGTGGATGAGCGAGATGAAGGCAGTCATCTTCGTGAAGCACGCATGGATGAGCGAGATGAGCGCGTTCATCAACGAGATGCATGCGTGGATGAGCGAGAGGTGAGGGGTGGCGCAATTCCACTATGGAACCGGTTGCCACCACGTCGCCGTGAAGAAGGGCGCCACGTAGAAGTCACAGAGACCGCGGACCTGAACGTACATGGGGGAGACGACGCCGGCGAAGTCGAACGTGAGCATGATCGTCCCTTGCTTCACCTGCGCTCGGAACTGCCGAATCGTCTGGTCGGGTGGTCTGGCGACGCCCCCCGTGGGGTCGCCCTTATCCCAAGTTTGGATTCGGCACGTGTCGAGGAGCGTGGACGTCGCTCCGGACGCGTCGGTGCCCGTGACGATGAGCCGGTCGGGCTGGAGATAGGTTGCGAAATCGACATCCAGGACGATTTCCGCCGCGCCCGCAGTGGACGTGGCATAGATTGCGTACGCCGAGCCGCGGGTGGCGTCCCCGATCTCGAAGCCACTCGTGCAACTTGCCGGGACGTCGGGCGGCGCAAGTGGAACGTACGGCGGATAGCTCGGCTGAGAAGCATCGCGGTCGGTACACCCAGGCTCGAGGGAGGACGAATCGACTTGCCCGGCGTCGTCGGCATTCGTCTCGCCCGCGTCCTCGGCGTGGGCCGTGCTCGCGTCGCCGCAGAGACCAGCGTCGAGTGCCGGCGTGTAGACGCAGGTTCGCACGAAGAACTCTCCCGTCGCCGGAGGGCAGGCGAACAACATGCAGGGGTCCTGGGTATCGCAATCGGAATCCTGCATGCACACTCGGGCGCTCACTGCCGAACCGTCCGCAAGACCGAGCAGCTCGGGGCCCGATGACGACGCATCGATGGCGGCCACGCCCCCGTCGGGCCCACGACTTTCCTCCATCGGGCCGCCCTCCGCGGGAAGAGCCGTCGACGCCCTGCGCGACGATCCACACCCCAGCAGCATCGCGTAAAGGAGCAGCAGGACGGATGCGCAAGGTCGGGTCATGGGCGTTGCCGATCTATGACTAGACCCATCTGCGACCGGAAGCGAGGTCACGGGCGCTAACGTTAGCCCAGGAATGCGAAGGATGCCTGGGACGGTCTGCATCCTTATGAACGTTGGACGCGAGCACGCTTCAGACCCGGGTGGCAAGCGCCGGGCCGCGACGCGCTCGACATCCAAGATCGAAGAGCACTCAAATTGGCCGGTGGGTCGTTCGCTCAACCTGGTCATCTTCAGGAAGAACGCGTTCTTCCTTCGCCTCAACGCGATGGTTTGTCGGCAAAAGGCGATGGTCCTTCGGTCGAACGCGTTCTTCGTTCAGACTATCGCGGTTTTCCGTTGACCCAACGCGGTCTTCCCGCGCACCAACGCCTTCTTCCCGCGGACCAAGGCCTTCTTCCGCCGGTCGAACGCGATCCACCCCCCGAAAGAGGCGACCGACGGCCGGAAGAAGGCGCTCGTACGAACGGTCGACGCGCTCGTCCGTGAGGTCGACGCGTTCGCCCGTCGGACCGACCCGTTCTTCCGTCGACCGAATGCGCTCGCCCGCCGGAAGGGAGGGGTCGTCCGACGCCGCAACCCGTCGCTTCGCCCATCGTTCGGCAGTGGCCGCCCAGAGAGCGCAATGAAACCGGGGACATGGCGAAAATCGACATGGCCCGGTCGATTTCTTTCCGGAAAAGCACCCCCCATCCAACCAGGGAATAGTGAGGACGAAGGCGGCGCAGCGCTGCCCCGCCGGGCGGGCCTCCATTGTCCAAGCGAAAGGAGCTTCACCATTCCCAATCCCATAGACAAAAACAAACCGACTCGGAAAGACCGCCTTCGCACGCTCGTCGCGGGCGCGCAAAAGCACTATCCGAACGGCTCTCTGCTGCTGGCCGGTCAGACCTTTACGACCGCCCAGCTCGTCCAGCACATCGAGCAGGATATCGAGGCGACCGATGCGGCCACCCAGGCTCACAGCGGTTGGATCGAGAAGGTACAGCTCGAACGAAACTCGCACGCAGCGCTGGCTCCCGTGCTGCGGGCATTGCGATCCACGGTTTACGCGCAGTTTGGCGAAGCCAAGGATGCGGCCAGCACGCTGGCTGACTTCGGTTTCACGCCGCGCAAGGTTCCGCAACGACTGGTCACGGCGAAAGCCCAGGCCGGAGCGAAGCGGGCCGCCACCCGGAAAGCGCGCCAGGTGATGGGCAAGAACCAGCGCAAGAAGGTCAAAGGCACCGTCGAGGCACCCGCCCCGACGACGGCAAGCCCCGCGACGCCGCAAGGCGCCCCGGGGACGGCCAAGCCCGCGGCCTAGTGGAGTGAGGGACCAAGGGGGCGGCGAGCGGCAGGAATTTCGTCGGTCGCTCGCCGTCCCCGACGCCCCTGCGCGCTTCTCAACGCGCAAGCTCGTAGGTCAGCTCACGCAGGTAACGCGCGCCGTCGGCCAGCCACTTCGCCGGTCGCCGCTCGTCGGGACCGTGCGCGACGTGTCCTGTGAGCGCTTCGCCCTTGGTCATCGGAGAGACGCTAACGCCGTACGCGGTGATGCCGACGGCGCGCAGGTGCCGCGAATCGGTCGCGCCGGTCGTCATAATCGGGACCACGGGCACACCGGGCCATAGCGCCCCAGCCACCTTTCGGCTTGCCTTCAACACTTCGCCGTCGACGGGTGAATAGGGGCCGTACCCGAATTCGGCCACGGGCGTGATCTCCACGTTGGGGTCGTTCACGACCCGCCGCAGGCTCTCCATGGTCTGCTCGGGGACGTGCCCACACTGCGGTTCACGCGTAAGTACAAAAAGCGCCAGGCGCGAAACAGAATGACGAACGCGCTCGCTTGAATAAGATTGGCAATCGCTAGGATGTCCTTCGCGACGCGAAGCCTTTTCGCGTCGTCACAACAGGACGCCGTACAATCCGTGGACAACAATTTATCGCGTAGCCATGACAAGGTGAGCCTGGTCAACGTCGGCGTGGCCGCGCTCATTGCTATCGGCTCGATTGGAACGCTTTGCGGCCTTTCACCGATTCTTATTGCGTTGCTGAGCGCCGCGCGCACGCTGACTGCTGTATGGGTTGCGATTGCGGTGCATCGGCTTGGCGTAAGCTCCGCAATCGAAAAAGCTGAGCTAACCGATGCCGCAGCCTCTGCGGAGGCTCGCGCCAAAGGCGCGGACGAGAAGGCAAAAGCGCTCGAAAGGCGCCATGCGCCGCGACAACTCTCCGCGGGGCAACAGGAAAGACTTTTACATAAGCTAACTGAATTCGCCGGGCAGCAGTCCGTAGTGTTCATGACTACCGAACCGGAGCCATCGCGCTTCGGGGTGGTGCTGACTGGCGTATTGCATGCCGCTGGATGGGCGGTTGCCCCACAACAAGGGACGATTGCAGGCCGGATAGTTTGCGATGTAATCATCGAGTATGGGCCTAATCCGACACACAACGTGACTACGGCAGCCCACGCGCTGGCCCAATCGCTGCGCGCTGAGGGTATAGCCGTGATGGGCGCTGACGTTTCTCCGTCACCCGGAACACCATGTCTGTTCATCGAGGGGACCGTCAAACATGTGGACCCTGCCACCGTCGTTGCGGTCTTGATTGGGCCGAAGGAGGCCACGTAGCCTTTTAGGCAGGGCGCCGATTTATGGATCATCGGCCACGTGCGAGCCAGACGCCTTTTTCGGGCAGGATCGTCCGCTGCCCGAATAATCGGGCTCCACGCGGGCTTTTCGTGCAAAGCCTGAACGAGATGAAGGCACTCATCTTCGAGAATCACGCATGAATGAACGAGATGAACGCATGATTCATCGTGAATCATTCATGCATCAGCAAGATGAATGGGTTCGTCAGCGTGATGAACGTGTTCATCAACGAGATGCATGCGTGGATGAGCGAGAGGTGCGGGGTGGTCCTGGGTCCTGGACAACACATCGCTGACACTGTCCATGGCTTCGGTGCCAGGCGACGGGGTGCATTTGTTGTCTACGTAAGGGACTCCTGATTGTTGTTGGTCGATAACGGTTCACCATGCGCGGGTGAGGTTGAGGTCTGCGCGTCTGATGCTTCGGCTTGCCGGTCAGGACAGGTCTGTACCGGTGCAGATGTTTGCTGTGGTGACACCCCTGAAAACGAATGCATGGGGCCTGTCACTTTCGTCTGCTGCTCCGAGTCTGGCTGCTGAGCGGGTCGAACGAAACTCAAACTGCCCCACTACCCCCAAACGATTTCTGTATACGGTCGCGCGGAGCGAGGTGCGGGACGCTTGCAGCCTGATGGGACCTCGGTCGCGGCACTAACGGACCAAGAAAGTTCGCGAGTCGTCAACGCAACCGTCGAGGTGCGAACGTGCGAGAGTCGCCGGTAAGTTGCCGAGCAGCGGGATGGCTGTGCTTTGGACTTGCTGCGGCACAATGTGGAGGCGGGCGCATCGCTGTCGGCCCTGCGGATGGCGCGAGTCGAGCCTCGCCTGGCGGCGGCGTGCAGTTCGAGGGGGGCGGGGCGGACATTGGCGACGGAGGGGCCAACGGCGGGGGTCTCGTCTTTCCGGATGCGACTACGGGGGACGGCAACGTGACCATCAGTGGCAACATGCCCCCGTGTCCGGCTTGCGGTTGTAGTCCGGATGGCCCCGTCAGCAGCTCGGATTGTCCCGGTTGCGCGTTTCCTTCAGCAAACGCCGCGCTCTGCCCAACGAACACGCCCGCAATCACGCTGGTGTATCCGCCCGACAACGTACTGGTGCCGCCGAATCTCAATGTGCTGTCTGTGCAGTGGACGCCCTACGGCGCTGGATTCCAGCGATTCTCGGTGGACTTCACAGGCGCCCCCTGTACTGACTGGCATATCCTCACGACGTGTCAAAACCAGACGATTGACGCGCAATCGGGCGCGCCCTCGAGCGGATGCGAGCTTACTATTGACCCGGTCTCCTGGTCGAAGCTGGTGGGACTCAATCGCGGCGGCGATCCGGTCACAATCACCGTCCGAGGCACGGTCGACGGGAGGTGCATCATGCCCTCGACCAACAGTGTCCGCGTGTCCTTTGCCGAAAAGGACGTCGTCGGCTCGTACTACTACTGGAAGTCGTCGACGACACCGCAGGGTGTCGGCGGGCAGATTTGGTCCAAAATCTTCGGCGACCTCAACCAGTCCGAGACCGACATGACCTCAGGAGCCACGCCCCTAGGAGCTTGCAGCGGCTGTCACGCGCTTCCGTCCGACGGCTCGCGCATGATCGTGTCCACCGACGACGGCGACTCCGACGACGAGTACGGCGACCTGATGGGCTCGTTTCTCGACAGCACGATCTACTCGACTTTCTTCGACGCTACTGTCGCGTCGCCCGGTTCCAGCTTCAACGCGCGCGCCACGGGTCAGCCGCCGGGCGTCAGCGCCTTCCATCCCGCACAGTTGTATTACCTGACATCCAACGGTCTGCCGTGGACCACCGCCGGCAACCCGGACGGCTCGTCGACAACGACGGGCTATCCGTCCCTCGTCCCCTCCAACGCCTTTTCCGTCTGGAACGGGCTCACGGGAGCGTTCATCGGCGCGGTCCCCGCCGGTCCGTCTGCGGTTCGCCCGACGATGCCCCACTGGTCGAGCAACGCGACATCGGTCGTGTACGTGCAGCCGGCGGCCATCGCGAGCTGGGACGCCGACGGCGGAAGCTCGCGCCCGACGCGAAGCGACGATGATCACGTATTCGGAGGAAGCCTCTACGCAATGCCCTATTTGGGCAGCGGCTCGTTCGGGGCGCCGTCTCTTCTATTGCCGTCGACCGGCGAGAACAATTACTACCCGACCTACTCTCCGGACGGCACTTCGTCAGCCCCGCCATCGTTCGTGCTCTTCGACCGAGTGCGGAGCGACGTCGGTGCGGGCACGAGCTGCAGCAACGGCATCTGCCCGAACGACAGCTTCTCGAACCCGAATGCTCGCTTGACGCTGATGCCCAACGCAGCCGGAGCCCCGCCAATCGACCTGGAGACGGCCAACGGATCGCCTCTCGCGGCGACGGTGCCGCTCTCGAACTCATATCCGCGCTGGGCGCCGTTCGTGCAAACCTATCG
>Ga0210409_10004190_pt1 | contig 15678 bp, 9 predicted proteins | sample IncBWH17MmetaG_FD_161649 | JGI IMG/M metagenome (GOLD analysis project Ga0210409, IMG submission 161649) | Forest soil microbial communities from Barre Woods Harvard Forest LTER site, Petersham, Massachusetts, United States - Inc-BW-H-17-M | ecosystem: Environmental > Terrestrial > Soil >...
GCGCTGTGCATTGCGAGGAAAAAACCATTGGACGATAGACCCCGATGCCTTGAAAAATCCCCGCCCCTGCGGGGGCGGAACCTACTCTAACGGAGAACGTCGCTTCTCCATTTCACGCTGAGCCAACACACTGTAGGCAAGCACCAGAGTGGCACTCAGCAAGATCAGCAAAAAAACGATGGCTGTTTTGCGACCACTCATGTGCGGCCCACGGGAAAGAAGGGTGGCCAGCCCACATTTTGAGACTCGCGGGAACGCATAATCTATTGTGCTCCGCAAAAATGTCGTTTTCTTATTCTCGCGGTCAGAAGAAATCTGGTTAATCGCGCCCGTGTTGTGCGATTCTGAGCTGCCATGTTCGCGCCCGAATCTGCTTGTTGGCCTGCGTTTCGTTCCCGCTTGGCAGCCTTCACGGAACTGCTTAGCGCGGGGCCTGGTTCTTGAGGACAATCGCCCGTTCCCGGAAGGCCTTAGCAGCCGAGGTTCTGTTCTTGCGCAAGCAGCTGGCCTATTACCAGGAACGTGCGATACAGCCGCGACGCTTGACGGGGGTGGCGCGGCTGTCTCTCGTGTTTTGGTCTCGGTTCTTCGATTGGAGGGAGTCGCTGGCCATTGATCAGAATTAACTCGGCAACAAGTGAGTCATGAGCTTTAGACTCACGCGGTCGAAACTCAGCAGCCCCGAGATGATCGTTGTCGGCGCGCCACCTCCACCGTAATGAACCGCGTTGCTGCTGGTTTTCGGCGCGACCTCGCAGAAGCTTCTCGGACGTGTGCGGAGAGTGTTTCGCAAAATAAATAAGTCCGCGGTGCGAGCAGGAAGCAATCGCCACCCTTGGGTGGGATCGCATCTGGAATCCCGTCCACGCTCAGCCAGCAGTTCCCGCGCGAAACCATTCCGAAATGTGCGAGCTCCGATTTCGAAACCATCCTACGCCGAAGGCGTAACCTTCTCTTCGATCTGCGATTCTCGCATCAAGCCACAGGGCGCTGTGGCTTCGAGTCGGGATTGGACAACAACCGCGAAAGAACCGCAAATTGTTGGAAGCATTGCGTGTGTTTAGCGGGCCACGCAAGAAAGAATTCTAGGCGCCGCCGTAGTCGGAAATTGCATCGAAAACAACGTGAGGCCGGCAGGGATCAAACACGCGCTGGCTCGAACGTATGCAGATCTGCTCGAAAACCACACTATGCAGATGGCAGCGGCTCTCTCCTACTACTTTGTCTTGTCTTTTTTCCCAGCTCTCATCTTCTTGTCGGCTGTAGTGGCCTACTTGCCCGTGCCGGACTTGTTCGACCAAGCGCTGGGCGTTATGGCAAGATTCCTGCCGGCCGATAGCATGGGACTTGTCCGAAGAGTTTTATCTGACGTGATCTCGCCCAATCGGGCAACGTTCCTTTCCTTCGGCATTCTGGGAACACTCTGGGCGGCGTCGGGCGGTTTTGCCGCGACAATCGAGGCCTTAAATATTGCCTACGAGGTCAAAGATGACCGGCCGTTTTGGAAAACGCGGCCGTTGGCAGTAGGCTTAGCCCTCCTGACGGGAGCCCTGATGCTAGTCGCGCTGGCGGTGATGATTGTAGGGCCCCGCTTCGGAGTTTGGCTCGCTGCTCGAGTCCACCTCTCCTATTTATTTGTTTTGCTCTGGCCATGTATTCACTGGTCCATTGCGATCGGTTTCACCATCCTCGCCGTGGAAGCTTTGTACTTCCTAGCTCCGAATGTTAAGCAACGTTTCTTGGCGACCTTGCCGGGCGCAGTCCTTGCCGTCGGCTGCTGGATTGCGCTTTCCTATCTGCTCGGCCTCTACTTTCGCCACTTCGCGAACTTTAACAAGACGTACGGAACCCTCGGCGCAGCTGTTGCCCTTATGACCTGGCTTTATTGGACTGGTTTGGCCATGCTGGTGGGCGCAGAACTCAATGCCGAACTAGCGAAGATCAGCGGTGAGGGCAAAATCGAAGAGAAGCATGAACCTCCCAGCATCACCAAAATCGATTTCGCCGCGTAGTGCATGGCTCCGGCCGAATCGACGGACGGCGACCCGTGACGGACAGGCGGTGCGCGAAAAATATCGGAAGAAGTTGATTTCAGAAGTTTCAGCTGAGAGACGTTGGATCGGTTGAAAAGACGGGCAGTGTTCTTTCGCAAAAGGTCGATCACAACCTTCCGAAGAAGAAAACTCCAACCGGCAATCTTACAATCGCGATCCCTGTCAATCCATGCGGTCGTCCAGTCAATGTCGCGGGAATACTTCCTGAGTGCAAATCACCATCAGCGAAATCGGTTTCTCCCACCCCTAGATTGACCGTACCCGCACGCACCAAGAAGACACCCAACCGGCTGTCCGCGATAGAGTAGGCTAGTCACTGCTGGTTTTCTTGATTGAAGTTGCGAGGGGTTAGAGTGCCGCCCATAGCTCACGCGGTGCAGTATGGTTGTTGGACAAAATTCGACTTCCAACGGCAAGACCTTCTTCTATCACCGCACCTCCGACTGGAGTGAGCTTAGGGGTCACAGCCCGAAGTGATGTTGCGCCGAAAGAGCGCCTGGCGTGGTCCCCGAAGCTGCCCATCGACGTTCATTGTGAACGACGCCGATAGGAGTTGTGGCTGGTTCAAGAAGGGTTTCATCGGAGGGGGGTGGTTTAGCGTCAGCGCAAAAGAATGCCCGCCCAGACATTCTTTTTTTCCTATCTTGTCCGGAACCAGAATGCCTGGGCGGGGTCAAATTCGAATCTACGTCGAACCTACGCTCCCGCTTGTTTGGCTTGAGTGGCGTACTTCTTGACCGTAGCCAAGAACGATTCGCTGCTACTGGGAGCGGGAATTTTGCCTCCTAGGATTTCCTCAAAAGGTACCATCTGTTGGTAAAGGATTCGCGTCTCGTCCTTATCCTGCGTGATCGAAGCGCCGCTTAGATCGACGCCCGCAAAAACGCCCCGAGCGCGGGAATAGGTCAATACTTCTGCCTTCATCTTCCAGTCCGTATCGGCGCCAGCATCGCGCCCGACTGGTCCGGCAGCAGCAGAAGCATCCGCGCCAATCTTGAACTTGCTCGACAGCAAATGCTGCATGCCCTGGTCGTTGGTGACGACCATCACAAGATCAATCGCCTGTCCCCCGAGCTGCAGCCCGAAGCTGCCCCCGGTCACAGTAATGGGCGCAGGGGCGCTCCATCCGTTCTTGGTCCTGCAGGTCGCGATACCTTTTCCGTGATTGCCACCGAAGCCGATGGCAATCTTGACCATCGATGGCACAACCGCGATGCACTTTGCATCGGACATCACTTTGTCCGGAATTGCCTTGTCCGGGGTTCCCATGATCTCGCTAAGAACTTCCGCTGATTTCTCGATCCGCTTGTTGATGTCAGACTCGTCTTTTTTCTCGTCCGCTGCCCAACTTGCACTCGAGAACGCTAGAACAACGGCGATCAAAGTGACAAGCGACTTGTCACGCCACGTGCTCCAGATTTTCATGGCCGAACTCCTCTCTACCGGCACTGCCGGCAACACGGAACAATTTCTCCTTTTACGTTCTTCAATTGGACGTTATTCCTGGGGGAACATCGGAGCTATCCGGGATAAGCTGTAGATTGTGGTCGATACTTACTGTGAACATGCAGATGTCAGAAAATGGTGGACTTGACATCAGGGGCATTCGTACGCGGGAGTAGATGACCTGCGTACAAATCGTCTAGCCAGACTGGGTATGGAGTCCAAGTTCGATTTCGGCTCGGCCGCCCAGCTGGTGCCCCACGCTGAAACAACCTCGTCCAAGTCACTTAGCACCATCCCTTTTCTACCCTAAAGATGCTTCCGGTCAGCGCTAGGGCGTTGGCCGGATAGGCCTCTCCCGTGTAGGTGTTTAGGTTTTGAATAAATCGGTTCCAGCAGAACGGAGTTGGGCCTATTGCGAGGAAACGCAGAGAAATTATAGAGATCATGTGATGCGCGCCCCCGGTCTCGAGAAAACACTTTGGATTCCCTGGGGGAAGAAAATGACGACGATTCCGCGCCGAGTGTTGGTGGTTAGCGCCACGCAGGACCGAGATACCGCGATATCTACCTTGAGTCACTGGGCGATCGATCCGGTATGTTGCTCAGATGTCGGCGAGGCATCCACACTCCTTCCTGATGTGCGCCCGTCACTTATCGCGGGCTGTTGCGCGAGCTCAGCAAATCGGCTAAACCGCGCCTCATCGTAATCTCTTCCAGCCGCCGATTGCGAGGATAGTTACAACGAAGCGATCACCCTCGGAGCGTTCGAGATGATCGCCAGCCCTTGCCACCGTAGCGACGTGCAATAGGTCGCGATCCGCGCCATGCAAGACGAAGTGCGGCGTATCACTGGCAGGCGACATTCCAGGCGTGCCGGGACCCTCTTCGGGTCCAATTCCGAGCGGAGTGAGACCGCAGCCAGTAGGGGAGGGTCCCAAGGGCGTTAATAGCAAGGACGTACTTGTCATCTCCCAAGCATCCCGGCATCGATTCAAGGCCTTGGTGGAACGAGGGTTGGGAAAAATCTTGCCATCCAAACCACCAATGTCGGCCTCTACGCGCGGAGCTTACTATGGCTGAAGCCACAGTGTCTTTGGGAGCGAGCTGCACGGAGACGTGTGGACTGAGAAGTATCCGACATGCCCTTTCGTGTCTCGATCAAGCAATCACCCCGTGTAACAATTTGCACATCGTCCGACGACGAGCCTACGTCGAGCAGCGGCGAGCACCCATTTGTGCCTTGCGATCCCCAGGAGGCAGCATGCGAGATATTCAGCAATTGCTGAAAGAGAAGGAAGGCTCGATCGAACAGCTTCGTCGAGAAATCGAGGCTTTGCGCTCAGTGACTCCATTGCTATCTGACGCCAGGCCAAACGTTCCGCAGCCCTCCATTTGCAAGGAGCCGAGACCCGACAGGTCCTCCCAACTTGCGGCGGCTCTTCGCGCAGTCACTCCGCTGCTGGTTGACGAAACGGATGGGTTCGATCCCGAAATCCGGGCTCGCTTAGTGGAAGCCGCTGAAACCGATCTCAAGCTGAGCACTGCGAAAACAATTTCACGTCACCTCCGGCATATCGCAGGACCTCTGCTCGGCTCCAATGTGCATTGAGTGAGTGCGAGCACAATAAAATAACCCAAGGCCGCCTCCCCCAAAGGGCCTTGGGCTATTTGCTCGGCTTTCTCTTGAAACCGGCGAAGTATCTAGCCGTGCAGCTTCTGCTCGTTACCATGCGTCGGCAATGGCACCAACGTGCTAGCACACCTGGCACGAAGGTGCTACGGCTCTGCCAGGTACCGCAGCTTGCCCGGCTAAGAGTTAACGCCCTGCGCAGCATAAGTCTGCAATAAAAAGCCGGACAATCAAGAGGTCGCGTCCGGATTCTTTGCTGCTCAATACCTCTTGTGATATTTCCCGTCGACCGCAAATCCTCCATTTTCGTCTCGCGTCACGCTCGCCGACCAACGCTTATTGAGCTTGTACTCCCCTTGTATGATCTCGCGCTGCGTCGAGGTAACGTCGGTAGCAAAGGTGAACAAGAAGTTGTTCGTAACGCGCTTCTGCATCGCAATGCGGGCGCCAGGGTTGGAGTTGTTGCCGCCTAGTGTTGGATCGATGGATAAGCTCGAGAGACCGGCCAGCTTTTGGACGCCGCCGCTCACCTGACTCGCAGCCCCCTGCGCCAGGAGTGAACTCGCCCCAAAGTTCGAAGGAGAAGCTGCGGCCTGTTGTGTAGTTTGTCCTCGGGCAATGAGGTTAATAATGTCGGCCGTGGGCAAGGGTGGGTCAGAAATGTAGCTGGTCTGCATCTTGTCGAGCGGTCCCAAGAAGGTGAGGCTCAAGTTGTACTGGCTTATGGTGGTGGTCAGCAGCACGTTAAGCACCGGCTCGGTGCGATGTGGATTCGAGAATTCGATGATGCCGCGCTCAATTTGATAGCGCTTGTTCATCAGGAAGATGTCGCCAGCGGTAAACTCTGTTCTTCCGACAATCACGGGATCGGCCGCGGTTCCGACCACGCGTAGATTCGCTGTTCCTTGCAGGCTTACCGCGCTGCTGGCGAGATTCAAGTCGCGGGCGGTTTGGACAGCGATATCCAGCTTGATCTTATCGGCCATGCCCTGGCTGGGAGACGATTCCGGACCGGATTGCACTTGTCCAGCTAGGGTTGCCAGGTCGAAATTCTGAGTGAAACTTAGGCTGTCGATGAGTACCCGGCCGTTGAGTGTAGCAGCCGCGCTCGTCCCAACGAAATTGAGGTCGCCGCCGAGAACCGTCCGTATCGCATCCTGGTAGCGTATGCGGATGTTCTTGGCTTGAAGAGCAACATTCATTTGCAGCTGCGGCCGATATCCGATGACACCTCGAGCGGAAAGCTGCCCACCGCCGGCTTCGCCGGCGAGCTGGCTGATGTTTACCTGGTCGTTGCTGATATCGAGGACTCCATTTAGGTTCTGCAATCCGACAGGTGCGTCAGGGGTCATCACCGAAATGTTCTGAAGCCTGATGTGGCCTTGGAGTGCGGGATGAGCGGTCGCCCCGGTTCCGCGGACGTCCAGCAGCAATTTCCCTGAACTCTGAAGATCAGACTGGAAAAAACGCAACAACTGCATGTCAACCGAGCCAACTGCCGACAGGGTCACAGGAGACGCACTCTCGAGTGGGAGTTGACCCTCGAGTCGCAAGCTGGTGTCGGTTCCGGCGATTTCCGTTGGATCGAGCGCAACGATGGAATTGGCATAACGAATCCGGATCGCGCGCGTGTTCCCGATCTGTAAACCCTGGTAGTCGGCTTTGAGCGTCGGAATGACGACTTGTGCCTGCATACGTTTCTTGTCGCCAACCGGACCTTGGGCGGAGGCATGCACTTCCAAAATGCCGTGCGGGCCATTGCTCTTTGCGGGGGCATACAGTGCAAGCAGACCCTCGATCGGCATGCCCTTGGTATCGAGCGTGGCGTGCAAGTAGTGTTCGCCCGTCAAATCCATGCTTCCCCGCGCCTCAACAAAGCTCTGGGCTATCTCCGAATTGAGTGCCAGATCGGCTCGATGGTTCGCTACGTTCAGATCTGCCTTGATTCCCGAAATCTTTGCCTGGCGTATTTGAAGCTGCGGGATCTGAACTGTGGTGGTCATTTGGGGATCGTCCAGAGTTCCACGTCCTCTGGCACTCATCGTGAGAACGCCATCGATTCCTAGGTTTCTCTCCTGTACTGGCTGGAGTTGGGCTAATTTGACTCCAGGGCAGTCGAGCTGAAGCTCATAGCCCTTAATCTGGGGATAGAAGATCAGGTTTGCCTTGGCCGAGCCTGCAGGCATGCTCACGTTGAGGGAAGAAGTTAGCGAGTTTCCCTTTCCCTGGAAATCAATCGAGAATTGCTGCATCCGCTGACCATAGAAGTTGGCCTGGGCGAGACGCACCGAGCCATTTCCCGTAGGGCTCAACTGAGATCCGTGTATGGACAGGTCAATGGCGAGATTGCCGGAGACCGGATAATCAAGCTTCGCGATTTCGAGCAGTTGTTTGATGGCAAGTCCGCGAGACATCACCTCCGCGCTTACTGGACTTGAAGGGGTGTAATGCCAGTTCGCAAGCGCGGTGCTCCCCGAAAAATTGACGTATCCCTGGCGGGCGTTCACGAGTGAACCATTTTCGACTGCGACTCCGGACTTGCTGGCTCCTAATCTAAGCTCCAAGCTGCGCCATTGCGTATTCTCAATCTCGAGATTTTGTCCGTTGAGCCGTGCTTCGATTCGAGGATCATCCATGGTGCCTGCGACCAGCACTTCGAGATCAGCAACGCCGGCGAGGTTGATGGAGCTGCGAGGCGCGTTGTTTGTCGAACCCGAAGCGCCGCTGGCCTGGAATGCAGCCGCGAGGGAATCCATTTCTCTGAGGTCTGCAGCATGCACTTGCGCGCGCAGATTCATTCTCTGACCGGCGGCGCCATTGATATCAACACGCGTTCGCGGCGTATGCACAAACGTATCGCTCAAAGTCGCTACCCCTGTCCGGCCTTCGTAGTCCAAATGAAGCGCTCCGTCCAGGGGAACCGGTGCTGAACCGGAGGGAGCATTGCTGAGAGCTGCTTTCAGCACCATAGTTGAGCGAGCTCGAATGTCTTTTATGCTGCCGGTCCAACCGGCTTCCGCCGTTCCATCAATGTGTCCGCTAATCGGTATCTGCTTGAGGCTCGCGGTCGGAAAGGCTGCCTTCGCTGCTCCCAATGAGATCCCCTGGAGCGATGCATGCAGTTTCGATACAGGGTTCGCGTCAAGATGCTGCATCGTCGCAGCAGCGCTGAAACTCCCGCCCAGTAGTTCTGCCTTGAGCCCACGGGCATCGAAGTTTCCATTAGCGAGTTTGAACTCTCCGCCAACGTTGCGGATCTCTGCGCGAAGCTGCGGAGAGTTGATGGCCAATTCGCGGCCGTTTAGGTGTCCATCGAGGACCACAGTACGGAGCATGGGCACATTGGCCTCATAGTCATAACGCAGAGAGCCCGCCAACGTAAGTTCCCCGGTCGGCACCGAGGGGTCGCTGAGAACAGCGCGGAAGTCCTGCGGATGAATTGTGATCTGGTAGGTGCCCTTGGCCTTTGGATGAGAGTAGTCCTTTACATCGCCTTCCAGGCTAATGGTGGAAGACGCAACCGAGAGCAGCAGCGGCTTCAGTGTGAACTGAGAGGGAGTTGCGTTGAAACTGGTCGTCAGATCATGCGGGAGAGGTTTCATGTCACCGTACAGAAGGCGGCCGTTCCGATAAGAGAGGCTGCCATCGTAGCCGTTTCGTAGGAATTCCGATTTGATCTCCAGTTGCAGATCGTGCAGCTCGGCATCAAGTGGCGTTTTTACGTCGTTGTAATAAATCTCCCCTCGTTCGATGAGAACGTGGTGAATTCCCAGATCGAACGGACTAGTGGACCTGTTGCTGTTCGATTTCGGCGGCGTGGGAAGATTGGTGCTTCCATCCTTTCGCATCATGAGGTTCACTACGGGATGGCGCAGAACGATCTCGTTCAGATCGACTTTCTTCCGTAACAAGGAAACAATCTTTAACCGAATCATGAGCTGATCCGCTTCCGCCAGTGGCATCGCGGATTTCGGCTCGCTCCCACGAATGGTGATTCCGTAAGCTTCCGCACCCAGGCCCGCCAGGTGGAGCGAGAAATTTTGGATTTGCACTTGCGCTCCCGTGGCTTCACTCGCCTGCTGCTGAATTTTGCCTAGCACATAGGTGTGGAAGCCTTGGCTGCGGAGAACGGTGTAGCCAGCAATTACGAGGACCACGATGAACGTTCCGAGAACGATTCCTATCCAGCCGAGTTTTCTTTTCCAGCTCATAACAGCACCTGTTGTAAAACTCAAAAGGCCTGTCCGAGGGTGATATAGAACTGGGTGGCTTTCACTCCCGTGACAGGATTTAAATTGCGACCGATATCAAAGCGCACAGGGCCAACTGGGGTTGAGTACCTCAGGCCCACGCCCACCGTATTCGTGTAGTCCCGACCGAAGTGGCTCACGCCAATCGGGCCGTAGACATTGCCGCCATCGTAGAAAACGGCTGCGCCCAATCCCTCTTTGATTCCCAGTGGGAAACGAACTTCGGAATTGAAGATGAAGAGTTGTCTGCCGCCAACCGGTACCTGGAGGTTCACGCAGGTTGTGGGGTCGTTGGGATTGCTGCACGCCGGCACCGTGCGCTGTGGCCCTGCCCCATTGATAGGAAATCCCCGCAACGTGGTTTCGCCGCCCGAGAAGAACCGCTCACTGGTGGGCACATCACTATTCCCGAAAGATTTGGCTAGTCCCAATGTGATCCTATTTGCCCAGACAGTCTTGCCGAACGGCTTGTAATAGGAACTCTGACCCAGGAAGCGCGCGAAGTTCGCGCTCGACCCGAGCGCCTTGGGGGTAATCCCCAAATCCAACGTTTCATAAAAACCACGACTTGCGTCGAGAGGCTTGTCACGAGTGTCTCGAATCCACGTGGCAGACAGTGTCGAAAGCCGGACTCGCTGGTCTTGCGGTAAGATCAGTCCCGGTATCAATAGATTGGAGAGGACCGTACGGCGGAAGCGATACCGGAGCTGTATTCTGCGTGTCTTATCCTTGTTCAGCGGCTTTTCGAGCTGCCACGAGCCCTCGGCGAGACGAGCTTCAAACGTAGGATTCTCCGTCGTCCGTTCAATGGATGCGCTATACAGCGAACTCCAGCTCGACCTCAGGAAATGCGGTTGGGCGTAGGTTGCTAGAGCGCGTTGATCAAGTCGCGCAATGAGCGCGGAAACTGAGGCGGTTTCCGCGAGACCGCGAACGTTGTAGCGAGTGAAACCGATGGAACCCCGAGGGCTGACGAATGTCTTTTCCGCCGCGGTGAAGTTCGGTGCGCCTCCGGTTACGGGCGGCAGACCTGGAAGGGCGATGGTGCCTGAAGGCAAGTTCCCCCCACGTCTCGCTACTTCAAGGCCGAAGCCGTATGTCACCTCTTTATTGCCAGCCTCATGCACCTTAACCAGCACGTCCTCGTTGTTTTGATCGGTGATCGGGCGTCGCGGCTCAACACTCGTCCAATCAAACACTCCCAGATCATGTAGATTGCTCTCGCTTGTCAGCAGCGCTCCCCGGCTCAGCGGTACTTCTGAACCAATATTCGTGGTCTTCTTGATCAGAGATGCACGTGTTTGCTTGTTGCCCAGAAGGAGCACTTCATCGACCTGGACGGGCTGTCTTTCCGTGATCGTGTAAATGACTTCAACCTTGTGTGGATCGTCGGCGAGCGGCGTAACCTTGGAATCGAATTCTGCATTGAGAAAACCTCGATCTAAATAGACCGCCATGATATGGCTGCGGTCGTCGGCCAGACTCTTCGGAGAGAATGGCTGGCCTGCCCTGAGCTGCAACCCCCCTTTGGGGGAGAGGACCGCTCCCGATACTTGAGAATTTCCCTCGATCGTGAGTTTGTCGACCACCGTTTGCGGGCCCTCTGTGATTTGAAACGTAATGTAGATCTTCGGTTCACGATCGACGACATCAGGATCGACTGTGACATCTTCATATCCACGATTTCTGTAAAACGCCGTAATCCCGTTCACGCTCTGCCTTAGCAGTTTGTCGCTGAACTTTCCTCGGGAGAGGACCAGCCGATGTGACTTCACCGCGACTTGTTGAATGAGCTCCTTCTTATCAAAATGGTGGTTGCCGCGAAACGCGACTGTCTCGACCTTGTGACGCGAGCCTCGGTCGACGTTGTAGACGAGATCGACATTGGACGCCTGGCTTTGGAAATTGGTGGTAACCTTCGCGTCAAAATAGCCCTTGCTCTGGAAAAAATCGACGAGATTGCGCCGCCCTTCTTCCACCAGGTCAGGGTCCACCGTGCCCTCCGAAAAGATTGGAATCAGTTTTTGCATCTGCCTTCCGCGGAGGAATGGGAGCCAGGAAAGTTTCGCACCTACGACTCGAACCTTCACCACTGGCCCGGGTCGGGCGTCAATGACAATGTCGGCGTGATTGGTATCGCCGTGATAACGTGACTGGTCGAGATGCACTTTGCTGGCAAGGTGGTGCTGATTGGCCAGGTCCCGCTTCATGAGGGCAACTGCGGAATCGATCCGCTTCGGAGTATAGGACTTGCCAGGCTTGAGCGAGGCTCCCGTGGCGGTAGCCCGAAATGAACGGGTGGCATGCAGTAGGCGGTTCGCCTCGGCTGGCTCCGGTCCGCGAATTTCTACGTCCCCGACCTTCGCACGCTTACCCAAGTTGACGTGGAAGATTACATTGGCCAACAAGTGCGTTTCGTCAACCTGCGGTTCAGGTTGTACCTCAGCTTGAAAGTAGCCGGCCGACACAAAAAACTGACGGAGATTTCCCTCCGCCTTCGCAACGACGTCTTGTTTAAATGGTGTTTGGTTTGGAATGTCGACGACTTGTAACAGCCGTGTGTAGGAAAATGCTTTCGTTGCGCCCGGAAAGTCGAATATGCCAAAGTAAAGCGCAGGCTCGAGCGTGAACGTAACACGCAAGCCCCCGGGCTCTGGCTTGACATCGATCTCTACATTGCTGAATCGGCCGGTTCCTCGCAGCGCAGAAATTGTGGCTTCAATCTTGGACGTGGAGTACGGTTCGTCGATTTTCTGTTGTACCAACGAACGCAAGGAATCAACCGAAATTTTTGGATTCGCGACGAGCTCCACCGTCGCGACCTTCTGACCTTCGTAGGAAACTTTATTGCTTTGGCTGGCTTGCTGGCCCTGGATATACGAAGTCGTCGCAACGACGACCACAATCGAAATAGTCCAGAAGCGCATAAACGGCGGCCTGTGCAGCGGCCCTGTTCTGCTTTCCCGTCGGGGCCATTTTTCGCGAATTCACGGCGTCGATTCGATGCTCAGATTTTTCATACAGTTGCATTCTGTCTATCCGACTCCGCTTCAGCACTATGCGTGCTTACCGCGATCTCGTGTTTTGAGCCTCACGCACCAAAGACCGCAACAGAAAGAGATTGGGACAGAAAGCGCCTGCTCGGCAAATAATCGATTTCTTCCAATAGTCGACGATGGGCCGTACTGCGACGCTGACGCAATCGACTGCATCGAGGTCACACCGCGAGAGGCATGCTCCAGGAACGAAATCGCGGGCGATCGATGCGAGAGACCGCCCGCGTCTAAAGCAACGCGAACTACGTAGCTTTTGCTTCTTGTTTATGCTTGGCACCCCTCCAGAGACCGCACCCTTTGTTCCTTATTGCGGCGGCGACGAAGATGGGATTGCTCCTTGATCATTCGGCACCGTGGGCAATGACCGCGCCGGGTAACTGTCATTCACCCCAGGTTGACTCGACCGACCGACAGGCTGTTGCAAAGCTCCCGTGGTGCCGATGGCCTGTCCGCTGACCACAAGATCAACACGGCGATTTAGTTGCCGGCCCGCCACCGTGGAATTGGAAGCGACTGGCTCGCTCATTCCAAGTCCACGCGATTCAATAGTCTCCGGCCTGACTCCTTGCTCCACGAGGAAATTCCTGACGCTGCTTGCGCGTTGTTCCGACAATTGCTGATTGAATCCTGCTCCACCGATGTTGTCAGTATGACCTTCCACCTGCACGTGCAAGTCGGGATAGGCCTGGAGGATTCCGGCAACCTTCGCAAGTCGCTCCCGAGCACCTGGTTTTAGGGTGTGCTTGCCTGTATCAAACAGCACGTCGGGCATATCAGCGATAAGGCCGCGAGTCGTTTCTCGGGTCTGAAGAACCTGGTTCAGCTGATCGAGAAGCCGCTGCCTCGTCTGCTGCGCTTGTTGTTCAGTTTGCAGCCGCGCCTCCTCCGCCTGCTGTGCCGTCACCTGAGCCTGTTGGGCCTGATCCTGCGCTGCTTGCCGCTCCGCAACCGCCTCTGCTCGCTCCGTTTCCGCCTGGCGACGAGCCTGCTCCGCTGCCACCTTAGCCTTCTCAGCTGCCCGTCGTTCTCGCTCCGCCGCTGCGCGCTGGCGAGCTTCCTCAGTTGCCTCCGCTTGGGCTGAAGCTGCATGCTCTTCAGCTTCTTGTGCCTGACTGCGCGCCTCTATTGCACGCTGTTCGGTTGCGCGCCGGGTCCTGAGACATCTTTCCGCATTGTCGGCATGATTCTTGTGGAAAATTCAGGTTCCTGCGAATCGCCGGTGTACCCTCTTGCTTCGGCGCACCTCAGGTGATAACGTGAGCGCGAGTCTGGGAGGAGGATAGGGCGATGGAAAGACCGACCCGAGCGCCTGCTCAGACCTCAAGGGCCACGAAGTAGGCATCAAATCCGCCGAACCCCCACGACATCCTCACTCCCACCTGCGGGGAGACGCCTTGAAATCCCAAAACAGAACTTGGGGCATCCCCTCGATGGTCGGCTCAATTTCCAAGATTGGAGGATGAATGTATGTGTTGGTTCTCGGCTGAGCACGCAAGGAAAATCGAAGAGGCCAAAGCGGGACAGCGCCTTGGAATCAAGAACATGAACTGGCACTCGAAGTGGGTAGTTCGGGAAACCGAGCTCGAAAACCCACGCCCTTGCCCAGTTTGCCTGATGGACGGAACCAAGGTGATGTTTCGGTTTTCAGAAAGTCAGCAGGCATTGCTGCCCTTCGGCCCAGAAGCCGAGGCGGTTTTCAGAATGCTGAAACACCCAAAGCGGGACATATTTGAGTTTGCGGGTTGCAAACAAATTACATTGGGCGATCTGCCGGGCGGCGTGATCCTTGACGTTCTCGTTGTACCGGGCTCGGAACAGGTCTCGGCTGTCCTGAACATGGAACCGGCCGAGCAGGATGAGGAACAGAGGAAGAAAGAGCCACTCCTTGGCCGGTTGCTGACACATTTCTAGATGCCGGAGAAAAACATGCTGCACGTGATTCTTCGCAACGTGCATGAGAGAGGGCGGAACTCCGCATCCGCCCTCGATTAGAAAAACGTCAAGAACACGCTTAATGACGTGCAGGCGGGCGCTAGTGCGTCGACTGGCAACGCACGAATCGGGGTGCCTGATCATGCCCTTGCCTCTACACATCCTTTAGTTGCTCCTTCTTTCCGGCCATTAGACGTTGATACTGCACTATCAGCAGTGTCGGGAACGCCCGGCTATGAGGTTCAAGCCTACTGTCTCGAAATATTGGCCATACGTTGCAATCGCGGTCTCGTTGCTTGGAGTTGCCTATGTTGCTCTGAAGAGGTAGGCAGAATCCAAAGCTGCATTTTGGGCGCGTTTGTCAATCGTGCTGCAATCGATCTTTCAGCACATCCATTTGAATGCCCGCGCCTCTCCAACGGTGCGCTTCAGGGCTTCTTTTTATTCTCATTGGAGTCAGCTTCAACGACGAGATCAACCTGTTCACCCTCTTTCAGTTTGTCTTTCTTGCCCTTCTCATCCGTCACGACATTTTCAATTCGAATTTCCTTATACAAATCGTCGGCTTCGGAAATTACGATCTCGGCCTTTTCAGGTTCAGACGGAATTGGAGACTTGATCAACTTTTTGACAGACCCACGTAGCTTCTTTCGTTTGGTCACGGGAGACCCCCCGGGGTTGCGTCCTCACCTCTCCCCCACGATACGCCCAATGTCCCCAGTAAACGACTTTTTCACTACGGTATCGGCGTGCCCCGTTTTTCTGGCCGCGTTATCCGTGTCTAGAGAAAACGACTCAGAGCAAGCTTCTCATCAATGCTAAAAAGCCAAAGTCCTTCCGCGATTGAACGGCTCACTGCGTCCTGAGCCAGTTGGCCACAGCCTTTTGCAAAATCTGACTGACGTGCCGATGCGAAACGATGGAATCCTCGCTGCCTTCGCCTGTTTGAAAATCGTGGTCCCTGAAACGGATAGCAGTTTGGCTAGATCGTCCGCCGTCAGAGCGTGGCCAGTTCGTTCCATGTGCTCAACGAGTGTTGTGGGTGCGGAACGTTCTGAAGACCGCATGGGCCTCTCCCAAGAGCGGTATGGGTGCTTCTCCTGGGGTCTCTGGAAAAGAACGACCACGGCCGATCTCTAGTCCTAGCCTACATAGGGAACGCGGGCGTCAATCATTCATGCCCGCATTCGGCCCTCAAAGCTAAATTTTGCGCGGCACAACTAGGGCAAATGATCCAGGTAGCAAGGCTTGCTTGTGTCCTGGACCTGTGGAGCCGGAGGCGTCATCCAAGGAGGGTTGGTGAAGTCGAA
>Ga0210409_10004191_pt1 | contig 15678 bp, 13 predicted proteins | sample IncBWH17MmetaG_FD_161649 | JGI IMG/M metagenome (GOLD analysis project Ga0210409, IMG submission 161649) | Forest soil microbial communities from Barre Woods Harvard Forest LTER site, Petersham, Massachusetts, United States - Inc-BW-H-17-M | ecosystem: Environmental > Terrestrial > Soil >...
AAACTGCACGAGAGGATGTCCGCGTCGTTCCCACGTCTGCACAACGTTCTGGTTCACAAATATTACGTGGACGAAATCTACGATGCGTTAATTGTGAACCGCATTAAGGATCTGAGTACTGCTTTGGCCTGGGTCGATGCGCACATCATTGATGGCCTGGGCGTCGATGGAGCGAGCTGGTTGACGCGGTACTTCTCGCGGATATCGATGTGGTGGGATAAGTGGGTGGTCGACGGCCTCGTGAATCTCGTTGGCAAGATCACCGAGGGTCTCAGTGTGCCGGTGCGCATGTTCCAGACAGGCGTTTTTTCGTCTTACGCCATGTGGATTTTGCTTGGCGTGGTGATTTTGCTCGGCTACTACGGCCATCACATGCAGGTGTGGTTGCGCAATTTGCGCTGAAAGGCTGAATGCATCGTGCTTTTTACTAACCATCTCCTCAGCGTGGTCTTGTTTACGCCGCTCGTGGGCGCGCTGCTGCTGTTGCTGGTGCCCCGTGAGGCGCAGACGCTTCACCGCATTGTCGGAAACGTCTTCGGCGTGCTCGGCTTCCTCGTTTCCATTCCGCTGGTGACGCGTTTCGTGATTGGCAGCGAAGGCTTCAGCTTCAAAGAGACGGCGGATTGGATTCCCTCCATCGGCGCAAAATATGCGCTCGGCATCGACGGCATCAGCCTTCTGCTGATCATGCTGACCACTTTCCTTGGCATGCTGGCGATACTTTCTTCCTGGTCCGCGATCAAAACGCGCACCAAGGAGTACTACATGCTGCTGCTGCTGCTTCAAACGGGAATGCTCGGCGTGTTCATGTCCCTGGACTTCTTCCTGTTTTACGTTTTCTGGGAAGTGATGCTTGTGCCCATGTATTTCCTCATCGGCGTTTGGGGTAGCGATCGCCGACTGTATGCCGCCATCAAGTTCTTTCTGTACACACTGGCCGGTTCGGTGCTGATGCTGCTGGCGATCCTGGCGCTTTATTACAACTACGCGAAGACTTTGCCCGCCGGCAGTGTCGGCACATTTGATATCCCCACGCTGCTGGCCGCCGCGCAACAGTTTTCAGACCCTCTCAAACGCTGGCTCTTCTGGGGATTTTTCTTTGCGTTTGCCATCAAGGTTCCCATGTTTCCATTTCACACCTGGCTTCCCGATGCGCACACCGAAGCGCCGACGGCGGGTTCCGTCATTCTGGCCGGCGTGCTGTTGAAAATGGGGACCTACGGATTTCTGCGTTTCTCTCTGCCCTTGCTACCAGCGGACCCGAGGATGCGCGCCAGCATCATCCATATCGTCGTGGTGCTCTCTATCGTCGGCATCATCTATGGCGCGGTTGTCTGCCTGATGCAGAAGGACATGAAGCGTTTGATCGCGTACAGCTCTGTGAGCCACCTTGGGTTTTGCACGTTGGGCATTTTTGCGCTTACGCCACTCGGGCTGTCTGGCAGTGTGCTGCAGCAGATCAATCACGGCATTTCGACCGGCGCGCTGTTCCTGATCGTCGGAGTTCTGTATGAACGGCGGCACACTCGCCTGATCTCTGAATTTGGCGGTCTGGCAACGCCGATGCCGACCTTCGCGGCCATTTACCTGATCGTCAGCCTGAGTTCGCTGGGCATGCCGCTGCTGAATGGATTCATCGGGGAAGTGACCATCCTTCAGGGCACGTTTGTCGTGAACAAGGTGTGGACTGCGTGGGCTTCTCTTGGAATCGTTCTCGGCGCCGCGTATCTGCTGTGGCTTTACCAGCGAACCATGTTCGGGCCAGTGACCCACGAGGTGAACAAGACGCTGCCGGACATGAATCTGCGCGAGCACGCGGTGTTGATTCCCCTGGTAGTGATGGCTTTCTGGGTCGGCATCTACCCCAGGCCATTTTTCGCGGTGATCGAAAAGCCTGTGGAACGAATCGTGAGGCAAGTGAATCCGGGCTTCTACCCGGCACCTCCGGCGCAATCGGCGGGGACGCCGACGATTGCAGTACCGGCGGAGGTCAAGTAAGGAACCCCGATGCACTCCTTTCTCGATTCCGTCATCAACTACATTCACGGGGATGGGCTGGTTATCCTGCCGCAGATGGAATTGCTGCTGTTTGCTCTTGGCATCCTGATTTTTGATTTTCTGCTGGAGAAAAAAGAGAAGGAATGGAACGCCATTCTTGCGTTGGTGGGCGTGGCGGCAGGCGGCGCGGGCCTGTACATGCAATATCAGAAATACAACGCGCAGCGAAGCAGCCCCTTCGGCGTTCCGGGCTTGCTCGGCTTCCACAATACCGTGTTGATTGACGGCTTCTCGCTGGTCTTCTCTTGTATTTTCCTAGCCGCCACCGCGCTGGTGGTGCTGCTTTCCGTGCGCTACCTGAATATTGAAGAAGAACAGGAAGGAGAATACTACGCGTTGCTTCTGCTGGCGTGCATCGGCATGATGTTCATGGCCTCCGGCACGGATCTGATTGTGCTATTCCTCGGCCTGGAAACGATGGCGCTTAGTTTCTATGTGCTAAGCGGGTATCTGCGGCGCGAGAAGCGCTCCAATGAAGCGGCTCTGAAATATCTTCTCCTCGGCGCCTTCAGCACAGGCATTCTGGCCTATGGCTTTTCACTCCTGTACGGCATGAGCGGTTCCACCAACCTTGGCGCCATCAGCGAGGCGTTGCGATCGCGCGATGAACTTGTACACTACGTTGCCTTGAGCCGCCAGGCGGGCCCGCAGGCTGAGCAGATCCGACAGGCTCTCGCCGCACAGTTTCCTGCCGCTCTGCACTTCGATCCATTTCTGCTGCAGATTCTACCGATTCTCGCATTCGTGCTGGTTGCTGCCGGCATGTTTTTCAAGATTGCCGCCGTGCCATTCCACCAGTGGGCTCCCGATGTGTACGAAGGCGCGCCCACGCCCATCTCCGCGTATGTCAGCGTGGCGTCCAAGACCGCGAGTTTCGCGATGCTGTTGCGGCTGATGGTTGGCGCGTTCCGCGACTACTATCCTTCGTGGCTGTATCTGATTGCGGGCGTGGCCGTCGCGTCGATGACTTGGGGCAACCTGGCTGCGCTGACTCAAACCAACATCAAGCGCATGCTGGCGTACTCTTCGATTGCGCACGTCGGCTACATCTTGCTGGGCCTTGCGGCGGGCAACGCTACGGGCCTTACAGGAATTCTGTACTACTTGATTGCCTATGCGTTTATGACGCTCGGCGCGTTCGCGGTGGTCATCGTGCTTCGCCAGCGCGGGCTGATTGGCGATGAGCTCGAAGACCTCGACGGCCTGTATCAACGCAGCCCCGCCGCAGCGGTGCTGCTGCTCATCTTTATGCTGTCGCTTGCCGGCATTCCCCCTATGGCAGGTTTTGTGGGCAAGTACTTCATCTTCCAAGCGCTCATTGAAACGCATCACCCGGTGCTGGCGGTCTTCGCCGCGCTCTACATCGTGCCGGGGCTTTACTACTACTTCCGCGTGGTGAAGCATGCCTGGCTGAAGAGTCCCGGAGAGGGCGCGCCAATCCCGCAAATCAGCAGTGCGCAAGCGTTGGCGCTGGGAGTAACGCTGTTTGTTTCACTGGCGGCGGGGTTGTATCCTGAACCGTTCACACACCTGGCGCGCTATGCCTTTGGACCCTAACGCTGACCGCAATGACGATCTGACGCCTGCCGAAAACAGGCCAAGGGATTTTCTCGACAGTTCGCCACTGCCATGGAGTTGCCGTTTGTTATCGTGGGCACCATTGTCGTTGGCGGGCTGATTGGTTTCTTGCTTGACCGCTGGCTGCACACCGGGCCATTCCTGATGCTGATATTTGGCGCATTAGGCTTCTTTGGCGGCGTTCGCGACGTGCTACGGCGGCTTCCGAACAAGTAGCTATATCGCCCGCAAACGAATCCTCGTGAAATGGACTATGATCGTCTGGAACAGACCGAGGGCTTTGCTCCGTGACTGACGCTGCCATCGACGCCCCGCGCTATGTGCGATCGGAATCGCGGATTTCCTTCCTGACGCTGCTTCTGGGCGTTCTTGCTGGCCTCCCCGGGGGATATTTTCGCGGATGGCGCTGGGGGCTCGGTATCTTCATTGGCGCGATTCTTGCCTGGATAAATTTTCGTTGGCTGAAGCAGGGAGTTGACGCGTTAGCCAGTGCCGCAACGGAACAGGCAGAGCAACCGAAGGCGAAGGTGCCGATCCTGGCGTATTTCAAGGCGATGTTCCGCTACGGGTTGATAGCACTCTGCGTCTATGTTATTTTTAAGTATCTGAACGTTCCCGTTTTGAGCATGATTCTTGGACTGTGTGCCCTGGGAGCGGCCACAATCGTGGTTAGTGTGCACGAAGTATTGCGGTCTCCGGACTAATTCATGGAAGAACAATTAAGCGCAGTCACTCACTGGTTCAATCACGTTTTCGGGCCGAGCGCTGTTCGGCTTCTGCACGCATTTCATATCCAGGCAAAGGATTTCGAGCGGCCCATCCCCGAGTACGTGGTGATGTCGCTGATCGTGCTCATCCTCTGCAGCATCCTTGCGCTCATTTTGCGCCCGCGGCTCTCTGTTGAGCGCCCCGGAGCGATGCAGCAAATTGCCGAGCTTCTGCTGACCAACCCGATGGGATTTGGCATCAAGGACCTGCTGGAAGAAAACGTGGGGCATGAAGCGCATCGGTTTATTGCCTTCACCGGCTCCGTTTCGATGTTTATTCTGTTTTCCAACTTGCTGAGCCTGTTTCCAGCCTTCCGGTCGCCCACGGGCGTGGCGATCGTGCCGCTGGGCTGCGCACTTCTTACGTTTCTGTATTTCAACTATCAGGGCTTCCGTCACCATGGGATTGGCGGATACCTGAAGACATTTGCCGGCTCGCCGCATGATGTAAGCGGCTGGATTCTGGCCATTCTGTTGTTCCCGGTGGAAATCATTAGCACCACCGCGCGTATCCTCTCGCTGACGGTTCGTCTCTGGGCCAACATTTTCGCCAGCGATTTGATTTACATGATTTTTCTCGGGCTTTTGCTGGGGCCCATGGAGTGGGCCTGGTCGAAAAGCCCCATTCTTGGAATCGCTTTCGGCGTTTTCCCGGCCTTTGTGCCGATTGTTTTTGTGGCCCTGCATATCTTTGTTTCGGTGATTCAGGCGTACGTTTTCACCGTGCTTCCAGCCATTTACATCGGGACGGCCATTGCCGACGAGCACTGAATTTCGCGATTTTCGTTTTGCCGTTGCAGCGTGAGACCGGTTGCAGTACGCAGAGCCGGGAACCACCCACTGGCGGCATGTTCAAGGAGGCAGTAATGAAGAAAGCAGTCATGTTGTTGGCGGCTCTCGTGGCGGTGATGATCATGGCACCGGGCGCGTTTGCCCAGGACAATGCAATACCTGCAGGAAGGGGAACGTTGGCGATTGCGGCTGGTTTCGGCATGGCACTCGCGGCGTTCGGCGGTGCGTTGGGACAGAGCAAGGTTGCGTCTTCGGCATGCGAAGGCATGGCGCGGAACCCGGGAGCGGCTGGCGCGATTCGCGCCGCCATGATTCTCGGTCTGGTGTTTATTGAGACCCTCTCGCTGTTCACGTTGGCAATCATCATGTTGAAGGTCTAAGCAGACCCAAGACTCTTGCAATTCTGGCCCGTTCGGTAATCCCGGACGGGCCTTTTTCTTTTTGAAGCGCGCCCGGTGAAAATCCCACGATGTCTGTGCGAAACGGTGACGGACACACTTGCTGTGAAGCAGGGGAGTCGCTACGCTTCGAGTGAAACAGGGTGAGGAAGCTGTATGCGCAAAGCAATTTTGGGAATTCTTTTTCTGATTCTGTACTTCGGCGTGTCCGCAGCCATCTATTTTGCGAGCGCTGGCCGAACGGACTTTCCCCTCGCCTGGGCCTATTTCGGGATCAACTTGGGCACGGGAGTAATCTTCAGCATCGTTCTGGAAATCGTCAATCCAGGTTTGATCGCAGAACGGTTCAAACCGGGGTCGGGCGAGCAGGATCGCGTCTTCAAGATTGGCAGCAGCATCGTGACGGTTCTGATGCTGGTTGTGGCGGGGCTCGATGTTGGCCGGTACCACTCGAGCGGGCCGGTCGCCCCAGGGTTGCAGATTGCCGCGCTGGTCTTCGTGTTTCTGGGATATGCGTTCATGGCGTGGGCTACGCTGACCAACCGATTCTTTTCTTCAGCGGTGCGGTTGCAGTCGGACCGCGCTCAAGTGGTGATCGACTCCGGACCCTACCGATTCGTGCGTCATCCCGGCTATCTGGGAGCTGTCCCGTATCTTGCGTTCGGTGGCCTGGCACTCGGTTCGTGGCTTGCCACGGTGATTGCCGGCGTGCCTATGATTGTGATTCTGCTGCGCCGGACAGCTCTTGAAGACAAAATGCTGCTGGAAGGACTGGCCGGTTATAAAGAGTATGCAGCAAGAGTGAAATACCGGCTGGCGCCGGGGATTTGGTGAGGCTGCAGGCTGAGCATTTGAAAAGCCGCACGCCTCAGGCCGCTACAACGTCTCTCCGTACAGATGGTGCGGCGGGCTTTGCGAGCGTTTTCAACGAGCCGTGAGGATCGGGTTCTGCGAAGTCAGCAGTGACAAGATCTGATTCGGCCACAAGCCGAGGTAGATGGTTGCAATCACCGTGACCGCGACCACCATCAGGGCGGTTGCACTGAGTCCGGTGGGCGCATCGGCCGGCAATGGCCCCTTGTACTCGTGCATGTACATGACGATGATGACACGAAGGTAGTAATACGCGCCGATGGTGCTGTTAATCGCCATCAAAACTGCCAGCCAGTACAGGTTGGAATTGAGTGCGGCGGTAAAGATATACAGTTTGCCGAGGAACCCGGCGGTGATGGGAAGTCCGAGCAAAGACAATAGGAAGATCGCCAGAGTCGCGGCGGTGAAAGGTTGGCGGGTTGCCAGTCCGGCGAGATCGTCGACGGTCAAGTAGCGCTCGCCGCGTCCGCCCAACTCCGAGACAATCGTGAACGCGCCGACGGAAACCAGGGAATAGCTCAAGAGATAGAAGAGTACGGCTGCATAAGCGCCGATGGGGCCGAGGCGTTCATCGGCAGCCAGCGTCGTAACCGAAGCCATAGCCACGAGAACGTATCCCGCGTGGGCAATGGAGCTGTAAGCGAGCAGGCGCTTTAAGTTGGACTGCACCACCGCGCCTAGATTCCCGACGAACATGGTGAGCACTGCCAGGACCCAGAATGCCCAGAACCAGTAGGTGGTTGCGGCATGCACGGTGGCGAAAATCCTTAAGAGCAGCGCGAAAGTAGCGGCCTTGGGCCCGGCAGAGAAGAGCGCGCTGACAGGCGTGGGTGCACCTTCGTATACGTCCGGGGTCCAAACCTGGAAGGGCGCGGCGGCGACTTTGAACCCGAGCCCGACCAGAATCAGCGTCAGACCGAGGTGCAAGAGGGTGCTGGAAGGATCGGCGTCGGCGAGTTTGCCTAGAGTGGTCGAGCCGGTCACTCCATACACAAGGGCAATGCCGTACAGGAAAAACGCCGTGGCAAACGAGCCCAGCAGGAAATACTTCATGGCCGATTCACTGGACTTGATCGAGTCGCGGCGGTAGCCGGCCAGGATGTAACTGGAGATCGAAGACATTTCCAGCCCGATAAATGCTGTCAGTAGTTCCTGGGCCGATGCCAGCACTCCCATCCCGGCGGTTGCAAACAGAATCAGCGCATAAAACTCCGCCGAGTCCAGCCCTTCACGTTGAAGATAAGAATCAGCGCTCAAGATGACCAGGAAGCCCACCAGTCCCACAAGCCAGTGGAAGAACAGGCTGTAGGTATCGAACATCACGAGCCCACCGAACCCAATCCCGCTGCCGGCGAAGAAGGTGCTGAGGGTTCCGAGTGACGCGCCGAGCATGGCGAAGAACGTGAGTGCCTGGCGGTTCTTCAGGAACGGTTGCAGCAGCATCAGGAACACGCCGAAGCCGCACCAAATCAGCTCCGGTAAGACGCCAAGAATGTCTTGGGTGCGCGGTATCATTAGCGAGGCCTCTCCATGGAGATTGCCGTTGGGTTGCGGGCAGCGGTACCGACCGCGGGCGGTGCGACGCCGGGAAGCGCGACTTCGTGCATTACGTTCCGATTCATCTGCAGGAGAATTTCCTGGCAGGGTGCGGCGAAGCGAAGTGTGAAGAATCGAGTGTGCACGCCCAGCCAGACCATGAAGAAGCACATGGCAACGAGCACCCACTTTTCGCGCGGGTTAACGTCGGGCAGATCGCGATTTTTCGCCTGAGTGATCTCGCCGAAGAACACCCGCTGGTAGGCCCACAGCAGATAACAGGCGGATAGAATCACGCCGGTCGCAGCCCAAGCTGCCCATTTCCAGTGCGCCTGATACGTTCCGATGAGCACCAGGAATTCGCCCACGAAGCCATTCAACAGCGGCAGGCCAAGTGAAGAGAGCACCGCAAACAAAAAGAAAGCTGCGTAGCGGGGCATGGGGTTTACGAGTCCACCAAACTCGGAAATTTCAAAGGTGTGCCGCCGCTCGTACAGCATGCCCACCAGCAGGAATAGTGCGCCGGTGGAGATACCGTGGGCGAGCATCAGGAACACCGCGCCCTGCAGCGCGACATTGGTGAACGCGAAGATTCCGAGAACCACGAAGCCCATGTGGCTGACCGAAGAGTAGGCCACCAGGCGCTTCAAGTTCGGCTGCACCAGGGCCACCAGCGCGCCATAGATAATGCTGATGATGGCAAGCACCGCGACATAAGGTGCAGCCCGTCGCGCGGCATCCGGGAACAAAGGCAGGCAAACGCGAATAAGACCGTACGCTCCAGTCTTCAGGAGAACGCCGGCCAGGTCCACGGAACCGGCGGTGGGAGCCTCGGTGTGCGCGTCGGGCAGCCAGGTGTGAAAAGGAAACAGTGGAACTTTAATCGCAAAGGCCACGAAGAAGGACAGGAACAGCAACATTTCCGCGCCGGGCGTGAGGATTAACGCACCGCTGTGCACCATGGCCTGCAGCGCCGGCAAATCGAATGTGCCAGTCTTGTTGTAGAGCCAAATCATGCCGACGAGCATGAAGATGGAACCGCCCATGGTGTACAGGATGAATTTGATGGCGGCGTAGAGGCGGCGTTCGTGACCCCAAATGCCGATCAAGAAGGCCAAAGGAATCAGGCCGAACTCCCAGAACAGGAAGAACAGGAAGAGATCAAGGGAGAGGAAGATGCCAATGACGCCGACTTCCAGGAGCAGCAGCATGATATGGAATTCTTTGACGCGATGCTTGATGTCGTTCCACGAGGCCAGAATTCCGATGGGGGTGAGTAAGGTGATCAGGTGGACGAGGAAAATGCTGATGCCGTCGACGCCCAGGTGATAGTTGATCGCGGGCGTGGCAATCCACTGATGGAAAACTTCCAGCTTGTAACCGCTAGTGCCCGGCGAGATGGCCCAGACGGGAAGGAACGACAGGAGGAATTCCACGATGCCAACAAGCAAGCTGATGCGGCGAATCCACAGATGGTCTTCCTTGCGCAGCAGCATAATCGCAAGGACGCCAACGAGCGGGAAGAAAAGCAGGACGGTGAGCAGGTTTCCGCTGATGGCCATTAGCGTACCCCTCCAAAAAGGACGGGATGGAGAATCGGCCAGAAGATGATGCCGAAGACTACCACCGCTCCCACAAGAACCCACACCGCGTAGCTGCGGGTGTTGCCGGATTGCGCGTGACGCACACCATCGCCGATTTCGCGGACGCCATAGGCGATGCCGTTCACGGCGCCGTCAATGGTGCCTTCGTCGACGGCCTTCCAGAGGATATTGCGGGAAATCCAGATCAGCGGGTTGACAATGACGGCTTGGTAGATTTCGTCAACGTAGTACTTGTTGTACAGCAGCTTGTGCAGCCCTGTCTCGGGCCCGCGCTTCACGTCCTTGGAATACATGCGCCATGCCACGATCAAGCCCAATGTAGCTGCAACCATGGCTACGCCGGAAAGCGCGAGTTCGAGGGAATGCAACGCCTCGCCGCCCGCGGTTTCGCCTGAGGCAAATACCGGAGACAGGAAGTCCGTGAAGTAATCTTTGCCGCCGAACAGGGCAGGGAAGGCGAACCAGCCGCCCGTCAGTGAGAGGAATGCGAGGATCATCAGCGGCACGGTCATGTTCCTGGGGGATTCGTGAACGTGGACATGATGTTCGTCGTAGCGGTTTTTGCCGAAAAACGTGAGCCAAACCAGGCGGAACATATAGAACGAGGTGAGAACGGCGGCAAGCAAGCCGACGGCGTAGAGCGCCTTTCCACCGTGCTCAGAGTTGAAGGCCGCGAACAGGATGGCGTCTTTAGAGAAAAACGCCGCGAAAGGAAAGAATCCGGCAATAGCAATGGTTCCAAAGAGCATGCACCAGAACGTGACTTTGATTTTCGAAGCAAGGCCGCCCATGTGCCACATGTCCTGTTCGCCACCCATGGCGTGAATCACGCTGCCGGCGGAGAGGAAAAGCAGTGCCTTGAAGAACGCGTGGGTCATCAGGTGGAAGATGCCTGCGCTGAAGGCGCCGACACCGCAGCCGAGGAACATGTACCCCAATTGGCTGACCGTGGAGTAGGCCAGGACTTTCTTGATGTCGGATTGAACGAGGCCAATCGTGGCGGCGAAGAAAGCTGTGGCGCAGCCGACGATGGCCACGACGTACATGGCGGTTTCGGAATGCAGAAAGAGCACGTGCGAGCGAGCCACGACATACACCCCGGCGGTGACCATGGTGGCGGCATGAATCAAAGCGCTTACTGGGGTGGGGCCTTCCATGGCGTCCGGCAGCCAAACGTACAGCGGAATCTGCGCGGACTTGCCTGTGGCGCCCATGAAGAGTAGGAGGCACGCAACTGTGAGGACGCCAAACTGGCCGAGGCTCTCGTGGGCCACGCTGGGTTGCGAGGCGGCCTCAAAAACCGTGTGGAAGTCCAGCGAGTGAAATGTGCGGAACAATAAGAACATGCCCAGCATGAAGCCAAAGTCGCCAATGCGGTTGACGATGAAGGCTTTTTTGCCCGCTTGCGCTGCCGCGTGCCTGAGGTAGTAAAAGCCGATCAGCAGGTAGCTGCACAACCCCACACCTTCCCAACCCACAAAGAGCAGAGTGTAGTTGGCTGCCAGGACCAGGATCAACATGAAAAACATGAACAGATTCATGTACGCAAAGAAGCGGAAGTAGCCCTCTTCGTGCGCCATGTAGCCGGTGGAGTAGATGTGGATGAGGAAGCCAACGCCGGTGACAACGAGCAGCATCACCACAGTCAGATGATCGATTTGCAGATCGAAGCCGATGGTCAAATCCTTGTAGGCAACGATCCAGTCAACAAAGTGTTTCGTGAAGGGCTGATGGTACTGGGCGAAGTAATCGAGGAATTCGCGAACGGCCTCGATAGCGCAGAGAAACGACAAGCCGGTGGAACCCAGAGCCACGGCGTTAATGGTGGTCTTGGACCAGTTCCAACCAAAAATGCCGTTGATCGCTGAGCCCACGAGCGGCAGCAGCGGAATGATCCAGAGATAGTCGAGTATGGGATGCATTAGAGTTTGAGAAGATCCACACGCTCGACGTTGAGCGAACGTCGATTGCGCGCCGTCAGAATGATGATTCCAAGACCCACAGCCGCTTCCGCAGCCGCCACCACGATCACAAAGAGTACAAACACTTCACCGTCGGACTTTCCAAAGGCGGTGCTGAAAGCGACGAAGGCCAAATTGACGGCATTGAGCATCAGTTCGATGGCCATGAAGATGGTGATGATGTTGCGTTTGAACACGAACGCGATCATGCCCAGTCCGAACAGAATTGCGCTCAGAATGAGGTAGTAGCTGGTGGGAATCATGCTAGTTGCCCTCCCGCTGAGCGAGGACGATCGCGCCAAGGATAGCCACCAGAATCAGGAAGGAAGTAAGTTCGAAGGGATATACAAAATCCTGGAAAAGAAGCATGGAGAGCGACTTGGTGGAAGTGAGCGCCGTGGGATCCTGTGCGGGCGGCAGGGTTGAACGCGTGATGGCCGCGGCGATCAGTCCAGCGACGGCAACCGCCATGGGAATACCCGCGTAGGCCGCAAGCTTGGAAAAGTTCGTGTGTTCCTCTTCGCCGGCGTTCAGGAGCATGATGACGAAGACGAAGAGAACCATAACGGCGCCGCCATACACGATGATCTGAACGGCGGCAACGAACTCGGCACCCATGAGGAGGTAGAGGCCCGCCAGCGCGACCATGACGACGATCAGCGAGAGCGCGCTGTGAATCGGATGGCGCTGCAAAATCAGGCTGACCGCGGCAGCTACCGCAACGGCAGCGAGCACGAAGAAAATCGCCAGTGACGCGTTCATCAGTGCATTCTCCACAGAATCACGGCGCTCGTGAGCACCACGTTCGCGATGGAAACCGGCAGCAGAAACTTCCAGCCAAAGCTCATCAATTGGTCATAGCGGAAGCGAGGCAGCGTGCCGCGCATCCAGATGTATACAAACATGAAGATAAACACCTTGAGCGCAAACCAGAAGAGCCCCTGCAGCAGATGGTTCGCTGGCGGAAAGAGGATCAGCGCGATGCCCACTACCGTGAGGACGGTACCGATTCCAGGCAGCACGATGCGACCGAAAATGTTCTCATAGTGGATGCCATCGTAAATCATCCAGAGGCCAAAAGGGATGAAGAGAAGCGACGGCACGTAGTAGGTAAACGTCCACGAAGCGGGGAACGGCGAAAGCCAGCCGCCAAAAAAGAGGATGGTGGCCAGGCAGGAAACGGCGACCATACTGGTGTATTCGCCGATGAAGAACATGGCGAACTTCATGCTGGCGTATTCAGTGTGAAAACCCGCGACGAGTTCCGATTCCGCTTCCGGCAAGTCAAATGGCACGCGGTTTGTTTCCGCAATAGCCGCGATGAAGAAGCAGGAAAATCCAATGATTTGCGTAAAACCGATGCCGTGGCCAAAGCCGAACAGGTTCCAACTGAGGAAACCAAGGTTTGAGGTGCCCTGCTGCTCCACAATCTCGCGCAGGCTGAAGCTGCCGGCAATCAACAGGACGCCGACTACCGATAGGGTCAGCGCCAGTTCGTAGCTGATCATCTGGGCGGAACTACGCAGCCCGCCGAGGAGGGAGTACTTGTTATTGGAAGCCCAACCGGCCAGCGCAACGCCATATACGCCCAACGCGGTGATGGCGAACAGCACCAGCAAGCTGATGTTTACGTCCGCGATGCCCAGGGACGATTCGTATCCCCAGAGCGTAAATTTCTGCGGGCCAAAAGGAATTACCGCCAAGGACGTTAGCGCCAACATCAACGCAACAAATGGGGCGATGAAGTATGCCGGTTTGTCCACGTTGGCCGGCATGGGATCTTCTTTGAAGATGAACTTCAATCCGTCCGCCAGCGGTTGCATCAGGCCATGAGGTCCGACGCGGTGCGGTCCCCAGCGTGCCTGGATGTGCGCGATCACTTTGCGCTCCAGCCACGTCAGATAGGCATCCACGGTGAGCACCACGAGGACGAGAATGGCGACCTTGATGATCGGAACGATGAGGAACGCGTACTGGTGCAGGAATTCGCTCACGGTTTGGCTTCCGCCTCCGGCAGAGAATGCAGCATGGTGCAAAAACGAGTGAGAGAGCCGCTGGTGAAAAGCGTATCGTTGGCGGAGCGAATGAGCTGAACGGGAACGTCATAGGGCGCATGACCATTCTTGGAGAAGTGCAGCTTGGTTGGTTCGGCGCCACCGGTGAGCAGTTCCGCAGGATGCAAATTATACCCCGAGACGGTCTTTCGAATTTCGTCCAAAACCACGAAGGGATCCTTGAAGTGGAAAGCCTTGCCGAGGCCGAGGCGTGCGAGCTGGTGGGACAAGATACGCAGCAGATCGAAATCCGAACGCGTGCCCATCACTTCAGCACCCTTGCGCAGCAATTGCACTTCGCCGGCGGTGTTCGTGACGGTGCCCTCTTTTTCATAGGCCGAAGCCGCAGGGAAAACAATGTCGGCGAGCTGGGCGGTTGCGGTCAGAAACATTTCCTGAACCACAAGGAGCTGCAAGCTGCCGCGACCCGCTCCTGGTTTGCCGAAATGAGCGAAAGGATTCGCACCGACGACATAGAGTGCCTTCAAGTTTCCAGCTTGCGCGGCTTCCACCATCTGCGGAGTCGTAAGGCCCGGCTTCGTGGGAGGCTTGGCACCCCAATGCCGTTCCAAAGTCTCCGCCGCGGCCTGATTGTCGAGATATGCATAGCCCGGCAGCCGGTCGGGGAGCAAACCCATATCCGCGGCGCCGCGCGAATTGGCGTAATCGCCCAGAGCCATGTAGCGAGTCTGGCCAGCTTGCAGCGAGGAGCCAAACGCAACCAAATCTGCGATGGCCGCGCCAACAATTTCGCAGCCGAAAACGATCGCGACGTCGCTTTCGTTCGCGAGCGCGGACTTCAGGGCGCCGAGCTGGTCGATTACTTCCTGCGGAAGTTGTCCTTCGCCAGACGCGAGCCAGCGAACCGCGGGGGCTTCCTGACCCGCGGGAACGCGCACGAATTGGTGAGCCTTGTCTTTCAGCTTGATATCGCGCGAATTTAGGATGAACAGTTTGCTGCCGTGATGGCGAATTCCTGAGCGAATCTGCCACGCCACGAAGGGATTCTGATTCGTGGGATCGTTGCCAATCAGCAGGACAGCTTTGGATTGATAGAGCTGCTCCATGGTGAGTGAGGAATCTGCCGCGCGATCGCCAAGTGCCGTGACCAGGCCGGTGTAATCGGCGGTGCGGTGATGATCGACGTTGTTGGTGCCAAAGGTGGCGCGAGCCAGGCGTTGCAAGAGGTAATTTTCTTCGTTTGAGGTACGGTTGGACCCGATGAAACCGAGCGAATCGGGGCCGTAGGCACCGTGAAACTCGTTCAATCGCTGCGCGGCGGCTTGTGCGGCTTCTTCCCAGGAAACAGGATAGAGTTTTCCGTCTTTGCGCAGCAGCGGTTGCTTGATGCGTTCCGGATGCGTAGTGAAATCAAATCCGAAGCGGCCCTTCACGCAGAGGAATTCCTTGTTGATGCCGGAAAGGTCGCGATTGTTGGCGCGCATGATTTCGTGATTGCGCACGCTGAGAGTGGTCTTGCATCCGTTGGAACAATGCGTGCAGATCGTGGAGACATATTTCATCTCCCACGGCCTGGTTTTGTAGCGATAGGTGCCGCTGGTCAGCGCGCCGACCGGGCAGATATCGATGCACATGCCGCATTCTTCGCAATCGAGATGATCGCCTTCATTGGGAATGATGATGGAGTGCGCCCCGCGCATGCCCACGCCGAGGGCCTTCACATCCATGCCTTCGTCGCACACGCGCACGCATCGATAGCAAAGGATGCAGCGCGGCGCGTCGTAATACACCAGGTCAGACCATTTCTCTTCCGGCCGGTGAATTTTTTCTTCGGTGAAACGGCTGAAATCGGCGCCATAGCGAAATACCATGTCCTGCAATTCGCACTCGCCACCTTTGTCGCAGACCGGGCAGTCGAGCGGGTGATTCGACAGCAGAAACTCCAACATGAACTTGCGCGCATCGCGCACCGGTTGGGTAGCGGTGCGTACCACCATGCCTTCGCCGGCGACCAGGGTGCAGGCCGTCTGCAGCTTGGGCATTTTCTCCACTTCCACAAGACACATGCGGCATGCGGCCTGGAGTGTCAACCCGGG
>Ga0210409_10004192_pt1 | contig 15678 bp, 13 predicted proteins | sample IncBWH17MmetaG_FD_161649 | JGI IMG/M metagenome (GOLD analysis project Ga0210409, IMG submission 161649) | Forest soil microbial communities from Barre Woods Harvard Forest LTER site, Petersham, Massachusetts, United States - Inc-BW-H-17-M | ecosystem: Environmental > Terrestrial > Soil >...
GTAGGCGATCCTACAACTATCGTCAGGCCGGAATGGTTGAATCAGCAGTACGCGCGGGCGCAAGCCGCATTGGGATCCTGGACCTGGACTCCGAGTTCAACCCTCGTGAACGAATTCCGCTTCGGCTACTCTCACTATTACCAGGACTTTGAAAGCAACGACCACACACTCAATCCGGCAAGTTATCCTTTCAACGGGGCGACCTACGTTATGCCCACCGGCATCACCAATCCGTTTTATTTTGGAATGCCGGTGATTTCGATCGGCGGTCTTTCCAACCGGAATGGGATTGGGCAAAGCATTGGACCATTCATCACAGGGCCCGAGGGCGTCTTGTCGTTTATGGATAGTGTCTCGGTATTGCGCGGCAAACATGCTTTCAAGATGGGCGTCGAAATCCAATCCAACAAGGCCAGCGAGGACATCACCGCGAGCGGTAAGGGGCCCGTGTCGTTCGGTTCCGGTGGACCAGGGGGGTTAGTAAATTTCTTTATCGGGAATCTCAGGAGCGCGAGCCTTTTGACCGGCGATCCCAAGCGGACGATCAGCAACATGGCCTACGCCGCCTTCTTCCAGGATGACTGGCGCGTTACGCCGAGGCTGACCGTCAACGCAGGAATTCGCTACGAAGTTGAAACAGTCATTAAAGATGCAAAAAATCAGTTGGGCAACTTCGATCCAAATGTTGGACTGGTGCAGGTGGGGTTTGGAATTTCGTCTCCCTATAACGGCGATCACAATAATTTCGCACCGCGCTTGGGCCTGGCGTGGGACGTCTTTGGGAACGGGAAAACCGTGGTCCGCGCCGCGGGCGGGATTGTCTACGAAACCGCCGTCACCTACGATGTGACCAACGCGGTCAGCAACTTTCTAGGGCTGCGCACCATTCCCACCGGAGTTCCCCTTTACAATAATGGCAGCACGACGCCGCTGACGCCTGCACCCGGCAACATTGACCTGTCCTCTACTACTTATACGGGAAGCACGGGGATCGGCACGATTGCGGCCAACTGGCAGGCCTTCGACCCCACACAGCCAATCAGCGCCACCAACAAGGCGCTGTACGCTGGCGCAACGACTGCGAACGGCTGTGGTGACGGGGCTGTGGTGCCTTTAGCCACACCCTGCAGCATCGTGGGTATCGATCGCAACTTTCGTACCCCCTACGTAGAAAGCTGGAGCTTGGGCATCCAGCGTGCCATCACAAACAACCTCAGCTTGGACATCGAATATGTGGGCAACCACGGCGTGAAGTTGATTGGGTTTACCGACGTAAATCAGGCGCAGCAGGTCGGCGGATTCAGTCCCGGCTGGGGGGACCCCTCGGTATTGGGGACTCCGGCTCAAGTTTGCATCGCCAGTGCCACCGATGCGACGCCATACGATGGCTGCGGAGCCCTTCCTAACACTGGGCCCAACGGGGCAGCCGAGCAAGCAGCCAGGCCATTTACTGCGCCATGTACTAGTGCCGGGCTTTTCGCAGCTATCGGTGCTGGCGCACCGGGCGGTTCGGGCGGACCGTTTAATCCAAAGAACATATGCGCCTCTTATTTGGCGGATATAACGCTCATCAATAATTCGACCATGTCCAACTACAATGGCGTGCAGGTATCGCTTAACGGACGGAACTATCATGGATTGTCGTTCAACGCCGGTTACACATACTCCCATGCCTTGGCCGATGCTTCCGACGAGGGCAGGGCCTCCGACCTATCCGTGCCGATCAACAACTACGCGAGTGTCCGCTCACAACTCTATATGCCCACGAACTACGATCTGCGGCATCGCGCCACGATCTCACTGACCTATGCCGTGCCAGGAAAGAAGGGCTATGGCCAGATGCTCGAAGGCTGGACACTCAATTCCGTCATCGTGATGCAAAGCGGCTCGCCATGGGGCCAGTCCGACCTGACGACGGACTGGGACGGAACGGGCGAGCTGAACAATGCGGCCGGAAGCATGGGCGGACAATGGAATTTCTATGGCAAGGCATCTGATTTCACTCCCGTCCACGGATGGACGGACACGAACTGTTCGCCGGGCGGCGGTTGCGGGGGTGGGCTGTCGTTTTCCGGCAGCGACGCTACCGGCAACGTCATGGCTCAATGTGTCGCAGCGGACACCAGTCACTTCTCAGGCAACCAATTACAACTGGCTTTAGCTTCCCTGGCAAACATAGGTTGCTACGCTCAGGGCAATTCTGTTCTGGTCCCCCCTCCATTCGGAAGCTACGGCTCGTCGGGACGCAACCTTTGGCGAGATGCGGGATTCAAGCAGTGGGATCTATCGGTCGACAAAGCGATAAAGTTCAACGACAGAATCAGCACACAGTTCAAGGCTGAATTCTTCAATGTCCTCAACCATCCGATCTTCTGCAATCCGAATGGAGTCGCGGGAGGCGCGAATTCGACGCCCGGAGATCCTTCCGGTCAGCCGTTCGGCGCTGCGGGCTCGACTCCCGACGTGTGCGCCTCCAACCCCGAAATCGGATCGGGAGGTCCGCGCTCGATTCAGCTGGGCTTGAAGATAATCTTTTAATTGAACGTGTCTGAGCGAATGGCTAAAACGGGGCGTTTTAATTAACCTGGATTTCAAGCAGCGGATGCAGCTTGAATTCGGATTTCGCCCAAATGTAACCTGGTGACGCGATTTTGGTGGCGGCGGCGTCCCGCCGGCGGTTTGGCGCTGCGACACGGGCACAAAAAATGCCGGCGGGACGCCGACGCTACAAAACCCGCCGTCCACTGCAAGGGGCCGGGCGACCAACCCAAACTCTCGAATCGAAGCGAGATATCGGGGCTTACATTCTTCTATTTGGAGCGTTTGGCGGACAAGAGGAATTCGTTCTTGCCCATTCGGATAGTGCCGTCAAAATCGTCGTCGACGGCGGTGCCGCGAACGGTATACTTTTTGTCACCATCCGTGACAGACCCGAGGAAAATCGCCCCGCTCAAGGAACCTTCCAGTGTCGCGTCACCATTCTTGGTCTTCACGGTGCCGGTGATCTTGGCGCCGTCCTGCATTACGGCCCACTGCTCGGTCAAGAGGCCCTCAATCGTGCTGTGGATCGTGACGTTCCAGCTTCCAACCATGTTGGCGGGCGGGGCCGCCGAAGCGACCTGGGAATTGTCCGCGCTTTGATCGGCCGGCTTGGCGTAGGGCGTATTGTCGTGCTTCACGAGGTGGGTCTTGTCGTACGGAATGCACATGGTAGGCCGGATGTAATCGTCCGGGGCGGCAAGTTGCGTCTGCCGGGGAGTCATCACCCAGGGCCTGGTGAACATCACCGGGTCATCCACAGTGGCTTCGTAAGTGATCACATTTCCCGTGCGGGTCCAGCGTTCGACTACATGCAATTTGTCGCTGTGCATCATCGCCAATTTTGGGCCGACGGTGCCGGAGCCCAGCCAAGTGTCGTCATTCAGCCCGGCCACATCCACGACCAGGGTATCGCCTTCCCAATGCCCAATCGAGTGGCCCACGTAAGAGGGGTCAAAATCCTCCGGATGTCCGCGCCCATCAATGTACACGAGTCGAAAATACGGGCCCGGCCGGTCTTCGTAGAGAAATGCAATCACTTGCGCATTCTGTACGATCTGCATGGCGTAACCGCCGGCCCCGCGGAGCGATCCGCGCGGTACGCCGTACGGCTTGCAATCATATTGAGGATCCAGCGGTGAGGCATCGCCGTACATGGCGTCGCCGATGGCCTTGACCTTGGCCAGGTATTCGGGCTTGTAGGGAGGTTCCTCGCAGGAAATGCAGGTACGATCCAGCATGTTGACCTTGCCATTCTGCGTTTGCCTGATCCGCGTATTTCCTTCTTCCCCACCGCCGCCATTGGCCCCGCCGTAATCGAAGAAGACAGAGCCATTTTCAGCGCGGCTGACCACATGCTGGCCTGGTTTTTCTTCGACTGGGTCGCCATGGTAGATGTCCACCAGGTTATAGAAACCGCTGAAGTCCGGGTGGCCATCCGCCGTGCGCGGAGTCGGCTGACTGGCCGCTTTCGCGGCAGAGGCCGCGGCTTGGCCGGATTGAGCGAGCGCGGGAGCAGGCAGCAAAGGCAATAATCCCATAGCGCCCGCGGCTGCCAGCAAACCTACGTACAGTCGACGTTTCGTTGCAAGAGGATTCATGGATTGATCCTTATCAGGCGGGATCCAGGTAGATCCCGCACGGTTCGAGCGGGATTTTTTCCAGGCGCGTACCGAACTTATTCTCCGCCTTGTCTGAAGACCAGAACGTGCCCATCAGAGTGATACTTGATCTGTTTAAGAAATCCCCAGTGCTTGGAGCCGTCTTTCGCGGCCAGGCAGGTCACGGTAACAACTTCCCCGATTCTCCAGTCCTCGCGGTGCACCCCGGCGCGGCTGTAAGTGCCGGGAGGATTTCCCTGGCACCCCCAAGTCTCGACCTGGCCGGTCTTCTCATCCTTGACTTCAAACCAGGTGGCCGTGTGCGGGTTGACCCAGTCGACTTTTGTCAGCACACCGGTGGCGGACCATTCCTGGTCAGGATTGAATTCCGCTGTGAAAGAGTGGTGCGCCAGAGCGGGAATCGCGGCTAGGAACACGCCGGAAAGGGCGATCAGGACGGCGAGAACTCTTGGTCTCATTGTCTCAGCACCTCATGGCTCGGTACTTTGGTTGATTAAGATTCTGATCGTCCGGCGTGTTGGTGTCAAGAAAACTGATCACGCATGGACCGTCAGCCTAGCGGCTCCTTGCCAATACGGGCGCGAACTTCTGGATTCGCTTGGCTTGTTCCACCTCGCCCGTATAGATATTTCCCATTGAGTCGATTCCGACCGCGTTGATCCAGTGGAACTGGCCGGCGTATTTGCCATTGCTGCCGAACGATCCGAGCGTTTTTCCGCTGTTGCGGTCGAGAATCCACACGTGGTTGTTGGTTCCGTCGGCCACGTACATATATTTCTGCTCAGGGTCCTTGGAGAAAACCATTTTGTAGGTGGTTCCGCACGGAGGCATCTTGGTGTTGGGTGGCAGGCCGCCGCAATCCTCGCCGCGCGAAGGCGTGTTGGGCGACACGTAGAACTCCTTCACGAACTTGCCGTCCTTGGTGAACACTTCGATGCGGTCCTGGCCGCGCTCGCCCACATAAACCAATCCATCCTTGGAAATTTCCGCGAAATGCAGATCGGGCACGAATTGCTTTTCATCCGGAGGCGGGGCGCCGGTCCACTTGTAGGGGGGAATCGGTTCATTGGAGATTTCGCTCAAGGGCATACCGTGGCCGCCCCAGCCGCGCTTGAACGCCCCGCTGTCCATGTCGTATACCAGCAAGCGCTTCCAGTTGATCAGGTAAATCTCGCGGGCATCTTCGTCGAGATTAAAACGTCCCTTGGATGCCAGGATGTCGGTCTGCTGATTGTTTTCCTTGAGCGGCGGCGAGCCTTTCGGGGGGCGGTGATCAAAGTCCCACAGGAGTTTTCCATCATGCGAAAATTTGAGGATGCTGTCTTGCGGGGCGGTTCCGCCGATCCAGACGTTGCCTTGACGGTCGACAATGACGGTCTGCAAGGCAGTGGGCCACTGCGGGATGTAGCCCGGGCCGCCCCACGAACTGACCACGTTGCCTTCCTGATCGAGCTCAATGACCTCGGGCCCGCGGACGCAGCAATCAATCCGCGGCGGGTTGTCGCCTCCGCCTATTTCATCGCCGTCGGCTGCCGCGCCGCGGTTCAAAAACCAGACGTGGTCGTTCTTTTGCTCCACGTACAGGCCTGTCACCTGCTGCATGCTCCAGCGATTGGGCAAGGGCTTGGGCCAGAACGGGTCCACACGGAACATGGGCGCGCCCTGCGCATCCACGGCTTGCTTGATCGCCCGCTTCTGCCTGGCATCCGAGCGCGCCCCCCAAAACGCCGCGAGAGCCAGCACGAAACAGCTTCCCAAAATTACGCCAGACGCCATGCTTCGTCCGTTCTTCGTATTCACGGGACTCTCCTCCCTTGCACAGGATTAGCACTCGCAATTTTGAAGGCCGCGCCGAGGTTGATGCCCCGCCCTCGCGTCTTCTGCCAGCAGATCCATTGTGTATTTACTTTATCTATATATTATTGTTCATTGAACCTGGTAAACGTAGACTTCGCCCGGCGCGGTCCCCTTCGGCGGCACGGCGACAAAAAGGCGCGCCAGCTGAGGCACCAGTAGCCCCGTCTTCGCGCCCGGGCCGGAGGGGATGTTCCCCATGGATTGATAGTGGTCCGGGTCAGTTTCCTTGAAGACATCGACCGCGCCAGTGCCGCCCGAGGTGGCATAGATGCGCTTGCTGGCGGGATCGAACATCAGGTCGTCCACTCCCTTCCCAACGGGAAGCGCCTGAAGTTCTTTCCCGGTCTGGCTGTCGAAGACCACAATGGCTCCGCTACGGCAGCCGACAAAAAGCCGGTGCGTGGGTTCATCGAACGCCATCGTGGCGTTGCCCTTTCCTAATTTGACCGGCCAACTGGTAATCAACTTATTCGTTTTGCGGTCGATCACTTCGACTTCGTTCTTCGCCGGGTTATTCAGGAAGAGCCTGTCGCCCGATTTTTCCAGTGACATGGCTTCGAGCGTATCTCCGTCAATCTTGATATCGGCGAGCTTGGTGGCTGCCGTGGTATCGACAACGCTTAGCATCGTAAACGGTTCGTGCGCGTTATCGCCGCCATTGTCGATGTACAGGTAGTGCGTGGCCGGATCGTAACCGATGGAATCGGTGTCCACCTTGAGCGCAACCGCTTTCACCAGATCATAGGTCTTGCCGTCATAAATGTTGAGGACTCCTTTGCCTTCGTCGGTAATATAAATGCGGTTGAGGTCCTCGCGGTACAAGACAGCGTGCGGGTGATCGACTTTAATCGAGCGGATAAATTTCCCGGTGGCCAAATCAAAAACCAGAACCTGCTGAGCTTCTTCGCCGACCACGAACAACCGATTGCCGCCGATATCGATCCCCAGGTGATCGAAGCGGCCTTTTACCGAAGCCGGCATGTCATACTTGGTCGCCAATTTCAGAGGAGCGGCATTTTGAGCTGCCACCAGTCGCACGCCTAGGAAAAATGCCGCCGCAAAGAATAATCTGAGTTTGTACATTCGTCGTCTCCTGTCGCCGTTCCGGGCGTAGAGTATTCGTTCGGAGAGTCCTACCGCGAATTTCCGACGCCACAGCAGATAATTTTCACCAGTTCGGGTTGGGACTTTTTGCTAGTGAATCCTACGCCTCTCATCCTTGGGACACAACGATTTTAGGGAGCGGGCGGGGCTCGAGCACCCTGTCACCGGGGCGTATACGGACACACGCAAGGCGGCCGACGTCTTTTCCGCCAAGCAAAGAGGACCGCAAATCTCGAAAGTCTCAGCTGCTTGGCCATGATTTGCAGGCGCTCCTCGGTCTGCGGCATCCATCCGTCGTCGGCAGCAACGACGAAAAGCGCCAGGTCAATGGAGCCTACACCCGCGACCACGTTCTTCGCGAATTCTTCGTGGCCGGGCACGTACAAATTACAGAGCAGGTGAGACGAATCTCCGAGGGCGGAGGCGGGGAGTTCCAGGCGCGCAAAGCCGAGGTCAACGGTGATGACGCGCGCTTTTTCTTCCGCCAAGCGGTCGGGATCGGTGCCAGTCAGCGCTTTGACCAGCGCGCTGTTTCCATGATCCACGTGGCCGGCGATAGCGACAATGAAGTGTTGAGCCTCTATCATCGGACGCCTGCGCGTGCCGCTGCAATTCGCATTGCGATTTGTCTCGCTCGGGTCAGAACGGCGAGCGGAATGCCGCGACGATTTCATCGTCCTGGTCCGGAAACACGGTTCGCAGGTCGATTTTGAATTTGCCGCGTTCAATGAACCCAACGATGGGCGGGGTACAAGAACGCAGCAACGCAGCCAATTCCTGCGGCATGAGCTTGTTGTGACTTATTTCGACTGTTGTGGACGGCACAATCGAGCGAGGCAGCGCGCCGCCGCCGACCTGGGAGCGGCCTTTGCCTATTTCCGCCTTGAGCGGCAACCCATTGAGCGCTGCGATGATTTTCCCTGCGCGCATTTGCAACTCGTCGTTCGATGTGCGCAGCATCGCAAGCAGTGGAATGCCGCTGTGACCCATTGCATCCGGATGGCCTGCCGAATGACGCAAATAAATGTCCACTGTCGCATCGAGGGCAGCCAGAATGAGTTTGTCGCAGCGTAGCGCACGAAACAACGGCTCTCGCTTGAGCGCAGCGACCAGCTTCGTTTTTCCTACAATGATCCCCGCCTGGGGACCGCCGAACAGCTTGTCGCCACTGAAGCAGACCAAATCCACTCCGTTTCGCAACACCTCCGCGGGCGTGGGCTCGTGCTCCATGCCAGGAACTGTTTCTGTGTGAATGATGGCGCCGCTACCCAGGTCTTCGATGAATGGGATTCGCTTAGCGCGTGCCAGCTTGGAGACGGCCTCGGTCGACGGCGAGTCGACAAAGCCATCCTGGAAGAAGTTGCTGCGATGAACTTTCAGGATCAGCGCAGTCTCGCGTGTGATCGCGCGCGCGTAATCAGTGATAGAGGTCTGGTTGGTAGTGCCGACCTCGCACAATCGCGCTCCACTGGCCTCAAGAATTTCCGGAATCCGGAATCCACCGCCGATTTGAATCAGTTCGCCGCGCGATATCACCACCTGATTCTTAGGCAGCCAGTCTCGACGGCGCGCTTTGCCCCGCGCTCCGGAAGCGACTGGGCCTAGTCCCGTGCAGAAATAATGGAGAATCAGAACCAGCGCGCTCGCGTTATTATTCACCACGGTGGCAGCTTCCGCGCTGCACAGTAGCGCGAGATTGTGTTCCAGGTACGCGGCGCGTCCGCCGCGCCCACCCTCGGCGAGTCCGTACTCAAGATTGTTATATCGCGATGCAATGCGGGACACCGCTTCCATGACGGCATGCCCCAGTGGCGCACGACCGAAATTCGTGTGAACAAGGATGCCGGTGCCGTTGATCACAGGCTGGATGCGGGATGCGCGCAGGATTCCCAGCGTGGAACGTATACGCGAGAGAATGTCTTCGAAGCCGGGTATCGGTCCGTGTTTTCGCAGTACGGCAAGTTCGTGGCGAATTGTTGCGACGACTGTAGGATGAGGCAGTCCCGTATCGCCCAGTGCGAGCGCGAGCTTGTCGACCGACGGGATGCTGCGCAGTCCGGGAGGCTTCATGCAGCTACTCTGATCCTAGGCTTGCTCGACCGCACAATCTGCCCGATGACTGCGGCGCAGAGCGCGCGCTGGCTCTTCAGTCGCTTCAATACCGCATCGAGGTTTCGTTGCGGCACGCTCAGCAGGAGGCCACCGCTTGTCTGCGCATCCGTCAATAGGATTTTTTGCGCAGGGGTCGCGCCATCCCATTCTGTGAATTTGTCCGCGAAGTCCATATTGTCGCGGCTGCCGGCGGGGATGCAACCGGCCGCAATCAGCTGATAGACTTCGGCGCTGATCACCGGCACAGCGGCAGAAGCAATTTCGGCGCCCACACCGCTGGCGCGGCACATAGCGCCCAGGTGCCCGAGCAGCCCGAACCCGGTCACATCCACTGCGGCTTTGAGAAGGCTTCTTTCGGCCAGGTCCGGTCCGGCACCGTTGAGCTTGGCCATAATGGCGATCACTTTCCTTTCCAGCAAATGGCTGGTTAGCCCGCGCTTGATCCCCGTGGTGATGATACCTGTGCCCAGAGGTTTCGTCAGGATCAGAGCATCACCGGCACGAGCCCTCGCGTTGGTCAGCATGTGCCGTGGCGATACCATGCCTGTGACAGCAAGACCGTAGATCGGTTCCGGGTTTCGAATCGTATGTCCACCGATCAGAACACATTTTGCTTCTTTGACCTTCGCCGCTCCTCCGCGAAGGATCAGCTTCGTGGCGCGCACCGGAACCAGGTCTGCCGGAATTCCCATGATGTTCAGCGCCGTCAGCGGACGGCCTCCCATGGCATAAATGTCGGACAAAGCATTTGCCGCTGCGATCTGTCCATAGGCAAACGGGTCGTCCACGATTGGGGTGAAGAAATCGGTGGTTTGCACCAGCGCGCGATTTCGGCCGATGCGATACACCCCTGCGTCATCTCCCGTAGCGGCGCCAACCAGGAGATTGCGGCTGCTCAGAACCGGTAGCTGACGCAAGACCTGCGTCAGAGCCTGCTGGCTTAGTTTGGAAGCTCAACCGGCGCAGGACGACAACGCGGTCAGCTTGAAAATCCGCTCGCGCGACATGAGCGATCACCTCCCTTCGAAAACGGTTTTGAATGCCAAGAAGTTGGCGGAGAGGGTAGGAATCGAACCTACCCCCCGACACGAAGTGTCGGGGCAACGGTTTTGAAGACCGCGACGACCACCAGGCACGCGTCACTCTCCCGACAAACGCAGACCGGCAAGCAGCAAAACCGGAATTGCAGAAGTGTAGCAGTTACGAAACCTCCGCGCGCGAGGATTAACGGTCGTCGCCGATCTGCCGCCTGCGGAGGTAAGTTGAGGTTGACTATCGCGAATCTTAAAAAGTTTGTCGTGGTCGATCAATCCGGCGACCGTCTTGATGTTTATTTCCGTTACGCGAATAGAGCACGCTTGCCGTGATGACTGGAATGCCGGGCAATACCGGCAGCACGCATGGCGAGAGAAACGAAATCAGGCCAGCCGCATACGCGGCAAGAATCGAAACTCGCATGATGGAATCCCAATCCAAATCGGATCGACCGTATTCAACTAGAAAACAGCTACGGCAATTATTCTGACCCTCTGAGCGAAACTATCTCAGCCCCGGCAGGATCGAAAATTATTGTTTTTCGAGGGTGAAAGAAGATGTCAGTTGGATCGCATTGTGCAGCGTGCGATACAGGGGACACCGCATGGCGTACAAGCCGTGCACTCGCTCCACAGTTTCACGAGCCTGTTCCGACGCCACCAGGTGCAAGGCCAGGTGAATGCGCCGGATGACGAGCACGCCTTCCTCCGTTTCCACCTCGCCGGTCACTTCCCCCACGAGCTTCCCGTTGCTTGCATCGATATGGCGCGCTTCCAGCGCGCCTCCAAATGTGCCGAGCATTCAACCGGCGGTTGCGGCGATCACATAGTCGATCGTCGAGGCGTGAGACTCCGAAAGTTTGGAGGGATCGACTTTGTAGTGCTCGGCAATGGCCCCGTGAACGCTAAAGATCACCGGCTGCGATTCTCCGGGTAAGTAGGCGATCCGAACGGGACCTACTTTTCGCTCAATGCGAGCCTTGGATACGTACGCCACTTCAGACATGGTCACCTCCCCTGTGTTCCTTTCAAGACATCCACCGGCCAACCGCTATTTATGCTGAATGGCCTCCGGAGCCCGCTGCCGGTCGAGAGGCAAAACCTGCACTTGCCAGTGGACCGGAACTGACGTCGGCAGATAACAAACCTTCGAGTCGCAAGCCTGATATTGGAGCTTGCCTGCAATCGTGAAGGTTTTTCCGTCCGTCCCAAGCGAACTGCTGAAGTCCGCCACGGAGCTTATTTTGAGATCCTGAGTAATACGGAATTTCCCTTCAAATACCGGAACGCGTTCCTTGATCGCGGGCAGATAAAGAATTTTCGCATGGGGGTAACTTACCGGAGTGAACTCCAACCCCGGAGCGGGCTCCATGACCAGTGCGATCGGCTTGTAGCCCTGAACGCCCGGTGAGTACACATGGACATCCGGCGGAAGCTGCACTTCGGCAGTCAAAGTGATGCGTCCGCCTGGAAAGGCGGTTCGGTCCGATTGCTCGGCGGCGAGACTGAGGTGCGGCGCTTGAACTGTGTCTGTTACCTCGTCGCCCAACTCCGGAAAAAGCTTGCCGATTACGTTGTTCCCGGAAAATCGTTGCCGGTACTTGGTTTCAAAGAATTTTTCCCGAATGATGCCCTTGGTATCAATGAAGAAATATCCAGGCCTGGCCATGCCCTTGTATTGTCCGGCCGCTTCGGTATTCAGAACGTCATAGGCCCGAATCGTTTGCGAATCCGGGTCGGCGAGCATAGGAAATTCGATTTTGCGCCGGTCAGCGAAGGACTTCAGTATCTCCACGCTGTCATAGCTGATCGCGGCCACTTTAATTCCCTGCTTTTCAAATCGCGCTTTTGCGTTTTGCAGCTCGACCAGCTGCCCTTTGCAGTACGGTCACCAATCGGCGGAACGGAAAAAAAGCAGAACCGTTCCTTTCGGCCCTTTCAACATGTCCAGGGTTTGCAGTTTGCCAAACTGGTCGCGAGCCGAGAACGCAGGCGCCTCCTGCCCCACGCTCAAGCCAATCGAAGTATGCATCTTCAAAGAGGTCACATGGATTGCATCGCCCTCAAGCGTCCCCGTGACGGTCATGCTGTCGCCCAGGTGGCCAATCGCCTGATCCTGCGGATTGAGCAAGTACATCTTCCGTGTAGTGTCGTCGTACAGCACGAGTTTGGCCCCGGGCAAGTCCTTCTCCGTGCATTTAGGAGCTTCGGCGAAAGCTTCGTCAGCGCTGCAACCACTGTTTATGATTACGCCGGACCACGATCCCGTGCTCGGACTATCCGTTTGGCGGGCCAAGGCCACTCCGCAGGCGAAAAAAAACGCCACCGTACAAATCACGGGGAAATGCACCCTCATTACGTCCCCTCCTGAATCTTACACTCCGACTCTGTTCGATCCATCGACATTTATCAAACACGCTAGCATGAAGCGGGCATGCCGCACCAGATCGCAAGCGAAATTTTTATTTTCCATCCTTCGCTCTACTCCGAAGCTTGCCAAGCGGCCGGGTCAGACGCCAGATTGGAGGCCGCGCTGCCGGATCCATGGGTGAGGAGTAAATCAGTGACCGGAAGATCAGAACAGAACATCCTGAATGCTATCCCGCATGGTTCTATTTCATGCGGGGTTGAGAACAGTGTGGCGACAAACCTCCCAACGGCCCTCACTACCTCGGACGCGCACAGTTACATTCATCGAAAAACAACCATGTTAAGGGAGGGTGTGCATGACTTCCCCGTGCACCGCAATCCGTCCAGAGTCGATTCCAAGGACGGAGATCACTTCCTGCAAGCCGGCCCATCTGGACCTGCGTAATCACCCCGCGCATCAAATCGCGCTGCGGCCACCGTCGACGGCGAGTTTTGCGCCGTAAATGAAACTGGAACGATCCGTCGCCAGGAAGACAATGGCCTCGGCAATTTCGTCCGCGGTAGCCGGACGCCCCGCTGGCGCCTGGGCGGCTAATTGCTCCAGGCCCTCTCCCATTGCGTCGGTGCCCTCCGTGCGCGTAGGTCCGGGGCTGACTGCATTGACGCGGACACCGCTGGGGCCATATTCTGCCGCCCACGATTTGGTCAGTAGATTGATCGCTGCCTTGCTCGAGCCATAGAGACTCATGCCGGACACTCCGTAATCGGCAACCATCGTAGATACATTGACGATTGCACCTTTTCCTCTCCTCGCCATCAGAGGAGCCAGTTCCGCGACAAGGAAGTACGGCGCCTTAACGTTGAGCGCATACACCTTGTCAAACTCTTCCTCCGTCGTTTTATTCGTCGGCCCGAACGGGAAGATTCCCGCATTGTTGATCAGAATATCGACGTGGCCGTTTCCGAGTTCGATTGCTTTTTTCGCCACTTCGCGCGTGCTCGACGCGTCTCGAAGGTCGGAGGAAATAAAATCCGCTTGACCGCCTGCTGCGCGGATTTCGGCAACCGTTCTCTCGCCGCGCTCCACACTGCGACCGACGACCAAGACGTGGATGCCAAGCAGAGCCAATTTATTAGCCGCTGCCCGGCCAATACCGCTCGTTCCTCCTGTAATAAGTGCCGTCGGCGCATTTGTAGCCATTAGCATCTCCCTTTCCTGAGCGTTCCTTGAAATATCGACGCAGATGTCAATTCATCCCACTGCAGGGCGAGATTTATCTTGTCACCATTGACTTGCCATTCGCATCGACTGGTTCTGTACCGAAGGTTCGGACGAGAATAGTGCGCCAATCCCTTCCGCGAGCGTCGGGTGAGTTAGGACGGCATCGCGCAGCGCCGTATAGGGCAACCCTGCAATGATCGCAATCTGAACTGAGGACATTGTCTCGCCTCCCTCGACTGCGAACGCTGTGAAGCCCAGGATACGATCGCTATCCGTCGCCACCAGCGCCTTCAAAAATCCTCGCGTTTCAGAAAGGGTACGGGCGCGGAGCACGCTTTCCAGCGGGATTTTGAACAAGCGGTAGGCAATCCCTAGCGCTTTGGCTTCCTTCTCGCTTAGCCCAACGCGGGCGAGTTCCGGATCGGTGAACAGGCAGAAAGGAACTTGCCTGCCAGTCGTCATGCGGTTACCGCCGTTCAGGTTGTCGTGGACCACGCGAAAATCGTCAGTGCTGATGTGCGTAAACTGCGGGCTGCCTGCTACCTCGCCAATGGCCCACACGCCGGGCGCCGTGGTTTGAAGCCGCTCGTTGACTTTCACGTGTCCCCGACTTGTCAGTTCCACGCCCGCCAACTCCAGCCCCAGCCCCTCCGTGTTCGGAGTGCGGCCCGCCGCGACCAGCACATGGCTGCCTTCGATCGTTTTCTGCACTCCGTTTTGCTCCACAACAATTTCTACCGACTCGCCCGATTTCACCGATACCCGCTTGATCTGAGCATTCAGAAGAATGTCGATGCCCTCGTCCCGGAACAGTTCGCGAAGAGCTTCCGCCACATCTTCGTCTTCTCGATATACCAACTGTCCGTTGCGCTCAATCACCGTGACACTGCTGCCAAATCGGCGCATTGCCTGGGATAGCTCGATACCAACATAACCTCCACCGATCACCAGCAGATGTTTCGGGACCACATCCAGTTCGAGAGCTTCCACATGGGTGAGTGGCTGCGCGTCGGCAAGGCCAGGAATCGGATCGAGCGTAGCCCGTGTACCCGTGCTGATGATCACGTTGGCTCCGCGGAGTTGGCGCCTTGTTCCATCAGGCAGTGTGGCCTCCACAGTCCGCGGGCCGATGAAGTGTCCCGTGCCGAGAATGAACTCCGCTTCCGTCTTTTTATAATTGTCGAGATACAGATCGTTTAAAGCGGACACCATCGTGCGTTTCCGGCCCCGCACTACGGTCATATCCACAGTGAAATCTTTCCTGGGGATGCCGAACTCTTCGCTTCTGCGAACGTACGATGCGACCCTGGCGCTGTGAATAATGTTCTTGCTGGGCAGGCAGGCGATGTTCGGGCACGACCCACCAATATATTTGCGATCGATTAACGCCACACGCTTTCCCTCGCTGGCAAATGTCCACGCAGCAATTGTCGATCCCGTGCCGCCGCCCAGGATCACTAGATCGAATTCCTCCGGGGCCGTCTTATTGAGTAACTGAGCCGAAGAAACGTTTTCCAGGGTGCTCATGTAACTTCCCCTTTCTCGGGCGTGCTAGATGACGTGCCGGATCAAGAAGTGTGGCGATTCGCCCACTGGTTCACTGCTCGGCGCGCATTGACTTGACGAGGCCTGCTGTCGACGCGCCTTCGGACCCGATAAGCGAGCCGTGCCCATAAGAAATTGTCTCAGTTTGGCGATTCACTCCAATATCCGGTGTTACATCGTGAGTACGGCGCGGAATCGGGCCTTGCCTTCCACAACGCGCTGATATGCCTTGGGAGCCTCGGCCAACGGGTACGTCTCGACTATCGTTTTAACT
>Ga0210409_10004193_pt1 | contig 15676 bp, 12 predicted proteins | sample IncBWH17MmetaG_FD_161649 | JGI IMG/M metagenome (GOLD analysis project Ga0210409, IMG submission 161649) | Forest soil microbial communities from Barre Woods Harvard Forest LTER site, Petersham, Massachusetts, United States - Inc-BW-H-17-M | ecosystem: Environmental > Terrestrial > Soil >...
CAGCCCCTTTGATTCCAACCTGGGTTTTCACTGATCGTGACGAGGCGAACGAGTGGGTAGCGCGCGCTACGTGGCCCAAGGTATTCAAACTGCGGTGCGGAGCGGGTTCAAGCAATGTTTGGCTGGTGCGATCTCGAACGCAAGCGCAGGCCCTCCTTCGGCGTGCCTTTGGCCGCGGCTTCGCGGCTCGTCCCGGCTATCTATATGACGCAAGAACCCGCGCGCGGAAGGTTAAGGACTTTCGGGATATGTGGAGGAAGCTCCTGCGCGGACCGCAAAGTCTAATGACGCTGTTGCAGATTCGCACTGGCCTGCCCAGGCAAAAGAGATACGCCTATTTTCAGGAATTCATGCCGGGGAACGCCTTTGACACCCGAATCACGATCATAGGCCAGCGAGCCTTCGGCTTTCTGCGAAAAAATCGTCCTGGTGATTTCCGGGCTTCAGGCAGCGGACAGATTGATTATGACCCGGACCAGGTTGACAAGCGCTGTGTGGAAATCGCGCTCGAAGTGGCGGAGAAACTTGGAACGCAAAGCCTGGCTTTCGATTTTCTTTTCGACGCCAGCCACGAGCCAAGAATTAGCGAAATAAGCTACTGCTACGCAGCCTCGGCCGTCCATGCCTGCAAAGGATGCTGGGATCGCGGGATGCGCTGGCACGAAGGACACTTCTGGCCGCAAGACGCCATCCTGGAAGATGTCCTTGCTGTTCTTGGGGATCGCGATAAACGGGAATCATTGCGCTCATTGTGAGAAGCCGATTGTCTTGTTAACATGGTTAATCCCAACCTGACATCGTTGAGAAGGGGAATGCCAGCTTTGCGCGGCCGGAGTTCCGCCGCATTAGTCGCCAAAGTCGGTGCCGACCAGTTGAAAGTGTGGTGCCTTCGAGCCCTGACGGTCTTTAGTATCGGCTATATTGTGGCCTCGCAGGGCCTGGCTGACCTGCCTGGCTGGTCACGTCTGGGATTTCTCTTGGCGGCTTTGCTGCTTGGCATCCTGGCCATTGGACGATTAGCGGGAACCTTCCAATTCAGATCCGTCAGTTCAGTGTGGGTTTCATTGTTGTTCGTGGGTTATTGTGTTGTTCGAGCAGTGCCGGAAGCGGGCGCTGATTGGCCTCTGGACGCGCTTTATAGACTGGCGAGCGCATTCGTGGGCGGGATCGGAATTGGTCTGGCGCTGCAAGCAGGCGTGCCATTCAAGGCTGTCGTGTGGGCTCAAACTATCACCATTCTTGCCAATATGGGAGCTGGCTTCTTCGGGGTGGGCAGCGAAGCGCCTAACGGGGCCGATCTGGATCGTTTCAGCGGCCTAACCGGCAATGCCAATGAGCTCGCGCTGCAATTAACGCTGGGTGCCTGCCTAATCTGGCTTTCTCCTCGAAAGGCGGGCCGGTTCCCCAGTTGGCTGGCGGTCGGTGCCGTCGTTTACGCGTTCCTAACGGCAGGCTCCCGTAAGTCTCTGTTGAGTGTGCCCGTTTTTATTTTTCTGGTTTTCCTTCAACTTGCGTCTGCCGCCAAAAAACGGCACCTTTTCACGGCGCTTGTACTAATGGGACCTCTTTTGATCCTGGCTGTCAGCCTGGGCCCAATGATTATCGAACACGCCAAAAATGTGCCGACTGTCCAGCGGGCTTTGACATACGAGAATGATAGTTCCTATAGCACACGTGTCGAAATGCTCCACGTGGGTTTACGGCTCTGGCAGTCTTCGCCGGTCCTGGGAAGGGGAACCGATGCGTTCACGCGATTATCCGGTTTTGATACTTATGCTCACAACAATTTCATGGAGTTGCTGTGTGACCTGGGCGTGCTCGGCGCGCTTTTATTCTACGGGATACACTTTTTCATTATCCTGAAGTGCTTGCGTATGCCCATGCCTTTAAAACTTTACTGTGTTGTTTTTGTCTTAATGCTTGTGGGGCTAGACCTTGGGACTGTCAGCTATTACCGGAAACAAACTATCATGATTATGATGATCCTGGCCAGTGTTGCCGCGGCTCCGGAAATACTGGTTCCTGCAAGACGACGCAAACAGCAGGCACCGCCCATTGGTTCAGCCTATCCACAGGTCCCCTTGCAAGCCCACGCGGGCCGATAATGTGATGACTAGCAGGCCGAGCAACTTGCCACGACCACGCATCCATAGGGGGGCCGACCTGCGGGCGAGGCAGACTCTGGTCAGCCGGGTTGGTTCTCGATCCCGTAACCTTGCGCGGTCCGTCTTCGGCATGTTCGCCGGCCCTCCTGCCGACAAAGAGTGGGTTGCGTTCCAGTTTTATCACTGGGTGCTGGACGACGAACGCAAGGCGTTTCAGCGCCAACTCAAGCTTCTCCGTCACTATGGTGACTTCATCAGTGTGGATGACGCGGTGGCCGCCCTGCAGTCGCCAGGGGGCATTGGTGGGCGCTACTTTTGTCTGACCTTCGACGACGGCTTCAAGAATTGGTTTACCAACGCTGTGCCGATCTTGACGGAATCGGATGTGCCGGCCGCCTTCTTTCTCCCCACGAAGTATATCGGTTTGGATTTGGAGGGCGACTGGGAACAGATCAAGCCTTTCTACGAACGGTCCTGGACCCAATACGGAGGGTATTTCGATTTCCTCAATTGGGACGAGTGCCGGCAGATGGCCGCAGCGGGGTTTACGCTTGGCTCGCACACACACTCCCATCCTCGGTTAACCAATCTTCAGCCCGCTGAAGCCGAGCTGGAGCTCAGCCTATCCAAAGCGATCATCGAGTCGGAACTGGGGCAGCCTTGCAGGCACTTCTGTTGCCCGTGGGGAAAACCGAATAAGGACTTCGACCCGGTTCTGCATCCCAATATGGCCCAGCGGTTGGGTTATGTCTCCTTTCTCACCACGGAGGATGGGTTGAATCTGCCCGGGCATTCCGCTTTCCGTATTGCGCGGACCTCCAGTACTGCCAGCCAGGGACCATCACTCTTGCGCTACACTCTATTTCCATCCTGGTTTCGGTCTTTGCGCGCTCGCTTTGCTTGAGGGTGATACGAGAGCTGGGCCTATGCCGCTACCTGAGGGGTCGAATGGATAGACTACACAGCGGGACCCCCCACCCCGCCTGCGCGACCGAACCCGCTTCTGCGCGGCGAAGGCCCGGCCACACTGCCATTGAGTTTGGGTGACTGCTGCAGCGGACACGGTCTCCCTCTCCTCCTTTGGAGGAGAGGGCTGGGGAGAGGAGGTCGTTTACATGCCTCGCCCATGAGTGTATTTGTTTTCCCACGGCGGTTTTCGGACTGGCTTCTTTCCGAGTTTGTCACCAGGCGGGGGCAGGTACCTCTGATTTTCCAGTTTGCGCATGATTTGAGTGCAGTCAGTCCTGCGGTGAGGACGGCAAGGGTAAAGGGCCTCCTCTCCCCAACCCTCTCCTCCAAAGGAGGAGAGGGGGAGGGCCTCGCCGATGTGGACATCGTCAATTAACTCAATGGCGCTGCACGCCGGCCCTCTCCCCTTTCCGAAGGGGAGAGGGGGAATCATCGTCAGCTTCCGGTGTAGGCCATGTTGCGGACTAACCTGTAATGCCGAAAGAGCGGAACAAAAAGCTTGAAATGCCCCTGATTGCTTGGGGATTCTTTTTCGTGGTTGATGTGCTGAACCTATAAACATGGATCTTTCGAAGCTAAAGATCTGTTTTTTGGCTGGAACTTTGGGTCAAGGCGGTGCGGAGCGGCAACTGTTCTATAACCTCAGCACTTTGCGCCAATGTGGCGCTGATGTACGCCTGCTCTGTCTGCGCCAACACGATTTCTGGGAGGATCGGATTAAGCTTTTGGGGGTGCCGATTATTTACGTGGGCCGTGCGAAATCCCAGCTGAGCCGGCTTTTCCATATCATCGCCGAGCTGCGCCGGGATCCCCCGGCTATCTTCCAGAGCCAGCATTTTTACACGAGCGCCTATGTGGGAGTCGCGGCTCGCTTGCTTCGTATCCCGGGCATCGGCGCGCTGCGCAGTGACGGGTTCAGCGAGGTGCTCGGCTTGGGTCGCGTCGGAGGCTGGCTTAATCTGCGCGCGCCAAAAGTGATCGTGGCCAATTCCCAGGCTGCCATCCGCTACGCGACGGAGCACGGTGTTCGGCCGCAGCGTCTGCACTTTCTGGGCAATGTGGTGGACACAAACCATCTGAGGCCGGGGGTACGGAGCGGTGGGGAAACTGTTCGACTCATTGGGGTTGGCCAGCTTTACGAGGCCAAGAGGTTCGATCGCTTTCTCTCGACCCTGGCCCGGCTTCGGCGGGAGGGGAACCGACCCGTCACTGGAGTGATCGTCGGCGATGGTCCGCTCAGGGATCAACTTGAAAAACAGGCCCAGGCGCTGGGCCTTCTCCCGGGGGCGGTTGAATTCAAGGGCAGGATCACTGACGTGGCGCCTATTTACCGGGAAGCAGATATTTGTGTGCTGACCTCCGACTATGAAGGCACGCCCAATGTGTTGTTGGAGGCCATGTCCTCAGGCTTGCCCGTCGTCGCCACGAGAGTCGGCGGTGTGTCCGCCATCATCAGCGAGGGAGAAAACGGGTTCATGGCGGATGTTGGGGATGAGGCGGGTCTGTTTGCCGCACTTGTTAAGTTGGTCGACGATCCGCAATGCAGAATGCAAATGGGGCAACAGGCCAGGGCGTTCGTTGAGCGGAACCACTCCCTGGAAGCATTGCCCGGAAGACTGTCGGACCTTTATCGTCGCGTGCTTTCCACGCCCCACTCGTTGAATTCATCACCCGTGACTCTCAACGCTGAATCAATGGCAGGGAAGCGGCCCTGAACGACGTGGACCATGCGCATCTGCTACATAGCCCTGGGCAAGTTCCCGCACGTCGATCCCTACCTGGATCACTTCAGCAAACGAGGACACGACGTTCATTTTGTGGCGTTGACTCCCGGCCATCGCCGCACGGTGCCAACGCAGGAGGTCGGGGGCGACGGGGCGCTTTCCCGCCTTTGCGGCAAGTCGACCTACATACCGGCAATTTTGCGCGCTCGTAAAGTGGTTCGTTTGCTTTGTCCCGATATTGTCCACGCGCACTATGCCACCAGCGCGGGCCTTGCTGCATACGTATGCGGCATCCATCCTTGGGTGGTGACCGCCCACGGCACAGACGTCACTCTAGGAGTCAAATCGCTCATCTGGCGGAATCTCTTGAGGGAATTATTCCGCAAAGCTGATTGCGTCAACCCGGTGAGCGATGGTTTGCGTCAGATGGTTGCCAGTTTAGGCATCCCTGCGGGAAAAATCGAAACGTTCACCTTCGGGATTGACACCCAGCTCTTTCGGTTCGTAGAGCGTCCGCTCTCCAATCTCCCCGACCCTTTGAGACTTGTCTGCACGCGCTGGTTTGAACCGGTATATGACCACGCGACGATCCTCCGGAGCATGGCCATCTTGAAAGCGCGGGGCATCCCCTTCCACCTGACGTTGATTGGGGAAGGGAGCATTCGTCCGCAGATTGAGAGATTGGTTGGAGAAGTAGGGATTCAGGACCAAGTCACCTTTGCTGGAGCGGTGCCCAACGCCAGCTTGCCTGAGCAGTTGGCCAGGCACGACATTTATTTGTCTGCCTCCACGCGCGACGGCACAAGTCTTTCTCTTTTGGAGTCGATGGCCGTAGGATTGTATCCTATAGTTTCCGACATCCCGGCCAACTCGGAATGGATTACTCCTGGGCAAAACGGCCTCTTGCATAAGCTCGAGGATCCGCCGAGTCTTGCGGATCATATTGTTTCATACGTCAAATCGGCTAACCGGGGGCGTGAAGCCCTTTTACACAATCGCCAGCTAGTGCTCAGCAGGGGCGACCGGGCTGGGAACATGGAACGCATGGAGCAGATTTATCGCAAGCTGATTATCTCCCGGAATGCTACGGCGGATTCGATGTCCGTACCCCAGGGCGCAAGATGAACATTCTGCTCATCAACCATTACGCCGGGACGCCGCAGTATGGCATGGAGTATCGGCCCTACTACCTTGCCCGTGAATGGTCCAGCCTGGGTCATAAGGTGAGCGTCGTGGCCGCATCTCAGTCGCACCTTAGAAGCCGAGCACCCATCATCAACGGGTCTTTAACCGACGAGCAAATTGATGGAATCCGTTACGTCTGGCTGCGCGCACCAACCTATCGCGGGAACGGGCTTGGACGTGTAAAAAACATTTTGACGTTTCTAATGAGGTTGGATTCCCAGAGAGGAAGAATTGTGGGCGCCCACCCGCCGGATGTTGTGATTGCTTCCTCGACATATACCTTGGACATTTTTCCGGCTAGCCGCATCGCCTCGAAATTCGGGGCAAAGCTGTTTTATGAGGTGCATGATCTGTGGCCGCTCTCCCCCATGGAACTGGGCAACATGTCACGCTGGCACCCTTTCATCATGCTGGTGCAATGGGCGGAGAATTACGCTTGTTGCCACTCGGATCGGGTCGTGTCATTGCTCCCAAAGGCTGAATCTCACCTCCGCCAACACGGGATGTCGGAGGGAAAATTCGCATATATACCCAATGGCATTGATGCTCATGAATGGCAGAGTCAAATGGAACCTCTTCCGGAAGAGCACCGTAAGATTCTGGCGTCGTTACGGAAAACGGGTTCCTTCCTCGTGGCGTACGCGGGTGCCCACGGCGTGGCCAACGCGCTCCATACGATCGTGGAAGCCGCGAAGTTACTGCGGGACAAGCCCATATGTTTTGTTCTGATCGGAAAAGGCCCTGAAAAGGAGGCGCTTGAGCGAAGCGCTCGGGAGAGCGGACTTAAAAACGTTGTGTTCCTGCCTCCCGTGCCGAAATCGTCCGTTCCCTCGCTGCTGACGTCCTTTGACGCGCTGTACATCGGCCTGCAGCGACAGCCCATCTACCGCTTTGGAATCAGTCCCAACAAACTGATGGATTATATGATGTCGGGCCGGCCCGTGCTGCAGGCCATAGATGCGGGCAATGACCTGGTTACTGAAAGCCGATGCGGGATCACCCTGAGGGCGGAGGATCCACGCGCTCTGGCGGATGCAACCATGCGCATGATGAGTTGGACGCCGTCCCAGCGCGAAGATGCGGGAAGGCGGGGGCGGTGCTACATCGTGGCCAACCACGATTATCGCGCCCTGGCGTCCCGGTTTTTGGAGGTCATGGCTCTGGAAAAGATGCCTGGCCGAGAGGGTATAAAGCCCCGAGCGTTCGGGCCTGAAGGTGTTCATTCGGCCTAAAAGAAGCATATCATTATGGGGGATACAATGTGTAAAGTCCTGTCGGTTGTCGGTGCGCGCCCGCAATTTATAAAGGCCGCTCCGGTTAGCCGCGCCTTGCAACTCGCCAAGGTCTCGGAGTTTTTGGTCCACACGGGCCAGCACTACGACTCCCAAATGTCAGACGTCTTTTTCGACGAGTTGGGAATCCGGGCCCCTGACGTCAATCTGAACGTCGGGTCGGGTCTTCATGGCGTTCAGACCGGAGCGATGCTCGGCGGGTTGGAGCAAACGATCCTCGAACAAAAGCCCGATTGGGTGCTGGTTTATGGCGATACCAACTCGACCCTGGCAGGCGCTCTGGCTGCCGCCAAACTGCATGTGCCCGTGGCCCACGTTGAAGCCGGACTCCGCTCGTTCAATCGCCGGATGCCCGAGGAAATAAATCGGGTCGTGGCCGATGCCCTCGCCGAAACCCTTTTTGTCCCGACCGAGACCGCGCGCCAGAACCTGTTGCGGGAGGGGGCCCTGGAAAAGCGCATTTGCTGGACCGGGGATGTCATGCTCGATGCCATGCTGATGTTCCGCGAACGCGCAAGTCGCTCATCAGGTGTCCTGGACCGGTTAGGATTGGATGAGACTCCCTTCGTGCTCAGTACTCTGCACCGGGCGGAGAATACCGATGACCCAGTTCGACTGACCGCGATTGTTGAAGGACTTCGCTCCGTCGCCGCCACCGTTCGCGTCATTCTGCCGCTCCATCCACGCACGCGGGCGCGGCTTGGACAGCTGCCGGGGTTGAAGACAAAGCCACTCGAGATCATCGAACCCGTCGGTTTTCTGGACATGATTCGTCTTGAAACGGCCGCGCAGGTCATTGCCACAGACTCGGGCGGCGTTCAAAAGGAAGCCTTCTTTCACGGTGTCCCTTGCGTCACATTGCGCGACGAGACGGAGTGGACGGAGTTGGTGGATCTCGGTTGGAATCGGCTTGTTCCCGTTCTGCACGCCGACACGATCGCCGAGACAATCCTGGCGGCGCGCGGTGTCAAAGGCCGTGCGGGAATGCCTTATGGCGAGGGACACGCGTCCAAGGCAATTGCCGAGTGGTTGTGCAAGGGACCCCCGGGATTTGCGAAATGAAGGTCGCGGCTCCGTTTGCTAAAAGCGGCATTAAACCACGGACGGACACGGATGAACACTGATCAGGAAGAACTTGCATCTCCAAAGACCCTCACCCAAACGGTGAGCCCTCCAAAGCGATTCCTAATCCGTGTTTATCTGTGTTCATCCGTGGTTGTCTGTAACCGCCGTTTTTAGGTTTATTTTCCTCACAACCGCCCAGCTTCCAGGAGAACCTACTCGTCTTGTCAGGAAGTTTCACAGCCATTGCCTCACCGCCCTTATTGCGCGTGAGGCACCAAAGTTCCTGGTCCGTCGAACAGCGCTACATCTTCGAGGTCCTTTTGGGGGAACACTTGGGCCTTCAGTACCAGACGGAGGCGGTTTCGGAATTGCCATGGGTCGAAATCGATTGCCCGGGAGCCGGACCTGGCCGCAAGCTGCGGGTGGGGGCGAACTTGTTTTTGAGGCCCAAGGAGCAGTGGTTGACGCCGGCTGTGATGCCAAACCTGCCGCTGACTCATTTGGATTTACGGGCGTCGATTCCCAATTGGAACCTGGGCGCGATACCAGCCCTGTTTCCCCCCGCCGCTGAACCAAAAGATGGTTTAGCAGATAAAGGCGACTTGTTTCTGCCATTGGACATTTTTGGCGGCGCATTTTTCCTGCTCACGCGCTATGAAGAACTCGTTATAAAAAAAAGGGACAGGCACCAGCGGTTTCCCTCTGAAGAGTCGATTGCTTACAAAACAGGTTTGCTCCTCCGTCCAGTTATCGACGAGTATTCACATCTGCTGGCGCTCGCACTGTCTGCCTGTTTCCCGGGCATCGAATGTCGCCGCCATGAGTCCAGGATTCGCTTGAGTCACGATGTGGATCATCCCTACCAATTCTTTGGGAAATCAGCCCCTCAAATGGCTTTTGCGGCTGGAAAATGGATTTACCGCCACCATACGCCAGCGAGCGCGTGGCGCCTGGCTAATTCCGGCGTGCGAGCGGGTCTTGCCCGCGACGTCTCGCGTGATCCTTTCAACTCCTATGCCAGTCTCATGAAGGCAGGCGAGACGATAGGGAATCCCTGTGAGTTTTATTTCATGGCTGGGCAAAAAGGAGGCCGACACGAGGAGCTCTACGATTTGAATCAACCTGAGTTGCAGGGCCTTTTGCGCGAAATCCATGACCGCGGGCACGTGATTGGCCTGCACGCGAGCTACGATTCCTTCAGATCTGCCGAAACGCTCTGCTCGGAAAGGGATTGTCTTTTGTCGAGCGCCAAGCGCGCGGACATAAAACTCAAGTCCATTGGGGGACGGCAACACTACCTCCGTTGGGAGAATCCTACAACCTGGCGTGCGTGGGAACAGGCAGGTTTCGCCTATGATGCGACGCTTGGATTCGCCGATCAGATCGGGTTTCGTTGTGGCACCTCCCGCGAGTTTCCGGTTTTTGATGTTGTTGAATCCAAGAAGCTTAATCTTCGCGAGCGCCCCCTTGCCGTCATGGATGTGACCATGACGGACTACATGAAACTTGGGCACGATGAAATCGTAAAGCAACTCCGGAACCTGTGGGCCACGGTAAAGAGCATCGGTGGCGTCATGGAGGTCCTCATTCATAATTGCAATCCCCAGGCTGCCTGGTTGGCCGAAGAAGTGTGCTCCCTTTAAGTTTTTAGAGCTTGTTTGAATCAGATGGAATTCATCGACTTGAAGGAACAGTATCGGCGCTACCAGAGCGAGGTCGACCGGCGAATGCGCGCCGTCCTGGCGCATGCCCATTTTATTGTTGGCCCTGAAGTTGCCGAACTGGAGACCGAACTGTCACGGTATGTTGGGGTCAAACACTGCATCACCGTTGCCAGCGGCACGGCCAGTCTCGAAATCGCGCTCCGTGCCCTGGGGATCGGCGCGGGAGACGAAGTTATAACCGTCCCATTCACGTGGATCAGCTCCGCTGAAGTCATCGGCTTGGTCGGCGCAAAGCCCGTTTTTGTTGATATCGAGCCTAAGACCTACAATCTGGACATCGATTTGCTGGAGAAGGCCATCACGTCGCGCACCAAGGCCATCATGCCAGTCAGCCTTTTTGGTCAGATGCCCGATTATGACCGGATCAATAGCATCGCCGCTAAACACGGCGTAGCAGTTATCGAAGACGGGGCGCAGAGCTTCGGAGCGACGCAGCGAGGCCGGCGCAGTTGCGGCGTCACACTTGTTGGCAGCACCAGTTTCTTCCCGGCCAAACCTCTGGGTTGCTTCGGGGACGGCGGCGCGTTGTTTACCAACGATGATGCGCTGGCTGAACGGATGCGTGCCATCCGCACTCACGGAGGGCTAAAGCGGCATCACCATCCGTTCCTGGGCACGAATGGGCGTTTTGATACCCTCCAGGCGGCCGTTGTGCTGGCTAAAATGCCGCATTTCGACTGGGAAGTGACCGAGCGAGGCCGCATCGGTGAACGCTACACCAAGCTGCTCTCGTCGACTTGTGCCGTGCCTGAGCTCATGCCGGGCAACACCCATGTCTATGCCCAATATACGATCCGAGTCCCGAATCGCGATGCGGTGGCCGCCAGGCTAAAGGAAAAAGGAATTCCAACTGCGGTGTACTATCCCAAATGCCTCCATGAGCAGCCTGTCTTTTCCGCAACCGGCTATGTTTGGGGCGACTTTCCCGAATCCGAAAAGGCCTCTCGTGAAGTGCTGAGCCTGCCCATGCACCCGTTCCTCACGCCTTCGGATCAGGACCGCGTGGTCGCTGCGCTACAGGGCGAGTGACAAAGTCCGCAACCTGGGGTACGCGCCGAGCCCTAACTAAATCCGTTTCTCTAGACGAACAGGCCGCACGGTTGAATAAATGATCAGGGCTCGGCAGGAGCCTCGCCCCACCAACGACGGCGTCGGCTACTTTTTCAGTGGTCCTGCGCTGCACTACAGGAGAGCTTGCTCAAGCTTTGAAGCTTCTCTCCCTTACTTTAACATGAACTCTCAATCTCCCACTGTGAACAACCCCCGCACGCTGGCTTTGATCGGCGCGGGTTATTGGGGCAAGAATCTGGCCAGGAACTTTCATGGGCTAGGAGCCTTGCACACTATCTGCGACGCTACTCCCAAAACGCTGGACTCGTACGGGGACCCGTACGCGGGCATCCAGAAATCAACCGAATTCCGCGACGTGCTGGCCAACAAGGCCATTACCCAGGTGGCAATTGCCGCTCCGGCGGTGCTCCACTACCAGTTGGCCAAGGCGGCTCTGGAGGCGGGCAAGGATGTGTTCGTTGAGAAACCTATTTGCCTCGACCTGTCCGAAGCGCGATCGCTTGTCGCTCTGGCCGAATCAACCCAACGGGTGCTGATGGTTGGACATTTGTTGCAGCATCATCCGCTGGTGCAAGAACTCCACACGCTTCTGGCTCGCGGTGAGCTCGGTAAGCTTCAATACATCACCTCCAACCGTCTAAACCTTGGCAAAATTCGCCGGGAAGAGAATGCTCTGTGGAGCTTTGCTCCCCACGATATTTCGGTCATCCTTTCTCTGACTGGCAATCAGTTGCCTCAGTCCGTCCGCTGCATGGGAGGTGAGTACTTGAACCATGATGTTGCGGACACAACGCTTACTTTTTTGCGGTTCGCCGGCGGGATTCGCGCGCATGTGTATGTCAGTTGGCTCAATCCCATTAAAGAGCAAAAACTCACCGTCGTTGGTTCCAACGGGATCGCGGTCTTCGATGACACTCGGCCCTGGCCCGAAAAGTTGTTGATCTATCGCCAGTACTTGACCTGGACAAACGGGCAAATTCCCACTCCGAGCAACGCAAAGGCCGAGCCGGTTATCCTGCCCGAAGCCGAGCCATTGCGGGCGGAATGCCAGCACTTTTTGACCTGCTGCCAGGAGCGTCGCGCCCCGCGCACGGACGGCGCCGAAGGCATTCGTGTGCTCCAAGTTTTGCAAGCGGCGCAGGAGAGCCTTGAACTGGGCGGCGAATCTGTTCAGCCCGAGATAATCCAGCAGAAACCCGAAATGGATGCCCACAAGCGAAGTTCAGAACTTCCCGCTTCCCGGACCACCAAACCGGCAAGCGAGGCCCGGCCCAATTGTTTTGTCCATCCCACGGCGGTTGTCGACGATGGCGCCGAGCTTGGGCCGGGGACCAAAATCTGGCATTTCTGCCACATCATGAAAGGAGCCAAGATCGGCGAGCGTTGTATTTTTGGCCAGAATGTGAATGTGGATGGTGGTACCGTCATCGGAAACAATGTGAAAGTGCAGAATAACGTTTCAATCTATGCAGGTGTGGTGATTGAGGACGACGTTTTTCTTGGCCCTTCCTGCGTCCTGACCAATGTTTCGAATCCTCGGTCGCAGATTAATCGCCATTCACTTTACGAAAAGACTCGCATCCGCAGGGGAGCCACCGTCGGTGCGAATGCCACTATCGTCTGTGGCGTGACGATCGGACGTTACGCGTTCATCGGGGCTGGATCGGTGGTCACTAAGGACGTCCCGGATTACGCTTTGATGCTGGGCAACCCGGCCCGCCAGAAGGGCTGGATGAGCCGTCATGGTCATATCCTGACCTCAGAGGAGGGCGGCGTTATGACTTGTCCCGAGTCCGGCCTTCGCTACCGTTTGGATCAAGATTCTTCCCTGCGTTGCCTGGACCTGCCGGAGGACGCTCCATTGCCCTCCGATCAGGTGCAGGGGAAAGCTTCCTACGACGAATTCAAGATTCGTGCCGTGGCTCGGGCATCGGGCGTGACCGAGCGTATGGCGAAATAGCCCCGCAAGCTCATCGCTAAGTTCAGTGTTATGCCACGAGCCTGGCCCAAAGGGCATAAGTTCGCATTTACGATTGTCGATGACACGGATTGCGCCACGATAGCTAATGTAAAGCCGATATATGACCTGCTGGCCGGCTTGGGGATGCGAACCACCAAAACGGTCTGGATGTTTCCAGGGCAGGGGGAAGCAGTGCAGGGAGGGGCTACCTGCGAGGAAAAGAATTATCGCGACTGGGTTCTCCAGCTTCAGCGGCAAGGCTTTGAGATTGCACTTCACAACGCGGCTCCCTGCACTTCGCCCAGGGACGTTACCAACCTTGGGCTGACCAGGTTTCGGGACACCTTCGGCACGGAGGAAATTCTTTTTTGCAACCATACTCATTGCCTCGAGAATATTTACTGGGGGGACAACCGCCTGTCGGGTTGGCGATGCAAATTTTACAACCTGGCCACTCGGGGAAAACGACGGGACATATCGCGTGGCCATGTCGTGGGCGATCCGCTATTCTGGGGTGATTTCTGTCAACAACGGGTACGCTACGTCAGGAATTTTGTTTTTGACGAGCTCAATGCTTTGGCGATTTGTCCCGAACAACCTTATCACGACCCTTCCAAACCGTATGTCAATTTCTGGTTCACCTCCGCCGACGGGAATGACTTGAAATGCTTCCTTCGCAATTTTACCCGGGATCGATTCAAACGGCTGGAAGCAGTCGGTGGCTTGTGCATTGCCTACGTCCATTTCGCTTACGGGTTCATGGAAAATGGAACCATCAATTCCGAATTTCGAAAGCGCATGGAGTTCCTTGCGTCTCTTGACGGCTGGTTTGCCCCCGCTTCGCAGGTGCTGGATCATTTGCGGCAGGGTGCCGGCATGCGGGATCGAACGATCTCGCCGGAAAAGCTTGGCCAGTTGGAGAGAAAGTGGTTGTTTGAAAAGCTGTTCAAAGGCACAACCTGATCCTCATTCCGGTCACAATTCCGTCCCGGCAGATTCCTGCCAGCCTGAAGTCTGCGGCTATAACGCAGGGTTCTCGTTATTTTACCCAATATGAACGAAACCGCACGGATCAAGGAGCGGTACATACGTCGCGCAGGGTCTGTCAAGAGGAGTACCTATACCTACTTCAATATTGGGAACCTTTTCACGATCCAGACCCGACAACGACAGCTTATCGCCCGTCTCAAGCGGTACGGCTGCGAAGACCTAAGGAACAAAACCATATTGGAGATCGGGTGTGGCGGTGGCATATGGCTCCGCGATTTCGTGCAGTGGGGCGCCTTGCCAGATCGAATCTACGGCGTTGATTTGATCGAAGACCGAATCAGAATTGCTCAACGCCTAAATCCGAATATTCATTACTCGATAGGCAATGCGGAACAGCTGGATTTTCCTGACAAAACATTTGACGTTGTTCTCCTTTCAACGTGCCTAACATCGATCTTGGATGCAAAAATGAAAGGTGGCATCGCTAAGGAAACGTTACGAGTGCTGAGGGACGATGGCATCATCATCTGGTATGATTTCCGTTACAATAACCCTAAAAACCCGGACGTAAGAGGCATAAAAAAAGACGAGCTCGTCGGTCTGTTTGGAGATTGCAGTTACTGTTTTTCTTTCGCTACACTCGCTCCTCCAATCAGCCGGTTATTGGCTCCGATCAGCTGGCTCGCCTGCGAAATAATTTCCAAGATCCGGTTCTTGAATACACACTACCTTGTCATTATTCAGAAAAAGCATTAAGGAAGTGAGAACATTACCCCGAGAACGCATGGAGTCCTGTTTTCTGTAAACGGATGGTTGGCCTTGGCACGAGAAGCGGCGTAAACGTCGCGCCCCGCACGCGATGACCAAGCGCTTAACGTTTGTGCACAAATGAACTGGAGGAGCAAAGCACGGCTTGCCAAGGCTATTAGTAAACTCCCCTCCGGGCTGAGTTACAGCGCGTACTACCTCGTCCAACGCCATTTTGGCGCTTTACGCTCAGCCAACCCGGATCATCGCGTGAAGGCCGGAGTCGCCATGGTTGACTTCATCCGCAAACACAGGGAAGAGTTGAGGGGATCGGAAACATTCCTTGAAGTCGGAACCGGACGATGCTTGTCGCTGCCGATTTCGCTTTGGTTGTGCGGGGCTTACCAGACAATAACCGTGGACCTCAATCCCTATCTCAAGTCAGAGTTGGTTTTCGAAGAAATCGAGTATATCCGGAATCAACAGCAAAGGGTTATCCAGATGTTCGGTGAGCATAATCAGAAGCCCCAGTTCCGCGAGCGCCTTAATCTGCTTTTGAATTTCAAGGGCGGTCTCAAAGATCTCCTGGCGCTGATAAACATCCGGTATATTACTCGCGCCGATGCTGCGCACTTGGACCTGCCCAGCGAGAGCGTCGATTACCATGTTTCTTTTGGGGTCATTGAGCATATCGCCCGTGGCGCGCTCAATGGGATTTTTCTGGAGGCAAACCGGCTGCTGAAAGATACGGGGTTGGCCATTCACTACGCGACTTTGGCGGATCTGTTTTCGACCATTGACGATTCCATTTCTCCCGTCAATTTTCTGCAGTTCAGTGAAAACG
>Ga0210409_10004195_pt1 | contig 15675 bp, 20 predicted proteins | sample IncBWH17MmetaG_FD_161649 | JGI IMG/M metagenome (GOLD analysis project Ga0210409, IMG submission 161649) | Forest soil microbial communities from Barre Woods Harvard Forest LTER site, Petersham, Massachusetts, United States - Inc-BW-H-17-M | ecosystem: Environmental > Terrestrial > Soil >...
ACGACCATCCTTGCTCCGCCGTCTGCGCCGCGCTTGTCAACGGTGGCACATCCCTGACCACTTGAATATTCTGGATATTCGCGTTTCCGTCTAGGTTCACTTGCAGCGTTACGAATCCCGGTGAATTCGCGTTCGCAGGGTACGAAATCTCGCTCGCGCTCACCAATTTTGGCGGCACAAACTTCCCGCCATTCTGCGCCTTCGCCGCCGTGCCGCTCATCGCCAGCGCCAACGCACCCATCACGCTCAACAATCTTTTCATCTCTTGCCTCGACTACCGCGCTCCACGCGACAATACCATCCCGCCGATTCCTCGCAAAGCCTCTCGCTCCCCCGGCAGCCTCCCTCAACTACTCACCGCCTTCGCCGCCAGTTCCTTCTCCAGCGCTCGCCCCTTCCGGAACCACGGACGTTCCACTCTTTGCATGTACCTCGGCAGCGTCTTCTTCTTCGCGTTCAATTTCTTTGTCCACTCGCGCGCTTCCTGCTGCCGTCCCGCCAATTTCAAATAATTCGCATAGTTGTACAGCATCTCTGGCGTCGTCGAAAACTGCGTCGCCACCGCAAAATACCGGTCCGCGTCTTCCATCCTCCCGGTTCGCGCATACGCATCTCCCAACAATCCCGCCGCCCGGTAGTAGTCAAACTTGACGTCTTTTCCTACTACGAGTTCCAGGTCAGGAATCGCCGCCGCATAATCCTCCATTCCAAGCGCTGCCTTCGCCCTCAAATAAAATGTGTGCGGCGAATCGCTCCTCGCGCTGATCGCCAGGTTGCACGCCTCCCGTGCCTTCGCATATTGCTTCTGGTCGAAATACAGCTCCGCCACTTCTTCGTAATTCCCCGCCGATGGGTTATCGATGATTTGCGTCTCCAACGCCTGGATCCGCGATCTCCTGCCAAATCCGTCGAACGTACCTTTCAGCAGTCCCAGTTCCGGGATCATTTCAACCACGACATAAACCCCTGCCCCCAGCACTCCGCCAAAAATGATGATGAAAAACCAATAGTTCTCCGGCCGCCGTTTCACAAAATGGAACAGCGCAATCCCCTGCACGATGAGTCCCCATGGATAAAATAGGTGCATCGTCTTGCTCAGCTCTCTCGCGCCTCTTTAACGTACCGACTTAACCCAGTTTCTCAGTACCTGTTTTGTATACCGATCTGGCTATTAGCATCCCGAATCACGCCTCCCACGTCAATCCATCCCCAGTCTCATCTCCTGCAGCTCACCCCTTTCAGGGATGAGGCTGTTCTGTCGTCTTTGTAGAGGCCGCGCGGGGTGCGGGGTGCCCCAGGCCACCGTTGTTGTACCTGGGCTCTTGGGTTGACTGTCTTGTGTTGACTTTTGTACTGGGCGACCTTCAGAGTCGGGTGTGAAAACTCCTGTAGGTCGGGAGGGCACGACTTCAGTCGTGCCGTAACTCCCGAAAATTCAACGCGGCTTGAGCCGCTGAGGGCGTCGTTTCCAAGTGCTCACACGGACTCTTCAGGTCGGTTCTTGCGTTTCCGTCTGTAGAGGCGGCTACGCCGCCATCTGATCCTCACGGGCGACATGGCCGTTCCTCGCTTTTGTAGGGACAGCCTTCCGAGGCGGCCCGCTTCAACCGCCTCGGCCAGAACCGCCGTTTCCTGATACCTGATCACTGATAACTGATGGCTCACACCATTGCTACTACGCTACAAGGTACCTTAGTACAGTAGTTGCCCTCCGGTTCTACATGCTAGAAAGGTGACGGGAGCCACCCTTATGAAAAGGCCACTGCTCGTCCTTTGCGGCTTCATCTTTCTCTGCACTGCCTGCCCTGGCTCCTTGGCCCAAGGACCGCGCGGCGCCGGCTCAGAACGCCACCACAAAAAGTTCCATCTCAAGTGGTTCCATCGCCAGCCTCACCACGAGAAAACCCCTCCCCTCCACACCGTTCCCAAGTCCGTTGGCTGGTGGCACCACCGCAACCCAGGCCCAGCAGGTGCCGGAGTCAAGTAGCCACGCGCCATCTCCGTGCGTATTTTGTGCCCTCTTGACTTGTCTTTTGTAGTGGCCGACTTTCAGGTCGGTTCATGTAGCGGCGGGTTTACCCCGCCATCTTGCTTTGCCCTCGCTTGGTTGTCATCCCGAACGGGGAGTCCGCGGAGTGAGGGATCTCTCTTCTCTTGCGTCTCGCATTGGGTGCCCCCTCATTCCCCTTGAACATCTCCGCATCCTGTGTTGCCATATCTCCCGCCAAACCTCGCAACCGTTCACCGGAGGAACATGGACGCCCTCACGCCTCGCATCGCATCCACTGCCCTAACCCGCCGCAACCTCATCTCCGGAGCCGCCTTCGCCCTCGTCGGCATCCGTCCCACCAACCTTTTTGCCGCCTCCCGCCAAGCCGCTCCATCTTCCTCACCCAACACCACCCGCACTTCCCTCCACCAGGAAATCGATCTCAAAGCCTCTCCTGTGCGCATCTATTCCGTCCTTCTCGACTCCAAACAGTTCGCAGCCTTCTCCCACGAACCCGCTGACATCCACGGCGAACCGGGCGGAGCCTTCTCCATGTTTGGCACGAGAATCCTAGGTCGCAACGTCGAACTGGTCCCTAACCAACGCATTGTCCAAGCCTGGCGTTCCGCCGGATGGGACCCCGGCACGTATTCCATCGTTCGCTTTGACCTCAAGGAACAAGGCACACAAACGCGCGTAGTGCTCGACCACACTGGTTTCCCTGTAGGAGCGTACGACAGTCTTTATTCAGGCTGGAAATCCCACTACTGGGATCCTCTCCAACTCTTCTTCCCGTAACCGTGTGCCAGTATTGTCTTTTTGTAGTGGCCGACCCTCAGGTCGGTTTTTTCACTCGCGCGTGTCTTAGCTCTGTCATCCTGAGCGAAGCGAAGGACTTCAACCTCAAACTTATGTATGGGTTGTGTAGGGACGGCCTTCCGCGGCCGTCCGCACCGCTCTAGGTAGCACAGACTTCAGTCTGTGGGGTTCTTCTTCAGGCGGTCACAGCTCTCGCTCCCCGTCTATCTCTTCTCCGGAAAGTCCCGTCCCACCGTTGAATACGGCATCTGTTGCACCTTACTGCCGCGCTCCGCCATCCGCCGTTCAATCTCCGAAATGATCACCTGTTTATTCGGCGGCGCATTCCTCTCCAGCGCATCGGCAATTCGTCCCAGGTAAATCATCAATTCATCCGTCAAGAGCGACCGCTGTACCGCCACATTGCTCGTTCTTCGCCGCAAACCCAATAACACCGCCGCCACCACCAGTAGCGCCCCAGCCGCCACTATCAACTGAAAGCTCGACATCGGTATATCCGGAAAATACCCCGAAGTTTCGATGAACAGGAACACGCTGCCTCCTTCGTCGGACTCACACTCTCAGGAGCCCCCATAGCAATCTATTCTCCCAATTCGCAACCGAGGTTCCCTCGACACGCCCCGTCGACGCCAATTCCCTCTCATCTCCCCGACAATCTAGCTAATCGCGACAATCCAACACCCGTCGCGAACGCAAAGTACATCGCGTCGTTACGCACACAGGCGTGCTCGCGACTTTTCGACGGATCAAAGCGCCAAGGCTGGGTGTCTTGCTGGGGATTGAGGACTGGGAACTCTTTGTCCTTATCCATTAGATGTTACTCACACCAACAAAGTTGCGCAAGCACGCCTGTCACCCAGTCGTCACCCCGCTCCCAGGCTCCTGATCCCTGATATCCGTAATCCACCCCACAATTTGCTCCTTCAACAAGCCTGCAGTACACTCACTCAACCGAGGCCCCATGCTAGTCGTCATGCAATCCCACGCCACCGAAGAGCAAGTCCGCGCCGTCTGCGACCGCATCGAATCCCTTGGCCTTAAAGCTCATCCCATCCCCGGCTCCGGACGCACCGCCATCGGCATCACCGGCAACAACGGCGCCATCGACCTCGGCGTTCTCGAATCCATGGCCGGCGTCATCGAATGCATTCCCGTTACCAAGCCCTACAAACTCGTCTCTCGCGACGTCAAAGAAGAAGACACCGTCGTCCGCATCACCACTCCTTCCGGTGACGTTCTCGTCGGCGGCTCTCACATCGCCATGGTCGCTGGACCTTGCGCCGTCGAAACCGAAGAGCAATGCTTCGCCATCGCCCAGCAACTCCAATCCACTGGCGTGCGTCTCTTCCGCGGCGGTGCCTACAAGCCGCGCACTTCGCCTTACAGTTTCCAGGGACTCGGCCTCGCCGGCCTGAAAATCCTTTCTCGCGTGCGCAAGGACTACGGCTTCGGCATCGTCACCGAAGCTATCGACAACGAATCCCTCGACCTCGTCGAGGAATACGCCGACGTCATCCAGATCGGCGCGCGCAACATGCAGAATTTCTCTCTTCTCAAACGTGCTGGCCGCGCCAAACTCCCCGTTCTTCTCAAGCGTGGCATGGCCGCAACGCTCGACGAATTGCTCATGGCCGCGGAATACATCCTCTCCGAGGGCAACTACAACGTGATGCTCTGCGAGCGTGGTGTTCGCACCTTCTCCGACTTCTCCCGCAACACCCTCGACCTCGCCGTCGTTCCCGCCGTCCAAACGCGCAGCCACCTGCCCATCCTCGTCGATCCCAGCCATGGCACCGGCAAACGCCACAAAGTTCTTCCACTTTCCCGCGCCGCAATCGCCGTCGGTGCCGATGGACTCCTCGTCGAAGTCCATCACCAGCCCGAAAAGGCTCTCTCCGACGGCATGCAATCCATCCTCCCCACCGAATACGCCACCCTCGCCAACGAAATCCACCAACTAGCCACTCTCTTCCACCGCACCCTCAACTAACTGGCTCGTGTAGTGGCCGGTCTTCAGACCGGTCTCAATGGGCTTCAGCCCCCGAGCAAACCGCCGTCCGACGACGCTGTCATCCTGAACGCCGCGCCTGTGCGGCGCGAAGGACCTCAACCGATGCGTCTTGCCGGCAACTCGCCTCCTGATCACTGATCCCTGATCCCCGTCATCCGCCCCTCGAATTTCCGTTCACCTGTCCCCTCATGTAAAATTCCTTCATCCAATGTCCCACTTCAAAAGCTTCCGCTTCTACTTCCTGCTCACCATCCTGCTCATTTCCCTCATCGTCATACTCCTTGGCGAACATCGCCCCTCTTTCCTTCGTCCCGGCCTGCGCATCGACGCCTACGTCTCCACCTCCGACGGTTCCGTCACCATCGTCGACCTCGTCTCTCTCCAGCCCGCGCAAAAAGTCTACGTCGGCACTGGCATCGCCGACATGCGCGAGCACGCCAAGCGCGCCGAAATCTGGGGCGTCAGCAGCAGCGCCGGTTACGTCTGGGTCCTCGACGCGCGCTCCGCCCAAGTCACCGCCAAAATTCCCGCCGGCCCTGCCCCTCTTTCCATCGATTTCTCTCCCGCTTACGACCGCGTCTTCACCACATCCTCCGGCTCCGACCAACTTCTCGCCATCGACTGCGCCTCCCGCGCGATCATTGGCCGCGCCAGAACCGGCTCCGAGCCCGTCCAAGCCCGCATCACCGCGAACAACAAAACCATCCTCGTCGTCAATCACCGCTCCAACACTCTCTCCATCCACGATGCCGCCACTCTGCAGCTTCGCGCCTCCGTCAATGTCATCCCTCAGCCCGACGAAGTCCTCGCCACTCCCGATGCCTCCGTCGCCTTCGTCATGAGCCGGTCCGACAATCACCTTTCCGTCGTCGACATCCCCCGCGGTGTTCTCCTCGCCAATCTCGAACTTGCTGGCAAGCCCACGCAAATTCTCCTCAAGCCCGACGGCGGCGAACTCTACGTCATCTCTCCCGAAGCTCACGGCCTGCAAATCGTCAACACCTGGACCCACGAACTCGCCGACTACATGATGCTCGGCTCCGCTCCCACCACCGCCATCCTCAAAGAAGATTTCTCCGAAATGTACGTCGCCGATCGCGAAGCCGGCCGCGTCATGGTCATCGACATCTTCGATCGCCGCATCATCGCTCGCCCCATCGACGTCGGCGCTTCTCCCTCCGCCATGCGTTTCGATCCCACCGAGCCCGGCGCTTCCCCCACCATGCTCCTCGTCGTCAACGAATCTTCCGGCGACCTCGCCGTCATCCGCACTCGCACCGATTCTCTCCTAACCATGATCAAAGTAGGCCCCCAGCCCCACCTCCTGGCAGTAAAGCTTTTCGACTCCAAAAAATAATTGTCAGCTCTAGATTTTGTAGTGGCCGACCTTCAGTCGGTGATTCCTGTAACACAGGCTTCAGCCTGTGGTCCGCTCCTGTAGCTCACCCCCTTAGGGGTGATGGTTTCCGAGTGTAACGCACCACTCTCTTCTTGGGAGTGATGCTGTTGCTCCATGAGTAAAATTCCTCTGTATCGACGGCTTTACGCCGCCATTCTCTCCCGATGCTTGTCGTCGCTACGCGGCGTGGTTTTTTCTTGGGGCAGCCGGGTGCCGCACCCTTGGTTTCCAAGCGTGCGGTTTTTCTCTTGGGTTCACCTTTGTAGGGACGGCCTTCCGAGGCCGTCCGCCAGCCTAAATGCTCGCCCCCATGCCACGTCGAGCAGTTCTTTCAACTTTCAGCGTTTAACTTTTGACTCTCAGCTTCGGTTTGCTGATAACCGATCACTGATTACTGATAACTTTCTTTCTGCTACTCTTTTCCCTCATGCCTTCCACCACCGAACCCGACGCCCCGCGCCCCAATCTCAAACTTCTCAATTGGTCCGCGGTCCTCTTCGCCTTCCTGCAAAGCGTCTGCAGCGCACTCATCGCCCTCAGCAGCATCCGCCTGTTAATCGGAGCAACCGCCTTCGCTTCGGCCCTCGGTGTGCTCAAATTCGCCGACAAAATGCACATCGCCGCGATTCGCATCCCCATGATGCTCATCGCCCTGGTCGGCTCTCTTCTGAATTTGTTCGTTCTCGGGCAGGTTTGGCGTTTGCGCCGTCGCTCCGCTTCCGCCTGGCGGCAGAAGCCCGTCTCTCCCCAAAAACGCCGCTCGAAAATTCTGCAACTGGTTCTTTCGCTGGTCACCCTGTTCTTGCTAGGCGCAGAATATTGGGCCCACCGGAAACTCTTCGGCAACCGCTAATCTTTTTCTCTCCAATGTCGGTTCGTCCCCAACGTGGGTTGTGTTCAATGGGTTTCTCTTCAATGTAGCGCTGGCTTTCATGCCAGCCCTTCTTTGCTTCGTTACCTTTATTTCCTTTTCTTCAACTCTTCTTGCAGTCTCTCATGTAATCTCTCGCTATAACCCACCGGCAACTCAAATGTCCTGTCATCCGCCGTCAACACCAATATATTTCGCGTCGAATCCAATACCGCCGAGCAAATTTCGCAATGCTCCAGGTGCTTCTCAATTTCTTCGCACAGCTTGGCGTCCACCGTTTGATCGATGTACTCAGAGATGTGTTCCCACACGTGCTTGCATTCTAGTTTCATAACGCTCTCCCGAACCACCGCCCGCGCGACGGAGCTGTAGTCTTCAGGAAGGGCACCAGCCTCTTTTGCAGCATGATTCGCGCTCGATGAAGCCGCACCTTCACCGCGCCCGGTTGAATCCCCAATGCCTGCGCCGTTTCCTCTACGTTCAACTCTTCCAGGTCCCTCAGCGTAAACACCTGCCGGTAGATGTCCGGCAACTCCGCCACCGCCATCCGCAACGCCTCGCGCAGTTCTTTCCGTTCCAGTGCTTCCGACGGAATTTCCCGCCAGTCCGTCAGCAGCGCCGGTGTGAACTCACCTTCCTGTCCCTCCGTCGGCTCATCAATCGACTCTTCCGCCGCGCTCTTCGCCTTCCTCAGACGCTTCCGCCCTTCATTGATCGCAATCGTCACCAGCCATGTGCTGAACTTCGCCTCTCCGCGGAACGACGCCAAATGCCGGTACGCGTTGATCATCGCCTCCTGCGCGCCATCCTCCGCCTCCGCCTCATTTTTCACCACGGAAAATACGGTCATGTACACCATGCGCTCATACGGCCGGATCAATTCATGAAACAGCTCCGTCTCCCCCGCCAGAATCCGCGAGATCAGCCCCGCCTCAGTTGTTCCCCGCGTTTCCATCGTCCCTCGCTACTCGTCTCTTTTTGTAGTGGCCAACCTTCAGGTCGGTTCTGGGGCTACCTTTCTCTGTCATCCCGAGCTGTAGCTCAGGCCTTCAGGCTTGAGGAATCTGCTTTTTCTTTCTCTCCCGATCAACCTCCCTGTCGGATACCTCACGCATCGGTCTTGTAGGGACCGCCCCCGAGGCATTCCGCGACCACAAAAGCTTACCCTACGCGCACTGCGTTGAGCATCTTGCCTTAGCGTCTAACTTTGAACTTTCAACTCTTGACCGGTCTTCCCGCCCGATCCTCGTTAGAACTTCTCCAACCTCGCCACTCCAAATATCGCGTGAAACCTCTCGCAATAGATCGCCACCGCCTGATATTGATTCAAATCCACCGTCGCAGGCAAGTCGTAGTTCTGATCCCCCTGATTCCCTTTCAGCGTCCCCAGCTCCACGTGTTCCAATTCCCTCACCACCTCCTGTTCCAGCGCCTTATCCTCCGCACGCACCAGCACCACGTGCACGTCCGGTCCGTTCGACGTCATAAAATCCGACAGCCGCAAATATTCTTTGCCGTCCCCCGATTTGTAAATCGTCGTTCGTCCGCTCGTCGGATGAATCTTTCCTGCCAACGTTCCCGTATAAACAGGTTGCGCCTCCGCGTCGATCGACATCGGCGCTGCTTCGTTCACCTTCTGATTGATGAACAATTTCTCCGGCCGGAACGCCCACCACACCCCCGCCAACACCACAATCCCAGCCACACTCAATAGCAACTTATTCCGTACAATCCACGAATTCTCATTCATCGTCCTTCTCCTTTTCTGCGGGTGCTCCACACGCTGCCGTTGCGTGTGGGGTGTTGTTTTGGGTTCATCTGTGTAGCGGCCGCCTTTTGAGCCGGGCGCCTTGTCTTCGCTTTTTGCCTTTCGACTTTTAACTTTCAACTCTCGATTCTCAATCAATCGGGCACTTCCCCCGCGCGATCCCTCAAAACTTCTCCAACGGCGCCGCTCCAAAATTCGCGTTGAATCGCTCGCAATAGATCGACACGGTCTGAAACTTGCTCAAATCTGTCCGGGCGGGAATTTCGTAATTCTGATCGCCTTCATTGCCCTTCAGTTTTCCCAACTCCACACGTTCCGTATTGCTCTTCAGGAAATTCGCGTCGTCGCCAGCATCCTTCGTCGCCACCAGGATCACGTGCACATCCGGCCCATTCGACGTCTTGAATCCCGTCAGCCGCAGCACCAACTTTCCATCCGCCTCCTGATACACCGTGGCGCGTCCCGATGTTTCGTGCACCTCCCTATGGAATTTCCCGGTGAACAACGTCTTCGCCATGCCTTCGTGCATCATCTTGTCCTGCTTCATATCGTCTTGCTTCATGCTGTCCTGCGCGTGCGCTGGACCCGCCACCGCAAACGTTGCCGCCAGCGCCGCAATCACCATTCCTGCTTTCATCGTTCGCACCATTGAATCTCTCCTTTTTCATTTTCAATTTCGGGCGAACCCAACAAGGCTCGTCCTGCACACATACGAGCGCCACCCCTCCGAAAAGTTACAGCGAATCCCAGCTTGTCCGCAGGGCTCCGCGCCCACTCAACCTGCCTTGACACCCGCACTCCTCGGGCGTTGTCAGGTGGAGCCCCATCTAACGCAGCATTGTTTTGGAGGTTCTATGCCGCGCTATGAATTCTATTGCGAAGACTGCAAGAAGCCTTTTGAAGTCATTCTTACGCTTGAAGAATACGAAAAAGGACAGATCAAATGTCCCACCTGTAGCAAAAAGCACGTGCACCAGGAAGCCGCCGCCTTTTTTGCCGTAACCTCCAAGAAAAGCTGAAAGCACCAGCCTTCATCTGCTTATCGCCGCAAGCAGGGCGCTCCGCTCTTGACCGCTCTGCTCAATTCGCGGCCTCGCTGCGGTTCCGCCTTTCTTCTTCCATGTAGCGCTGCCTTTCATGGCAGCCTAGACCGCCGCCTCACGCGCGTCTCAAATCCGCTCGTTTACCACGTTCTCCAAAATTATTGATTGACATACATTCCCTCCCGGCTTACTGTTCCGCAAGCTCATTTGTCGGGGCCTGGTTTCAAGAACGGTTCCAGGAACACACAAACTACATCTCTAGACTTTTCGCGATAGGACCTTAGGAGGGAAGCCTATGAAAAGCATCTTGAAATTTGTCACGCTCGCCGTTTTCGCGGCTTTTGCCAGCACCTCGCTTCTGGCGCAAAGCAATCCACTGCTCGGTACTTGGAAACTCAATAGCGCTAAATCCAAATCCGATCCCACGCCCGTTCCAAAAAGCCTCACTCGCACCGTTGAAGAAACCTCCGAGGGCACCAAATACACCATGAAGGGCGAGAACGCCGACGGAACTCCAATTTCCTACGGCTTCACGGTGAAGTTCGACGGCAAAGACTATCCCGCCACCGGCACGATGCCTGGCGGTGCCGATTCCATCTCCATCAAGAAAGTTGACGCCAATCACTACGAAGCAACCCTGAAGAAAGCCGGCAAGGAAGTCGGAAAATCCAAACTGGAAATTTCCAAAGACGGTAAAGTGGCCACTCTCACGTCCAAGGGAGTGACCGCAGACGGCAAGCCCGTGCACTCCGTCTCCGTCTACGACAAGCAATAACCGCCAGCGTTCACTTCCGTCTCACGCATTCGCTTTGAACGCCTTCGTCCCATTCTTCTTCTGTCCGTCACCGTCGCCTAGTGGGACACGAACATAGATTCGTGTCCCGTGCGACGGCTCCGATTCCACATCAAGATACCCTCCGATCAGCCGCAGCCTTTCCCGCATGCTGATCAGTCCCAACCCGCCTTGCGTCTGCGCTGAAGTGGGATTGAACCCCGCACCTTGATCTGAAATACACAGATGGATTTCATCTCCACTCCCGCTCAGGTCCACCTTCGCATCCTGCGTCCGGCCATGTTTCACAATATTTCGCAGCGCCTCCTGCACAATTCGAAATAGACAAAGCGCCACATCCTTCGGTATCCGTTCACCTACATCACGGTGCGCGAATTCGATTCGCAATTCGTGCTGCTGCGATACTTCCCGGCAATGCCCTCCCACTGTCGCTACCAGTCCCAGCAGTTCCAGCTTCGCGGGATGGAGTTGGTGCGACATGCTGTGCAATTCACTCGAAACCTCTTGCGCAACTTCCGATATGTTCTGCAGTCGTTCTTGCGCGTCGCTCGATAGTTCCGGCATACTCCGTTCAAACTGGGTCAGGCCTATCCCCAGCAGCGCCATCCTCTGACTCAGATCATCGTGCAACTCGCGCGCGATCCGCGTCCGTTCCTGCTCTTGCGCCTCAATCAATTTCTGGCTCACGCTCGAAAGCGCCTCTTCCGCCTTCTTCCGTTCCGTGATGTCCGCCACGATCCCTATTTTTCGGAGCACTCTCTCTTGTCCGTCGAAAAATGCGCGTCCGTTCTCCTCCATCCACACCAGGCCATTGCCCGGTCCTTTCACTCGATACACAATCTTATACGTCGCATTTCCCGGACTTAACTCTTTCTCCGCATTCTTGTACGCCTTCCGGTCCTCGGCGAAAATGTTCTCCGCGAACTCTCGCCCGCTAACGCGAGTCGGATCGCTTTTCCAATGCAGAACCGCGGCACACTCTCCTGACCGCACAATTTCATCCGTTGCGGCATCCCACTCGAACGCATACATCCTTCCCGCCTCCACCGCCAGTCGCAGCCGTTCTTCTCCTTCGCGCAATTCTCTTTCCGCTTGCCTGCGCTCTTCCACCTGCGCGGCCAGAATCATGAAGGGAATTACCGCGAACCATAAGAACAGCTGCAGCGACAGCACCCTGTCGATGGGATCCTCTTCGACGAAAGGACCACGCCCGTGAAGCGCTCCCCAAATCGAGAGCAACGCCACAATCGTCGCCGCCGCCCCCACTCCCATCGTGCCGAATCGCAGTGCCGACCACAGCAGCAGCGGCAACAAGGAATAAAGCAGCGCCGGCGGGTAGCTTCCCCCTCGTGCCACAAACATTACGTAGCTCAACGAAATCAGCGCCGCGATCAACACGCATGCTTCCAAAACCTGCCCGCGCGATGCTCGCAACCATCTCGGGCCGTCGCCAACCCATCCCAGAATCGCCGGCGCCACGGTCAGGAACGCCAATCCCTCCGATAGAAAGCTGATCCGCCAACTGATCCACCAGTCTCCATCCAATCCATACACGCCAATGGTCGATACAATCACTGACGCCAGAAACACGGTGAAAAACGAATACTTGGCCAGCGCTTTTAGGCTGTTCAAACGCGGCACGCCGCCCAGCGCATAGTGCACGCCCCACGCTGCTACCAGAATTTCCAGGATATCGGCAAGAATCAGCCAGGCTATCGCACGAATCGGAACGCCTGCCTGCAGGTCGTACACCGCGAAGCCTGTCAGCCCCGCGGCCATCACCAGCGCCCAACCTTTCCGCGGAATCACCAGCAGCAGGATCGCGACTAACGCCGCGCACCCCGGCCACAGCGGCCACAGCGTTTGCGGGTCTCTTATAATTAGGAACCCGCCCAGTTTGGCGGCAAGGTAGCACACCACGGCAGTCAAGCACGCCCACAGAGCTACGTTTAGCTCCGAATTCCCTCTCGCGATGTTCCTTGATGACTCGCTTTCGGCGGCTTTCATACCTGCCTCCAGCACCTTGAGCTTCAGGAAACAACGGGAGCGTCAGTGCAACGCCAGATGCGACCCGCGGCTACCGTCTTGTCTACGACAGATTTAACATCTCCTCCCCCATAAAATGCAACATTTGCCCGATTTGCTCATGTTGTCTTGGGCCGGGTGCCCCAGGTGCCGGTGTCGCACCTGGGCTCTCGGGTTTGCCTCTGTAGCGGCGGTTTTACGCCGCCACTTACCCGGGTGCTGCACCCTTGCCTTCTAAGGCTGCGGTCCTTCTCTTGTAGGCAGCGCCTTCCGAGCCGGTCCGCCAACACAAATTCCCACCTCGATGTGACCTGACTTCCGACTTCCGACTTCCCCTACTTCGGCCCTTCCGCCAACTTCTTCACTTTCTCTTCCGCATTCGTTTTGATTCCATCCTTAAGCGCCTGCGGATCCCTCGTATCCTTCGGCAAAAGTTCCAGCGCCTTCTTCGCATTCTCCAGTGCTTGCTCGTTCTGCCCAGCCGCCAGATACGCATCGCCCAGGCTGTCGTACACGTTCGGCGAATCGGGATACGCCGCTACATTCAGCTTCAACAACTCGATCGCTCCCTTCATATCGCCCGCCTGCAAATGTTCGTAACCCACGCGGTTCATCACCACTTCGGAAAACAGCACCACCTTTGGGTCCTTCTGCCGCGCTTCTTCATACATCTTCGTCGCCTTCGCAACTCCTCCCGGCTGGTCAATCATTTCCAGGAACTGGATCTGGCGCGACACCGGCTTGGCGGCAGCCCCACTTTTCGCACTCACCGTCAGGCTCGCCTTCAACGTTTTCCCAAACCACTCCACGATCATCCCTTCCAGATCTTCGTGCGCCTTGAACATCTCCACGCCGTGTCCTCCCACCGCGTAATGTTCCAGCTTGTTCCCAGGATTTAGCGACAGCGCGTACAGCCACTCCATAATTTCCACCACTCCGCGATCGTCGTCGTCATCCGCCACCGCCAGAAACAGCTGCACTTTCGGCGACTGCCGCAAATATTGCCTCCCGGCCGCGTTCGTCCCTTCTGACAGCAGCATCAACGACTTCACCTCCGGATGCCGGCGCGCCAGCTGCACCGCCTGATTCACGCCGCAACTCGCTCCTCCTCCCCCGACAATCTTCCGGCTCACTCCCGGCTGCGCAATCAAATAACGAAACGCCGTGTCCACGTCCCCCGGCCATTTTTCCTCAATGCTTTTGTTGATTTCTTCGGGCGGCATCTTGTCAAACGGAGTCCCGCCGCTCTCCCCAAATCCCCGGAAATCCATCGTCAACACATTCACTCCCGACGCCGCCAACCGTCCCGCCAGATCGTCCCACGCTTTTCTCTGCCGGTTGCATTGGTGCAGCAACAGCACGCCGGGCCCCGGCTTTCCCGCCGCAAAATAAGTGGCCTTCAGCACAATTCCGTCCGGCGCCTTCAGCTCGACCACCCGCGGCGCGCCGGCCACCGCCTTCTTCTCCGGCACCTGTTGTGCCTCACATCTCCCGCCCACCACCGCAACCAAAATCGCACCAACAATCCGCGCCCCCGCCAATTTGTAGCTCATATCTCCCTCCTGCTTCGCCCTAGTTTAGTAGCCCTCCCCGTTTTTGCAACGAAACTCAACCAAGCCTCGCGTGCTAGTTTGTAGTGGCCAACCTTGTAGCTCACCGCTTCATTCAGGGGCGAGGCCTTTGCTTTTGCCTTTTTCTTCAATGTAGCGCCAGCTTTTATGCTAGCCACCGCTGAACCCATTCCTCGGGCGATCATTCAGGGCGCGTCGGTGGGGCAAAATCGCCGGGGTGCCCCACACGCCGCTGTTGCGTGTGGCTTGTTTTTCTTTAGGCGGTCGCCCTTCAACTCCTGAGGACTCTGCGCCGTTCTCTCACTCCTCACAACATCCTCACAACGCCGCCGTTGACCAACTAAACCAAGCCGTGATATCACCAAGCAGGCATCAGGGCGGAGACCTTCCATCTTCGTCGCTGCGATCGCTGCGCAGCCACATGGTTTTTCTCCTGGCTTCGTCTCCGGTCGCGCCAACCGGAATTTCACGTTCTTTAGTTCTCTTACCCTGAATCTGCCGTTTTCCTGCGCCCCCGATTCAGGCATCCGACCCGCTTTTTCGAAAGGACATGCAATGCCACATCGCAACGATTCGCACTCCAACGCTCGCAAGCTTGGCTTCAGCACTTTTCTGCTCGCTGCTCTTCTCCTCGCCGCCGTCACTCTCGCCATCTCCGCCGACGACAGAAAAGTCGAAGTCATCGACGCCACGGCCCAGGGCACCAGCACGCAGTTGGGCAAGATCGTCAATGTCAAGGTCACCATCTACGAATTTTCCACCGAAGAAGATCGCCAAATCCTCATCGATGCCTTCAAAAAGGGACAGAATCAGGGCCTCGTCAACGCCCTCACCAAGATGCGCGCCGTCGGACGCATCGCTGTTACCGGCACAATTGGCTACGACCTCAGTTACATTCGCTTGGTTCCCACCGACACCGGCCGCAAGATTCGCTTCGTCACCAACCGGCTGCTTCGTTTCGGCGAAGTCTACGCCAATACTCCCTCCACCGCTTACAACCTCACCGCCGGCGAATTCGATCTTACCGATAAGGACAAGAGCAAAAGCAGCGGCGTCCTCTATCCCGCCGCTCAACTCGTCATCAACAAAGAGGGCCAGCTAGAAATCCAGCTCAACAAAAACCCCTGGAAGCTCGTCAACATAATCGACTGGAACCAAGCCGGCGTCCCCAAGTAGCCTCCACCTCGTGTAGGGGCACGATACAGTGCCCTCGTTGGGGTTCTCCTCCCGCCTTTGTAGCGGCCGCCATTTCTCTTGGGCTTGCGCGTGCCCCACACGCCGTAGTCGCGTGTGGAGTTCTTGGGTTTTCGTTTCGCAGCGGCGACTTTACGCCGCCATCTCGTCGGCTCCTCTGATGGTTTCGTAGGGACCGCCTTGCGAGGCGG
>Ga0210409_10004196_pt1 | contig 15671 bp, 14 predicted proteins | sample IncBWH17MmetaG_FD_161649 | JGI IMG/M metagenome (GOLD analysis project Ga0210409, IMG submission 161649) | Forest soil microbial communities from Barre Woods Harvard Forest LTER site, Petersham, Massachusetts, United States - Inc-BW-H-17-M | ecosystem: Environmental > Terrestrial > Soil >...
TTCGTGGTGTGCTTGACCGGTTCAGGGCTTGGAAAGACGATGGAGCGGCAGGTCATGGTGTCTGAGGGGCATGGGTGTGGTTGCTGGGGGTGATCGGATTAGCGGGGCGCAGCGTGTGAGCAGGCTGGGTTGGGACCTGGTGGCATCGAAGGTCCGCCGCCCGCCGGTCCGGCCCGGGACGGTCCGTCGTTCGCTGCTGGTCGAGCGGCTGAGGGCGGGCGCCTCCTGCCCGATCGTCTCGGTGGTGGCGCCGCCGGGTTACGGGAAGACGACGCTGTTGTCGCAGTGGGCTGAGCGCAATGACCAGTCGTTTGCGTGGGTGTCGGTGGACGAAGCCGACAACGACCCGAAGGTGCTGCTCGGCTACGTCGCGGAGGCGCTGGACGCGGTGGAGCCGATCGGCGAGCGGGTGTTTGAGGCGCTGGCATCCCCTGGCAGCTCGGTACCCGGTTCGGTGGTTCCCCGGCTGGGCTCGGCGTTGCTGTCGATGGCCTCCCCGGTCACGCTGGTTATAGACGATGTGCATGTGTTGCGGGACCGGGAATGTCGTAGCGCGCTGTCGGTGCTGGCCGATCATGTGCCGCCCGGCTCGCGGCTGGCGCTGGCGAGCCGGGCCGAGCCGCCGCTGCGCATCGCGCGGCTGCGCGCCGAGGGGAAGGTCCTGGAGATCGGTCCCGGCGATCTGGCGCTCACTCGCCGGGAGGCGTCATCGCTGCTGCAGAACGTGAACCTGAGCCTGGGCGAGGATGATGTGGCCGAACTGCACCGGCGCACCGAGGGGTGGCCGGTCGGGCTGTATCTAGCGGCGCTGTACCTGCGGGAGGGCGGCCCGCTGGCCGGGGCGGCGGTTTCCTTCGGCGGGGATGACTGGCTGGTGAGCCAGTACGTGGAGTCGGAGTTCCTGGCGCGGATCTCCCGGCGGCAGCGGGCGTTCCTGACCCGGACCGCGGTGCTGGAGCGCATGTGCGGGCCGCTGTGCGACGCGGTACTTGAGCTGAGCGGGTCCGCGGGAGTGCTCGAGGATCTGGCGCGGTCGAACTTGCTGCTGGTGCCGCTGGATCGCCGCCAGGAGTGGTACCGCTACCACCACCTGTTCCGTGACATGCTGCTGGCCGAGTTGCACCGCCTGGAGCCCGATCTGATGCCCGTCCTTTACCGGCGAGCCGCGGCTTGGCATGAGCGCTATGGGGCGGCCGGCGAGGCGCTGGAGTACCTGATGAAGGCGGGCGACGCCGGTGCTGCGGCTCGTCTGGCCGGTGTGCTGGCGTTTCCCGCTTACCAGCACGGCCGGGTGGCAACCGTTGAGCGGTGGTTCGGGTGGCTCGACGATCACGGCGCCATGGAAGACCACGCGGCCGTCGCGGTGATGGCGGCGATGGTGCCCGCGATGACTGGAAAGCCGGCTGAGGCCGAGCGATGGGCCAAGCAGGCCGAGCGGGCCGCCGCCGTTGCGAGCCTGCCCGATGGCAGCCCCACGATCGAGCCATGGCTGGCTTTGTTGCAGGCGCTGCTGTGCCGTGACGGGGTGGAGCAGATGCGGGCCGACGCCGAACGGGCGGCCAGGACCATGGCCGCCGGGAGCTTCTGGCGGGCCGCGGCGACCCTGTTCCTGGGGATGGCGTACCTGATGGCCGGTGATCCGGAACGGGCCGATGTGCTGTTCGAGAACCAGGTCACCGAGGCCCGGGCCGTCGGCGGGATGATCGGTGCCTGTATCGCGCTCGCCGAGCGGTCGCTTCTAGCGATCACCCGGGGAGCCTGGGATCTAGCCGGACAGTTCCTGGCCGAAGCCGAGTCGGTGGCCCGTCAGGCCAATCTCGCAGACTACCCGCCCGTGGCGATCATGCATGCGGTGGCCGCCCAGCTGGCACTGCATGAGGCCGACCCGCCGCGTGCCCGTGCCGAGCTGACCCAGGCGCAGCGCCTGCGGCCAGCCCTGACGTACGCCGTGCCGCACCTGGCCGTCCAGGCACGGATCGAGCTGGCCAGATGCTACCTAGCGCTTGCTGACTTCACCGCGGCGCGGACACTGCTCCGCGAAGTCGACGAGATCCTGACACGCCGCCCCCGCCTCGGCGTCTTCGTCCAGCAGGCCAAAGACCTGCGGGCCGAGCGTTCCCCGGGCAGGGACACATCTCCGCCGGGAGCCTCGACCTTGACCGCTGCCGAGCTCCGGCTACTGCCGATGCTATCCACGCACCTGTCGTTCCCGGAGATCGCCGGGGAAATGTTCCTTTCCCGCAACACCATCAGGTCTCAGGTGTACTCGATTTACCGCAAACTGGGGGCATCCTCACGCAACCAGGCGGTTACCCTGTCGCGCGAGCTAGGGCTGCTCGAAGATGATCACCGTACGTATGACCCGACCGGACCTGGCCGATGGCGTTAATGACCCGGGCTGCCGCTCCGCCCTGACCGAGTCCAGGCGGCGTCGGCTCAGCAGCGGGCCAGAGCCTTCGCTCGCGGGACCGTCACGCCAGGATCGCCTCCTGGCGGCATGTCGAACGCTTCCGCTTCCTGGCAGTCGGCCTTGGTGCCGAGACGCTCGAACTCTTGCCCGCGCTACAGGCGGCGCACCTCGACAAGCTCCAGGCCCAGCGCCTGGATGCGGTTGAGCGCGCCGTACAGGGCCGCCTGGTCCAGCGCGGCAATGAGCGTGGTGTCCGGGCCGCTGGGCTCGCTATCGAAATCCGCGAACGCCTCCCGGTCGATGTCACCCAGGCGGCCAGAGATGGTGATCCGATAGCGGTGGGTGCGCACGTCGCCTCCGATCGGGCGCAAGCGAGCGGCGCCTGGACTACATACACCCGCGATAGGCGGTACCCGTTTAGCGCGGACGTGCGCCCATTCGTTACGGGCAGCCGGGCACGCGGCCAGGCCATGGTCGAAGCATTAGAGCATCACACGGCAACCGGCCAGTTCCCTTGCGCGCCGAATGTCATATCCGCGTCGCTCGCCGACAGTACGACCGACCGCCGGCTGCTACTGTCGCTGACGCATGTTGCCTGCTCACGCTCTGGCCAGCCCTCCCTGAGCCGCCCGCCCTCTTCGACGCCTGTTCCTGACACATTCCGTTTACGGTCACGCATGTCAGGCCAGCGGGTAAGCGATCCCGGGGGCCTGCCGCTAAGGCGATAGAATGCGGAGCGCAACCGGCAGAAATGATCCACGCAGTTGATTGTCAGTTGCCCAGAGTTACGAGGAAACTGTTTGCCCTGCAGGCGCTGTCGCATCTTGAACTTTGAACTTTGAACTGCACGCAATCGTATTGTTGTTAGTCGACGATATGGGCTGCCAGGCTGCAGGCCTACAAGGACACCCGGAGCGGCGCCGCGCCGGCCGGGGGGCAACGTGCGGATCACCAAGTCCGGCTGGGACCCGCCGCAGCCGGGCCAGACGGTCGGCGGCCTGAGTCAGCTGCCGTGCGCCGACGCCGACTGCGCGGTGGCGTTCATCGGCGACTACTTCGGCCTGGCGATCTCTGGCGGCAACATCTACGCGCTGTTCGTCTCGATTCACTACCCATCCGATGTGACCGCCGACGGTGGCGGACGGGTGTACTACCAGCAGCAGATGCTCGCGACCGTGCCGCGCCAGGACTTCGGCACAGGCTAATTCCGGCACGAACGACTATGTCGCCGGGGGCTTGGCCTAGAAGCTGCTGGATGACGGCCTCGGCCGCTTTGACGGAAGGCGCTCTGATCTCTGGCCGGCTGGCCACGGCGACCGGTTCTTCGTCGCCGACGGTGGCCACGTCTGGCACATGCCGGAACTCGGCCCCTTTATCCTGACCAGGGCTTCTATGCGGGTCGCCCCTGTTCTGTGATGGCGCGGCGGGCCGCCTGGAGGTGGGGTGAGCAGCCCGCCGCGCCATGCCGCCCGCGCCGCCCGTCCCGGCGCGAGGCGGATCCCGGGGGCTAACCGGCCGGGTCTAGTGCGTGGTGGGCGCGGAGGAGGGCCGGCCGGCCGGGTGCGGGGTGGGATGCGACGATGGCTTCCCGGTGGGGTGTGAGGCAGCGTGGCCGGCCGGGTGGGTGAGGGCCGAGGCCGGCTGGCTGGACTGGGAGCTGCCAGGGTGGGGCACCGCTGTGCAGTAGGCGGCGATCTTGGCCGCGCCGCCGGCTGCCGCCGCCAGGTTGCGGAACGCCACCGCCTTCTGGGATGCCTTGCCATGCGCCTTCGCGTGGGCGTAGGCGGTGCACAGCCCGGACGCCGCCGGGCCGGTGGCATCCGGGCCGACGGCACCCGTGCGGGCCGGGGTGGCCTGCGGGGTGCCAGGACGGTGGCTGGGCCGCGGGGTGCCAGGACGGTGGCTGGGCTGCGGCGACGGCGCGCCGATCACGCCGTGCGCGAACTGCTGGGCGGGCGCGGGCAGGGTGCCGGTGTAGGCGGCTGCGGCGACGCCGCCCAGGACAGCGGCGGCCACAGCGGCGGCCGCGGCGGCGGCCTTGGCGGTGAGCGAGGTGAGCAAGCGGCGCCTCCGGTGTGCGGATCGACGGGCATGGACTGGCATGCCGCCCCGACGGCGGAATTCGGTTAGGGCCCGCGCGTGCCCGGCCAGTTCGCCACCCTGCGGCGCCGCGTTGAGCGCGGCGAGAAGCGCGGCTGCCGGCTGCAGCCCGGCACACGCTTCGTCCGTGACCAGGTCCCCTGTGAGCAGCGCGTCTAGCGCCCCGTCCGGCAGTTCCGGCACGTCGGCTCGCTGTGACCCGGGAATGTTCGGCATGTCAGCATCCGAAACGTCCCAGCCGCTCATCGCGTTACACCCGCCTCGGTCATCATCTGGGCCAGCCGCCGCAGCCCCCGGTGGACAGCCACCCGCACCGCACCCGGGCTCCGTCCCACCAGTTGCGCTACCGCCTCGGTGTCCAGCCCGGCCACCACCCGCAACATGATCACTTCCGCCTGCAGCGGCGGAAGCGACGCAACCGCGGCGATCGCCGCCCGGGTGGCCAGGTTTTCCAGCACCTGGTCGGCCGTGTCCGCCACCTCAGGCCAGTGACCTTCCCCTACCTCGGCGGCTGGCGACTCGGGTCGCCGTGACCGGCGCCTGCCCGCGTCCACCGCCCGCCGCCGGGCGGTGGTGAACAGCCATGCCCGCCAGGCATCCTCGCCACCGCGGAAGCGATCCAGGCCCCGGACCACCGTGACCCAGGTCTCCGCCGTGACGTCCTCGGCGGACTCGGGGGCGATCACCTTGAGGTAGCGCAGGAGAGCCGGGTTGCCGTCCCGCCAAAGGATCGTAAATGCGCCCTCATCCCCCTGCCGCGCCGCCGCCAGGACAGCCGGAAAGTCCTCACCGATCACAGTTTGAGACTGGCAGCTGAAGCGGCCGCACGTAGCGGAATCACCGTTTCCACCCCGGACCGACCTGTGCAGGCCGCGTTTCTGAACGGCAGCCGGCAGCTCCGCGAGCGGCGAGGATGGCCTCCTGCAGGGCCCGGGCCGCTGGCCACCATGATCATGTCAGCATGCGCCGCCGACGTCGGCGCTCGATACCTGCAGGCGGTATATGGCGCGACAGGCCAGCTTTCCCAACTGCCGAGCGCCGACGGTGGTCGAAGACCCAGGGTGGCGCTCGGCGACGCTGACGGACTGGCCCATGACCGTACGGGGATAGTGGCGCGGTCGGCTTTGGTGAGCGTAACGGCTGCCCGGCCTTCGGCGTTTTTACCCGTGTGGCCTATGTCCCGCGACACTGAATGCGCTGCATGAGCACTGTTCGATGGCGTGCGAGTCTGACCATCCATGCCGGGGTGGTGCTGATAGCGGCGGAAGGGAGAGCGTCTTGAGAAAGCCCTTGAATATGCTGCTGGTACTGGGGTCAGCGGCTGCCGTGGTGATGGTCGGCGGCCCGCTGGCGGCCCAGGCCGCTGCGGACGGCTCGGTGAATGTCACCAGCGCCAGTCCGACATTGCCGTTCTCGCAGAATAAGCAGAACGAGCCGGCCGTTGCTGTCGACGCCAACCACAACAGCATCATGGTGGCAGGCTCGAACGACGAGATCGACGAGCAGGCGTGCAGCAGCCAGTTCCCCGCCAGCCCGTGTCCTTTCACCCCGGGCGTCGGCGTCTCGGGCGTGTACTTCTCCTTCAACTCGGGCAAGTCGTGGACCCAGCCGATGTACACGGGCTATACCGCGCGCGGCTGCACGGCTGACTTCACCACGCCGGTGTCGGCGTGCGCGCAGACCGAAGGCCGGATCGGCACGCTGCCCTGGTACGAGGAGAGCGGTCTCGTGTCAGACGGCGATCCGGGTGTGGCGTTCGGCCCTGCTCCCGGGCCCAATGGCTTCAACTGGAGCAATGGCGACCGGGTCTACTACTCCAACCTCACGTCGAACTTCCCGGCGGGCAGCAGCTTCAAAGGATTCGAAGCCATCGCCGTCTCGCGCATGGACAACCCCACCCCGGGCAGCATCCTCAACAAGAATTCATGGATGAAGCCGGTGGTGATCTCCAGGCAGTCGAACACCACCTTCTCCGACAAGTCGCAGGTCTGGGCCGACAACGCCGCCTCCAGTCCGTTCTTCGGCAACGTGTACGTCTGCTGGGCGATGTTCCAGGGCCAGGAGAAGGGCCACGCCGCCCCGGCCGCACTCCAGGTGGCCGTCTCCCGCGACGGCGGCGCCACCTGGACGCAGCACCAGATCTCGGCCGCCGCCAACAACGGCCAGCGCAACCCCCCCGACGGCTGCACCATCCGCACCGACAGCCTGGGCAACGCCTACGTTTTCGGCGTCGGAACCGTGCAATCGGCCGGCGGGCAGTCCTTTGAGCTGATGTCGGTATCCCGCAACGGTGGCGGGACCTGGTCGGCCCAGACGCCGGTCGCCGGCCCCGTACATCAGCCGGGGATCCTCGACCCCGCCCAGGGGCGCCCCACGATCGACGGGATCGCCGGAGCTCGCAGCGACCTGGCCCCAGCCCCCAGCGTCGACATCGCCAACGGCGCCCCGACCGGCAACGGCGCGACCAACCACATGGTGATGAGCTTCGTCAGCAGCCAGGCGGCCGGCGACGAGAACCCCCACGTCGACTTCACCGAGTCGAGCGATCACGGCGTCAGCTGGACAACTCCCCAGCAGATCGAGACCCCCGGGGACCGCGGCTTTTATACCGCGCCCGCCATCTCACCAGACGGCAGCACCGTCTACGTCGTGTACAACGCCTTCACCACGCCCTACCAGACCAACACGAGCAGCCCGCGCGAGCTGGTGGGCGTGGTCAAGAAGGGAACGGTAAGTTCCGGCGTGACGGGATCGTGGTCGACCCTCAACCGCGGCGCCAGCGGCGACGCCCGCGGCTCTAGCGCTAACTCCCTGACCGCCGAGTTCCTGGGTGACTACGTGTACGCCGCGGCCACCAACACCTTCGGCGTCGCGGTGTGGAACGACACCCGCAATGCCCAGGACTGCCCTGCGGTCGACACCTACCGCGAGAACCTAGTACAAGGGATCACGCCGAACCCAGCACCAAACCCGCCCACCTCTTGCGGTGCTACCTCAACGTTCGGCAACTCGGACATCTACTCGTTCTCGAGCGCGCCCTGACACCTGGTTGACCAAAGCAAAGGGCCGCCGCCGGCCGTTGGCCGCCGGCGGCCCTTTGCCTTCCCGGCGGCAGATTCGCATCAGCCCAGCGTCCTTGCGCAGCCAAGCGTCAACGCGGCGCTCAGACGTGCCGCCTTCACCGATCCCGGATGGCCGCCGACATCCGCCGGAAGACGGCCGGATGGCACGGCCATACCCGGGGCATACCGGATCAGCATCGTGGCCTTCCAAGCGGACCATCCGCCCGCCCTGGGGTGCGGGGCACGCACAGAGCCGGATGATCTGCGCGCAGCTACCCGCGCAGAAGGCGGAACCAAGCGCGTGAATCAGGAGCAGGAGCAATGACAGAAGTGATCTTGAGCCGGGGCGGCGATGCGGCCGTCCGATTACGGGCGACTGCAAGCGGGCCCCTGGCGGTGCCGCAGCTGGCAGCCGAGGTGGGCGCCCATGAGGACTCATTGCGGCGGGGCCCGCTGGCGGGCCACGAGGCAGGAGCCTCCCTTTCCGGACCGCATGGCCTGACGGTCCTCGCCCCCCCGGGACCCGGGCCTGCGGTCCGGGCCGCCGCTGCCGCCCGCTAGCCGGGCGTGCGCCGGGCCGCCACCACGGCGTCCAGGGCCTCGTCCAGGGTGCGGGCTGGCGCTAGCCGGCGGTCCAGCCCGGTTAGCCGGAACAGTTGGCGGATCTGCGGCCGGGCGCAGACCACGTGCAGGCTGCCGCCGTGCGCGGCGGCGCGGTTGGCCGCGCCGACCAGCGCGGCCAGCCCGGCCGAATCAATGAAGCGGACCTGGTCCAGGTCGGTGACCAGCGGGCGGCCGCCGGCGGCCAGCTCGAACAGCCGCTCCCGCAGCCGGGCCGCGGTGGCGATGTCGATCTCCCCGGCGACGGTCACGACCGGGTAGCCCCGTTCGTGCCGGGCCTCGATGGTCAGTGCCTCACCCATGGACACCTCCCGCCCGGCCCGGCTGGTGTCCTGCCCGGGCCGGGACCGACCGGTATGTCCCTGCTGCTCCCGGGTCTAGCGGGAACCCCTTCCCCTTCGCCGCGGCCGCTAGCCCCGGCCGTGCTTGCGCAGGGTGCGCCACGTCTGGGTCCTGGCGCCCTCATCCGGCCCGGCCTCGCCCCGGGCCGCTGCCTCCACCTGCTCGGTCAGCTTCTCGGGGCTGCTCGCCGCGACAAGCGTCCGCTTGCCCCGGACCGCGACCCACACGCTTTCCAGGGGATCAAACAGGATGCCCCACCGGGGGAACCTGGCCCGGAGCTTGCGCATGTCGTCATCCGCCCGGGCGTTATCGTCTGGCATGGCATCCCCCAATTGCTGAGAGCCTGGCCGTTCTCCCAGCATAAGCCGGGGGAGCCTGAACCGCCGGGGAAACAGCCAGATCCCCTCGAGCGGGTCCCGCCGATGCCGTGAGTCACAACGGAACGGCCAGTGGCGATGGCGGGCTGAGGACCGCTGGGTTACCGCCACCGGCCGTTCGGATGTAACCGGGCTCCGTGGCGGGAGGGGGGAAGACTTGCCACGCGCCCAGGTGCACGTGGCCCGCCAGCAAGATGTCCGAGGCTGACGCCGGGGCCATCCGTCGCGCCTACGCCGTGCAGCCCGCCATCGCGCGGCAAAGCGGCCGACCAGAGAAGCATCCCTGAAATCCATGTGAGCTGGCGTTGTTCAAGGGATACGGGGGGCAGGGCTGGTCAGACCGGTCTCGTAGGCGAGGATGACAGCCTGGACTCGGTCGCGCAGGTTCAGCTTGGAAAGAATCCTGGCCACATGGGTCTTTACGGTCGCCTCGCTGAGGGTCAGCGCCGCGGCGAGTTCAGCGTTGCTCATCCCGCGCGCGATCAGCCCGAGGACCTCGTGTTCACGGGCCGTCAGCAAGGACAGGTCATGCGCGGCCGGGCGCGGTGCGGCGGCGGGCGGCGCGAACCGCTCGACCAGGCGGCGGGTGATCGACGGGTCGAGCAGGGCGTCGCCGGTGCGCACCAGCCGGACGGCGGCGACCAGGTGCTCCGGTGAGACGTCCTTGAGCAGGAAGCCGCTGGCTCCGGCGGCCAGCGCGGTATAGACATACTGGTCGAGGTCGAATGTGGTCAAGATGATGATCCGGGTATCTTTGCCGGACTCCGGGGGCCGGGCGGCGGCAATGCGCCGCGTCGCCTCCAGCCCGTCCATCTCGGGCATCCGGATGTCCATCAGCACCACATCCGGCCGGTGCCTGAGCACGGCGGCAACCGCCTCCTTGCCGTCGGCAGCCTCCGCGACGACCGGGATGCCCGCCAGGTTCAGGATAAGCCGGAACCCGCCCCGCACCAGCGCCTGGTCATCGGCGACGACCACTCGCGGCACGTCGGCGGCTCCGGCAGCCTGCTGTCGTCCGCCTGCTATCGGCTCGCTCACGCCGGCGCTCCGCGGATTCCTGAGAGGGTGGGCGCGTCGTGCCCGGCGTCGGCCGCGTCCAGCGGAATCGTGGCCCGCACCCGCCACCCGCCGCCGGGCCGCGGTCCGGCGTCCAGCGAGCCGCCGTAGACCGCGATCCGTTCCCGCAACCCGATAAGCCCGCGGCCGTGACCGCCGTCCGGGCCATCCCCGGGGGCTGCCGGCGCCTGGTTGGCCACGTCGGCCAGCAGGTTACCCGCCCGGTACTCGACGCGGACGGCCGTCGGGGCACGGTCCGCGTGCTTGATCACGTTGGTCAGCGCTTCCTGGATCACCCGGTAGACGGCCAGGTCCAGTCCCCGGGCCAGTTCGCGTGGCGGCGCGGCCACGGTCAGGTCCACGGGCAGGCCCGCGGCCCGGACCCGGGCGACCAGGGCGGGAACCTCGGCCAGGCTCGGCTGCGGGCGCAGCGCGTGGTCATCCGCGATGACCGCCGCGGCGGCCGCCGCGCCGGGCCCGGCGGGTTCGGCGGGCGTGAGCAGGCCGAGCAGGTGCCGCAGCTCGGTCATCGCGGCCCGGCCGCTGGCCTCGATGGCCTGCAGGGCCGCACGCGCATCCCCGGGTGAGACGTCGAGCGCCTGGCGGGCGGCGCCGGCCTGCACCACCATGACGCTCACGTTGTGCGTGACCACGTCGTGCAGCTCGCCGGCGATACGCGCCCGCTCCGTCTGGAGCGCGTCGCGGGTCTCGGCCTCCCGGGCCGCTTGCGTAAGGCACAGCCGTTCAGCGGCATCACGGGCTCGCTGCCGCCACATGCGCATCATGCTTCCCAGGGCTAGCGTGGGCAGCAGCACGAGCAGCGGGGTGTACCGTTCCGGCACCTGCGCGGTGGCCGCCGGGTATGCCACCGTGATGATGAGTGCTCCGGCCGGCAGGCCGAGCAGCGTCGCCCAGCGGTACTTGCTGTAGGCGACGGCGCTGTAGGCCGCGACAATCACCGCCGCGATGGCGATCACGGTCGCGTGGCCGCTGGTGAGAATGAACGCGGCCAGGATAACGGCGAACGCGCTGGTCGGATACGTCCGTCGCCACGCCAGCGGCGCGGTCGCGGCCACGACCCCGGCCAGGGCCCAGGACAGCCCGGTCAGCGAGTGCGGCTGGGCATGCGAGGGGCCGGGCAGGTATGTCATGCCCGGGAGCACGATCACGCGCCCGGTGTCCTGTACGGTCAGCAGGCCCTTGGCTGCCGCCACGACGGCCGCGACGGTGACCACAGCGGCCAGGGCCAGGTCGCCCACGGTGGACGTCCCGCGCAGGACCGGCCGCTGGGCGGCCGACCGGACGCGGGCGGACGGCCGACTTGCCCGCCCGGCCAGCACCGGCCCGCGCACGCTCGCTGCCATGTGCTCATTGTCACCCGGCGGGAAGGGAAAGCCATCGCCCGTCTGGGCGAAACCCCGTACATCGAAAGGATGAAGGCGCGTCGCGGCTCAGCCGGTTACGGTACCCAGGTTGCCTCTGGCGGCCGACGCGGCGGGAGCGGCCCCGCCATAGCGTCCCCGGCATGGATAACTTGATGCAGCTCACCGACGTGAGCAAACGGTATGACAGTGACGGGTCGCCGGCCGTGGCGCACGTCAGCATGCAGGTCGCCCGGGGCGAGTCCGTCGCGATCATGGGGCCTTCCGGCAGCGGGAAGTCGACCTTGCTCAACCTGATCGCCGGGCTGGACCGGCCAACCAGCGGCACGGTCACGGTCGGCGGCGAGCGGGTTGACACGCTGAGCGAGACCGGCCTGGCACGGTACCGGCGGCGTCAGGTCGGGATGATCTTCCAGTTCTTCAACCTGCTGGATGACATGACCGTGCTGGACAACGTGCTGCTGCCCGCCCAGCTGGCGGGCCAGCCTGCCCGGCAGGCCCGCGCCCGCGCCGACGAGCTGCTCGCGGCGCTGCGGATCGGCCAGCACGCCGACGCCTACCCGGCCCGGCTGTCGGGCGGGGAGCGGCAGCGGGTAGCGATCGCGCGGGCCCTGGTGAACCGGCCCGCGCTGCTGCTGGCCGACGAGCCGACCGGCGCGCTCGACACCGCGACGGGGTTGGCGATCGGCGAACTGCTACTCGACCTGAATTCCTCGGGGCAGACGCTGATTGTGGTCACCCACAACCCGGACCTGGCCGCGCGGTACGCGCGCCGGGTCATCGAGATCGTCGACGGCCAGATCGCCAGCGACGCTCACCTGACAGGAGCACGCGGATGAAGACGATCCCGGTCCTGCGGGCCGCTCACGGCGGGCTGTCCGGACGCCGGGTGCAGGCCATCGTGATCGGCCTGGTGGTGTTCGCCTCCACCGCAGCCTCGACGCTGGCGCTCGGCCTGCTGGCCGACTCCAGCGGACCGTTCGACCACGCATTCGCCGCACAGCACGGTGCCAGCGTGACGGCGACAGTGGCCGGCGCGTCGCCGGCCGAGCTCGCCTCGACCGCTCACCTGGCTGGGGTGACCGCCTCGGCCGGCCCGTTCCCCGAGACCACGGTCGCGGTCACCGCGCAGGTCACCCCGGCCGTCACCGTCTCCGCAGGCCAGGCCAAGAAGGGCAAGCCGGTTACCGTGCACCAGCAGCTCACCCTGGTCGGCCGGGCCTCGCCCGGCGGGCCGGTCGACGATCTCACGCTGACGGCGGGCCACTGGGCTGACGGGCCAGGGCAGATCGTCCTGTCCAGCCAGCTGGGCCTCCAGGTGGGGATCGGGTCCCAGCTCACCGTGACCGGGGTGCCCGGCTCGCCTAAGCTGACCGTGGTCGGCATCGCGACGTCGGTCACCGGCACCGCCCAGGCCTGGGTGGCACCGTCCGAGATCGCCGCGCTGCAGACCGCAGGAGCGCCGAAGGCCGCCCAGATGCTGTACCGCTTTTCTGACGCCGGGACGGCCGCCGCGGTGTCTGCCGCCATCGGCGAGGTCACCGCCGCGCTGCCGCCCGGCAGCGTGCTCGGCACGCAGTCCTGGCTGGCCGTGAAGGCCGAGGCGATCAGGTCGTTCGCGCCGTGGGTGCCGTTCATCGTGGCGTTCGGGCTGATCGGGCTGGCGATGTCGGTGCTGATCGTGATCAACGTGGTCAGCGGCGCGATGGTATCCGGCATCCGGCGGATCGGCATCCTCAAGTCCATCGGGTTCTCGCCCGCTCAGGTGGTGGCGGCTTACGTGCTCCAGGTGACGGTCCCGGCCGCCGTCGGCTGCGCGGTCGGCGTGGCGGCGGGCAACCTGCTGGCGGTGCCGATGCTCGGCCAGACCGCGCAGGTGTACGGCGCGGGTAGCTTGGCCGTGCCGACCTGGGTAAGCATGACCGTACCGCTGGCCATGCTCGCCCTGACCGGCCTAGTCGCGCTGGGGATCGCGATACGCGCGGGGCGGATGAGCGCGGTGCAGGCTATCGCGGCCGGCCGGGCGCCGAGGCCCAGGCATGGGTACCGGGCCCGCCGGCTACTCGGCCGGGACCCGTGGGCCCGCCTGCTGCCCCGGCCAGTGACTATCGGCCTGGCTGGACCATTCGCGCGGCCGGGCCCGACCCTGGTCATGCTGGCCGCGATAGTGTCCGGTGTCACCGCGGTGATCTTCGGGTTCGGCCTGAGCACGTCACTGAACCGGATCCAGGCTGACCTGTCGCACGCGGCAGCCGAGCAGGTACAGGTGCTCCTGGGCGGACGCCAGGGCCAGTCCCTCATCAACGGGAAGAGCGCTGCCCCGGCCAGTCTGGCCGCACAGGAACACGCGGTACAGGACGCGCTGCATGCCCAGCCCGGCACACTGCACCACGTCACGGAGGCCAGCGGGCAGATCAGCCTGCTCGGGCAGTCGGGCCAGCTGTCCCTGGCCGGCTTCGGCGGCGATGCGAGCTGGACCGGCTACACGATGATCGCCGGGCACTGGTATGACGGCCCGGGCCAGGTCGACGTCAACACCGCCTTCCTGACCGCCACCGGGGCCACGGTCGGACAGCAGTACACGCTCGCCTCCGGCGGCAAGCACGTCACGGTGCAGATCGCCGGCGAGATCTTCGATCCCGCGGGCGGGCAGCCGGAGATGATCGGCGCGATCTCGACGTTGTCCGCCGTCGATCCCGGCCTGGCACCGGACGAGTACCTGGTGCAGGTGAAACCGGGCACCGACATCGGGTCTTATGTGAACGCGCTGAGCTCGGCGCTCGGGAAAGGCTACCTGGTCAGCGCCAACGACAGCGGCGGCGCGGTGCTCCCGGCCATCGAAGGCCTGGTCGGCACGCTGACGCTCGTCATCGCGCTGGTCGCCGGGCTGGGCGTGCTCAACACCGTCGTCCTGCAGACCAGGGAACGGGTGCACGACCTGGGCGTGTTCAAGGCGGTCGGCATGACGCCGCGGCAGACGATCACCATGGTGGTCAGTACGGTAGCCGGCACCGGCCTGGTCGCCGGCCTGGCCTCGATCCCGGCCGGGGTCACCCTGCACCGGGACGTGCTGCCGGTCATGGGCCATGCCGCGCAGACCGCCCTGCCGGTCGCGGTGCTCGACGTGTACCAGGCGCCGGAGCTGGTCTTGCTCGCGCTGTCGGGACTGGCCATCGCGGTGGCAGGCGCGCTCGCCCCGGCCGGCTGGGCGGCCCGCGCCCGCACCGCCGCCGCGCTGCGCGCCGAGTAGCGCTCCAGTGCCTGCCCCGGCTGGCCGGTCCGGCTACCGGGGCGAGGTCGGGCAAAGAATTTTCGCGGCCGGTGTCCATTCCGGGATTGCCGGTTCGAAGCACCAGTGACGGCGGCCGGAACGGCCGGCCGCCAGAGCAGTTCAAGGAGATGCAATGCGGAAGATCGTCGCGGGACTGATGATGTCGGTCGACGGCGTGGTGGAAGCGCCGGAGACATGGACCGGCCCCTATTTCAGCCCGGAAATCGGCCAGGCCGTCGGGTCGCTCATGGCCAACGGCGACACCATGCTCATGGGTCGCGTCACCTACCAGACCTTCGCGGCCTCGTTTGCCGGGAACACCAGCGACCCGATGGCGGCCCAGATGAACGCCATCCCCAAGGTGGTGGTATCAGCCACCCTGGACCAGGCCGACTGGCAGAACTCCACCCTGATCCGGCACGACGTGCCGCAGGAGATCACCCGGCTCAAGGAGCAGCCCGGCCAGAACATCAACATCAGCGGCAGCGCCACCCTGGTGGCCTGGCTGCTGAGCCAGGGCCTGCTCGACGAGCTCAACCTCCTGCTGTTCCCCATCGTGGTCGGCCACGGCAAGCGGCTGTTCGGCGATGAGGGCCCCGCGACCGCACTGACCCTGGCTCACTGCGAATCCTTCAGCACCGGCGCGGCGCAGCTGATTTACCACCCGGCCAGCAACGCATGACCTCACCAGCCCGACGACAACCAGGAGACACCTCCATCATGCACACCATCACGTCACCAGACGGGACCACGATCGCCTACGACCGCACCGGTACCGGCGAGCCGCTGATCCTGATCGGCGGGGCGTTCAGTTACCGCCGCTTCCCCGGCCAGGTCAAGCTGGCCCAGCTGCTGTCGGCACGGTTCACCGTCTACAGTTACGACCGCCGTGGCCGTGGCGACAGCGGCAACACGGCGCCTTACTCCGTCGAGCGGGAGATCGAAGACCTCGCCGCGGTGATCGGCGCGGCAGGCGGCGCCGCCTGCGTGTGGGGCCTGTCCTCCGGCGCGGTCCTGGCCCTGGACGCGGCCGCGGCCGGCCTGCCGGTC
>Ga0210409_10004197_pt1 | contig 15670 bp, 15 predicted proteins | sample IncBWH17MmetaG_FD_161649 | JGI IMG/M metagenome (GOLD analysis project Ga0210409, IMG submission 161649) | Forest soil microbial communities from Barre Woods Harvard Forest LTER site, Petersham, Massachusetts, United States - Inc-BW-H-17-M | ecosystem: Environmental > Terrestrial > Soil >...
CTTCATCAGTCAAATTATGGGCGGGGTAACGAGCCAGCCCTCTGGGGGAGATAGGCGATGCGACAAGTTTTTTCTGTCTTGGCGGCGGTGCTGTTGTGTGCCGTGCTCACGCAAGCGCAAGAACATCCCGCAAACGCGCGGCTGTTTGCCACGCCCTACTTCACGCTGGCGCCGGCGGGAGATTCAGGATTCTCTTCCGCGCCGCTTCCGCTGTCTTCGTTCTCCGCCTTGGCGGCAACGCCCGCGTCTACTCCGCCGGCGTTTTCGCCGCTGGCATTGTCGGCTACGCCGGTCGCACCGTCGAGCGCCGCCGCCGATCCGCAATTCGTGCAGAGCGTGTACGAGACCTACCACTGGCAGGCCTATGTGGGGTACACCTTTTTCCGTTTCTACATCGTCCCGGGGCAGCAGCAGGACACCAACGGCTTCAACTATTCGGTAGTCTATTATTTCAACAACTGGTTTGGAGTGGACGGAGAAATGGCGGCCACCAAGACATCGCAAAACGGATTCAACGGCTGGTTTTTGTTCGGCGGGGGCGGACCGAGATTCCGCTGGTCCGGGCCGCGCGGGCTGGAACTGTGGGGCCATTTTCTGGCGGGCTACTCGCACTTCACGCCGCAGACGTCGTTCGGGTCGCAGGAGGCCTTCGCGTATGAAGTGGGCGGCGGCGGGGACATCAGGGTGCGGCACTCGCGCTGGGCGCTGCGCCTGGGTGCGGACATGGTGGGCTCGCACTACTTCAGCACCTGGCAGTACAGCCCCAAAGCCTTCGTCGGCGCCGTCTACAAGTTCTAGTCAACCTTGCAATCCAACCTAAAGTTTCAGAATTTGTAGCCGATCTTTCGTACGAAGTCGCGCCTGTGCTTCACGTTTTCCGGTGCCTCGACACCCTTTGGAGAACTGCCGTCCACCACTCCCAGAACCCCGCGTCCCTGCGGTGTTTGAGCAACAATTACCTCCACTGGATTCGCCGTGGCGCAGTAAATCGAGCAAACTTCAAAGCAATCCTTGATGCGGCTGAGCAGGTTGATGGGATATGCCTGCCTGACCAGCAGCACAAACAGATGGCCCGCGCCCACCGCTTGAGCATTGGCGATGGCCGCCCGGCGTAGCTCGTCATCGTTTGATTCCACGCGAACCAGGCAAGGCCCCGACGCCTCATTGAATGCCACCGCGAATTTCGCTCCCGGAACCGTGTTGACCACAATTTCGTAGAGATCCTCGGCGGTCTTGATGAAATGTGACTGCCCGAGAATCAGATTTGCGCCCTCAGGAATTTGCAAAGGCACGGCGGCGAGTTCCATTTTGTTCCTCGAGCGGCGGAATTTTTCCAATCACGAAATCGCATTTCAGCGATGCGCCCGGCCGCACCGCTCGAAGTCCATTATCAGCACTCCGATTTGCAGCGGCAAGGGGCTGCAAAGAATTTCAGGGCTGGAACTCTGCGTGCATATTTGCAGCGTCAATCGTGAAATCCGCGTCAGACTATCGAGCGGTAATCAGTGGCGACATTTTCCGCCTGCCTCGGTTTGAAACGATGCTCATTCACACTTTGAAACACGCTCAGCGGCTCCTGAAGATCCTCATCGGGTTCACTCTGCTCGTTCTAGGCCTGGTGATGATCTTCACTCCCGGGCCCAGCTGGCTCGTTATTATCCTTGGCCTCGGTGTTTTGGCCGCGGAATACGTCTGGGCCCAGCGCTTGCTCCAGCGCGTGAAAGAGCAAGGCCTGCGCCTGCGAGATACTCTTCGTCTTCCCCTGCGCATTCGCCGCGCCTGAATCGCCCCGCGATTCTCTCTTCCGAAGTATCCCCATTTTGTGGTCTGATGCCTCTTCACTTGGCGGAGGCGCGTGTGAACAACGAATGGCGGGGCAAATGGGCCATGATCACCGGCGCAAGCGCGGGAATCGGGTGGGCGCTGGCCGAGCAACTAGCGGCCGGCGGCGCGCACCTGGTCCTCAGCGCGCGGCGGATCGACCGTCTCCGCAACCTGGCCGCCGAGCTTTCGACAAAGCATCAGATCCGCGCGGAAATCGTCACAGCAGACCTGACCCGGCGTGAAGCGCCCGAGGAAATCCACGCATTCACCAGCGTAAAAGGAATTGAAGTCGAGCTGCTGGTCAACAACGCCGGGTTCGGCGCTTTCGGAGCACTGTCTCAAGCGCCGGCCGAGCGCATGCTGGAGATGATCCAGGTGAACTGCTCGGCGGTGGTGCATTTGACCCGGCTGTATTTGCCGCGCATGGTTGAACGCAAGCGTGGCGACATTTTGATTGTCGCTTCGACAGCGGCATTTCAGCCGGTGCCGTTTCTTTCCGTCTACGCAGCCACAAAAGGATTTGACCTGCTGTTCGCCCAGGCCGTTGCTGAAGAAGTGCGCGCTTCGGGCGTCCGCGTGTGTGCGCTGTGCCCTGGCTCCACCGAAACGGAATTTGCGCAAGTGGCCAACCAGCCGGACCGCGTGGCCCGCGTCGCCGAAACCGCGGACAAAGTAGCCCGGGTGGGGCTCCAGGCCCTGGCGCATGGAAAGAGTTGGGTCATATCCGGTGCGTTGAATCGTTTGATGATCCAAAGTCAACGACTGGCGCCGCGTCACCTCGTAGTCAAGATGGCTGGAAAAATGATGCGGCCGTCCAAGTAGCCAGCACCGATCGACCCCACGCCAACCCCTCAAGCCCTCTCCCTCAAAATCCGCATCCAAGTCTGGGAACTTTCCGCCTACCCAGCCGGAATATGTAACGAGAGTTGCGACAGGCCGTCTCAAGAATGGTGATGAAACTGGCCATGGAATTGAATGATGACGGCCTTCTCAGGCGCATGTCGGCCGGCGACGAAGATGCCTTCACGCTTCTGTACCGGCGCAGGCATCCCGCGATTTACAGGTTTGCTTTGCATATGAGCGGAAATCCATCAGTGGCCGAAGACGTGACCCAGGAAGTCTTTATGACTCTGATTCGCGATCCCCAGCGATTCGATCCCGCGCGCGGCACGCTCGGCGGCTATCTATACGGCATCGCCCGCAACCATCTGCGCAAACGCTGGGAGCAGGATCGCCACTCCGTGCCGCTGGCGGACGATTCCGATTCCCTCGGCCTTGTATTTGGCAAGCCTGCCGTGTCGGCAAATGGAAACGGAAATGGCCATGGCCCCATTCCGGATTCGCATGACTTGCTCAGCTCGCTGGAGACTGTCGGACGCGTTCGCCAGGCCATCGGAACATTGCCGGAAAACTACCGCGAAGTTGTGGTCCTCTGCGAATTGGAAGAGATGAGTTACGAGGAAGCTGCGGCGGCGCTCGAATGTCCCGTCGGCACGATTCGTTCCAGGTTGCACCGCGCGCGCACCCTGCTCCTTGAAAAATTGCGGATACCCGCGGCGAAAACCAGGACGGCGGTAGGGCCATGAGCGAAAAGGCGAAAACGATGGATTGCGATACCTTTAAAGAAATTTTTCACCAGATGAACCGGCCTGGAGCGCTAGAATCCGCCGAATCCGAACGCGCCCTGGCTCACGCGGAATCCTGCAGTCACTGTGCCGAGCTGCTGATGCATGTGGAATGGCTGGAATTCTCACTGGCGAAATTGGCGGAACAGAGCGCCACGCTTCAGGCGCCCTCGCGCGTGGAGGCTGCTCTGCAGCAGGAGTTCCGACGACAGCAAGCGATGCGGGCGCGCCGCCAGATTGCCTGGCAGTTGGCTGCGCTGGCGACCGCCGCGGCGTTGTTCCTGGCCATCGGACTTTCCCTACGCCATCGGCAAATTCAACCGGCGTCACCCGCAACAGATGTTGCGCCGCAAGCCGCCGTCGAGGCCCCGCAAATTCGACCCGCCGCGCCTCCTGCGCAGCCGCCCGCGCAAACAGCATCAGAGAGAAAGACGACTGCGCGTGCCCATCGCGGCCATGCAGTTTCGGCGTCACCAGTCGAAATTTACGAAGAAGCGTCGTTCGTGCGCCTGCCCTACACCGTGGACTCCGTCACTCTCGATGGCGGCACGATTGTTCGCGTGGAAATGCCGCGCGCTGCGCTCGCTTCGTACGGGTTGCCGGTAACGGATTTTGGCGGCAACGACCGTGTGCCGGTTGACTTGGTTTTGAGCACGGATGGTACGCCGGAAGCAATTCGCCTGGTCTCACAAATGCATCCGAGCCAGGAATTTTGAAACAGGAAACCTTTCTCAGGAGGAGATTGATGCGAACACAAAGGAAACTCTTAATTGTGGCGACCATGGGGCTGGCTGTTACAGGCGCGGGGGGCGCTGCACGAGCGCAGTCTCAGCAGCCGGCCCCGCCACCACCTTCGGGAGACGTCATGTTTTATCGCGCCCCCGGAGCGGGGCCGATGTTGCCGCCGGAGGCCATCGGCTTCCTGGGTGTGGAAGCTCCACTCGGCGGAAAGATCGTCACCGGAGTGCCATTCACTGCAAGCTTCTCCAGTGAATCGACGCAGACACTGGCCGACGGCAATCACATCCAGCACAAGAACTCCGGCACACTCGCGCGCGATGCTCAGGGACGCACCCGCCGCGACATGAGCCTGCCGGCCATCGGCGCCTGGACCACCTCTGGTGCTCCGCGGGAAGTGTCCATGATCAATGACCCCGTCTCCGGCATTCACTATGTCCTCGAGCATGAACGGAAGATCGCGCGCGAATTCGCGCCGCCGGACCTTCTCATGGATAAAGTCAAGCATGGGCAGGACGGCATCGCCTCCACGAAAAAAGGCCCCGGAGATCCAAATATGACGACCGCATCTTTGGGGACTCAGACCATCGGCGGAGTACCGGCGGAAGGCACGCGCATCACTCACACCATTCCCGCCGGTGCAATTGGCAATGAGTTGCCGATCGTCGTTACCGTAGAGCGCTGGTACTCGGCCGATTTGCAAACCGACGTCATGATCAAGCGCTCCGACCCGCGCACGGGTGACACGGTCATGCAATTGTCGAACATCGTGCGGCAGGTGCCGGACGCTTCGCTCTTCCAGGTTCCTTCGGATTACACCATTGAAAAGGGTGGCCCCAAAGGGACGTTTCGCATGGAGGTGCAGCCGCAATAGCAAACCCGTGACGGTTTGGAGAACCCTCAGCAAGAGCAGTGCTTGCGGGCGGAACCCCACCACGCTCCGCCCGCAAGTCCCACTCCGCATCCCGCCTCTTTAACTGGAATTGAACTGATTCGGCTATGATCAATTCGTAGTCCAGCAGCCCACGCAGACACCTGTGATCCCGCGCGGACACTATGGAGTGCGGCGGCTCGCCGCCGCTTTCATACGGCGAGGCTCGCCTCGCCAGCGAGGAGCAGCGTCTTCCGCTGCTCCGAGTTCTTTCTTGCTGCTACGTCATTTCGGGGATGTCAACAGAGACAGATGGATTCAGATCAAACCGAAGCCGCAGCTCGATCCAGAAGTTCAACCACGTGGAGAACTTCCTGGCCGGTCCCGTGAATCGCGGCACCTGCGCGCATCTGCAGCATACAGCCGGGATTTGCGGTGACAATCGCCTGTGCCTTGGTCTGCCGCGCATAATCCATTTTCAAAGCCAGCAGGTCGAGCGAAGCCTGCGTTTCCGTCACGTTGTACACTCCGGCCGAGCCGCAGCATTGTTCCGATTGCTGCATCTCCACCAGGTCGACGCCCGGGACCGAGCGAATCAATTTGCGTGGCGCCTCGCGAACTTTCTGCCCATGGCACAAATGGCAGGAATCCTGATACGTCACGCGGAGTGACAGCTTCTGCAGCGGAGCCACCAGCCCCAAGTCCGCCAGAAATTCCGACACGTCGCGCATTTTCGCCACAAATTTTTCAGCTTGCGCGTGCGACGGGTCATCTTTGGCAAACAGATGCTGATACTCCTTCAGAGTGGACCCGCACCCGGCTGCGTTGGTGATCACGGCATCGAAATCGCCCGCCAGAAACACGTCCATATTCTTGCGCGCCAGTTCGCGCGCCGTATCGCGCACCCCGGCATGGGCCGCCAGCGCGCCGCAGCATACCTGCGATTCCGGCACGACCACATCGCAGCCATTCGCTTGAAGCACACGGATGGTCGCGCGATTCAGCTCGCTGAAGGTGACCTGTGCAATGCATCCGGCAAAGAACGCCACGCGCGCCCGGTGCGCGCCCTTGGCCGGAAAAGTCTTACCCAGTTCGGTGAAAAAAAAGTCGGTATCGATTTTCGGAAGCAACCGCTCACGCTCGTGCAAGCCGAGCAGCCGCAGAATTCCCGTGCCGCGTGCCACCGCCGCCAGTCCACTGCGCTGGTAAATTTTCAGTGCTCGCGCCGCCAGCGCGATTCGTAGCGGGAAAGGCAGCAGCCGGCGATACACCAGGTCGCGCAGCAGGCGCGATTTCAGCGGCCGCTTGTATTTCTGCTCGATTTGCGCCCGCGCCAACTCCAATAACGTTCCGTACTCCACGCCCGAGGGGCACGCCGTCTCGCACGCCCGGCAATTCAGGCAGCGGTCAATGTGCGTTACGAATGTGTCGCCCAACTCCAGCCGCCCGGCGTCCACCAGCGCCATCTGCTTGATCCGCCCGCGCGGCGAATCCGCCTCGCGGCCCCACAATCGGTAGGTCGGGCAATGATTGGAGCACAGCCCGCAATGCACGCACCGCGAGTAATCGTCGTATTCCGGTTTGTCCGTCGCGGAAAATCCGCTCAGCGTCAGCGCAAATTCGCGCTGCGCTTCTTCGTGTGTTTGCGGAGGCGTGGCCATCGTCCTACAGTCCTCCCACGAAGCGGCCAGGAGCAAAGATGCCGCGCGGGTCGAACACGTTTTTCACTTTTTGCATTTGCGCAAAATCACTTCTCTCGGGGCCCCAGATTTTCAAAGTGCTCTTCCATCCCGAGCGGGTCCAAGGAATGGTCGCGTTGCCGCCAATTTTCTCGCAGGTGGTGAAGATTTCATCCGACACATTCATCACGCGTGCGCGCCACTGTTCGTCCTTGTCTCGCGGAAAGAATGCCACGTAGATCACCCCAACGCCGCGCGCCACGGCCGCCCATTCGAGCGAGTAGGAGTCCCCAGCAATCTGAACGACTGTCAGTAGTTCTTTCATGCGGGAGGGCAACACACTGATCTTCATGATAGTGGTGGCCGGCGAAAATGCTTCCGAGAGCGCGATGGGAATGAACTCCCGCTTGCGCGAGAATGCCGGCGGCCGCGTGTTCGAATCCAGGACGGCAGTGTGTGCGGCGCCCAGTTCCGCCGCCATCTTCTGGAAATCCGATTCGTACCGCGCCAGCACTTTCTCGGTTCCGCCGTAGCCCGACGAGAACGCCCAATGTTTCGGCGAAAGCACATCCGCAGGCATGGCCCCTGAACCAATCCGCGACGCCGCCTCGCTCAAAAACATATCCGCCACCCGCGGGCTCAATATCTCCATCGTCAGCGGCGTCAGCGCCGATTTCGATGCGCGCTGCCGCATTTCCACCGCCTTCTCCATGCTGTCAAATGTGGCCACAAATCCGCGCGTGGCCACCGGCGCCGGGAACGTCTTGAAATTGACGCTCACGATCACGCCGAGCGAGCCCAGCGAGCCGATCATCAGCTTGTGCAAATCGTACCCGGAAACATTTTTCACCACGCGCCCGCCGCTTTTTGCCAGCGCACCGTCGGCGGTCACAAATTCCATCCCCAGCACGTAGTCGCGGGCCGTCCCATAATATTGACGCAGCGGCGAATCCACTCCTGACGCGATCGTGCCGCCAATCGTGGCGCGATTGAAATAAGGCACAAACAGCGGAAGGAATTGCCGATGGTCGCCCAATAATCCAATCGCTTTACTGAGCGAATGTCCGGCCTCAATGGATAGCGTCAGGTCGGCGGGATCGTAGGCAATCATGCGATCGAGGCGCGTCATGTCCAGCGCGATGTCATATCGCGCCGGCGGCAGCCCGATCCCCAGCTTCGTACGCGCGCCCGAAGGGATCACCGCCAGATTTTCCGCGGCCGCGAATTTCACCACATCCGCCACTTCTTCGCGCGAGCCGGGCCGTACCGCCGCACCGGGAGTTTTTCCGTCAATTTCGTAAAACGCCAGTTGCGCGGGCTCGTTGATCACGTGAGCTGCGCCGACAATATCCGGCAGCCGCGCGGCAAGTGTTCTACTGGCCAGACTCATGGTGGCGACGCACCCGCTGCCGGCAGCGGCCGCGAATAAATTTCACCGCAGCCTTTTTTGATCGGCAGCACTTTTTCGGGGTTCAGCAAGCCGGTGGGATTGAAAGCGTCGCGGACATGCCGCATCAGGTCCAGATCCGTCTCGTTGAAGATGAGCGGCATCAGCCGGTCCTTTTCCATGCCCACGCCGTGCTCGCCGGTGATGGCACCGCCCATCTGCACGCAGAATTCAATAATCTCATCGGCCGCAGCCACCGCGCCGCGCAGCTGCTTCTCGTCCCGCGCGTCAAACAAAATCAAAGGATGCAGATTTCCGTCGCCGGCGTGGAAAATGTTCCCGATCTGAAAGCCGTATTTTTCGCTGATCTCCGTGATGCGCCGCAACGTCTGCGGCAATTTCGTGCGCGGAATCACTCCGTCCTGCACGTAATACGTGGTCGAAAACCGCCCCACCGCGCCGAAAGCATTCTTGCGGCCCTTCCACAGCAAATCGCGTTCACGCGTGTCGCGAGCCACGCGCACTTCACGCGCATTGTGCTTGCGGCACACTTCCGCGACTTCCTCGGCCTGCAGCTCGGCCTCTTCGCGCGTGCCGTCAATATCAATCAGCAGAACCGCGGCGCTATCAAGAGGAAATCCCGCGTGCACATATGCCTCGACGGCGCGCAGCGTCCACCCATCGAGCATCTCGCACGCCGCGGGCGTGATGCCACCCGCAGTGATGGCCGCAACCGTTTCGGTCGTGTCGTCGAGCGTATTGAAAATCGCCAGCAGCGTCTTCACCATCTCCGGAATCCGCATCAGCCGCACAGTCACTTCCGTCACCAGCGCCAGAGTCCCTTCCGAGCCAACGAAAAGCCCCGGCAAATCGTAGCCCACCGAATCCACAGCCTGGCTTCCGATGCGAATCAGCTCACCAGTCGGGAGCACGGCCTCGAGTGACAGCACGTGATTCGTCGTCACGCCATAAACCAGCGTGTGCGGGCCCCCGGAATTTTCAGAAACGTTTCCGCCGATGGTGCAGGCCTTCTGGCTCGACGGGTCCGGCGCGTAGTACAGCCCCAGCGGCGCAGTCGCGGCAGTCAATTCCGCGTTCACCACGCCCGGCTGCACGATGGCACGCTGATTCTCCACATCCACTTCGAGAATGCGGTTCATGCGCGTGAAGGAAACGATAATTCCGCCGCGACGGGCTAGCGCCCCGCCTGAAAGTCCCGTCCCCGCGCCGCGGCCAACCAAGGGAACCTGGTAGCGGTTCGCCAGCGCCACGATCCCCTGCACGTGCTCCTTGTTCCGTGGGAAGACCACGCAATTCGGGCGCGCCGTCTCCACCGAGCCGTCGTACTCGTACAGCAGTAGCTCTTCGGGCTGGTGCAGCACCATGTCCGCGCCGAGCAGTTTTTTCAGGTCGTTGAGGAGCCGCGTATCCATGCTGGTGGCCGGGTGGGTAGTCGTAGCCTCTTCCCGGCAACTATAGTCGCCCGGCCGCGCGCCGTCAATTTTCCGCCGCGCGCCCGCGGGGCTCGCACGGCGCACGCATTCTCGCTGCCTCCACTTTCGGTGTATGCTACACATCCTGCATGGCCACATTTCGCCGAGGTGCCCGGTGACAAAACCGAAAGTCCTCTCCACGCGGCCGCTGTTTCCCGAGGCGCGCAAAATACTCGACGCAAATTTCGATATGGAATATTGGGCCCCGCCGCAGCGCCCGCGCGCTGAACTCCTCAAAGGCGTCGCGGACAAAGACGGCCTGGTCTGCCTGCTCACGGAGAAAGTGAACCAGGAATTGCTCGACGCCGCGCCCATGCTGCGCGTGGCTGCGACGGTTTCCGTGGGCTACGACAATATAGATGTTGACGCCTGCACGCGCCGCAAAGTGGTAGCCACAAACACGCCCGGCGTGCTCGACGACACCACCGCAGATTTCGCCTGGACGCTCATCATGGCCATCGGCCGCCGCCTCATAGAGGGCGACAACTGGATGCGCTCCGGCACTTGGCCGGGCTGGGACCTCGACCAACTTCTCGGCGGCGACATTTGGGGCAAGACTCTCGGCATTATCGGCTTCGGGAGAATCGGCCGAGGAGTAGCACGGCGCGCCGGCGGATTCAACATGCGCATCCTTTATAGCGACGCGGTCCGCGCGCCGGCAGAAGCGGAAAAAGAGCTGCACGCGCAATTTGTGGACCACGACACGCTGTTCCGCGAAGCGGACTTTATCACCGTGCACGTCCCGCTGATGCCCGAGACACGCCACCTGATCTCCCAAGAGAACCTGGGGAAAATGAAGCCCACCGCCTACCTGGTAAACACATCGCGCGGGCCGGTGGTGGACGAAGCCGCGCTAGTCGCAGCCCTCGAAGCGAAAAAAATCGCCGGCGCTGCTCTCGACGTCTATGAGAACGAGCCCAAGGCGCATCCCGGTCTGTTGCAGCGCAAGGACGTAATTCTGACGCCGCACATCGCCAGCGCCTCCATCGAGACGCGCACCAAAATGGCGGTGATGGCCGCCAACAACGTGGCCGCACTCTTCGAAGGCCGCCGGCCACCCAACGCCATCAACGCCGATGCTCTCGGCTTGAAATGACTCAGTCTTGGGTGGCACAGGCACTCTTGCCTGTGGTTTTGCGACAATTTCACCGCCAGCATAGCCAGGAGTGACTGTGCCACCACTGATGCTCAAAGCTTCTAAGCCGTGAAACAAACCGCACTGCGCATTTTCCGCGAAACGCTCGCGACCATCGACATTCCGGCCACCATCGCGCGGAAAGTGAACTTCACCGGCTCGCGCCTGGAAGTCGCAGACTTCTCCGCCGACCTGCGCAACTTCACCGAAATTGTCGCCATCGCCTATGGCAAAGCCGCCTCTGCCATGGCCGAAGGGCTCATCAACCTGCTCGAGCCGGATTTCACGCCGCAGGGAATTCTGGTGGTTCCGTCGGCGCCACCGCGCGCGTTGCCGGGCTGGAAGACGTTCATCGGTGGACATCCTGTCCCGACGGCGGAAAGTTTCGCCGCCGGCCGCGCGATTCTGGAGCGCCTGGCGCGTTGCGGCGAGCAATCTTTCATTTTTTTTCTGCTCTCTGGCGGGGGCTCCGCGCTGGTCGAGCAGCCTCTCGATCCCGCCATCACTCTCGAGGACTTTCGACAGCTCAACCACACGCTGGTCACTTGCGGGGCTCCCATCGAAGAAATTAACGCCGTTCGCAAGCACCTCTCGGCAACCAAAGGTGGGCGCCTGGCTGCCGCCGCACCCGCTTCCATGAAGTTGACCCTCGGCGTGAGCGATGTTCCGGACGGACAAGAAACCGCGCTGGCCTCCGGGCCGACGCTGCCGGATCCCACGACGATTGCCGACGCTGAGAGAATCGCTTCGAAATACGGTGTGGTTGCAAAACTCCCGCCCAGCATTCATAAAATGTTCGAACGCCACGAACTGCGCGAAAGCCCCAAGAAAAATGATCCCGCATTCGCGCGCGCACACTTCGAACTCCTGCTCGGCGAACATGATTTGTTTCATTGCGCTCACCACGCCACGGAAAGAGAAGGCTGCCTCTCGCTCTGCGATTCCGAGGCCGATAGCTGGCCCATCGAGAAGGCTGCGGACCATCTGCTCGGGCTGCTGGAGGCACAGAAGAAAATCTGCGGCACCCGTCCCGCAGCCGTCATTGCCGACGGTGAAGTCAGCAGCCCGGTGACCGGCAACGGAATCGGCGGCCGCAATTCCGCTTTCGTGCTCGCTTGCGTCCCGAAAATTGCCGGCAAAAAAATTACCGTGCTCAGCGCCGGTACGGATGGAATAGATGGCAATAGCCCCGCAGCCGGCGCCGTTGCTGATGGAGAAACTCTGTCGCGCGCGCAAGCCGCGGGACTCCATCCCGCCGATTATTTCCGCCGCAGCGACGCCTACAATTTCTTCCATCGCCTTGGCGACGCCATCGTCACCGGCCCCACCGGCAACAATCTCCGCGACCTGCGCATTCTCATCGCACACTAATTCGCCCCTCATTTTTTTGGATGCCCGGCTGGCCGGCAGGCAGCGAATCACTTGTCGCCTTCCTTGAACGGGTGCGCAGGTGTGACGAGTAGAAATTTCTAAGCCATTACGATTGATAGCGATGGCGCGAATTCTACTTCCGGGATGTGTCGAGTAGGATTGCTGTGACTGGTGATTGGTGAGTGGTGATTCGTGAAGGGTAAGGCGTGGCACCAGGGCCGTTTTCGGTGGCGCGGGGACTCTTGCAAAGGTGGGTTTGTCGGAACCGTTGCGCGAGGCGAAAGTAAAACACGGAAAAAGTTGGCGATCGAAATCCGGCGCGACCCTGCGTTTTGAATGAGTTGCAGCGAATTCTAATTTGTTGGGTTGGCGATTGAATCTGAAGGCGAGGCGAAAGTATCGGGTAAGGGAGTGCGGCAGCGGGTTATAGCTCTGGCTTGCCCTGAGTTGGGCTGAGGGGCAATTTCGATCCAGGCGGTGGAGAGACATAGATATTGTTACCACAACACGGAGTGCGACGGGGTACAGAGATCGTACAGTTTTGGTCCAGTTTTAGTACGACCTGTCCGTTGGTACAGGTGTTTGAAGTTCGAGAGTGGAGTGGCGGCGCTGGAATTCTGTAAGCGTAAGAGGCGGATTCCCCAGGTGCACTGGCACGCCTGGTTTTTCGTTTCGAAGCGCCTGGTCAATCGTTTCAGTGACGCGGGTTAAGAATGTCTTGAATATCGGGTCCGGGATGCTCACGGCAGGAAATGCAGGTCGAGGGTCAGATTCCGGCAAGCGCGTTAATCGGGCACAAGACGGACATCTGCCCCGGCTGTCTCCAGCAGGAGATTAGTTCTGATTACGACTTTATCGTCGGCTCCGAATTTTGGTCACCTGACGGGTGCAAGTGAAGAAGTGTATTGAGCCGCCGCAGAATGCGGATTTGGCCAGGTGACTTCCAGGGCGATTTCCTTGCGGATGAGAAGTTTCGAACGGCGGCTAACGCGAATGTTAAGGGTGTTCGAATCATCGGAGACAATGTCAGCGAAGCCTTCCTTTTGAATGTGCAGGCTCTCGTCGGCGCGGTACAAGGCGACACGCAGGGGATGGACGCCCGGGGAAAGGGGGCAGTCGAAACGGAGCGGTTCGCCCAGGCGGGCGGAGTCGAGCCGAGTAGAGATGAGGACATGATCGCCGGCATAGACAGCGATGGTCTCCTCCGCTATGGCGGAGACGATCTCCACGCGAAGAGAAGTGAGTTGCTTGGGAAGGGGGGGCTGAGCGTTAGCGGATGGAGCGGTGGCCGGAGGCTGTCCCACAGACGCGTCACGTGTCAACGCAGGGGCGAAAGTAGCAGCCTGCCGCCGAGTCGCGGGTGATTTGGCTAGCCGAGAAGTCTTCGAGGCCGATGGCGCGGGCATGCGTGGAGGCTGCAAATCGGGTTTCGTTGTGGAAGACGAAGAGTCTGTTAGCGGCGAATCCGCAATTGCAGAAGAATTGAAACTGGTCATTGAATTTGCGGCTGATTCAGGCGGCGTGCCTCGAGTCGGGGTGACGTCAGAGGGATGGACTATAGCCGAAAAAGCGGTCAACCTGGGGATGCAGTGCTTGCGGAGGGCGGGGACGCTCGCCACCAGTGAAATGAGAAAGATCAGGCTGGCGGCTGTCCACATGTCTTTGTGCTGAAAAGGTTGACTCCACCAAGAAATCATGGCGCGCGGAGTTGCAGCAGAGTAAGACCGGGATGGTGCAGCATGGCTGGTTCGCGCGAAGGGGTAGACAGCGGCGGCCAGCGCTTCGGCGGTGGGATAGCGATCCTCTGGGTTCTTAGACAGGCAGCGCATGACGAGCTGGTCAAAGGCAGGAGGCAGCGAAGGATTGTGATGAGATGGCGGCGGGGGCGCGCTGGAAATGATCTGCGCGCAGACGGCGTCGACGGAATCGCCATCGAAAGGCCGAACTCCGGTCGACATCTGGTAAAGGACGATCCCCAGAGAGAAGAAGTCGGAACGGCTGTCTTGCAAATTAGCGAGAATCTGTTCAGGCGCAAGATAGCCAGGAGTTCCCATCAGAATTCCGCTGCCAGAGACTTGCGTCGAAAAGTGGGCAATGCCGAAGTCGCCGAGCTTTACTTGACTTTCGGAGGTCACGAGAATATTGGCGGGTTTCACGTCGCCATGAATGATCTTGGCGCGATGGGCTTGGCCGAGTGCGGTGGCTAGATCGCCAGCCCACGCCGCGACGCGAGGAAGTGGCAGAGGCAGAGGACCAGCTTCGAAAATGGTTTCCAGCGTTTTCCCCTCAACGTATTCCATAACTAAATAAGGTGCGCCGTCTTTGTTCTTGCCAACATCATAGAGGGCAATGATGTTGGGATGCGAAAGGCCGCCGATAATCTGGGCCTCGCGGAGAAATTGTTGCTCGAGATCGCGAGAACCAAAACCTCGAAGAAAGGTCTTCAGAGCGACAGTGCGTCCAATAACCGTGTCATAGGCTTTATCGACACGGCTGGTGGCGCCCATGCCAAGAGTTTCGATAACTTCGTATCGATTTTGTTGAGTGTTCATAAGCCGCTTGTAACAAGAAACGTGCGCACACACTGCTTTTGAGAGGATGGAAGAAGTCGAGGTTTTTGGATACCCCCCAATAGTACCAATCTTGAAAGACTCTAGTACCTGCCCACTACGCCCTGCGAGATTAACTCCAACCTTTACCAGCGCTCCACCACATAATCGGGTCGATGGGCATTCAAATGGTGGATTCCTACTGTACGCGCTGGTGGCCTGCGTTCGATACTTGCCTCAGCGCGCATCTCGGGAAGTTTATTCTCCAGAAGTTCTCCACGGGTTCGGCGAACTCAATTCCCACTGTCCATTTGCCGTTCTGCAAGCAGCCTACATGCACGACCCTGCATTCTCGCTCTTCACCGGTGCTCTTATTTACGAGGAGAATCCTCTGGCCCTTCTCTATCCTGGCGGCTAGCGCGACCGCTCCGCCGTGAGCGTTTACCGACATCATGCGCGTGAACTCGTTGAAGGATTCACGGAACACGTCCTGTCCAAAAACATGGACGGGGACGGACAATACTAACCGCTTGCTTCTTCGGAGCTGTCTGCCTGGTCGAATCTGCGCATTCATGCCATGCCCAACTTAAATCGATAGTCATCCAGGAACAATAGTACCGGCGGGCTAGACGTGTAGGCGGCCGGATTTCGATGCTGGCCCCGCGCTCAGAACCGCACCTAGACCAGTGGATTGCCGCTACTGGCCCATCCAGGGAAATTGATTTCACCGGCGTCACCGACGCTGATAAATTTGCTCGCCACCAGCGATCGGCCCCAGCAGCGGCAGGCTAACCCAAAACCGAGACTTTACCGCTGGCCGCGATTCAAGCATGCGGCAGCAATGAAGGGAACGCGCAGGCCCTTCGGCTCCGCTCAGGACAAGCGGGACGCTAGCGCCCCTCAGCTTCGTTCGGGACAAGCTTACGACGGCAAAGGCGCCGGCGGGGGCGTCGGCGTTCCCGGGACAAGCAGCGCTGCGTGTAGCCAAACGCACACAG
>Ga0210409_10004199_pt1 | contig 15670 bp, 10 predicted proteins | sample IncBWH17MmetaG_FD_161649 | JGI IMG/M metagenome (GOLD analysis project Ga0210409, IMG submission 161649) | Forest soil microbial communities from Barre Woods Harvard Forest LTER site, Petersham, Massachusetts, United States - Inc-BW-H-17-M | ecosystem: Environmental > Terrestrial > Soil >...
ATGAGCGTAATGGGCACCAACTCCGTCTCTTGGGGAATTAATTCGACTCTCGAATCCAAATGCAGCAACTGCGCCAGGTTTGCCGCCGCTACCCGTTGCTGTTCGAGGGCCTGACGCAGGGTGATCGCAAAGTGTTCGGTTTGAGATTGCACCCGCAGTTCATCGCCTCTGAACGCGATGCCGGCTGCGACGCCGGCGTGCAGTTGCTGCTGATAATCCTGTGAAGTCAGGAGCGCCTGCCTGACCACCTCCACCAGGGTCTTGGCTTTCGCGAGATCAAAATATCCCTGGGCCGCGCTCAGAGTGGAATCCTGTCGCTGGGTTTCCAACGCTTGATCCGATGCCCGAACCAGTTGTTTGGCGGCGAGTGAATTGTACAGGGCGTCCCCCAGAGCCATTTGGGCCGAGAGCGAGACGCCCGGGTAATAGGACTGAAAATGCGCATCGGAAATAACGCCCGAGGGGACTGACTGGGCTACCCCATCCCGGCGGTGATAAGTTACGCCGGGCGCCAGCCACGGGAGGAACTGCTCCAAGGCGCTTTGGCGATTGGCCTGAGCTTCACTCAAGTGTTCCCGCGCGATTTGGATGTCGAGGTTTTGTGCGCCCGCCAGGCGGAGGGTCGTCGGCAGGTCAATTGGATAGACCATGTTGGTCCCCGTCTCAGACGCGGAATTGGCCAGCCCTGTTGGGACGCTTTCGGCCGCCCGCCCCGAGAGCGCAACGATGGTGGCGAAGATCGCGGGAACCACTCTCACTTTGCCTCCACAGGGTTGACGGGCTGGCCATCATTGAGCGCTTGTTTGCCGAGGAGGATTACCACTTGGTCAGGATTAATCCCACCGGCGATCTCAACATTGATGCCATCGTTAAAGCCGATTTGGACAGGAGTCTTTTTTGCTTTCCCTTCCGCTACCGTGAAGACAGAGGTGCCTGCCTTCTCCACCATCAGTGCTTGGACGGGCACTAACAGCGCATCCGGCTTCCTTTCGACTTCCAACTGCACGCTGGCGTAGGCCCCGGGCCGGAGGTCGCCATCCGGGTTTTGGATTTCAATCTCCGTGAGCATTGTTTTGGTAGCTGGGTCCAGTGCGTGAGCAAAACGGGTGACCGAGCCTGGAAAAGTCCGTTTTGGCAATTCTTCCACCATCACTCTGGCCGGCACCCCGTTTTTGATGAAGGGTACTTCCGGCTCGGGAACGAATACCTGCACGCGGACTCTGCTGTAGTCCATGAGCGTGACCATGCCGGCGGATTGGGGAGTGCTGCTCGTAGTAGCGGCGGGGATGAACGCGCCCGGGTCCACAAAACGCGCGGTAATTATTCCGGCGAAGGGGGCCACGATTCGAGAATACTGCAACAGCGTGCGGACCCTCTGCAGCTTGGCTTGGGCGACCTCCCATTGGCCTCGCAGGTCATCCACCGTTTGAGGCACCACCAGGTCGGGAGCCTTTTGGCGCGCTTCGGCCATTCGCTCGTAGTTGGTGCGCGACACCTCTGACTCCGCTTTGAACTGGGCTTCGTCGGCCAGCAACTCGGGTACTTCAATCTCGGCCAGCAACTGTCCTTCCTTGACCGCGTCACCCTTATCCACCGTCAGAGTTTTCAAATAGCCTGGCACCTTGGCGTAGAGGGTGGCTTCCTGTAACGCCAGCACGCGAAAAGAGGGCAGCGTGATGCTGCGGGCGATCTCGCCGTGTTTCGGAAGAACCGTTTGCACGTTGACTGGCGGCGAGGCCTTTTGGGGCGCGTCGGCGGTGGAAGGTCCGCAGCCGCATAGCGTGGCTAACGCGATACATCCCGTGGCCAAAAGAAGAGGTTCGATTCGCATAATCTCGACGGTTGGTTCGTGTTTTGATTAACCTGAGTATCACTGCGATTCTGCCATGGAGCTTGCCGGATCCGTGGGATCCAGCGAAGCCGAGCGCCGATGCGCGCGAGCCTGGATGAGGGAAAAGATCGCTGGCAGCACCAACAGGGTGGCGATGGTGGCCACAGCCAATCCACCGACCACCGCTCGGCCCAAAGGGGCCGTCTGCTGTCCGCCTTCGCCGAATCCCAATGCCATGGGTACCATGCCGGCGATCATCGCCAGGCTGGTCATGAGGATCGGCCGCAGGCGGCTGCGCGCTCCTTCTACGGCGGCATCGGATGCGCTGGCCCCTCCCAACCGGCTGCGCTCCGCAAACGTAATCAATAAAATGGCATTGGCCACCGCCACCCCGACGGCCATGATGGCGCCCATGAACGATTGAATGTTAAGCGTCGTTCCCGTCAGCCACAGCATGAGGACAACGCCGGCGATCACCGCCGGGGTAGTGGACACAACCAGAAATGACAGCTTCAGGGATTGGAAATTGGCGGCCAGCAGAAGAAAGATGACCGCCACCGCCAGCAGTAGACCGCTGCGCAAGCCGTCGAGCATTTGCGTGAGTGGGATGATCTGGCCGCGCACGGTCACCGTGATTCCGGCGGGCGGTTGGCCTAGTTTCTTTAACACTTCACTAACTTCTTTAGCCACACTGCCCAGGTCGGCCCCCGCAATGTTCGCCGTCACCGTCACCATGCGCTGCATATTGTAGCGTTCGTATTGGCCGACCGAAGTGCCCTCAGTGACTTTGGCGACATTTCGGAGCAGCAAACTCCGGCCACCGAGGTCGATCACAGGCACATTCCTGGCCTGTTCGAGCGAGTCCATCTGCGCTTGGGGGACCTGCACCTGAAGCTGATAAGCCACGCCGCTGTTGGGGTCAGCCCAGTAGTTGGGCACGACAAACCGGCTCGATGAGGTGGCTGTCACCAAGGCCCGCGAAACATCGGTCATCTTGACGCCCATGACCCCGGCCTTCTCGCGATCCACGTTCACGTCCACCGTCGGATAATCCAGTGCCTGGCCAAACTGGAGGTCGCGTAGAGAAGGAATTCGTCCCAGCGCTTCTTTGACTTGTTGGGCGAAAGCCCGGTCTGCGGCCAGGTTTTGGCCGCTGATCGCTATCTCGATGGGCGTGGGGGAGCCCAGGCTCATCACTCGGCTCACGATGTCGCTGGGCTCGAACGAGAAAGTGACTCCCGGCATCTTTTCTGTGAAGACCTTCCTAAGCCGTTCCTTAAGGTCCTCAATGCGCACCGCCGCGCCGGGTTTCAACTGGACCTGCAACACGCCTTCTTCGGGACCGCCATTCCAGAGATAAATCAAATTGATCGGGTAGGACGCACCGTGCACGCCGAGGAAGCCCAGCGTAATTTCGACGTTTTGCGGACCCGCCTCCCGCTTAATGAGCTCCAGTGCCTGCAATGCGATAGCCTCTGTGCCGTCAATCTGGGTACCCGTCGGCGCGCGCAAACGCAGTTGGATCTGCCCGGCATCCACTTTTGGAAAAATCTCTGTGCCCAAATGTGGCCCCAGAACCACAATCACCACACCCGCCAACACGAGGTAAACAGCCACCGTGGCCCAGCGCGCTCGAACCAATTTCTGGCCCAAGGCGGCGTACCGCTGCTGAAAGCGACCAAAGGGGCTCTCAGCGATGGCATGGCCGGTGGCTGCAGTCCCGTGCCCGCGCAAAAACCAAACCGACAGTATGGGCACGAGTGTGCTTGACAACAGGTAGGAGGTTACCATGGCAAAGCCGACCGCCAGCGACAGCGGCAAGAACATCGCTTTGGCAGCGCCCTCCATAAAGAGGGCAGGACTGAATATCGCCAGGATGCATAACATCGCCAAAAATCGTGGTAGGATCGTTTCGGTCGTTGCGTCCAGCGCTGCGCGGCCGATCGAGCGGCCGCGCACCAAGTGCGTATGGATATTTTCGATGCAAACGGTCGCCTCATCCACCAGGATGCCGACGGCCAAGGCCAGTCCACCCAATGTCATTATGTTGATGGTCTGTTTGGTTAACCACAAGGCCAGCACCGCGCCCATCAATGAAAGTGGAATGTTGATAACCACGATGAATGCGCTGCGCCAGTCCCGCAAGAACAACAGCACCATGAAGCCCGTCAGCACCGCCCCCAGGGCCCCTTCCAGTGTCAGGCCGCCAATGGCGCGCGTGACGTAGGGTGATTGGTCAAACTCGTAACTGATTTTGACGTCTGACGGTACCACGCTCTGGAACTTCGACAGGTTCGCTTTGACCAGGTTTACTACCGAGAGGGTGGAAGCAGTCGAGCGTTTGGTGACGGGGATATAAACCGTGCGGCGGCCATTGACCAACGCATAGCTGGTTACGATATCCGAACCGTCAATGACCTGGCCCACGTCCCGCAGGAAGACGGTGGGAAACTGCCCGGTCCGAATCGGCACCCCTTCCAGGTCCTTGATATTCCGGGCCACTGAATTGAGTGGCACCATGGGATATTTCCCATGAATGGGCATATTCCCGGAGGGGCTGATGAGGTTGGCTTCGGTGATGGCGGTGACCACTTCGTCCGGCGACATGCTAAAAGAGCGAAGGCGTTCCGGTTTTAGATTGATGACGATGCTCCGGGCGTTGCCACCAAACGGAGGAGGCGCTGAAACGCCGGGCAGTGTGGCAAACAAAGGCCGCACGCGATTCAAAGCCAAGTCCTGCATTTCACCAACCGTTCGGCTTGTGCTGGAGAACACCAGGTTACCCACCGGGACACTCCCCGCGTCAAAACGCATGACGAACGGTGGCACCGTCCCGGGCGGCATAAAGGCGCGAGCGCGGTTTACATACGCCACGGTCTCCGACATCGCCTGTGACATGTCGGTTCCTGGATGGAATTGGAGTTTGAGCAATGCCGCCCCTTGAATGGACTTGGACTCGACATGTTCGATGCCGGCGATATAGAGGAAGTGGTACTCGTAATAGTAAGTGAGATAGCCTTCCATCTGGGCAGGGTCCATCCCGCCGTACGGCTGAGCGACGTAAATTGTCGGAATGCCCAGCGTGGGGAAAATGTCACGTGGCATTTGCTTTAGGGCGAGGACGGCGCCCAACCCGACGCCAATGATGAGCACTACAATCGTGAGCGGGCGGCGCAGAGCGGTTTGAACGAGATTCATGCCGTATTGGATTCGAGAACGACCTCTTTGTGCAGCTCCACAATTTGTGCGCGAATCAGCGTCAAGACCTTGCGGCCCTCGGGGGTCAGGCGGTAATCCTTGCGCGCGCGCCGCCCGCCCTCCGGGTCGGCTTTGCACTTTAACCAGCCGAGCCGTGCCATCCGGTTGAGCAATGGATACAGCGTGCCGGGACTGATTTCATAACCATGCCGGCGCAACTCGGTCAGAATCCACTGTCCGTGAACGGGTGCCTCGCCCGCGTGATGAAGAATATGCACTTTCCATAAACTCAAGAGGATCTCACGATTTACGGCCTTCATTTTGTCTCAATTTGAAGTTACGTTGGGCGATGTCGTTTACCGTCATCCATTATCGTAACTTGGTCAAGTGGTCACTTTGCGCGAGCTAATAGCGTATTTGAAAAAACCCGGTGCTGGTGTTCAGCGCCCTTCTTCTTCCTCTTCCTCCTTCTCATCCTCTTCCTCGTTCTTGTCCTCGATTTTTTTCCTACAAGAAGTGGAGGATGAGAACGAGGAAGAGGATGAAGAAGAGAAGGAGGCCCGGCTTGCTCGCAACCAGGGTGTTGTGCAGTTTTGCACTAGGTTCAGAATTCCCAGTGAAGCCTCGCGCCGAAAATGGAGACTGGGCCACGAGCCCGGTTGAATGCGGGATTGCTCACGAACTGATAATCCAGAGCGGCGTGGAGAGTTTTCCAAACCGAAAAATCATAGTAGGTCTCCAGCGCTTCCTCCCAGCCGTAGCTCAAGGCCCCGTCGCCAGCGAGAATACCGGTTCCGCCCGCTGCGAAGAATTGCTGGTGAACACCGGAAATGCCATTGAGCACTCCCGCCAGACCGACGGTGTCTTCCGGCCGATGCCAAGACTCGCCCTTAAGGCTCAAGCCCAACGTCGCAGTGCGGTCCACATCAGAAAAGGCCCAGGCTTCGTTTTGTCCGTCACTCCAGCCAACGCGCGAGAACACCCCTAAGTTCTTGGTGATCTCTTGTTCGATATTCAGGCCGAACCCGTACTTGTACCGGTAAGCGCGAGTAGCCGCGATGTTGGTGGGGCGAATAGGGTCAGCCACCGCTTCTTCGTAACTGCCCATGTGTGCGCGGTTCAAATAGGCCAGCAAACGGATGGTGCCAGGATGACCGCCCAGCACGTAGCGCCGTTCGAGCTCGGTCACCATTCCCCACGCCTCCAAATAATGAGTGTCGACGGCCGCGCCATTAGAAACCTTGGGCAATTGGAAAAACCCGTAGCGAACCGCCCACTGCGGTTGATTCAGTTCCGCCGCGAACCCTGTTATGTAGCCGATACTGTCCGCGGGGTAATCCCACGCTTCGTTGGCCGTAAAGGCCCAGCTCATAAACTGAGTGCGCGGATCGTTGGCGTAACGGTTGCTATCGAAAATGTCCTTGGCGCTCATCTTCCCGAGCGTGAGCGTGATGCGCGAAACGTCCTGTTTGCCGGCCAGGTGCAACGCGTCATCTTCGACCGTCTCCTGGTCACCTCCCAAGCCGATGGTTTGGCGCAAGAACAGCCGGGAGATGTTCACATTCGGAACATCCGTCCCCAGTCGGAACGCCTCTCCGTTCGGAAACCCTTCAACGCCGAGCGTTCTGCCCACACCGAATCCTTGCCACATCAAGCCGTCCACATGCGCCTCGGCGCCGCGCCACAGTCGAGCGCCGGCCAAAAAATCCGCTGAGATGGTTTCCCGGATTTGACCGCCGCGGGGAAGGCTGTTGGGCCCCGAGTATTGGGCCGGGAACGCGGGATAACCCTGCACGATATCGGTGTTTTGAGCGTGCCAGTTCCAGTTTTGCTGGATTTCAGCGGACTGGGGCGCGGCAAGTTCCGCCGTGGAATTCGTGGAGGTTTCCGACGCGATCGCCAACGTCACCGTGGCAGGTGCCAGGATGGCAGATGTGCCGAACATCTTGAGGCTGTTCTTAGGATCCACAGAGCAGATACTAACTGTCGTTGTTAAAAGAAGTTACTTAAGAATTCTTAAGGTTTGTGGGTATGTGGATCTGCGCGACCGCGCGTTTCGGCATCATTTTTGGGTCCCCAGTCTGTTTGCCGCTCGCGTGGAGGTATTCCTTCCTTAGAATCGCGGCATGGCGCGCTATTCACGCAATGACCAGGCCGGGGTCGAACTCCCGAAGGCCAGGCTGGATCGGGAATCCCTCCGGCAGGCATTGGAGCTGTTCCAGTACCTGGGCCCGTATCGGGTCCGCTTCGGCGCGGCTCTTGCGTCCATGTTCACCGGCAGCCTGCTCAGCCTGGCGTTTCCTTACCTGGCCGGGAGCATCATTGACGCGGCAATGCAGCGGACCTCAGGCAGCGGCAGCATGGCGGGCTCGGATCGCACGGCCCTCCTGTTGATGGGTATCCTCTTGCTACAAGCGGGCCTCTCCTACTTCCATTCTCTCTCCTTCGCCACTGTAGGCCAGCGCAGCCTGGTCGATTTGCGTCGCGCTACCTACTCAAGGCTGATCTCGCTGCCCATGACGTTTTTCGCACAACGCCGTGTGGGCGAATTGGCCAGCCGTCTCTCCGCCGACCTGATTCAAATTGAGGACACGCTCATTACCGTCGTGCCTCAGTTTCTGCGCCAAACGACTTTGCTCGTCGGCGGCATTGCACTGATCGCGGTCACGTCGCTTCAATTGACCGGTATTATGCTCGCGAGTCTGCCGCTGGTGATTGTTGTGGCCGTCGCGTTCGGCCGCAAGACTCGCAAGATTTACCGGGAAGCGCAGGATCGCCTCGCCGACACGGCCACGATCGTCGAGGAGACGTTGCAAGGCATCGTGAATGTGAAGGCCTTTTCCAATGAAGGTTATGAACTCAATCGATATCACGAGGGCCTGGGAAAGTTCCTGACCGCCACGTTGCGGGGTGCTCGGCTGCGCGCGGCGTTCATTGCCTTCATCATCTTCGCGTTGTTTGGGTTCATCGTCCTGGTACTCTGGTCCGGCGCACGTCTTTTGCAGCAAGGAAAGATTACGTTTGGTGACCTCACACGCTTCGGTCTGTATACAACCTTTGTCGCTGGAGCGATGGGCCAGTTTGCGGAGCTATACAGCCAGCTCCAGAAGGCCATCGGAGCCACCCAGCGGGTTCGGGAGTTGCTGCGGGAAACCGGCGAGGTGGAGGCTCTGCTCGGCCCCACGCCGCCCTCCACGCTGCCCCGCCTCCGAGGAGATGTGGTGTTCGAGAACGTCCACTTCACCTATCCTTCGCGAACGGGCGTCGAGGTGCTTCAGGCCATCAATCTAGCTGCGATTTCCGGGCAAAGAATCGCGCTCGTCGGCCCGAGCGGTGCCGGCAAATCCACCCTCATCTCTCTGTTGCTTCGTCTGTACGAGCCGTCCGCCGGGCGGCTGTTGATCGATGGCCGGAATGCCCGCGATTACCGGCTCACTGAATTGCGCGGCCAAATGTCCATGGTGCCGCAGGAGGTCTTGCTGTTCGGTGGAAGCATCGCCGAGAACATCGCCTATGGAAAACCGGGCGCCAGCGCGGCCGAGATCGAAGCCGCCGCTCGACAGGCCAACGCGCATGAGTTCATCCAGGCCTTTCCGGAAGGTTATGCCACGCTGGTAGGGGACCGAGGCATCAAACTCTCCGGCGGCCAGCGCCAGCGCGTGGCCATTGCCCGCGCTATTTTAAAAAATCCGGCCATCCTCATTCTGGATGAAGCCACAAGCTCTCTGGATTCAGACAGCGAACGCCTGATTCAGGAGGCGCTGGAAGCCCTGATGCGCGGGCGCACTTCCTTTATTATAGCCCACCGACTCGCTACCGTGCGGCACGCGGATCTTATTATCGTGATCTCAGGTGGACGCGTGGTGGAATCAGGCACCCACGGGGAACTGCAAGCCATGGACGACGGTGTTTACCGGCGCCTCGCCGCGCTGCAATTCCGCGATTAGCCACAGCCGCGTCTGCTCCCGTGCGGCAGTCACATTATTTTACGAGGTCACCGGGCCAAAAGCACCTAAATCCGAAGGCAAAACCCAGGCGATTTCATTTTTCTGCCTCCATTTTTCTGCCTTCAATGTTGACTTCCCAAACTTGCCAAGCCCGCGCGAGCGAGCTACTCTCGTTATGGTAACCATAAATAAACCAAATGCCTGGCCTATGAATGATTCCAACCGACCGCTCGGCGCCCTCGAAGAGTGGGAAGATTTCCTCAAGGACCGTTACCCTGAACCAGCTGCCAAGCCCGGGTCTTTTGAGGCGAGCAGCCCGGCTAAAAAGAAGGAAGAGTTCCGCAATTACGAAGCCGATGCGCGGCCCTCGGTGCGCGAGTTTTATCGTCTGAACCATCGCTATCAGACCTATGAGTTCGGCCAGGCCAAACGGAAAGAATTCCTTGCCCTCAATCGCAAGCAGATGAGCGTGTGGGAAGCGCTCGAGTTCCTCAATACCCTGGTCGACGATAGCGATCCGGATACCGATTTATCCCAACTGGACCATCTTTTGCAAACTGCCGAGCAAATTCGCCACGATGGCCATCCGCGTTGGTTCATTTTGGCCGGGCTAATCCATGACCTGGGAAAAATCCTCTGCCTGTACGGCGAGCCGCAATGGGCGGTCGTGGGGGACACGTTTCCGGTCGGTTGTGAGTGGTCGGATAAGATCGTGTTCCATCAGTTCTTCGCCGATAACCCGGATAAGAACGAGCCTCGCTATCAAACCCGGCTGGGAGTTTATGAAGAAGGCCGCGGCCTGGACAGCGTGGCCATGTCCTGGGGTCACGACGAGTACCTTTATCAGGTGGTGAAAGACTATCTGCCGCCGCAGGCGTTGTACATGATTCGCTATCATTCCTTTTACCCAGCACATCGCGATGGAGAATACGCCTATCTGATGAACCAGCAGGACCGCGATATGTTCCAATGGGTGCGGGCCTTCAATCCCTACGACCTCTACACCAAGAGCCACCAGCGCCCCAACTTGAAGGACCTTCGACCCTTCTACGACGAGCTGATCAAGGAATATTTCCCCGCGACTCTGCGATGGTAGAGTGAGTGGGGCCCGGCGCGCGGACTTTTCAGTCGAGACTTTCCAGTTCGCAGCGACGGCGGAATCCGGCCGGGGTTCCAGGTTCGGGTTCAAATCTTGGCGAGGCGGTGCCTTGGACCCTTTCGGGTCTCTTTCGGATTGAAAATTGAAAATTGAAAATTTTCAATTGGCAATTTGCAATCCCTGCCGGGCCAACTGTTTGCGATCGAGAAAAAGTCGACTGCGCGCCGGGATGGCTTTGATTATTCGACGCTCAAGGCCTGGTCGAGGCACTGTGGCAAATGGTTGAGCAAGGCCGATTCGCTGACAATGAGGGTGACGCCAGCCTCGAGAGCCATTTTCTGCAGTTCCTGGTCGCTTTCGTCCCCAAAGGCAATGACCGGAACATGATGGGTGGCTGAATTCCTCTTAAGCCTGCCAATGGCCGCGCAAACATCTTTGTGGCTGGCGCGCAAATCGGCCAGGACGAGCATCGGTTTGGCCTGCTCGCAACATTCCACCAGCAAGGTCGTATCCGAAACCGACTGCACGCGATAATTCAGGTCCTGCAAGCGGTTGACAAGCTGCGAGCCCGGCAATAGTTTTTCATACAGGACAAGCGCCAGTGGCTGAATCATGTGTTCACCTTGGAACACGGCCCTGGAATTTGCAAAAAATTTTGCGGGTTTCGTTGTACTTCCTTCCGCGCTTTTGGCGTGGATTAAGGGCTTGACTGTTTTTGTCCTGAATCCTACCTTATAAATTGAACGGTATAGACTGCTGGTTTCGCCAGCCCGCCAAAGTCGGAAGAGCTTATTCTGCCGACTTTTTTGTTCCCCGGAAGGGAAGCCGTTCTGAAAAGACGCATGAACGCCGATTTTTTAGCCGTTTTAGAGTTTTGGGAGCGCGAGAAAGGCATCAACCGGGATGTCCTGGTGGGCGCTGTACATGAGGCGTTGCTGTCTGCTGCTAAAAAAGCCGTCGGACCGGCTCGTGAACTGCGAGTCGCCATCGATCAAAAGAACGGCGATATCCGGGCTTATGCCAAGCTGATTGTCTCGGACAAGGTCATTTCCAAGCACGACCAGATTTCCGTGTTCGATGCCAGGCGAATCAAAGCGGACGCGCAGGTCGGCGAAGAAGTTGAGGTCGAGGTGACGCCGGTGGGCTTTGGCCGCATCGCGGCCCAGTACGCCAAGCAGGCGTTGATGATGCACATCCGTCGGGCAGAAAAGGCGCTGATTTTTACCGAGTTCAAGGATCGGGTGGGGGATATCATCAGCGGCACTGTTCGCCGGTTTGAGCGTTCGGATGTCATCGTGGATTTAGGCAAGTACGAGGCCTTGTTGCCCAATCGTGAGCGTGTGCCCACCGAAGAGTACCAGGTCGGCGAGCGGATTCGCTGCTATGTCAAAGCCGTCGAGCAGGGGCCGCATGGCCCGGAGATCATCCTGTCCAGGTCAGACCCGCGGTTTGTGCTGAAACTGTTTCAATTGGAAGTCTCTGAAATCAATGACGGCACCATTGAGATTAAGGGCATTGCGCGGGAACCGGGTTTTCGCACAAAGCTGGCGGTTTGGACTCGCGACGAGAAAGTCGATCCGGTCGGCGCATGCGTCGGCCTGCGCGGGCAGCGTGTCAAGAACATCGTCCGCGAGCTCAATAACGAGAAAGTCGATATTATCCGGTGGGATCCCATCATTCGCAATTTCATTACGAACGCGCTGGCACCCGCCAAGTTAAAGGCTTTCGAAATTAACGAGCCCAATAAGCGCGTCAAGATCATCGTCAGTCCCGACCAACTCTCGCTGGCCATTGGCAAGCGCGGGCAAAATGCGCGCCTGACCTCGAAACTGACCGGCTGGCAAGTGGATATCGAGGCTGAGGTCGTTGTCACCAAGGGTTTCGAAGAGAAGGTCGCCGAAGCGGTTGAATCGCTCGCGGCGATTCCCGGTATTTCGCGAGAACAAGCCGATGTGCTCGTGCACCACGGTTTGACCAGACTGGAGGACCTCCTTCAGGCTGATGTGAGCGACTTGTCCGGAATTACTCAGCTGGGCGAACAGGCCGGCGCGATCCTTGAAGCGGCCCGCGCCGAGGCAGCCCGGCGAACATTGAATGTCGGTGAAACCCCGGTTTCTGGTTGATGCGGTTGGCGCAGCAAGTTTTTGCATGCTAAGATCAAGCCAATGAAGGCTGCATGGCAAGCAAGGCCCGAAGAGTTAGAGAATTATGCCCGTTCGTATTTACGATATTTCAAAAAAGCTCGGCTTGGAGAACAAGGAAGTTCTGTCCAAGGCGAAAGAGTTGGGCATTGCCGCCGCTCGAGTCGCGTCCAGTTCGCTGGATAAAATCACCGCCGAATACCTCGAACAGCAATTGGTCTTGGCATACCCGGAGCGCACTGCGCCTGCTGGTCAGCCTGCGGTAGTCCCTTTCGAGGCGGCCCTAATTCCGGCGCACCCGGCTGAAACATCCCTACCTGTTAGTCCCGTTCCGCCTCAGAGCCAAACCGTGCGAGTACAGGAGGTCACTACCAGCACCATCACCGCAACCGTCGTGGCCGAACCTTCCGTAGAGCTTCCCGCCAGCCATCCGATGGGAGAAGTTCCTACGCAGAAAAGTCCTGCCGAGGCGGCGCCTGCGGCCCCAGCGCCAATCGAGCCGCTGGCCAAAGCCCACCTGCCGATGACCCCTCCTCTGCCGCAGCCGGTTGTGCCCGCTCCTCCGCAAATGCCTACCGCTCCGCCCGAACCGGTGGGACCGAAACTGGGCGACAAAGTGGGCTTTATTCAATTGCCTCCCAAGGCGGGACCAAAGGTTCCCGAGAAAGTCATTCCCGTGAAACTGCCGCCACGACCTGCTGAGGTCAGACGTGGCGACCTCCCCAGGCGCGGTGAGATCCGCAGCGTTCGGGGAACTCCCGCGCCCACAGGGCCCGCGATTGCTGGCGCCAAGTTTTCTTCTGCGGCCAAGATGACGGCAAAGGCCGAGCCGGCTACGCCCAAGATCGCATTGCCCGCCGACGCCCAGGTCATCACGATCAAGCCTCCGATTGTGGTGCGCGAACTGGCCGAACATCTGAAGCAGAAACCCTTCAAGATAATTGCCGATTTGATGCAAGTGGGCGTTTTTGCCACGGTTAACCAGGCCATTGATGAGTCGGTCGCGCAACGAGTCTGCGCCACTTACGGATTCCGTTTCGAGGTGGAGAAACGCGAGCGGGGCAGCGGCATCATCCACGCGCCGATCAAGAAGGTCGAATTGGATGTCGAAGACAAAACAGAAGACTTGGCCGCGCGTGCACCGGTGGTGACCATTATGGGCCATGTCGACCACGGCAAGACGACCTTGCTGGATGTCATCCGCAAGTCCAATGTCGCGGCCGGAGAAGCCGGGGGCATTACCCAACACATCGGCGCTTATACCATTTCCTTCCCGCATCCAGAGCGCAAAAACCAGTTGGCGCAAATCACGTTCCTGGATACACCGGGTCACGCAGCTTTCAGCTCAATGCGCGCCCGCGGCGCCAACGTCACCGACCTTGTCGTGTTGGTCGTAGCAGCCAACGACGGGGTCATGCCGCAAACCCTGGAAGCTCTTAATCACGCCAAGGCCGCCAAAGTTCCCATCCTGGTTGCCGTGAATAAAATGGACCACCCGAACGCCAACTCGCTTAAGGTCCGCCAGCAATTGCAGGACAAGGGCTTGACTCCGGATGATTGGGGCGGCGAAACCATTTTTGTTGACGTTTCCGCGCTGACCAAACAAGGAGTCGACAAGCTCATCGAGATGATTTTGCTCCAGGCGGATCTGCTTGAACTCAAAGCCAACCCTAACCGCCGCGCCAAGGGCAACGTCATCGAGTCTGGTTTGGAGCCAGGCGGTCCCACCGCCACGGTCCTGGTCCGCAAAGGCACGCTGCACGTGGGCGATATTATCATTTGCGGCCACTATTACGGCCGGGTGCGCGCGCTGATCAATGAAGAAGGCAAGCGGCTCAAGGAAGCCGCTCCCTCAGTCGCCGTCAGAGTGCTGGGTCTTAACGGCGTCCCCGAAGCGGGTCTGGAATTCAGCGTCGTGGAGGATGAGAAGGCCGCCCGCGAGTTGGCCGAGGATCGCGCCCAGGAAGCCAAAGCCTTGGGCCAGGAACAGCCGCGCGGCACCAAGATGACGCTGGAGAATCTCTTCGCTCAACTGGAATCAAGCTCCTCCAAGGCCCTGAAGGTTGTGGTCAAGGCCGACGCCCAGGGCTCCGTCGAAGCCATTGTCGAGGCCTTGAAAAAGATCGAGTCCGACAAGGTGGCACTGGAGATTATCCACAGTGCGGTCGGAACGATCACCGAATCGGACGTGGCCCTGGCTTCAGCCTCGCAGGCGGTGATTCTGGGGTTTCATACCCGCGTCGACAGCGGAGTGGCAGACAAAGCCAAGCATGAAGGGGTTCAGATCAAGCTCTACGCGATCATTTACGAACTGATCGACCAGGTCAAAGAAGCCATGGCCGGGTTGCTCGAGCCGATGCTCAAGGATGTCACGATTGGCGCCGCGGAGGTCAGAAAGATTTTCGAGTTGTCCAAGGGCGCCCCGGTGGCCGGTTGCATGGTCACCAGCGGCCGGATCGTCAAAGGCAAGGTCCGGATCCGCCGGCGCAAAGAAATCATTTACGAAGGCCTCACCCAGTCCTTGCGCCGCTTCCAGGATGAAGTCAATGAAGTGCGCGCGGGCATGGAGTGCGGGATCCGAATCGACGGTTTTACCGAGTATCAAACGGGCGACAACATCGAATGTTATACCCTCGAGAAGGTCGCACAGAAACTATGAGCCGCTCGCGCACCTGACGGGCTTTTCTCCACCAGGCCCCGGGACGCGAGATTTTACTCAATCATGGAATCCCTTTTCTATGCCTTCTCTTCGACTCCAACGCGTGCGCGAACTCTTGAAGCGCGAGATTGGCGAAGTCATTCGCCGCGAATTTCCCGTGAGTGAGGCCGGCCTGGTCACCGTCAATGATGTCGATGTGTCCGGAGACCTGCATTCGGCGGCCGTCTTCATCAGCATCCTGGGCACGGCTGAGCAGCAGAAGCGGGGCCTGGATTTGCTGACCCGCCATCGCAAGCGCATCCAAGGCCTGGTAGGCCGCGCGGTTGTCCTGAAGTACACACCCACCCTCAAGTTTATCATGGATGATTCGGTGGTCCGCGGCAATCGGGTCCTCCAAATCATCGAGGAACTCGAAAAATCCGATCCGAGCACGACCGAGTAGTCGTGTCAGAAATGAAACCACGCCCTTCTATTCTCGACCGAATCCTTGATGACATTCGGCAAAGCGAGTCTTTTTGCGTGGTGAGCCATGTCCGGCCCGATGGCGATTGTGTCGGTTCCCAACTCGGCCTCACCCTCGCGCTCAAGAACGAAGGCAAGAAGGTCGTTTGCTGGAACGAGGACCGCATTCCCCAGAAATATGAGTTCCTCGATCCCGATCACCTCATCCAAAAGCCCAAGCCGGGCTTGAAGTTCGACTGTGTGATTGCCACTGACGCCGCCAGTTTCGAGCGGCTCGGCAAGGTGGGCCCCTGCATCGCTGAGCGAAAGAGGTTCATCAATATCGATCATCAT
>Ga0210409_10004200_pt1 | contig 15667 bp, 14 predicted proteins | sample IncBWH17MmetaG_FD_161649 | JGI IMG/M metagenome (GOLD analysis project Ga0210409, IMG submission 161649) | Forest soil microbial communities from Barre Woods Harvard Forest LTER site, Petersham, Massachusetts, United States - Inc-BW-H-17-M | ecosystem: Environmental > Terrestrial > Soil >...
TCATAGCCGCGACAAACATGAGAGGAAGCTAGGCGCTTTGGCCGATGCTTGCGGTCACTGAACGCCACGACTGCGCGTCTCGCGGATGAGCGGTCGTCGGAGACCACGCCAGCCGGCCCCTGACTGGCATCCCGCTACACTGTCCAGGCCGGGGGTGGTGTCTCAGTTTGAATTTTGCCTTGACGGTCGTGGAAAAGGCCACATCGACGTGGCATACTTGATCGCGGCCCGTACAAAGAGCGGATCGCGGCATGATCGCCGAGGCGACAACCGACATAGCCGGAATCGAAATACCCTCCACTAATCCAATCTTTCTCTCCGTCGTTGGAATCCACATTCTGTTAGGACTCGGCTGTGTGGTCACCGGCGCAGTCGCCATGCTTAGCCCGAAGCGTGCTGGCCGCCATCCCCGGTACGGTACGATCTACTTTTGGTGCTTGGCCGGCATTTTCGTAACAGCCAGCGGGTTGGCTGTCGCACGCTGGGCCGAGGACTATCACCTATTTATTCTCGGAACGCTGTCTTTTGTGTCGGCATATTGGGGGCGCCAGGCTAGACGCCAGCGCTGGCGCAATTGGGTTAGACTGCACATTACGGGCATGGGAACGTCCTACGTTTTGCTCTTGGTTGCCTTCTACGTGGACAACGGCAAGCAATTGCCGATTTGGAAAGACCTGCCCCATTTCACTTATTGGCTATTGCCGATCGCTGCCGGCGCCCCGCTCATTGTCCGTGCGGTGTTGTCGCATCCGCTGGTAAGTCAACCCGAGGAGCGATAGCCGGAAATTTCAAACTGAGGCACTACCCGGACCGGACGGAGCTTTGATCTGCCTGGGAAACGCGCTAGAGTCTGGACGGTCGGCCTTTCCTGCAAAAGTGGGAGAGGTCCAATAAGCACAACAAACTGACGGGAGGGACGACGATGAGCGGCAGAGCACGGATCATCGCAGGGCGGCTCGGTGTCATCGCTATCGGTCTGTTGCTGGCCGCGACCTTCATCGACGGCGCGGCGGCGGCGGACCTCAAGATCGGCTTTACCTTGTCGCTGACCGGCGGTACCGACGACTACGGCAAGGCGGCGCGAATGGGGGCCGAACTCGCCCTCAAGGAATACAACGACAAGGGCGGCTACAAGGGCCAGAAGGTCGAGGCCGTCATCTATGACGACGAGACCAAGCCGGCGAAGGGCGTCGAGAACGTCACCCGGCTCATCACCCGCGACAAGGTCTTCGCCATTGTCGGGCCGGTCAATTCCGGCGTCGCGCTTGCCATCATCGACATCGCGCAAAAGAACCAGATTCCGCTGATGGACACCATCGCCACCGCGGAGCAGATCATCGAGCGCTACCAGAACGCGCCGAAGAGCTACATTTTCCGCGTCTCGCTCAACGACGGCATCCAGACGTCGATCATGCTCAACTACATCAATGCCCGAAAATATCAGCACATCGGCCTGATGCACGACTCGACCGGCTGGGGGCAGAGCGGCCGCGACACCGCGCTGCGCCTCTTGAAGGAAGCCAATCTCAACCTGGTGGCCGGCCCCGAAGTGTTCGATCAAAACGACTCGGACATGACGGCGCAGCTCACCAAGATGCAGGAGGCCAAGGTCGATTTCATCATCGCCTACTCGCTTGCGCCGGCTGCCGTGCAGATCGCCAAGAGCATGCAGAAGATCGGGCTGAAGGTCCCGTGGACCGGAACCTGGGGGCTGATAGCGCCCAACTTTCTCAAGCTCGGAGGCAAGGACCTGATCGAGGGAGTGATGGCGGTGACCTCCTACACGCCCGACCACAGTGCGAATGCCAAGACCCTGCACGAGAAAGTCGACCGCATATTCAAGGATCAGGGCGGCGATTTCCACCCGGTCGCAACCGCACAGACCTACGACGGAGTGCGCCTGGTGCTGCGGGCGCTCGACAAGGTCGGCCCCGACCCGCAGAAAGTCCGCGACGCCCTGGAGGAGACCGACGACTTCGCCGAAGCGGTGACCAAGATGAAACCCCATCCCTTCAGCAGCCAGAGCCACGAATCGCTCGGTCGCGATACCGGCTTCCTCGCGGTCTGGCATGACGGCAAGCTCGAGCACGCCGAATAGCAGGCCGGCGGACGACGACAGGCGCGACAGGAAAGACGCATCCGTCCTTCTGTCGTCTCCCATGTGTCGGGGTCAGGGAGGCCGATCGGATGGGCGCGTTCTTCGTGAAACTGTGGCAGGCCCTGGTCAGCGGCCTGTCGATCGGCAGCATCTACGCTCTCATTGCCGAAGGCTATTACATAACCTTCATCACCACCGGCGCCTTGAACTTCAGCCAGGGCGAGTTCCTGATGATCGGGGCGCTGTTCGGGCTCACCTGCTACGTGAGCTTCGGCTTGCCCTATGCGCTTGCCGTATTCGCCGTGGTGCTGCTGTCCTCGGCGATGGGCGCCGGGCTCGAACGCGTTGCCATCCGCCCGGTGATGCGCCATGCGCTTTCGCTTTCCTGGGTGCTCAGCACGGTCGCGGTCAGCATCGTTCTCAAGAACGCGGCGGTGCAGCTCTGGGGGCCCGAGCAGATCAAGTTTCCCTCCCCGTTCGGAGACGCGGTGGTGCTGATCGGCTCGGCCGGCATTTTCCCGCAGGAGTTGTTTATCATCTTCGCCGCGCTCGGCACCGTCTTCGCGCTGCAGGTGTTCCTGCGCCGATCGCTGCTCGGCAAGGCCCTTATCGCGGTGGCCTACAACCGCAATGCCGCGGCCGTTATGGGGATCAACGTGAAACGCATGGTCGTCCTCGCCTTCGTCCTGTCGTCAGCCCTGGCCGGGCTCGGCGGCATCCTGATCGCGCCGATCACCTTCGCCTGGGCCTACATGGGTACGACGCCCGGCATCAAGGCATTTGCGGCGGCGATCTTCGGCGGCCTTGAGAATCCGATCGGCATCCTGATCGGCGGCCTGGTGATCGGGCTGCTCGAGCAGTTGTTCGGGATCGTCAACTCGAACTTCAAGGAAGGCGTCACCTTCCTGTTCATCCTTATCGTGCTGGCAATCAGCCCGACCGGCCTCATGGGCCGACGCGAGATCAGCAAGGTCTGACATGCGGCTGCCGATTTTCGCCTATTCCGGGCCGCGCGATTGGGCGCTGGTCGCGCTGGCGGCGCTGGTGCTGGCGCTGCTGCCGATCGTCTTCGACGATCCATTTTTCATCCTGGTGATGCAGTCGCTCGGCTATCTGTTCATCGCCACGCTGGGCCTCGACATCTTGGTCGGGTGGACCGGGCAGATCTCGCTTGGCCACGCCGGGCTCTACGCGGTCGGCGCCTACACCAGCGCACTCGCGGCGACGCGGCTCGGCCTGCCGTTCTGGCTGAGCGCGCCGCTCGGCGTGACCCTTGCCGGATTGTTCGGCGTCGCGCTCGCGGTCCCGTCGCTGCGGGCGCGCGGTCCCTACCTCGCGATGGTGACGATTGCGTTCGGCTTCATGGCCGAGGTGACGAGCAACCGGTGGAGCCTCACCGGCGGACCGATGGGAATCATGTCGATCCCGGCGCCGACCCTGCCGGACGGAAGTGAAATGACGGCGCGGCAGTACTTCTGGCTCATCGCCGGCGTGGCGCTCATGTGCCAGCTCCTCGCCGCCAACCTGTTTCGCGCTCGCTTGGGCCGCACGCTGCTGGCGCTGCAGGGCAGCGAGGTCGCCGCCCAATCGGTCGGCATCAACGTCTACCGCTACAAGGTCCTCGCCTTCGTCATCAGCTCGGTCTACGCGGGCATCGGCGGCGTGTTCTTCGCCCACCAGAACGGCTTCATCAACAGCGATACCTTCGTGTTCTCGCTCTCGGTTTCCTTCCTCACCTCGGCGCTGATGGGGGGCACCGGCACGCTGCTCGGACCATTGGTCGGCAGTGTCATTCTCAATTTGATTCCGACCGTGTTCGCCAGCCTGCAGGAATATCAGCTTTATATCTACGGCGGCATCATCCTGATAACGATCGTGTTCCTGCCCAAAGGGATTGTCGGCAGCTTGCGGCAAACCGCCCTCTTCCGCCGTTGGCAGCGCCCGCCGGCCCCGATCGAAGCCGATCCCAGCGTCCTCGACTTCGCTCGCGGTACGGCCGGCAACGAGCCCGTGCTGGCGGTGCGCGGCCTGGCGAAGAATTTCGGCGGGATTCGCGCGTTGAGCGGCGTGGACGTGGCGATCGAGCGCGGCAGCGTGCACGGCCTGATCGGCCCGAACGGCTCCGGCAAGAGCACTTTCGTCAACGTGGTGACGGGCGTGTTCCGGCCGAGCGCCGGCACGATCATCCTCGGCGGCAAGGCCCTGCCCCCGCAGGGACCGCACCGCATGGCCCGCTACGGCATCACGCGCACATTTCAGGCGATCCGGCTGTTCGGCGAACTTTCAGTCATCGACAACGTCATGGTCGGGTTTCATCTGCAGCTCAGATGCGGATTCTTTGCCAATCTGCTGCAGACCCGTGCGGCCGTCGCCGAGGAGGCGGCGTTCCGGCGCAAGGCCATGGCGCTCCTGGAATTCGTCGGTATCGCCGAGCGCGCGCACGATCGCGCGCAGAATCTTTCCTACGGCCAGCAGCGGCTCCTCGAGATCGCCCGCGCGCTTGCAGCACGGCCGCAGCTTCTCATGCTCGATGAGCCAGCCGCCGGCGTCAATCCGACCGAGCTGCATCATCTCGCGCGCATCATCCGCGATATCAAGGCGGCCGGCGTCACGCTCCTCGTGATCGAGCACCACATGGAGCTGATCATGGGAATCTCCGACGTCATTTCGGTGCTGGATTTCGGACAAAAGATCGCGGAAGGCAGCGCCGCCACGGTGCGCGGAGATCCCAAGGTGATCGAGGCCTATCTGGGCGTCGCCGAACCCGAGGAGGCGGTGCCGGCCCATGCTTAGCATCGAGGGGCTCAAGGTCGCCTACGGTCATGTCGAGGCGTTGCGCGGCATCGACCTCGAGGCGCGTCAGGGCGAAATCACGGCGATCATCGGTTCGAACGGGGCGGGAAAGACCTCGACCTTGATGGCGATCTCCGGGCTCGCGCCGATCAGTGCCGGCGATATTCGCTTCGAAGGCCAGAGCATCGCGCGGCGCCGGCCGCACGACATCACGCGGCTCGGCATCACCCACATTCTCGAAGGTCGCCAGTTGTTCGCCGACCAGACGGTCGCGGACAACCTGCTGCTCGGCGGCTACACGCGCCTGCCGCGCCATCGCGCGCGCGTTGCCGAGCTGCTCGAGCGTGAGATGACGCGCTTCCCGATCCTGCGTGAACGTCGCGCCCAGCTCGCCGGCACGCTGTCGGGCGGCGAGCAGCAGATGCTCGCGATCGCCCGCGGGCTCATGTCGGAGCCGCGCCTGATCCTGATGGACGAGCCTTCGATGGGACTGGCCCCGCTGGTCGTCAAGGGGATCGTGAGCACGATCCGCTCACTGCGCGAGGAAGGAGCGACCATCGTCCTGGTCGAGCAGATGGCGGCTGTGGCATTGCGCCTGGCCGACCGTGCCTATGTGCTCGAAAACGGACAGATCAAGCTCTCCGGCACCGGCGCCGAACTCGCCCACACGCCTGAGGTGCGCCGCGCCTATCTCGGCGGCTGAACCTTGATTGTCTTGGTCGGTCCAGAACCGGCGGAACGAAAACCGGCGCGACGATCGTCGGCTCAAATCCCGAGATAGCGGTGCTGGATGTCGGGCGCGGCGGCGAGCTCCTTCGAGGCCCCCGCCCACACGACGCGGCCGCGCTCGATGATATAGTGGCGGTCAGCGATCCGGGTCAGCGCATCGACGTTCTTGTCGATGACCAGGATCGACTGCCCGGCGGCACGGAGGAGTTCGAGGCAGCGCCAGATCTCGTCGCGAATGAGCGGCGCGAGGCCTTCGGTCGCCTCATCGAGGATCAGGAGCCGCGGATTGGTCATCAGCGCCCGGCCGATCGCCAGCATCTGCTGCTCGCCGCCGGAGAGCAGGTTCGCCATGGCGCCGGCGCGGGCGGCGAGCCGCGGAAACAAGGCGAAGATGCGGTCGAGCGTCCATGGCGCGGCGGCGCCGCTGCGGTTGGCCGCGGTGGCGAGAAGATTTTCGCGCGCCGTGAGATTGGGAAAGACCTGGCGGCCTTCGGGCACAAGGCCCAGCCCCAGCTTGGCGATGCGGTAGGCGGGCAGCGTGCGCAGCTCGGTGCCGGCGAAGCGGACCGAGCCCGCCGTCGGCGGCGTCAGCCCCATGATCGAGCGCACGGTCGTGGTCTTGCCCATGCCGTTGCGGCCGAGCAGCGACACCATCTCGCCGGCGGCGATGGCGAGCGAAATGCCGAACAGCACGCGGCTCGCGCCGTAGCTCGTCTCGATGCCGGCGATCTCGAGCAGAGGGACCTCAGCCATGACGCCCCCCTTGCTGCGCGCCATCCTTTTCACCGAGATAAGCTTGGCGCACGGCGGTGTCGGCCCGGACCGCTTCCGGATCGCCGCTGGCGATGATCCGGCCGTAGACGAGCACGGTGAGGCGGTCGGCGAGCGCGAACACTGCTTCCATGTCGTGCTCGATCAGCAGCACCGTCATGCTGCCCTTGAGCTGGCGGAGCATCTCCACCATCCGCGCCGATTCCTCCGGCCCCATGCCGGCCATCGGCTCGTCGAGGAGGAGGAGCCGCGGCTCCGCCACCAGCGCCATCGCAATCTCAAGCTGGCGGTGCTCGCCGTGACTGAGCCTGGCGACACGCACGCCGGCCCGTTGCGCCAGGCCGACACGGGCAAGCGCCGCCTGCGCCGGCTTGCGCAATTCCTCCTCGCGGCGCGCGTCGCGCCAGAAGCGAAACGAGTGGCCGCGATGCGCCTGCGCGGCAAGCGCAACATTGTCGAGCGCCGTGAACTCGGAAAAGAGCGAGGTGATCTGGAACGAGCGCGCGAGTCCGAGCCGGCTGCGCCGGTAGGCCGCGAGTCTGGTGATGTCGGTGCCGTCGAAGCGCACCCTTCCCTGCTGCGGCGCGACCTCGCCGGCGATCAGGCCGATCAGCGTGGTCTTGCCGGCGCCGTTGGGGCCGATCACGGCGTGGAATTCGCCCGGCGGAAGGTCGAGCGTGATGGCGTCGGCCGCGACCACGCCGCCGAAGCGCTTGCTCAATCCTTCGATCTGCAGGAGCGGCTCAGCCATCGCGGCGGCCCTCGAGCAGCCCTTCGATGCCGCCGTTCACATAGATGGCGACCAAGAGCAGTAGCGGCCCGAGGATCAGGGCGGGATATTCGGTAAGCCGCGACAGCCCCTCCTCCAGCACCAGAAACGCCGCGGCGCCGATCAGCGGCCCGAACAGCGAGCCGAGCCCGCCGAGCACCACCATGACGATCAGATCGCCCGAGCGCGTCCAGTGCATCAGCGCCGGACTGATGAAGTTGGTGTGGTTGGCAAGGAGCGCCCCGGCGAGCCCGCAGAGCGCGCCGGCGATCACGAAGGAGACGAGCCGGTAGCGAAACGTCGGGAAGCCGATCGCCTGCATGCGCCGGTCGTTCGAGCGCGCGCCACGGATCACCAGGCCGAAGCGGGAATTGACGAGGCGCGCCACCAGATAGACACCGCCGAGGAGCAGCGCGAGACAGAGGTAGTAGAACACGGCCTTGTTCTGCAGATCGAGAAGGCCGGCAAACTGGCTGCGCTTGTAGATGGTGAGGCCGTCGTCGCCGCCATAGCGGTCGAGCCCGATCACCACGTAGTAGATCATCTGCGCGAAGGCGAGCGTGATCATGATGAAATAGACGCCGCGGGTGCGCAGGCTGAGCGCGCCGACGACGAGCGCATAAAGCGCGGAGGCCGCAATCGCCACCGGCCACTGCACGAAGCCGGAAGCGATTCCTTCCTTGGCGAGGATGCCGACCGCGTAGCCGCCGATGCCGAGATAAACGGCGTGGCCGAAGCTCACCATGCCGCCGTAACCCATGATCAGGTTGAGGCTAACCGCGCCGAGGGCCAGGATGAGAACGCGGGTGAAGAGCGTCATCGCGAAGGTGTCGCCGGTCAGCGCCGCATAGATCGGCACGAAAGCGAGGACCGCGAGCAGCAAAGCGGTGAACGCGGTCCGCGGCGTGAGCCGCGCGCCCGGCGCCGCCTCCTCGAGCACGGGCGGATCGAGCGGGGCGCTCATCGGCTCGCCGCCGGGAACAGTCCTTCCGGCCGAAACACCAGGATCGCCGCCATCAGCACGTAGATCGACATCGAGGACAGTGCCGGCGCCAGCGTCTGCGCGGCGTTGGTGCTGAGCATGTGGCGCAGCATGTCGGGCAAAAAGGCGCGGCCGAGCGTATCGATGAGGCCGACGATGACCGCGGCGACGAACGCGCCGCGGATCGAGCCGATGCCGCCGATGATGATCACCACGAAGGCGAGGATCAAAATGTTCTCGCCCATGCCGATCTGCACGGTCAGGATCGGCGCCTGCATCACCCCGGCGAAACCGGCAAAGGCGGCGCCGAGGCCGAACACCAGCGTGTACAGGAGCTTGATGTTGACGCCGAGCGCGCCGACCATCTCGCGATTGGAAGCGCCGGCGCGGATCAGCATGCCGAGCCGGGTGCGCATCACCAGCGCATAAAGGAATGCTGCGACCGCCAGCGCCGCGACGATGATGACCAGGCGGTAGAGCGGATAGTACACGCCGGGAATGATCTGGACCGCAGTGAGCATCTGCGGCGGCAACGGCAGCGTCATCCCGGCCGGCCCCCAGACGAGCCGCACCAGCTCGTTGAAGAACAGCAGCAGACCGAAGGTGCCGAGCACGTGGTCGAGATGGCTGCGGCTGTACAACCGCCTGATGGCGACGACTTCGAGCACCATCCCGACGACGAGCGAACCCGCGACCGCCAGGATCACCGCGACGACGAAGCTTCCGGTCACGGCGGCGAGCGTCGCCGCGAAATAGGCGCCGAGCATGTAGAGCGAGCCGTGCGCCAGGTTGACGAGGTCCATGATGCCGAAGACCAGGGTAAGGCCTGCGGCCAGCAGGAACAGCAGCATGCCGAGCTGCACGCCGTTGAGGCATTGCTCGATGAAATACAGCATGCGTCGTCGCGACAGCCGAAAGGGCGTCGCGTCCCCCTGAGCGAGCGCCGCGTCGGGCGGCGCATCGGCAGGATGACGGCTCCGACCCGTCCAGGCAACCGCAAGCCGCTATTTCATCGGACAGCGGTCGTGGAAACGGTCCTGGTCGTTCTCGACAATGGTCGCGACGGTGTGGAGGACATAGTCGCCTTCCGCGTTCTTCACGACGTCCTGCAGATAGAAGTTCTGGATGGGGATATGGTTGTTGCCGAACTTGAAGTTGCCGCGCACCGACTTGAAGTCGGCCTTCTCCATCTCCTTGCGCATCTCGTCCTTTTTGGAAAGGTCGCCTTTCACCGCACGAACGGCGCTGTCGATCAGCGCCGCCGCGTCATAGGTCTGCGCGCCGTAGAACGAGGGCCGGGCCTTGTACTTGGCCATGTAGTCGGCGACGAATTTCTTGTTCGTCTCGTTGGGAAGATCATTGACCCATTCCTGGGCGCCGGGAACGCCGACGGCCAGATCCTTGAGCCGCGGGATCGACAGCTCGTCGATGGTGAACACGGTGTAGAGCGGAATCTGGCTCTTGAGGCCCGACTGCGCGTATTGGGTGACGAACTGCACGCCGGCGCCGCCGGGATAGAACGCGAAGATCGCGTCCGGCTGCGCCGCGCGGGCCTTGGAAAGCTCGGCGGAGAAATCGAGCTGGTCGGGCCAGCGGGTCATCTCCTGGCCGGCGACCTCCCCCTGGAAGGTCATGCGCACGCCTGCCAGCATGTCGCGCCCGGCGGCATAGTTGGGCCCGATCAGGAAGGCCTTCTTGATCCCCTTCTGGTTCATGTAGAGACCCATCGCCTGCGGCGTCTGATCGTTGTTCCAGGAGGTGGAGAACACATAGGGCGAGCACAACTCGCCGGCGAGCTGGGAAGCGCCGGCGTTGGTCACGACCGTCATGGTCTTGCTGTCGACCAAAGGCTTGAGCGACGCCAGGATCACGTTCGACCAGATGTAGCCGACGACGAAATCGACCTTGTCGGATTCGATGAGTTTTTGGGTCTTCTGCACTCCGACCTCGGGTTTGAGCTGGTCGTCCTCGTAGATGACTTCGACCGGGAGGCCGCCGAGCTTGCGGCCGAGGTGATCGAGCCCAAGCTCGAAGGAATTGCGCATGTCGTTGCCGATGGCGGCCGGCGGGCCGCTGAACGTGCTGATGAAGCCGATCTTGACCGTCTTCTCCTGGGCCGCGGCCGGTCCCGCCGCGAACGCGAGCACGGTTGCGGCGGCGATGCCTGTCCTGATCATTGCGTTTCTTCCCTCCGGTTGGCGCGCTCTGCGGCGCGGAGCATTTTCGCTGATCTTTCTCAGTATCACGGAATCGCCGGATTTTGCCCTCGGCCAATCCTGCTAATCAAGCCGCAGGGCCACGTCCAAAGGCCGCGGCGTCCACTCCAAGTCACCGCTTCCGGCCCGGCAACCCGGGCACAACCGCTGGATTCCGGAGTGAATGACATATATCGGTTGCCACAGCGACCGAATCCGACGCGGACGATCCCACATTAGATGGCACAGCAATTTCAATTCGGCCTCGATACATTCGGCGACATCACCCTCGGGCCTGACGGCAGCCTGCTGACGCAGGCGGAAGTCATCCGCAACGTGGTCGAGGAGGGCGTCCACGCTGACGCGCTAGGCGTCGATGCCTTCGGTGTCGGCGAGCACCACCGGCCCGATTTCGCGGTGTCGGCCCCGGAAGTCGTGCTCGCGGCGATCGCCGGGCGCACGCAGCGCATCCGGCTCGGCTCCGCCGTCACCGTACTTTCCTCCGACGATCCCATTCGCGTCTTCCAGCGCTTCTCCACCCTCAACGCCGCCTCGAACGGACGCGCCGAGGTGACCTTGGGGCGCGGCTCGTTCATCGAGTCGTTTCCGCTGTTCGGTTACGACCTCTCCCAGTACGAGGAGCTGTTCGAGGAGAAGCTCGACCTGTTTGCGGCCCTGCTCAGGAGCGATACCGTGACCTGGCAAGGCCGCACCCGACCGCCGCTGACGAAGCAGCGCATCTTTCCCCCGATCGAGTCCGGACAGCTCAAGGCGTGGGTCGGCGTCGGCGGCAGTCCGGAATCCGTCGTCCGCGCCGCCCGCCATGACCTGCCGCTGGCGCTCGCCATCATCGGCGGCGATCCCAAGCGCTTCCGGCCCTATGTCGATCTCTATCATCGCGCGTTTGCGGAGTTCGGCCGGCCGGCGAAGGAGATCGCGGTGCACTCGCCGGGATTTGTCGCCGCGACCGACGAACTAGCGCGTGAGGAATACTGGCCGGCCTACAAGGGGATGCATGACCGCATCGGCGCCGAGCGCGGCTGGCCGCCGATCGGGCGCACCGAATTCGAGCGCGAAGTCGAGCACGGCGCGCTCCATCTCGGCACGCCGGAGACGGTCGCCCGCAAGATCGCCGCGACCGCCAAGGCGCTCGGCATCGTGCGCTTCGACCTCAAATACAGCGCCGGCACGCTCGCGCACGACAAGCTCATGCGCTGCATCGAGCTTTACGGCAGCAAAGTGATTCCGCTGGTGCGGGATATGCTCGCATGACCGCATCGGCTTTCGCCCGCTGGCAAGCGCTTGGCAAGTTCCGGCGAGCCTTGATGCGTGGAGGCCGAACATGGAAGCGAAGAAATACAAGTCCTTCCGGTATACGAACAACCTGACCTGGGAGAAAGCTCGCCGCGGCAACACATCGGCGCCGGGCAAGCCGCAGATGGAAATCGGCAGCCCTCCCGAATTCAAGGGAGAACCGGGCGTCTGGTGCCCAGAAGAACTTCTCGTGGCCGCCTTGAACGGATGCCTGATGCTCACGTTCATTTCGCTGGCGCAAAGCAAGGGCGTACAATTCGTCGCCTATGAGAGCACCGCGGAAGGCTTGCTGGAAAACGTGGACGGCAAGTTTCTGATCAGCGAGGTCAGCGTTGCGCCCAACGTCGTCTTGAAGTCCGATGGCGACCTTGAGACTGCCAGGACGATCATGGCCCAGGTCGAGGAACACTGCTTCATTTCCAATTCCATCAAAGCGAAAGTGAAATTGGCGCCGGAGCTTCGTGTCGTCGGCGCCGCGATCCCGAGTACACCGAATCCTTGAAAGGGTGAGACAGCCGGCGAGGCATGAACCGTCTCGCGTCACTTCCGCCGGTGTCACGCTCGATATTGTTGGCAGCGGGTTCACGACAGTGGTCCGATTCTAACATTCGCATCCCGGCGCCGCACGGCCGTGACGATTCTGAACAACAGTAGCCGGTCATCGCCGAGGATCGACCTAACGACGCGACCGCTCAGACCGCATCCGACAAAAAGCGGCCAATTTGACTCCTCTCCTCGGCGACCCTACGAAGACGTTGAGGGGTGACTTTGCGGACAGCGCCGACGAGGGCCGGCGCATCTCGACCTACCGCCCGATCCGAACTGCGCCCGCTTTACGCAGGCGAGGGCCGCGTGCGAACGCGAGCTGCGCACAACTGCGGCGGCCGATGAACGTGCGCGGTCTCGCCGGCGGCAAAAACCCAGCGACCGGCCTTTCCGTGCCGATCGGCGAGTTCGAAGCAGCGGGCGCGCTCGCCGCCCCAGCCTTCCACCTCGTTTTCACCCAGCGATTCGCCGAAGAAAGCGCCGCCGGGCGTGCGAACGATCCATTGGCGGAACCGATGCAATGTTAGCCATGGCGGCAATGGCGACCACGGGGTTTCTGGACACGCTCAATTGTCTGGACGATGATGTGATCTCAGGCTCAGGGCGCCGGGGGTGTGGTGTGGAACTCCCCGTAACTGACTGTCACCGGCCGCTCGCGCGGTCGCGGATCATGCTGCCTTCGCGGAGAACGCCATGACCAATATATCCGCGGGGTCTTTTCAGTTTGTCTTCCCCAATCAAACGATCGTCGGTACGACCGTTCTTGGCGGCGGCTTTCAGTACGTTCTTTCAGGTGGCGAGACGATCGGCACCGTCATCAATGGCGGCATCCAGCTCGCGGGCGGGACCGAAGACAACACGATCATCAACGGAGGGGGCGAGCAGTTCGTCTTTTCATCTTCCGAGTTCCTCGTATTCAGCGGCTTAGGGTCCTCCTTAAATGCTAGCGCCATCAGCGCGATCGAAGCCAGTGTCGCGTTATTGGGGCCGGCGGGAGCCGGCCTGATCGTTGGATTCGGGGGGATCTCCGGTTTCATCAGTGCAATCGAATCGGGCTTCACGTTCAATTTCTCGGGCGCTGCGCGAAATACCACGATCAACAGCGGCGGAATCCAGTTCGTTACTGACGGCGCCGTTGCGGCCGATACCACCGTCAGCAGCGGCGGCGTACAGGGCGTAGCGGGAGGTCTGGCCAGCGACACCATCGTCAGCAGTGGCGGCCTTCAGCTGGTCGTAGCAGGTTCAAGCGGTGGCGCCGGCGAGGCGGACAGAACCACGCTCATCGGGGGGTGCAACTTGTTGAATCCGGCGGCATCGCCAGCGGGACCGTGATCGCCGGTGGGGGCGGCACCGTCACGTTCGGCAGCGCCCAGCTTCCCGCCGGCGCAGAATTCGTTTTCTCCGGCGGCACCGCCGCAGGCACGGTTGTCAGCAGCGGCGGTGTCGTCGTCCTGAGAGGCGGCGCCACACTGACCGGCGCGATCATCCGGAGCGGCGGCACGCTCGAGGCAGTAACCGGCTACACGGTCAGCAATTTCGTCGTCAACGGGGGCGCCGACCTCGAAATCGGCTTCGGCGGAACGGCCGCCGGCACCACGACAATCGAGGATGGCGCGCTCATCCTCGATTCGGGCGCACAGGTCACTGGCGAGATCGCATTCGGGGCGAAGGGCGCCCTTGTGGCCCGTGACACTTCGGTTCTATCGGGTCTGCTGCTGCACCAGTTTTTCCTCGGTGACGAGATCGATCTCCTATCCGTTTCTTTCACCGGCGGCACTACCAGCGTCACGGCGACTGCGTCGGGGAGCCAGCTCGAGATTGTCAAGAATGGGTCCGCTGTCGACTTTCAGTTCGACACCAACTTGTCCGGCAAGACCTTCCTGCTGTCGTCGGACGGCGGGGGCGGCACGCTGATAACCCTGAGCGCGATGACAATCAGCAGCGGGTCCACCGCCACAGTGTCATCGGGTCAAACACGCGAAGAGCTCATTGTTCTCAGCGGTGGCACCCTGAACGTCCAGTCCGGCGGCACGGCCGCAGACGTGGTGCTCAGCGGCGGCACGCTCTATGTCAGCGCCGGCGGAACGGCGAGCAACGTATCGATCAGCGGCGGCGGCACCGAATTCGTTTCCGGCATTGATGTGAGCGGCGTCGTCAATGACGGCGGCTTCCAGTTCCTGCTTTCCGGCGGCATCGCCAGCGGTACCTTGCTGACCGATCCGGGCGTGCAGAGCGTCGGTTCCGGGGCGACCGCGACCAGCGTCACCATCGACGGCGGCGAGCAGGACGTGCTGTCCGGCGGCACCGCAATCGCCACCATTGTCGAGAGCGGCGGCGGTTCGCCCGGCTTGCAGCTCGTCGAATCCGGCGGCCTCGCCAGCGCCACGACGCTCAGCGCCGGCGGCGCGCAGATCGTCGAAGGCGGCGGTGACGCGGAAGGCACGACGGTCAGGTCCGGGGGGACGCTCGAGCTTCTCGGCGGCGCGACGGCGAATGGCGACACGATCGCGTCGGGCGGCATTCTGGAAATCGCTTCCGGATACACGCTGTCCGGCTTTGCGGTGTCGAGCGGCGTCACCGTGGAAGTAGGCAACGGCGGCCTCGCGTCGGACACCGTCCTGTCTAATGGCGGCGAGCTCATCGTCCATTCCGGCGGCCTTGCCGATCCGACGACGATCTCCACTGGCAGCATCGAGGTTGTGAGCGCCGGCGGCACCGATCTCGGGGCGCTGATTTCCGGCGGCGAGCAGGATGTGTTCGGCTACGCCAGCGGCGCGGTCGTGGCATCCGGCGTGCAGGTGGTGGAATCCGGCGGCACGGCGATCAATACCGTGGTCTCGAGCGGCGGCGTGCTCGAGCTTTCGACTGGCGCCGTCGCGACTGGCTTTACCATTCAAAGCGGCGGTACGCTCGAGGCGGCTCCGGGCTTCACGATTTCGGCGGCGGACGAAACTTCGCTCAATTCAGCGATCGTGCTGGCGCATGAGGTGACGTCGGGCAGCCTCACCATCGAGATCGATGGCACCATCAATCTCACCTCGGCGCTCGAGGCGATCAACCTGCAGTCCGGCGTGACGCTGACCATATCCGGCGCCTCCGGCGCGCTCGACGGCGGCGGCAGCCAGCGTGGGCTCTTCATCTATTCCGGCGACGTCGACATCGAGAACCTGTCGCTGCAGAATCTGCAAGCGAAAGGCGGCAACGGCGGCGGCGATGGCGGCGGCGCCGGCGCCGGACTTGGCGGCGGATTGTTCGTCGCCGGCAGCGGCGATCCGGCCCAGGCGGTCACGCCGATTGTCACGCTGAACAATGTGTCCTTCGCCAATGACTCGGCGAGCGGTGGTAATGGCGGTCAGCAGAACGGAAGTGCTGGCGGCCAAGGCGGTGGCGGCGGCGGTGGTCTTGGCGGCAATGGCGGCCCCTCGCACTTGGCCACCGACGGCGGCGGCGGCAGCGGCGGCAGCGGAGGC
>Ga0210409_10004201_pt1 | contig 15666 bp, 11 predicted proteins | sample IncBWH17MmetaG_FD_161649 | JGI IMG/M metagenome (GOLD analysis project Ga0210409, IMG submission 161649) | Forest soil microbial communities from Barre Woods Harvard Forest LTER site, Petersham, Massachusetts, United States - Inc-BW-H-17-M | ecosystem: Environmental > Terrestrial > Soil >...
CGGCCGGAACGGCTTCGCATACGTCGGCGGCACCTGCTTCACATCGTGGCCGAGCGCGGCAAGTTCACGAGCAACATAGTGTGTCGCCAAACCCGCTTCGATGCCGAGCCGCCCAGGCGTGCACTGTCCCGGGAACGCCCTTGAGGTCTTTAGCTCCAAGGTCCTCAAGATCGAATAGATTGCCGAGAAGTCGTCGGGTACTGTCGGCGATGACAACCATGTTCGGTTCGGCAATTCCCTGCAAACGCGCGGCCACGTTCGGCGTTTCCCCAATAACCGCTTGCTCCTGAGCAGCACCTGATCCGATCAGATCACCAACTACAACCAAGCCCGTAGCAATGCCCACCCGGGTTTGCAGTGGAGCGCTGGACTTCAACCCTGCCACCGCTTGAACGACCTCGATCCCGGCCTGCACCGCATGCTCGGCATCATTCTCGTGCGCCTGTGGTACCCGAAATACACGAGCACACCGTCGCCCATGTACTTCGCAACGAACCCGCCGAACCGCCTCACAGTCTCTGCAACACACTTCTGGTAGGAGGAGATGACCTCGCGCAAGTCCTCCGGGTCCATGCGGGCGGAAAGTGCCGTTGAGCCGACGAGGTCCGAGAACATCACCGTGACCTGACGGCGCTCCGCGGTATCGCGCGGCATCACCGGAGGGGTTGCTTCGGCGGAAGCGAGAGCTCCTTGAACGGTTTTCCCGATACCACCCAGCTCGGCGATCGCGCGCGAGATTCTGCGGCGATGGCCGAGCGACTTAACTCCGATTTTTTCTAAGTCTTGGTCGGTTAGGTCAGCAAGAATTGCAAAATCAATATCATTCTCGGCAAAGTGCTGAGCGTACTCGGACATGCCAAGCTTTTCGAGCCACTCTGAAATTTCGGGCATCTGGCGTCCGTCAGGACTATGATTTAATCGGCGTAGTCATCAGGCGAGCGTGTCAAGCATTGATTTTGCATCTTGCAACACTGGTTTATCCAAGCCTTCGGTGAACCAGCCGTAGACCGGAGCAAGAAGATTGCGCGCCTCGGTGCGCTTGCCTTGATCGCGCCAGAGCCGGGCAAGATCGACGGCTGCGCGCAGCTCCCAGAACTTGGCGCTTTGCCGCCGCGCGACGGTGAGCGCCTTTTGGAAACTGTCCTCAGCCGCCACCTGGAACGTTCCATGCACTCGAAATGTTTCGGCTTCAGCCCAGCGCTCATCTGTTCTTTCAAACAACGCGATCGCCTCTGCGGTTCGTTTGAGCCCCTCCTCCGGCTGTCCCGCAAACCCGTATGTCTCGGCCAAGGTTGTAAGCACAAAGGGCATGGTTAGGTTGCATCCGACAGCGCGAAATTCCGCCAGCCCCTTGACTATCAGCGCGACGCCATCTGCTCCCTGTCCGATAGCGCCAAGACACCGCCCGCGGATCCATTTCCCGGCAGCGGACCACAGGGGAAAGCCGTGCTCATTCGAGATTGCCAGCACCTCGTCCGCTGCTCGAAGGAGCCTGGCCTCTGCCGATTCTTTACCGTAAATCGCCCAATAGCCGATGCTGGTCAGGTTCAGAGCATAAGCCGTGTTGAAAGGAGAAATACGTCGAGCCTCGGCCAAGGCCTCGTTGATCCGCAAGATAGCTTGATCAATATGACCGAGGCACAACAATGCTCGACAGTAATATATTCTAACGCCGACGTATGGGTCCTCTGGCGAGGGCACGAAGGCACGAACTTTGGGGTCCCATAGAGATACAGCATTTTCGAAATAGGCGCAGGCTTCCGTGAACTTGCCACGCACGCAAGAAAGCGCACCGCTTATATGCGAGCTCGCGTGCTGCCAATTTTGATCGTTGTGAACCTGCGCCAGGCGCCGATACTCTCCTGCTTGACGTTCGGCCTGAACGAGCTCACCACGTACGACGTGGTACACCAATTGACCGTATAGAACCTGGCCCAATTGCGCAGGCTCACCTAGTTGCGCACAGAGCTCACGAGCGCGGGCAAATGCCTCGCCAGGCTCATGGGCGGAATATCCCATGGTCGTAACAAGCGCATGTCCCAGTTCGATCTGGAGATTAAGCTCCTGTTCTCTCCGGGCAGGGGTGTCCGGCAAGCTGGATAAAATCTCGAGACCCTTCCTGAGCTGAGCAGCAGCTTCGGTCATGGTCCCGCGGGCAATCGCCTGCCGGCCCGCTTTCAACCAGTACCCGACAGCCCTGTCAGTTAGACCTGCCTGCGCGCAATGTTGCGCCAGCATCTCGGGCTGCGCCTCTACGATTTCCGGAAATTGGCCCTCCATAACCGCTGCGATGCGCCCGTGAAATTGCTGCCGGCGGCTGCGCAACAATGTGCCGTATGCCGTGTCTTGCACGAGTGCGTGTTTGAAGGTGTATTCAGCGTCGGGGGGCGTACCGCGCCGGTAGATCAATTCGGCAGAGACTAGCTGCTCTAGCGCTTCGTCTAGTTTCTCCTGCGGGATCTGTGCAACCGCGCTGATCAGCTCATGCGAGAACGACCGCCCGAGAGCCGCGCCGATCTGGGCCACCTCGCGGGTAGGTGCGAGGCGGTCGAGCCTTGCGAGCAGGGAAGCGTGCAGGGTCGTGGGAATGGCGAACTGAGCCGCCGGACCAATAGCCGTGTACCTGCTGCCGGCTTCAGCAACTATGCCGCTTTCGATGACTGACTTCGTCAGTTCTTCGATGAACAGCGGCACGCCGTCGGTACGCTCGGCGATCTGAACCGCGATCTCCCTCGGAAGCGCCTTGCCGCCGGTCAGATACGTGATCATCTCTGCCCGCTGCTTCGGCGGCAGGTGATTGAGGGTGAGCAGCGTCACCTGCGGGCGCCCGACCCAGGAAGGCGAAAACTCCGGCCGGAAAGTCAGGATCACCAGCACCCGCAGCGCCGATGCGCGATCGACCAAAAGGTCCAGTGATTCGCGCGTGGTCGGATCGCTCCAATGGATGTCCTCGAACACCATGAGGACAGGGTTCCGTGCGGAAAGCCCCTCGACTTGAGCCAGCTGTGCTTGAAGCGTCTTCTCCTTGCGTTTTTGTGGCGTGAGATCAAGCGGTGTGTAACGGTCCCCGATGGGAATCCCGAGCAGATCGGCGAACAGAGGCACCGCGGCAGTGAGGTCATTGGTGCCTTCCGCAAGCAGCGCTTCCAGCTTTTGCAGCCTTTCTGCGGCAGTGTCATTGCGGCGCAAGTTTGCGGCGCGTTCGAGCTGGGCGATGCTCGGATAAAGGGCGCTATCCTGGTGATGCGGTGAACAGAAATAGCGCAACCGCGTGTGCGGCTCGCTGCTGAGGCTTTCCACGACGGTCTCAGTGATACGCGAATTGCCGATACCGGGTTCACCCGAAATCAGCACCACGCAGCCGTCGCCGCGCTTCGCCTGCTCCCAGCGTCGAAGGAGGAGACCAAGTTCCTCCTCGCGTCCGACCAGCGGTGTTGTCGCCGTACGCAAAGCTTCGAAGCGGCTCTCAACCACACTTGGGCGAACCACCTCGTAGGCGTGCACCGGATTGGCAAAGCCCTTCGCCTCGATGCCCCCGAGATCACGGTACTCAAAGAGACCCCCCACCAAACTGTGCGTGGTTGTGTCAATGGCGATGGTGCCGGGTGTCGCCGCAGCTTGCAGACGCGCCGCCAGGTTCGGCGTCTCACCAACTACGCCGCGCTCCTGAGCGTCCCCGGATCCTACCAGATCACCAATGACCACCACGCCGGTGCAATGCCGATTCGAGCGTGAAGCGGCTCGACGCTGCTTATCCTGGCAATCGCTTCGATGACCGCTAACCCGCCCCGCACCGCGCGCTCAGCATTGTCTTCATGGGCTTGGGGATACCCGAAGTACACGAGCACCCCATCACCCATGTACTTTGCTACATAGCCGCCGAACCGCTTCACGGTCTCCGCGACACACTTTTGGTACGCGGAAATGACATCGCGCAGGTCCTCAGGGTCCATGCGCGACGACAGGGCAGTCGAACCCACGAGGTCCGAAAACATGACCGTGACCTGCCGGCGCTCACCGCGGTCTGCTGGGGTTGCGCTCGGCGCACCTGTTTCAGTCTCAACAGATGCAGATTTAGTTATCCCATCGGGGCGCAGAGCGGCGATAGCATCGAGGAGCTTGAGGCGATGCCCAACTGCCGTGACGCCGAGTTCCTTGAGAGTCTCGTGCGTCAGGCTTGGCAGAACCGCCTCGTCTATCTCGTTCTCTCGGAACGCGGCCTCGTACTTTTCGAGGCCAAGACTCCGCAGCCAACCCCCGATATCCATCTGTTGGGCGCCCTCATGGCCGGCTGGCATCATCGACCATGCGCGACAACCTGTCTAGGCCGGCCCGCAATCGTGCTATTCTGGCGTGTGGTTAAGGGGCAAGCTATGGCGGAGACCCGGAAGCTCGCGGCAATTCTCGCGGCGGATGTAGCCGGATACAGCAAGCTCGCCGGGGCCGACGAGGAGCGGACGCTTGCGAGATTACGCGCGCTCCGCAGTGATCTGATAGACCCGACTGTCGCCTTGCATCACGGCCGCGTCGTCAAGCGCACCGGCGACGGCAGCATCGTCGAGTTTCGCAGCGTCGTCGATGCCGTTCGCTGCGCCATCGAGGTGCAGAACGGCATGGTCGAGCGCAACGCCGGCCTTCCGCCCGAGCGCCGCATCGAGTTCAGGGTCGGCATCCATCTGGGCGACGTGGTCGAGGAGAGCGACGGCGACCTGATGGGCGACGGCGTCAATATTGCTGCGTGGCGCTGGCCGTAGCAATCAGGCGGGCGATTGAGCCGGAGAGATCAGAGCCACGAGCCATCATGCCGCCGCCCTTTCGATGAGCTCGTTGTCGTTCGCCGGGATCGGCTCGTCGAGCGCGCCCCAAATCCAAGCATTGACAGTAAAGGCATTCGTTCCTTGCTGCGCCCAGATGCCGAGGAAAACAAAACGGTTCCGCCTCAAGAATGCCGTTCCTGGACCGGATGCTACGCAACTGGCGGCCACCCCCGGGCAGGACTTACGGAAAGCACGGACAATCGCTATTATCGGCGTCCCAGTCTGGGGTTCATCAGGAGAATTCCGCTATAAATCAATTGCTTCGCGGATTTCTATAAATCAAAAGCTTCACGGATTTCGCATCTAAACCGAGCGCGGCATTTCCGTTCTCGCTATCTGAGGCAAGACCGATGGACCAGAGAGCGAGCATACGTAAGCCACAACCCGCGCCGCAGGATGTTGTGAAGCTCCAGACAAAGTGGGCGGGACAGGTCCCGCACTTGAAACAAGGGACATATGCCGACGGCCTGCCACTTCACGAGGTCGAATACTTGGCATGCAAGCTGATCCTGAAACCCAACAGCTTCACGTCACGCCAAAGTCTATTCAAATTCGGGAAGGTGCTACGCGCGCCTGCTGATCAGTGTGACGTCAACTTTTCCACCATGAATTTCGAAAATGCGCCGCTCAAGATTCGGGAAGTTTTGTTCGTGGATACCGCGGACTTCCGGCTGTACAACAACGCGTTTATCCTCCGCCGACGCATTCCTTACACCGACGGTTTCCCTTCAGGCGAGCCTGAGATTGTTTTCAAGTTCAGGCACCCGGATATCCAGCTGGCGGCTGAGACCGATGTCCGACCGCATATCCTTGGTGACCATCGGGTGAAGTTTAAGTGCCAGGCACTGCCACTCAAGGACCGACTTGGTGGGATCCGCATCCTCTTTTCCCACAATGTGCAGTTCCCGCGCTCTCAGGTCGGCGGGACCGACGACGTAATCAAATTCACGACGCTCACGAAGGTCTTCCCGGTGCTGGAACGCCTGAAGCGGTCGCCGCGCGAGAAGGTCGCGCTGGTCAACGGCACCATTATTGAAGAAGTATTGCAAGATATCGGATTGCTCGACCTCGGTTCGGGACTAAAAGCAAAAACCAACGTGGCGATCTGGCGAACCAGGGGAGAACATAGGCCACTCATCGGGGAGTTCGCCTTCCAAATCCATTTCCGCGATAGGAAATCGCTTACGCTCGATGCGATGAAACGGGCTGAGCGGTTCTTCCTCGCATTACAGTACGCCGCCCAGGACTACATCACGCTGAACGCGACTAAGACCGGTGTCGTGTACCGTCTTCTCGGCAACGCCCCAACGGCCCACGAGTGATGCGAAGGCAGAGGGATGAGCGAACATGGCCAGGGAAGTAGGGCGCAAGTTTCCGGTTAAGGGCGATGCGTGGCGCAAGCCCCCGCTTGCTTTGGCCGTCGCAGTCTTCCTCACGTCCTGTGTCATCTAAATTCAAACGGTGTGGCGACGGGCTCAGAGTGCCGCAGCCATTGTGATTGACTTGGAAGTAATGCGCGCTGAACTTTCGTGCTGCCTGGGTCGCCGAGGTGCTTACCCGTGACGAACCAAATTCTCATAGTGTTCGGCGTATTAATCGGCGCCATCGCGCTGTTTGGCTGGGGGCGAATCCGCGTCGACATCGTGGCCGTCCTCGTGGTGCTGGCGTTGATGTTGAGCCACGTGCTTACACCGGACGAAGCATTGGCGGGCTTTGGCAACCCGGCGGTGATCCTAATCGCCGCGATCTTTATTGTCGGTGAGGGCTTGGTAAATACCGGGGTCGCGCATCGTCTCGGTGAAGGGGTGATGAAGCTGGGTGGCGGCAACGAGACGCGCCTCGTCGTGCTCATCATGTTGCTCGCTGGTGGCGTTGGCGCCTTCATGAGTTCCTCTGCGATAGTTGCCATGCTCATCCCGGTGGTTCTGACTATCGCTAAGAAGGCTGCGTTGAATAGTAAACGCATGCTCATGCCACTGTCCGTCGCTGCGCTGATCAGTGGGATGATGACGCTGATTGCATCGTCACCCAACATGATCATCGAAGACGCCCTGAAATCGCGAGGTCTCGCTTCGCTCGGTTTTTTTAGCTTTACCCCGTTTGGTCTCGCTGTGTTGGCCGCCGGCATCGCTTTCATGCTGGTGGCACGCCGTGTACTGAGCAAACAAACGGTGGCCGAGGACGCTGGAGCCAAGTCGCCAAGCTCATATGATCTCATCGGCTACTACGGTCTAGCTGATCACTGGCATCGCTTGCGCGTGCCCGTCGACTCGCCGCTGATCAATCGGGCAGTTGCTCAGAGGCGGGATCTGTACGATCAGTTCGGCGTTATTCTCGTGGGTTTCGAGAAGCATCCGCGGGGAAAGGTGGAATTCTCGGCGGCTCTTCCAGAAACTGTGTTTGAGGTAAACGACGCTATCTTCGTCATAGCTGACGCCAACCAGTTGCAGCAGCTCATGGAGGCCGAACGACTCGTGAAACTGCCTCGGCTCGACGAGCGGCAGCGCGGCGAGGCGTTGCAAGATGTAGGAGCGGCCGAAGTCATGCTCGCGCCGGAGTCGAAATTGATCGGCAAGACTCTGGGCGAACTCGAATTTCGATCGCGATACCACCTGGCCGTGCTGGCCGTTCGTCATCGCGGCGAGTCGCTGACGACGAACTTGGCCGATCAGGAGCTGGACTTTGGTGATACGCTGCTAGTGGCGGGCAGTTGGGCCGAAATTGGCCTGTTGCGGGATGACCGTGAGAACTTTTTGGTCCTGACCCTGCCGGCGGAATATTCGGAACGATTGCCGGCCCGCAAACTTGCGCCTGTCGCCGTTGGCATTGTCATTGCCATGGTTGCAGTGATGGCGTTCGAACTCGCGCCGAATTCGGCCGCAGCGCTTTTGGCTGCGCTGGCAATGATCGCCAGCGGCTGCGTTGGGGTCGAATCCATTTATCGCGTCGTCAGTTGGAAAACAGTGGTGTTGATCGCCGGCATGTTGCCATTGGCGACGGCGCTGACGAAGACAGGGGCAACCGAGCTAATGGCGAATGGAATGGTTACGGCTCTGGGATCGCTAGGACCACTTACGATGCTGGCGGTACTGTTTCTCGTCACCGCTTTGGTTGGGCTGTTCCTTTCGAACTCGGCAACCGCAGTGTTGATCGCGCCGATTGCAATCGATACGGCCGAGAGCCTTCACGTTTCGCCGCGGGCATTTGCAATGACTGTAGCGATCGCTTGCTGCGCGGCATTCGTTACGCCGGTCTCGTCACCAGTGAATATGTTGGTGATGGAACCCGGCGGCTATGCCTTTGGCGATTATGTTAAAGTCGGGTTGCCCCTGCTGGCACTGACGATGCTGGTTACGGTCGCGCTTGTTGCAGCTATCTATGGACTATAGACATTAATGCCTCGCTGGATTCGGCTGTGCGTGTCGTCATCCTTCCAAATTGGCAAAGCCTCGTGGACGTGGCTGAGCGAAACGAGCATCGTCTCGTCGAGCAGCTCGTCGCGCAGTCGCCCGTAGAAGTTCTCGATGAAGGCATTCCGCTGCAGCTTGCGGAGGCACACCGCAGGGGTTGCCGCCTGAAAAAGAGAGTGGCCCGCATGAAAGCCGCAGCAGCGCAGCGGTCTGACCCAGATTGTCGGGTCAGGCGGCGGCCTGCCGCCCGGGCCGGTGATCGGCGGCGGTCTGGCCTTTGCTCCCTTCGAGCTGCGCGCGAATCCAGCGCCAGAGCGCCTCGACCTCCTGCGCGGCCTTGCCGCCGCGGGCGTATTCGGTCACGCCGAGCCCGGCGGCGATCGCGTCCTGGAAATCGATGCGCGCTGACAGCATCGGTTCGGCGAGCACGCCGAGGCGGCTGAGGTCCCCGGCCGCTTCGCTGGCACGTGAGCTGCGATAGGTCGAAGGGCACTGATTGAGCACGAACGCGGCCTTGCGCTTGGCCAGAAAGACGGCGCGGAACGTCGCGGCCGTCGCGTCGACATCGAGGCGGGTCGGACGCGCCGGCAGCAGGCACAAATCCGAGGACTCGGTGACGAAGCGGACAGCGGCGCTGTCGGCGCCGGCGGTATCGAAGACCGCGAGGGTAAAGCCAACGCCGGCGAGCCCCTCAAGAATGGCGGGAAGCCGCGGCAGGCGATCGGCTTCGAACGGCTCGACCACCACCGCGTTCGCGGCATTCGCAGCCTTGCGGCGCTCGGCCCAGCGCGCGAGCGAGCCCTGGGAGTCGAGATCGAGCGCGATCACCTTTTCGCCGGCACCCGCCGCCGCCACCGCGAGCGACGCTGCAAGTGTGGTTTTTCCCGCTCCGCCTTTTTGGGTAAGGAATGCGATCGTGTGCATTGCGAATCACTAGTTGGATTAGCCCATGACGGTCTCATAGAACAAGTGTGCTGAAAAGCTCGTTGCACGAAAAAGGTGGCGGAGTGGCGCCGCGGCCACGCGCCGCAGCGCGCTTTCAGGAATTTGTTGGCGCAACGCCGCACGCTGGACGAGCCGCGAATGGCGTCTGGCACCGCGGAACAATAGCGCGAAATGCCAGTGAAATGCGGCCTGGCGCCGCGAACTGATGCCGGAGCGCGGTCGCTGCCGGCTACGTCTGCTCGGCGTCCTTGCGAGCAAGGCGCCGCTGCAGTTGGCGCTCGTCGAGCGCCCGCTCCCACTTGGCGATGACGAGCGTCGCAACCCCATTGCCGATCAGGTTCGTAGGCGTGAGCGCCTGCGACATCAGGCGGTGGATGCCGAGGATGAGCGCGACGCTCTCGACCGGGACCGTTCCGACGGCCGCGAGCGTCGCGGCGAGCACGACAAAGGCGGCGCCGGCGACGCCGGCCGCTCCCTTCGAGGCGAGCAACAGCACCGCCAACAAACCGAGCTGCTGCTCGAGGCCGAGCGGCGTATTCGTCGCCTGCGCGAGAAAGACGGCCGCGGTTGCAAGATATAGGCATGTCCCGTCGAGGTTGAACGAATAGCCGGCAGGGATGACGAGACCGACCACGCTCTCCTCGCAGCCCAGGCGCTCAAGCTTGGCGATCATGCGCGGCAACACCGTCTCCGACGAGGTGGTCGCGATCACGATCAGCAGTTCCTCGCGGATGTAGCGGATGAATCGCGGCAGGCTGAAGCCGCACCCATGCGCGATCGGCCAGAGCACGCCGAAGATGAAGATGAGGCAGGTGATATAAAAGCCGGCCAGCAGCTTGCCCAAGGAGACGAGCGAGCCGGTGCCGAACTTCCCCACGGTAAAGGCGATGGCGCCGAAGGCGCCAATCGGCGCCGCCCACATCACGAGAGCAACGATGCGAAAGAACATTTGCGTGGCGACACCGATGAGCGCGGTAAGCGGCTCGCCGGCCTTGCCCATCCAGCTCAGCGCCACTCCGCACAGCACCGAGACGTAGAGCACTTGGAGAACGTTTCCCTCGCTGAACGCTCCGACAAAGGTGTTCGGGATGATGTCGAGCAGAAATTGCGTGGCGGTCCGGCTGCGGGTCTGCGCGAGGTACGGCGCCACGCTCGCCGCGTCGAGGTGGGCGAGATCGACGTTCATGCCGACGCCGGGTTGCAACAGGTTGACCGCGGCGAGCCCGACGACAAGCGCGATCGTGGTCAGCACCTCGAAGTAGATCAGCGCCTTCAGCGCAACCCGCCCGACCCTGGCCATGCTGGCCATCCCGGCAATGCCGTGCACCACCGTGCAGAAGACGATGGGCGCGATCAGCATGCGGATCGCCTTGATGAAGGCGTCGCCAAGCGGCGCCATCCGCGCGCCGGCATCGGGGTAGAGGACGCCGAGCGTGATGCCGGCAGCCATCGCCAGAAGCACCAGGAACCAGAGCTGGAGATAGAACGGCCGGGCCGCGCCGCTGCGTGCTTCCTCCACTGAGTCCAACGGTGCGGCGCCGTTCATCGGCGATCCGGGAGAAGGTACGCAGGCCGCCGGTCCACGCCAACGCGCAACCCGCTCGCCGTCCGTCGGCCATGGCACAAGCAGGGCGCGTTCACCGCAGCACCGCTATTTCATATTGATTTTCGGGCCCACGCCGGCAAACCGGATCAGCGCTCGTCGTACTCCTGCGAGATGTCCTTGCCGGTGTAATCGGGCATCAGCGCCGCCGCTACAAGGCTGACGACAGCGCAGGCGGCAATGTAGATCGCGATCGCGTAGCCGGAGCGATAGTGATTGAACAGGGCGGCGGCGATGATCGGCGCCGGCCCGCCGGCGATGACCGAGGCGAGCTGATAGCCGAGCGAAGCGCCGCTGTAGCGTAGCCGCGGCGTGAAGGATTCCGCGATCAGGGCCGCCTGCGGGCCATACTGAATATCATGGGGAATGAGCGACAGCACGATGGCGATGAACACGGCCGACGGAATCGCCGTATCCACCATCCCGAAATAGAGGAACCCGAACAGGCCGGTGGCGACCACTCCGATCAGATACATCCGCTTGCGCCCGATGCGGTCGGAGATGTGGCCGGAAAGCGGAATGGTGACGAACGACAGGCAGGCGCCCACCATCACGGCGCCAAGAATGAGGTTCCGCTCCATCTTCAGGGTGCCGGTCGCGTAGGCGAAGATGAAGGCGGTAAAGACGTAGAACGGCGCCTGCTCGGACACGCGCAGCAGCGCCGAGAGCAGGATCTCACGCGGCTGCTTCTTGAAAACCTCGGCAATCGGGGCGCGTTCGATCTTGTTCTCGTCCAGGAGCTTCTGGAACACCGGGGTCTCGAGAATGCCGAGGCGAATCCACAGCCCGACGCCGACGAGAATGATCGACAGCGCGAAGGGAACACGCCAGCCCCAAACCATGAACTGGTCGCCCGCCCAGGCGCTAAACGCAAGCACCGCCAGATTCGCCAGGAACAGCCCGCAGGGGACGCCGAATTGCGGCCAGGAGGCAACGAGGCCGCGCTGACCCTGGGTGCGCGACCATTCCATGGCCAGAAGCACCGACCCGCCCCACTCCCCGCCGACGCCAATGCCCTGCACGGCGCGCAAGACGGTCAGGATCACGGCTCCCCAGATGCCGATCGACTCGTAGGTCGGCACGAAGGCGACGAGGAAGGTAGCGATGCCCATGCAAAGGAGCGTGGCGATCAGCGTGGCTTTGCGGCCGATGCGGTCGCCGTAATGGCCGAAGATCGCTGCCCCGACGGGGCGGGCGGCGAAGCCGATGAAGAAGGTGCCGAAGGCGAGAAGAGTGCCCGCGTAGTGGTCTTCGTGCGGAAAGAAGAGCTTGCCGAAGACAAGACCGGCCGCGGTGCCGTAAAGAAAGAAGTCGTACCACTCGATGGCCGTGCCGATCGTCGAGGCGATGACCGCCTTGCGTAGCTGGACGCTGTGCTCGGCATCCGGTAGCTGCCCATATGTCGTTACCGTAGCCATAGCGTCTCTCTCCCCTGCCCTCGTATTTTCGTGGAGCGGCTTTCGCGGCGGATTTGTTTCGACAACGATACTTCGGGGCGCGCGCGATAGCCATATCGGCCGCCCAAGCACATCGGCGGCCGCGCGCCGCGCTGGCCGTTGAACTTCCGGATGGAACGCGCCGGTCAGCTGCGCTGCGGGTGAGTGAGTTGCGGCTGCTGCTCGGCCGTCTGCCGCGCCCCGCCGATTGCCGTGGCCCCGCTTGCGTCCGCGGTGGTAACGAAAGTCGCCGCCATGTAGTTGCCGAGCAGCGCGATCCGGCGGCATGGGCGCCGTGCGCCGCTGTCAACGAAACGCCCGCCTTGCCGCCGTTCTGCGCGTAGGCGAGCGTCGTGGCGGCGCCGAAGGCGATGCCCCCCTGCGCCTCCGCAGCCAGCGGATCGGTGATCTCGACGGTGCCGCCGGTGCCGGAAGTAATGTGGAAATTCGAGGTCACGTAGCCGCTGCCGAGGAAGGTGATTTCCGCGACAGTCGAGCCGCCGCTGCTGACGAACAGCGTACCGCTGGTGTGCGAGGCGAACGGCACGTAGCTCAGGCTCACGCTGACGTCGGACGTGACCGAGGCTAGGTCGATGAACTGGACCTTGTTGGCGTGATTGGCGCCGCCGAACCCGGAAATCCTGCCCACATAGGCCGTCGGATCGGCGACACTGTCGGCGAGCACGAGCCCGCCGCTGCCGTTTGCAAGGAAGGTGACGTTTTCGCCGCTCGACCCTTCGAAATCGACGACCCCGTTGCCGATCTTGGTGACGCCGCCGGTGACCACGCCGAAGACATCGATCAGGCTGGCGGCGCCGCTTGCGAACAGCGTGCCGCCGGAATTGACCACGCTGCCGCTGACCAGCAGCGTACCGCTGTTTGCCAAGACCGTGCCAGAATTGACAAGCAGCCCGTCGATCTCGGACGTGCCGCTGCCAGTCAAGACGATCACACCGCCGGCGGAGACAATGCCGCTGCCGCCGCTGGCGACCGTGAGGCCGATCCCGGTGCCGCCGGAGAAGACGATCATCTCGCCGCCGCTCTCGACCGTCGCCACGATCGCCGATCCGCCGGCACGAACCTGCAAGACACCGCCGCTTTGCACGTCGGCACTGAGGTCGGTGCCCCCGGACACGAATTCCGTGCCGCCGCTGTCGATCACGGTGCCGCTGGCAAAGCCGTGGGCAAGGACCGTCATTCCGCCCGACGCGCTCCGGCTGCCCACCTCAGCGCCAAGCGCGGCTCCGCCCGCGGAAACGATCAACCGCGCAGTCCCCGACAAGATGGTCGCCGAGGCGGCGCCCCCGATCGCTACGATTTCCTGGCCCCCCAGCAACAGACTCGACACGGTCACACCACCGGCCGCGTCCAGGACGCCGCCGCTGCCGATGGAAGCGCTAAAATCGACGCCGCCGGCGGAGACATTCACGGTGCCACCGGCGCTGACCGAGGCTCCGACGTCGGTGCCGCCGCCGAAAACGAACAACTTGCCGCCGCTACTGACGGTGACGACGCTCACGACACCGTTTGCAGGAATTTCAAGGATGCCGGCGGACAGGATCGCCCCACCGCTCTGTATGCCGCCGTTCTCCACCAGTTCGGTGATGCCGCTGCTGATGTTGCCGCTGGCAACATGACCTTGACCCACTACCACCACGGCACCGGCTCTCAACGCCAGGCCGGTCATATCCTGGCCGCTGTCGAACAATTCGAGCGTGCCGCCGCTGCTCACGACGCCGCCAGCGCTGCCAGGCCCGAACATCTCCAGGAATCCGCCGCTGAGAATCGCTGCGCTTGTCATGGTGCCGCTGGACTGCACCTCCAGGAGCGCGCCGGCCTTGACCGTCGCGCTGGTCAGCGCGCCGCCGTCGACGTCCAGAAAGCCGCCCTTGCTCAGAGTAGCGCCGATGCCCGTGGCGCCGGAAAAAACAAGCGCTAACGCTGCTGCGCCGCTGACCGTCGTGGCGCTGGCCGTAGCGCCGGAAGTGACTTGCTGGACGCCGGAGCCGGCAGTCGTCGTGCTGATTGCTACACCCGCTGACTCCACGATTTGAAAGCCGCCGCTCCCGACCATCGCGCCGATCGCCGTCCCGCCAGGAAGAATCGCTTGGAAGTCACTACCGCCAACCCTGGTGCCGACCGCCTTGCCGACGACGGTTTGTTCGCCACCACTGCCAAGCATCGTGCCGATCGCCGTGCCGCCGGAATCGACGCTCTGAACACTGTTGCCGCCGCTGACGGCGGTTGCGCTCGCGGTGCCAGAGGAACTCACTGTCTCGGTGGCGGCGCTGCCGACACTCGTGCCGACGGCAAGGCCGGCGGAGTAGACAATTTCCTGACCGCCGCTGGCAATTATGCTCCGGCTGAGCGTGCCGCCGCTCGCCAGCAATTGGCCGAGGTCCTCAACCGTCGTGGCGCTGGCGAGACCACCGGCGAAGACGATCACCGTGCCGTCGTCGACCGTCCCGCTGATGGCTTTGCCGCCGCTTTCGATCTCCTGGGTGCCACCCACCGAAACCGTGGTGGCGCTGGCGAGAACGCCAGCGGAAATGATCTGCGTGCCGCCGACAAACACCGTGGCGCTCACGGATTTGCCGCCGCTTTCGATGTGTTGCAAGCCGCCCCTGGAAATCGTCGTGCCGCTGGCCACGCCGCCGGAGGAGACGATTTCCGTGCCGCCGCTCAGGAGTATGGCGCCCGCTTTGCCGCCGCGCTCGACGTCCTGCACAGCCCCGCGCGAGACGGTCACGCCGCTCGCTACACCGCCGGACGAGACGATCTGAAAGCCGCCGCTGGCGATGACCGCGCCGCTGTCGACGCCGCCGGTAGCGACGGTCTCCGTCCCGCCGCTGCTGATCGTAGCGGCGATGCTCTTGCCGCCGGCGCCGACCCGTTCCTGCCCGCCGCTATCGATCGTGCCGACGGCAGTACCGCCCGCGGAAACGAATTCGGTCCCGCCGCTGAGGATCGCCGCAGCGGAAGCCGTGCCGCCCTGTGTGATCACTTGGATTCCAGCGCTTGACACGGTCGCGCCGCTCGCCACGCCGCCGGAAGACGCGATCTGTCGTCCGCCGCTGTTGACGATTGCAGCGCTGGCGACGCCGCCAAGGGTAAGGATTTCCGTTCCGCCACTGCGGATCGAGGCCGAAATGCTCTTGCCGCCGGCGCCGACCTGTTCCCGGCCTCCGGATTTTACGAGCGTGCCGATGGCAGTGCCGGCGGAATCGACGATCTCCTTGCCGCCGGCACTACGGCAAAAATCGACGTGGTGCCGCCCGAGCCGACGATTTCCGTTCCCCCGCTGATGGCACTTGCGCCGCCGAAAATGCCGCCACCGCTGACGATGCCGCCGCCGAACACCTTGCCGATGCCGGCGATCGTGAGCGTTTCGGCGGTGCCACCGGGCCCGACGTCTTGCTCGCCGCCGGAAGAAACCGCCACGAAAAATGTCGAAC
>Ga0210409_10004202_pt1 | contig 15666 bp, 13 predicted proteins | sample IncBWH17MmetaG_FD_161649 | JGI IMG/M metagenome (GOLD analysis project Ga0210409, IMG submission 161649) | Forest soil microbial communities from Barre Woods Harvard Forest LTER site, Petersham, Massachusetts, United States - Inc-BW-H-17-M | ecosystem: Environmental > Terrestrial > Soil >...
CAATACAAGTCAGTATGGTATTGCCAATGAATGCCGCCAGTGGGGCGTATCCACGCGGAACGAAAGAAGGGGCTGGACCGAGGGCCATCATAGGCGTATTCGCGTTTTGTGCTCGCGCCAGTTTCACCCGTCTTTCACTCTCGGTTAACCTACTGGAGCATGAGGTTCCGTCCTCCGCGAGACTTACCGCCAAAGAATATCGTAGGTCGGTTTCATGAACAATTTGAGGTGGTAACGTGGCGGAGCCAGGCTCAATGTGCCAGCCAGTTGGGATTTTCACGTCAAGAAGCTCGAGGGGATGAGGCAGCGGAACTTCGTTATCAGTAGACTGGGCAAGGAGAGAAATGTTTGGTTTCAAGGTACTGGCCGATAGGGTAGGGAAAAATGAGAGTGGGCGAAGAACATAGTAATTGATATTTCCTGCGTAAACACCCAGTAGCAGGCACAACATCAAACCGAGCTTCGACATCGTGATGGCTCCAGTTCGGTGAGAAAGGTTTAGTTCTACAAACAAAGCACGATTAAGAAGCTGTGTCTTTCAAGCAGAAGGCTTGGCCCGTCGGAACAAACCATCACAATTATGCCGGGTGAAATGGCCAGCGTTGTTATGCCCACAAGGGGTTCGTGCGCCGGGATAGATTCGTCGGCTTTCCAAAATCAGCTTCAAGCTCCTCCTACACTATATCGCTGCAACATGCTAACGTTTCGCCCATGCCAGCACCACGTCTGGAGCTAGGGACTTCAGTGCTGGGATTCTTGTGCACGTATAAAGGTCAACAAGTGCTCCTCACTTCGCCAGCCAGCGGACCAGCTACGCTCAAGAGTCTGTAGGTGAATGTTCTCTCCAATAACTTTCTTGAGATGCTTACCGCGATTGCTGAAGCGCTCGACGCGATGCGCCCGGCATCAGAGCGAAGATGAATCCAGCCCCAAGGCGAGATTCTGTAGGTCATAAGCATTTGCTAGTCCCACAAAGCGGCCCAAGTTTTTGGGCCCACCGTTCCATCAACTTTCAACTTCTTATTCCGCTGAAGCCCTTGCACTGCGTGAAGAGACTTTGCTCCGAAAGATCCATCCGGTATTAACTTGAATCCCGCCGCCCTTAACCGAATCTGGAGGATAATCACGTCAGTGCCGCTGGAACCTAGACGGAGCGGATGTCCAGGGTAAGCTACTGGCGCCAAGGGCGGGATTGGTCCGATCGAACCATTTTCTGACCACGGCCACGATGACTGATTCTCACGTGACGAAGCGCTGATAGAAACGTGCATGTGATGGTTGTGAGGATCGGAACCGGCGTATTGTCGCCAACCTTCCGCTGGCCGCGTACGGTTGTAGATCTGTCCGTTCCAAATCACGTAGGTAACTCGCGGGTCGGAGATAACGAGTCGGGAAAGTATGCCGCAGTCCACACCGTGAGCACGATCGTTAGTTAAATCAAACGCGTTACCGTCGTTGTGATCGCTGTGGCGTTTCTGGTGTGCAGCGTCACCCATGATGCCATCTCTGGATCTATTTCGAAAAGGCCAGCGAAGCGTAGCATCATTTAAAGCTTGTATACAAGAATGGGCAGGAGCGGCCATCGAAAATCTCCTTGCTTAGTATCTTTAACTATGGCCCCGATTCAAGGTTGTGGTTCCAAACACGCTTTTGTAGCGGCATGATCGCCGGCGTTGCGTGCACGTACATTGCCGTCAGCGCCAGACTTAACGATCTCAACAACGCACACTTTTTCCTTCGTGATTTTCGCGACGGCGAGGATCGACTTCCTATTGGGGGTAGCCAGCCTTTCCTGATCAAGATAGTTCACACGAACAATCAGGGCTATCGGTCTCAGCCTTGAACCCTCGCGGAACACCCGCCACTCAGCCTTACTGCCGAGTGTGGAAAAGGAATGCGTAACCACATTCCAATAGTCCAATGGGAATTCCTTCCCTTCAGGTGTGACCACGGTAATCGAAGATCGGCTGTCGTCATTCAGAACAAGTAGTTTGAACCCTACCACCCCTGAGCATTCGTCTTTGGTGGCCCCTGTTTCATTGTCGGCTGTGAGTTGCTTGCACTCCTTTTCGGAGAGGTTGCTATAAACGCTCTCAATTTGCAACTTTTGGGCCGATGAACGACACGATCCCATTGTGAGCGCTGCGATTACTAAACCACACGTGCTGCGTCGAATGTACATAAGGACCGGGCTCATCGAAACCTCTAGATTTTGCGATCTGCAGTATCCTAATTCAATCCTGATTGAGCGATACCGCCAAATGCATCTTTGGCAATTGTGGCGAAGGCAGCGGTTTTCTTCGCGCCCGCCATTTCCTGCAGTGTTGTGTTCAAGTCGTAGATATAGCTCATTGCAGACTTGAATACCCCTTCCTTATCCTGATTCATAGCGCTATTAATGATCTCCACTTGACAGCGGTACTCTGTGCCAGAATCTTGTACCCCTGATTCTCGGTCACGAGAGAGGCACCTTTCTTCATGGAAGCGGCGCCAGTTTTGACCCAATCAACTTTTTGGCCTGCGGCTGACGCGGACGTTGCTTCGGCTATGGGTGTGAGGGTCTCGTAAACAGAGCCCACGAGTTCCGCTTCTTTGGCGAGGGCTTTCCCGCCTAAGACTGACACCAGGTCTGTAGCCATACTAAGGAATGCGTCACAGGTTGCCTTTGTAAAGCGCGCGACCAAAAGGCCCTTGTTCAGTAACTGATCCCGACTCCGCTGCTTTTCTAATTCGTGAATTGAAATCTCGAGGCCATCACGAAGTTTTTCAAGAGAGATCACCTTTTCCTTTGCATTCATGATGCCGCTTAAGCTGCAGACCCGCACGGCAGGCATCACGATCGCGAATGGGACCCAGAGAGTCTGGCGTGTTGAATTGAGGCTGTGGCATAGGAGCGGCATTTTACGCCCAGCAACCAGTCACGTCTAGTCTTATGTATCTTAAATAGCTTTACTAATAAGCAAAACAGTGCATACTGGCAATATGCCCCTGCCACCTGCACCCAAACTGTCCCTCACGGACTCAGATCGAGAGCAGTTACTGGAGATTAGCCGTCATCGCAGCACCCCCCGAGGAATTGTTCTCCGCGTCGACATTGTTCTTGGCGCGGCCCAGGGCATTGCCAATCACGTTCTGGCACGCAACCTGTCTACCTCTTTGCCCACCGTATTGCTGTGGCGGAAGCGATTTGACAGCGGCGGCTTAGCCGCAGTCTTGGAGGACCAGCCACGTAGCGGGCGCCCCAAGCAGATCTCCGCAGAACGGGAAGAGGCTATTGTGAAAGCGACTATGAAGACCACCCCGAAGGATGCCACGCATTGGAGTGTTCGGGCCATGGCGGCGAGCCGGAAAGTCAGCCCCGCTACCGTGCAGCGGATTTGGAAGAAGCACAAACTGCAGCCCTATCGAGTGGAGTCCTTCAAATTCAGTAACGACCCGGAATTTGCTCGGAAAGTGCGCGACATTGTGGGGCTCTATATAAACCCACCGGACAAGGCGATCGTCCTCAGCGTGGATGAGAAAAGCCAGATTCAGGCGCTGGACCGCACGCAACCGATTCTTCCGTTGCGACCCGGCTTGCCAACACGACAAACGCACGATTATGAGCGGCACGGAACGACCACTTTGTTTGCTGCGCTCAACATTCTGGAGGGCACGGTGATCGCCGCCTGCCAGCCGAGGCATCGGCATCAAGAGTTCCTACGATTCCTGAATCGGATCGATGAGTCGGTCGATTCCGGCCTGCAAATTCATCTCGTGCTCGACAACTACGGAACGCATAAACACCCGGCGGTGAAGGAGTGGCTGGCGACGCGGTCCCGCTATCACGTTCATTTCACGCCCACCAGTTCTTCGTGGCTCAATCAAATTGAACGCTGGTTTGCCGAAATCACACGGAAACGAATTCGCCGAGGCACATTTCGCAGCGTCCGTGACCTGATCAAGGCAATCCAAGATTACGTCCAGCGCTACAACCGGAACCCACAACCCTTTCACTGGGTCGCCAGCGCCAGTAAGATCATCCGGAAAGTCAACAAATATAAAGAAACTTTAGAGACGGGAGACTAGACTCCTGTTCTCGAAGACGCGATGCGGTGTGATCTTGACTCTCGTGCTACAATTCCGCCTGTTATCAGCGGGCTGGGGTTAAGTCCGCTTCCGTTGGGCCCTTCTAGCTATCCCCGATAGTGCATAGGCTTTGTTCTCGCGGAACCTGGGCTTCGACCGCTCCGTACGCGAACGGAATGGTTCAAGAGTAATCGGCGACGCCCGGTTCTCCATTGGTTCGAGAGGAGCAGATGCGGATGCGTCGATTCGACACCGCGCAAAAGCCCGCTCTGCAAAGCCGCGCGGAAGGAGGGCTAGTTATGCGCCACTTTCAATCACGCGCATTTGCAGCCTGCATTCTGCTGCTGTCGTTGGTAGCAGGAGTGAAGCGTTCGGACGGCCAGACGGGACCGCCGTACTCGATCAACACTGTGCTGGCGGCGGCCCGAACAATGTGCTAGCGCTGGCGGCCGCAATTGGTGGCCCTTACGGTATCGCTCGCGACGCGGCGGGAAATATTTTCGTTACGAACACTGTGTCTCCTCGTGTTTTCAAGATCAATACCTCGGGCATCCTCACGACTGTTGCTGGAAACGGGGCTTACGGCTATACCGGCGATGGCGGCCCTGCAACCCAGGCCGAGCTACAGGCCCCTTATGGAGTAGCTGTCGACGGGTTTGGCGACATCTTCATCGCGGACCAGTTGGGAGTGATTCGAGAGGTCAACGCCACAACCGGCATAATTTCGACCGTCGCGGGGAATGGCGTCCCAGGCTACCCGGCGATGGTGGCCCGGGAAAGCAGGCCGAGCTCAACCGACCTCGACGCATTTTCGTCGACGGGGCAGATAACCTCTTCATTGCCGATACGTACAACAATGTAGTGCGCAAGGTCACCGCGGCAACGGGGAATATCTCAACGGGCGCCGGGAACGGGACCGCCGGCGGACGTCGTCAAGGATAGGAGCGGGTAGCCAATAAAGACAGCGTCGGTCCTTGTAAGCACGCGTTCGCTGTGCTACTCTTCGCACGCTTTTCGCTGCTGGGTTGGGGCGGCGCAGGGTTGTTAACGATTTGGGCAAGCCCTCATGTACATCTCTAATGCGTAGCCATTCGCTCTAACCCAGCAGTTCTTTATCTCCACGGGAACATTTGTGCGTACAAGAAGGCAGGTAGGAGGCAATCGCCTCGGGCCGAAATTGTGTATTGCACTTCTGCAAGGAGAGCTAAGACGATGCGATCGCATAATCGAAAATATTTCCAACGATCCGTTTTGCTATTCGTTTTCGCTTTGGGAACGGTCGCTAGCGCGCAGACAGGCCCTCCCTACACCATCACCACTTTTTCCGGAGGTGGGCCGAACGATATTAACGCTCTAAATGGGGCGATTGGACTCTCCGCAGGAGTAGCCCTGGATGGAATGGGAAACATTCTCGTCGGTGATGAAGACTATGCTCGAGTTTTTAAGGTAACTCCTTCAGGTACCATCACTGTGTTTGCTGGAAATGGAATCGAAGGAAACACAGGCGATGGAGGTTTGGCTACTGACGCTGAGCTAACTTTTCCGGTCGGGGTCTTTGTAGATGCCGCAGGTAACGTTTTCATAGCAGATGAGTATGCGAGCGTAATCCGTGAAGTAAGTGCGAGTACTGGAATCATTTCTACGGTCGCAGGCAATGGCACGTCGGGCTATTCTGGTGATGGCGGCCTCGCTACCAACGCGGAGTTGAACGGCCCGCGCCACGTGTTTGTCGACTCAACGGGCGACATCTTTATCGCAGACACATTCAATAATGTCGTCCGTAAGGTTGCCGCTGGTACTGGGATAATCACCACCGTTGCAGGGAACGGCACCGCCGGTTATAGCGGCGATAATGGACCGGCCACCCAAGCTGAGCTTAACTACACGACCGGCCTATACGTCGACTCAGCAGGGAATCTTTTCATTACAGACACAAATAATAGCGTAATTCGAAAGGTGACGGCCGCCACGGGCTTCATCACGACGATAGCGGGGAATGGAACTGCGGGTTATTCCGGTGACGGCGGTCCCGCGATGCAAGCTAAGCTCGACGTACCTGAAGGCCTGTTCGTGGACGGGTCGGGAAACCTCTTCATTGCTGACACAAATAATTGCGTAGTTCGAGAGGTGAGCGCATCTTCGTCGTTCATTTCGACTGTAGCCGGGACTGGTGCCTGCGGCTATACAGGCGATGGCGGGCTTGCAACCCAGGCAGAGTTTTTTCTTCCTTTTGATTTGACTAGCGACGCCGCTGGAGATCTTTTCGTCGCGGATTCTCTAAATCATGTAATCCGGGAAGTCAACAGTGGATCTATCGTTTCCACAATTGCGGGAAACGGAAAGCAAAACATTAGCGGTGACGGCGGTGTGGCCACCCAAGCTGAACTGTACCTTCCATGGGGTGTCGCCGCTGACACTGGAGGCAATCTGTTTATTGCCGACAGCGGTAACAATGTAATTCGCGAAGTCATCGCAACGACAAATATCATCTCTACGGTTGCGGGAAATGGAGGTTATGGCTACGCGGGCGACGGCGGCCCAGCATTGTCTGCGACTTTTGCTTCGCCGGCCGGCGTCGCTACGGACAGCACAGGCAATCTCTTTATCGTGGATAACCAAAATGATGTGATTCGAAAGGTCGCCGCAGGAACAGCAATTATTACGACGGTAGCGGGGAATGGCACGGCCGGATACAGCGGTGATGGCGGTCTGGCGACGCAGGCGCAGCTAAATTTGCCCTACGGCGCCGCAGTCGATCTTGCCGGTAACGTCTTTATCGCAGACACAAGTAACCACAGGATCCGAAAACTGACCGCCAGTACGGGTGTAATTACAACGGTCGCTGGTGATGGAGTATCCGGCTACAGTGGTGATGGTGGCCTGGCAACACAAGCCACGTTGACCCTACCGCATGGGATTTTTGTGGACAGTTCGGGGAATTTGTTTATCGCTGATTCTGGTAACAATGCGGTCCGGAAGGTAACCGCATCGACCGGCGTGATCACTACTGTGGCGGGGAACGGGACCGCGGGCTATAGCGGTGACGGAGGTTCGGCAACGCAGGCCAACTTAAATTTTCCCACTTCTGCATTTGTTGATGCTGCGGGGAATCTCATTATTGCCGACAGCATTAATAAAGTGATTCGGGCGGTAAGTGCGAGTAGCGGAAACATCTCGACGGTGGCTGGTAACGGAACCGCCGGATATGCGGGGGACGGTGGTCCAGCTACTCTGGGCGAATTTGCATCCCCTCAAGGCCTCGCTTTCGATTCCGCAGGGCATGTTTTCGTAGCCGACAGCACCAGCGAGCGTGTCCGTGAGCTGACGCCAACGGTGACGCCGTTGACGGTTACCACTGCGAATTTGCCGGCAGGGGCGGTGGGGACCGGATACAGCCAAACGCTGCAAGCCGCGGGCGGCACTGCTCCCTACACTTGGTCGATGGCAACCGGCAATCTGCCGGGTGGGCTGAGCCTGACAGCCGCGACGGGGGTGATCTCGGGAACGCCGACGACGGCAGGGACATCAAGTTTCACAGTGAAGGTAACCGACGCCAAAGGCTTAAGCGCGACGGCAACACTCGGCATTCTAGTGGTCTCGCAATTGACGGTAACAACGACGAGTCTGCCGATTGGAGTAACAGGGACGACATACAGTCAGGCGCTGCAGGCGACGGGCGGTGCTGCGCCGTACACCTGGTCGATTGCAAGCGGTAATCTGCCGGGTGGGCTGAGCCTGACACCCGGGACGGGGGTAATCTCGGGAACGCCGACAACGGCAGGGACATCGAACTTCACGGTGAAGGTCAGCGATGCCAACGGCACGACGGCCACGTCGGGGACATTGAGCATCGCTGTGGAATCGCCGTTGAGCGTGACCACGACGAGTTTGCTGGCGGGGGCGGTGGGAACCGCATATAGCCAAACGCTGCAAGCCGCGGGCGGTGCAACGCCGTACACGTGGTCGATTGCGAGCGGCAATCTGCCGGGTGGGCTGAGCCTGACAGCCGGGACGGGAGTGATCTCGGGAACTCCGACAACCGTAGGGACTGCCAGCTTCACGGTTCAGGTTACCGACGCCAACACGCTTACCGCTACCAAACCGCTAAGTATTCTCATTGTGCTCCCGGTGGTAGTTACCATAACGACTCTGCCGGGCGGGACGATCGGTAGCGTTTACGCTCAGACAACGCTCTCCGCATCGGGTGGAACGGGCCCATATTCCTGGACACTGGCCGCCGGTAGTCTGCGACCTCCACCGGGTCTCACCGTGAGCTCCATCGGAGCACTTTCGGGAACGCCGGCAGTAGCTGGCACATTTATCTTCTCCGTGGTAGTCGCGGATGCGAACGGACTCACAGCAACATCGAACCCGCTCAGCGTCGCGGTGACAGCTCCGCCGAGCGCGCCGACCTGTACGCCTCCGACAGTGCAGATCAACGGTACCGAGCCACTGTCGGTGCACGTGGCGAGCAATTGTACTGACCCAACTACAATCGCGAACACCACGATCGATTGGGGAGATGGAACGGCACCTTCCTCGGGCACTGCTGCGGATCACCCTTACGCATCGGGGGGTTCGTATTCGATTACGGTCACGGCGACCAATTCGGCGGGATTAAGCAACACAGTTTCGGTAAACGTAACGGTCACCGCATCGCTTACGGCCTCGGTGCCGCAAGGGCAAGCCGCACAAGGTTCGGCCAGTGCGACGGCACCACTGGGTGTGCCAACCACACAAGTGAGCTATCAGTGTACGAAAGCAAATGGGCCAAGCGGGGAACAAACATTGGCGTTTTATCATTTGGCGTGCAACATCAATGGGCAGGGAGCCAGCGCAACGGTGACGTTGACCAGTACGCCGACACCGGTCAACATTTCGGTTCAAACCAACAGTAGCGCTATGGCTCGCATGCAAGAAGACATGGCAGTGAAGAACCGAACCGAACTAACCTATGCAGCGTTTTGGTTGTTGCCGGGGCTGATGATGTTGACCGGAGCGAGCTCGAGAGGACGGACGGGGCGTTCGAGAATGAGCCGAACACGTTACGCCAGATTGCTTGTGTTGGGGCTGATGATGTGCAGTATGTTGGCTTGTGGCGGTGGTGGTGCAACTTCGCCTCCGCCCCAGCAAGCAGTAACCCCGGCAGGCACGTACACCGTGACCGGCACCGGGACTTCGACTTCAGGTGGAGGGACGACTTCAACCGTAACGATAGGGTTTAGTGTCACGATTGGATAATTGCCGCCCTCCGTGCCGGTGCGTCGAGTGGGATCAAGCATTGCATCCGTGTCTCCGCGAAAATGAAAGCGATCTTCAAGGTCTTAAACGTGAACTTCGTGCGAATTCGTGCGAATTCTGCTTGACAGCGTGGTGAGAATCGATCAAAATCCTCCGCGCTCGATCAATACTCATCCGTTTCCCCCCGGGATGGGTTGATCCGCGTCCTTGTCACGAGTAGGGGCTATCGCGCATTGAGGCGATCTGCACACAATCTGTAGGTATAGGGCCATTTCTTCCGTTTTTGGATCATTCGTGGGGTTAATAAACTGTGAAAATGGCGTGACAAAACGCATCCGAAAATGCCGCTGAAAGTCGAACTTGCGGTCCCGCAAGGAAGATCACGCCCATGGCTACTTTGCCAAGACCAGCCGAGCCATCCCGATTCTCATCCCTCGAAGTCCTGGAATCGTCCACTTTTCACGTCAAACCCAAGCGTTTGCTCGACGTAAGCGATGTGGCGGAATGGCTAGGAGTGAGCAAAGGTTGGGTACGCGACCACGCTTTAGGCCGGCGGCAACCGCGGCTGCTCGCGATTAAACTTGGTCCGGCGAAGGGAAAGGGCCTGTGGAAGTTTCGTGAAGAAGACGTATGTCAGTTTATTCAGGATCAGCGGCGGAGATAGAGATCGTCAGGCCTAGGCCTGTAGAATTCAAGGGCGGAAAATCGTGGATAGCGCAAGCAGCCACATCCGCGCCTTATGCGCTCGTGAATCTTAGACGAATGTTCTGCTCTTCCAGGATGGGGTCAGTGCGTTTTAATTTCGAATCGCTCACCTTTCTTGTAGAACTGCCTGGCTCGGGCCCCGTCCTTAGCAACGCCGAGCCCATGATCGTAGGCATATCCCAAATTGCCGCAGCCCTGAGCATCTCCCCCGTCGCAGGCTTGCAGGAATAACTGCGCAGCTCGGACCGCGTCCTTTGCAACGCCTTTCCCGTCCGCGTACATAACTCCCGACATTTTGCAGCCCGCGGCATTTCCCCCAGCGCAAGCTTGCTGGAATAACTGCGCAGCTCGGACCGCGTCCGTATAGTAAAGGTCATATCCCAAGTCAACACAGCTCTTGAGATCTCCGGAATTGCAACGCCTCTCTTTGTCCTGGTTTTCTAATTGATGATGTTTCTCGGCTAGTTGACTGGCTCGGGCTATGTCCTTGGGAACGCCGGTCCCCGCTATGTAATCTAGTTCCAAGGCTTCGCAGGCCACAGCATTCCCTGCATCGCAGGCCTGCTGGTAGAACTGCGCTCCTCGCGCCTCGTCCTTAGCGATACCATTCCCGGTGGAGTACTTATTTCCCAAGTCAAGACAGCTCTGGGCATCACCGGAACTGCAACGCGTTTCGGGCGTAGTGTCACTCACCTCTGGGTCGCCCCGCCGTACTCCGACCGGTTCAGGAACGACACTAACCGTCGCTTTACTAGTCACGGGGGACACAAACCAATATTCGCCCAATCCGTGCCCAGGAAGCCAAGCTTGTGCTGGTGTCTGTTCTCTGCTGGTCGCGCGAGTAAGTACATAGGCTGTCAATTCGGGAAAGGTGATGTAGCCATCTGAATTCGTGTCTGCCTTTCCCTCCTGAAGAGCTTCGAGTAAAGCAGCAGTGAAGCGACTATGTCCATTTCTAGCACCATCCTCGACCCGCTGATCTTTTCCCCCAGCCGTGAGGGCCTCCCTAGCCACCCGTCTACTAATTTCGGCAAGATAAGAGGGGCCTGGATCTACGCGAGCAGGAATGTCGCGCACCCCAATGCTCCCGCCGTAGCATGAGTCCATCAGAAACAACTGATGGTGCGCTCTCCCCATCCTTTCCGATTGGGTGCGCAACTCCTCCATTCCTATCAAGCTTGAAGTTGTGTCCGGCTTGCCATCGTATGGGACAATATAACCCCAGTCGAGTCCACCGACAGTTTCGGTATATCCATGCCCAGCAAAGAAAAACACTACGCGATCATGCTCGTTCGCCACACGAGACACCTTATCGAATGCGTCGAGAATTGCTGCTCTTCTCGCACTCCGGTTGTACAACTCGGTAACCTCGTAGTGTTGAGTCTTAAGGAGTGATGCTATGGACTCAGCATCAGCTTGGGCATTCGGAAGCTCCCCGAGGCCAAAGGTCTCGTAATTCTTGATGCCTACCACGATCGCATAGCTTCGCTGAAATGTCTGAGCGGAAAGAGAAGTCACCACGCATAGCAGGACGAGCACGACTTTCATTTGAGTGCCCTCCGTCGAAATTCATCAACTCGCTTTTTCAAGCTCGGATCTAATTTGGCAGCCTCTTCAATTGTCTTGAGCGCTGACGCATGGTCTCCTGAATTAAACTCCGCTTCCGCTAGGGTATCCAAATAGTGGACATTGCTCGTGTCAACTTCCACTGCAGCCTTCGAGAAAGTGAGGCCCTTTTCAGCTTTGCCTTCACGAGCATAGATCCACGCAATGCCATTCAAAGCGGGAGCGGTCCTAACCAGCACATCATGGAAACGAGCTTCCGCTTCTTCGTTGGAACCTCTCCCTTGAGCGTCTACTCCTGATTGGATGGTGGCTAAGATTGAATCGTTAGCACCTCCTCGAAGCTTCTCAGTCTCGGTTGTGCCTGCTCCGGTTATTTGCTTCTGACGCGTCTTTTCAGGGTTGCCCTGCAGAACCATCGCAACGATTAAGAGCGCCCCAAATAGTGCAAACACCGAGCCCGCCGTAACATTTTTAATTTCGAGTTTTGCTCCCGGGATGGAGGCTTCTGCAGTAGCTCGTTCACCAGAACCTTCCGCAGTCTTTTCATCTCTCAATAACCGGTACCCCAAAAACATCACGTAAATTCCGGCACCAACAATTCCAAAGCGAAATAACAGAGCGTAGAGTAAGAACGCCAGATCATCGCTCACGCTTTCTATCTCCTTGGGGAACGACTATGGACAGGATCGGCTAGGAAGCCGCTGTATCTATAACGAAATGCTCTTCGGAGCCGAGAAGGTCCCAAATTTCCGGGTCACTATAAAGCCGTAGAACAACAAAGGGGGGAAACACGCTACTCAACTTTGCGGCAATATAAACCTGTACCGGAAGGCTGTCAACACTTAGACGATGCTCAGCCTAGTGTTCGCCATGATGGCGTTGTTTCCGACAGCCCGACGCTGACGATTTCCGCCGTCATCATCGTACCAATCCAGGTAGACGACCCTTCAGGATTGTGTTGTTCGCGGCCATTGAGTAGGACATAATGGACTTTGAGCCGACTGCTAGAGGAGTGGGCGACCGCGCAGTACCGCAGCCCGTCAGCCGTTTTGACGCGTTTGGAACTGGCGGAGAGAGAGGGATTCGAACCCCCGATACCCGTTAAGGTATACACGCTTTCGAGGCGCGCGCCTTCAGCCACTCGGCCATCTCTCCGCGCTGTTGATCTCACTTCATTTTATCAGGAGGCCGTTAGCTTCTATTTTCCTGCCCTGTCACTGAACTGAGCCCGACTCGCCTTCGTCCCCCAAGCCTAAGATGCGATTTGTGACTTGGTTCACCATTCTGGCCACTTCTGGGTCCGAAATCTGCGTATAGATGTCCAGGGTGGTACGAATGTCGCTGTGTCCGAGTTGGGCCTGCATCTCGGTGGGGTGCGCTTCCTTCTTGCCATGCGTTGAGAAGCTTCTGCGGAGCACCTGAAACGTAGGGTGAAAAGCAATCCCCAGCTTGTTCGCGATCGGGTAGAGGCGCAGGCGCAGCCAATTGTCCGGATGAATGGGCGTCGCCAGTGGCTTTCGTGCACGCGCTTGCATCCCTGGGAACATGAGGGCGTTGGCATCCGCGTTCGGACACCTCGCCCTCCACAAGTCAATCGCCTTGCGCACGGCTTGAGGGATCGCAACGAGGCGGTAATTGGTGCGTCCATAGCGGTTCTTGCGCTTGATCTTCTTGCGCTGCAGCTGACCACGCCACGCGGTATTGACGATCATGAATACACTGCCGCTGTAGCATCCCCATGTGAGGCCGAAGAGTTCACTCGGCCGGAGAGCGCAGAAGCATGCAATCAGGAAGATGGCCCGGTCGCGGATGCCGTCAAGACCTGCCAGCAGCTTGGCGTACATCTCGACGGGAAGAACAGGCTTTTCGGACTCTTCGATCTCGGGAATAACGGTCTTGCGAGCGACATTTCGCTCCAGGACCTCCTGGTCCAAGGCCTCCGCCAAGGCGGCTTTGATCAGATCGCGCACATGGTAAACGACCGTGTACGAGTAGTCCTCGGCAGCGAGCCGGTTGAGTAGCATCTGCACCTGGAACTTGGTGATGTCTTTGAGTGCGACGTGCTCGAAGGCTGGGTAGACGTGACTGGTCAGGTAGTCGAGGTTGGTGCGTCGCGTCGCCTCCGGCCAGTTGGCTCCGCGCATGGGGAGGTAGAAATTCCGCATCCAATTGCCGAATGTGATAGTCCCGTCAGCCACTCGGGTAACTGGACCGGCGTTGATGGCAGCCAGTTCCGCTGCCAGGATTTTCTCAGCGTCAGCCCGGTGCATTGTCGGCTTATAGCCCACCACCCGGCTGCGGTGATGTCGCTTTGGTTTGTCAGTTGTGGAATCGGTTAAGTACACGTTGTAGTGGATCTCCCAGCCGCCGCCCTTGGTCGCGACCACCCGGCCTCTTTGATAACGTGCACGTCCGCGAGCCATGAAACCTGCTTTCTGCGCTGGATTGTTGTTCAGCTTTCGATTTCGCACAAACGCGCGATGAAGAGCTGTCACCCAGCCGAAAGCGGCGCCCCGCGGGCAAAATTCGGCAGATGCTTTCGAGAACATCCGTGACGAAAAATGGCTCCGAGTTTTTTATTTTGCACCCTTCCTGCACCCTTCAAAACTCTAAGCCATTGACGCCAAACCGTTTATTGACGCATTACGGGCCGCCTCGAAAGCGGACATACCTTAACGGGTATCGTGGGTTCAAATCCCACCCTCTCCGCCATTCCTGTTTTCCATCTCTCACAATTTGGATTTGAAATCACAACATTCTCACTGGCGGATTCCTGCTAGACGAGACCCTTCTCTAGAGATTATCCTCTCCCGTCATGGACCGACGAACCTTCCTTCAAGGCACCCTCGCGGGCGCCGCCACGTTGGCAATTCCCCACCGCGCCGCCGCGGCTGAAACCGACCTTGCTCCCGTCTGGACCCAGATCGAGAAGCATCATGATGAGGCCGTCCAGCGATTGCAGGAATGGATCAAGCAGCCTTCGATCGCCGCCGAGAACCGCGGAGTCAACGAAGGTTGCGACCTTACCATGCGTTTCCTTCGCGAGGCCGGATTCAACGAGGTCACAAAGATTCCCACCGACGGGCAACCGGGAATTTTTGCCAAGCTCGATGCCGGAGCTTCGAAGACCCTCGGACTCTACTTCATGTATGACGTCAAGCAGGCAGATCCAGCCGAATGGTCATCGCCACCTTGGGCTGCGTCACTGGTCGAAAAACCTGGTCTTGGAACGGTGGTCGTCGGCCGCGGCGCCGTCAACCAAAAGGGCCCGGAGTCTTCATTCGTTGCGGCGCTGCATGCGATGCGTGCCGCCGGCCGCAAACTCCCTGTGAACCTTGTCTTGGTAGCTGAAGGAGAAGAAGAGATCGGCTCTCCGCATTTTCCGCAGATCGTAAATCGTCCTGAAGTGATAGCCGCACTTCGCCCCTGCATGGGAATCTTCATGCCTTCCGCCGAGCAGGACTTGGATGGCAAGGTAACGATGACTCTAGGTGCCAAGGGCGTCGTCGAACTCGAGCTGGTTGCGAGCGGCGAGCGCTGGGGACGCGGCCCGCGCCGCGACATTCACTCCAGCAACAAGGCGCGAGTCGACAGTCCGGCGTGGCATCTGGTTGAAGCCCTGGTAACACTGGTGTCACCAGACGGCAACGATCCCGCCATTGAGGGTTTCGCCGACAAAGCGCGTCGGCTCTCGGCCGATGAAAAGGCCATGATCGCTACCGCAGCCCAGCGACTCGACGAATCCGTAGCCAAGAAACAGATGGGCGTCGAACACTGGGTCCACGATGTGAGCTGGCAGGAAGCTCTTGAACTGTTGGAGTCGCGCCCCACCATAAATATCGAAGGCCTGGTTGGCGGCTACGCCGGCCCTGGCGGCAAAACGATTCTCCCGCATCGCGCGGTTGCGAAAATCGACATGCGCCTCGTCCCCGACATGAAGGCCACCGAAGCTCTCGCCGCGCTCAAGGCTCATCTGGCGAAGCATGGTTTCGGCGACATCGAGGCGAACATGACGGGCGGATACGATCCCAACAGCACTCCGGCCGACGCCGCGCTCATTCGCGCCCAGACCGACGTGTACAAGCG
>Ga0210409_10004203_pt1 | contig 15661 bp, 9 predicted proteins | sample IncBWH17MmetaG_FD_161649 | JGI IMG/M metagenome (GOLD analysis project Ga0210409, IMG submission 161649) | Forest soil microbial communities from Barre Woods Harvard Forest LTER site, Petersham, Massachusetts, United States - Inc-BW-H-17-M | ecosystem: Environmental > Terrestrial > Soil >...
CAGGGCGCGGCCGAGCAGCGTGGCCCGGCCCTCCCGGTCCAGCGCCGCCTCGAGCGCGGCGTCCGCGGCGCCGTCGGCCTCCATCACCACCGGCCCCGTGACGTCCCGGGGGAGCGCGCCCATGTGCGTGGTGGTGGTGACCAGCACCCGCAGGCCGGCCGCCCGCGCCTCCGCCGCCAGTCGGAAGACGAGGGTCGTCTTGCCGCCCGCCCCCGCCACCGCAACCACGTCTCCCTTCCCCACCCCGAGGGCGAGCAGGAGGGACCCGGGGGGGCCCTTGATCAAGCGGTCCAGGAAACCCGGCTCCCCAGGCTCTTCAGGGCCGCGGTCAGGACCTTGGGGTCAAGGGGCTTGGGAACGCAGGCCCAGAACAGACCCGCCTGGGCGCCCAGGTCTTCCCGCGCCGCCAAGGCGAAAAGGGGAAGGGATACGGTGGCATCGTGGTCCCGCAGCCGCTCGGCCACCTCCTCCGCCCGGAGTCGGGGCAGGATGCGGTCCAGCACGATCGCGGAGGGGACGAGGCGGATGGCGGCTTCCACCGCCTCCACCCCGTCCGCGACCTCGTGGATGCCGTAGCCGAGCTCCTCCGCGGCCCGCCGGACCTGGCGCCGGGTCCGCGCGTCCCCCGTAGCCACCAGAACGAGGGGGGCCCGGGTCTGGGCGGCGGCCCCGAAGAGGGGGAGGGAGAAGGAGAACGTGGAGCCCTCGCCGGGCGTGCTCTCCACCCACAGCCGACCCCCGTGCGCCCTCACGATCCGCTCGCAGATGTAAAGGCCAAGGCCGAAGCCTTCGATGCCTTGGGTGCAACGGTCGCGGACGCGCGAGAAGGGCCGGAAGAGCCGGGCGATGTCCGGGGGGGCGATCCCGATCCCGCGGTCGGACACGCTGATCACCGCGGTGTCCCCCTCCCCGCTCACCTTCAGGCCGATGGGCCCGCCCCCCGGGGAGTACTTCACCGCGTTCGCGACCAGGTTCTCGAGCACCTCCGTCACCCGTTCCCCGTCCGCCCAGCAGGGGAGCGGGAACTCCGGGGCCTGCACGCGCAGGGGGTGGCCGGGCTCCTCCGGGAAGCGTCTTCCCAGCTCCAGTACTTTGGTCGCGAGATCGACGAGGCCGAAGTCGAACGAGAAGTGGCCCGTCTCCAGACGCGCCGTCTTCAGGGTCTTGTCCATGAGGTTGGCCATGTGGGTGGCGGAGCGGATGATAGCCTGCGCCCGCTCCACGCGGTCCCCGGACGGCGCGTCCGGCTTCCACTCCAGGAGCTCCGCATAGCCGAGGATCCCCGAGAGAGGGGCCCTGAAGTCGTGGGCCACGATGTTGAGGAGCTCGCTCTTCATGCGGCTCAGCTCCACCAGCTTGGCGTTGGTCTCTTCCAGCGTGTGGTAGAGCTCGGCGTTGCGGAGGATGATGCCGATCCCGTCGGCCAGGGTCTCCAGCGTGATGATCTGGCCCCGGTTGAAGGCCTGCACGGAGTCGCTCTCCAGGTCCAGTATGGCCACGACCTCGTCCCCCGAGAGGATGGGCACGGTCAGTCCGCTCTTCATGGACGACATCCAGGGGACGTGACCGGGCTCCCGCGACACGTCGGGGATGAGGACAGTCCGCTTCTCCTGCAGGGCGCGCCCGCAGGTCCCGTGGGACAGGGGATAGCTCGCCCAGCCCTCGGGGCGGGGGTCGCGGCAGGCCACCGCCGCCACCCGGAAGAGCCCGGAGTCGGGCTCGGGCACGAGCACGGAGACCAGGGGGTAGCGGAAGGCCTCGTGGATGCGTCGCACCGCCGTTTCCAGGATCCTTTCGCGCGAGAGGTTCCCCGCGATCTCTCGCAGGAGGGCGTTCACGAGGGCGAGCTGCTCGCTGCGCTCCTGCTCCGCCGCGAAGGCCATCGCGTTGGCCACCGCGATCGAGAGCTGGCCCGCGAAGCGGGTCAGGTACGCCAGGTCGTCGTCCACGAAGGGCAGGGAACCCGGCTGACGAGTGGCGTTCAGCACCCCGAACACGGCGGGGGCCTCCCGCTCGCGGTCGTAGTGGATCAGGGGCACGCAGAGAATCCGGGCCACGGGAGTGCTGCGGGGCACGAAACCCTCGTACCCGGAGGTGTCGTTCACGAGGACGGGCACCCGGTCCCGGGCCACTCGCCCCGCGATCCCCTCCCCGCGCTGAAACACGGGCTCTGGCTCCTCCGCGCCCGCCTCCCGCCGCCAGGCCGCGAAGAGGCGGAGGGTGCCCTCCCCCTCGTTCATCCGGAAGACCGAAGTGTGGTCGGCCCGGATGAGCCGACCCGCCTCTTCCGTAGCCTTCACGAACAGGAAGCGGAGGTCGCGCAGGGCGGCCGTCTCCAGCCCCAGGTCATAGAGGGTGGCCATCTGCTGGGCCATGCGCTCGGTGGCGGCTTCGCTCTCCGCTCGGCGCAAGGCCAGCGCGAGGTGGCCGGCCAGGGTGGAGACGAGGTTCACCTCCTCCTCATCGAGGGGAGTAGCCGAAGAGCGCAGCAGGTAGAGGACGCCCAGGGCGTGGTCCCCCGCCCGCACCGGCACCGCCAGCTCGGAGGCGAAATCGCTCCGATGGGGACGCAGGGGTGTCGTGCCCCGCGCGGCCCAGCGCAGCAGCTCCGGGTCGGGAGGGGCGTCCCCGGGAAGCCCCGGCCCCGACTCGAACTCCAGCCGCAAGCCGTCCCTCTCCTCGGGAGCGTAAAAAGCCACCCGCTCGTAGGCCAGATCCTTCTGGATGCGGGTCACGGTGAGGCTGAGGAGGCGCGCGCGGCCGGAGATGGCGGCCATCTCCCCCGCCAGCGCGGACAGGCGTTCCAGGCGGGCGGCGTGGCGCCGCTCGCGGTCGAAGATCTGGCGGCTGCGCAGGAAGGTGGCGGCGGGCCCCGCGAAGATGGAGAGGATCTGCACGTCGGCGTCGCTGAACCCCCCGGGCTTGTTGGCGGCCACCAGCAGCCCCAGCACGTGCCCCTCGGAGAGCATGGGCACCAGCACCACCGATTCCGCGCCCGAGAGCTGGACCATTTCCGGGATCAGCCGGGGGTCGGAGGCCGCGCGGTTGCTGAAGTAGGGACGGCCGTTGCGGAAGTTCCAGAGGCTGCGGTACTCCGGCTTCACCACGTAGCGCAGCTGGCGTGCGACCTCGTCCCCCAGGCCGTGGACGGGCAGAGCCAAGCCCAGGGTGCGGGTGGAGGCGTCATAGAGAGCGATCCCGCACACGGGGGCCTGGATGAGCCCGGCCAAGCGCTGGGTCACCATCCGGTTGAAGTCCTCCGGCTCGGCAATGAGCGACCAGTCGCGGCCCACCTCATGGAGCAGGGCCAAGTCGCGGGCCCGGGCCTGGGCTTCCTCCCGGTTACGCAGCATCTCGTCGTGCAGGCCCTTGATGCGGAGGAAGGCCCGAACCTTGAGGATGAGGGCGGCGGTGTCCACCGGCTTCTGCAGGAAGTCGTCGGCCCCCGCCTCGTAGCCCTGTCGGAGGGCGGCCGCGTCGCCGAAGGCGGTGAGCATGACCACGGGCAGGGAGGGTCCGTGGGCTTCCCGCAGGCGCATGCAGGTCTCAAAGCCGTTCATGCCCGGGAGGCGCAGGTCCAGGAGCACGAGATCGAAGGGGTCGTGGGAAAGGCGGTCCAGGCCCTGCTCCCCCGACTCCGCCCGCTCGGCCGAGAAGCCGTGGCGGCCCAGGATTTCCACGAGGGCGCGGGCCACGTGCGGATCGTCGTCGATGACGAGGATCTGGGCCATGGGAGGGGAGTGGCTCCGCGCGATGATGAGTCAGGCGGGGGTGGGAGTCAAACCGGCGCTAGTCGAGAGGGGATGGGGGGAGGGGGCGCGGCGCCAGGTCGCCCTCCCTCACCACGACTTGGCCGTATCGACTGTAGAAAGAGAGGGCCCGCCGGTAGCAGGTCCGCTTCTTCAGGTCGAAGGCCACGCAGGAGTCGATGGGCCGGCTGTAGACGTGGAGGGAGATCACCGGCTCCCGGCCCTGCACCACCACCTGGTGGATGGTCTGGACCTTGTCCACCGTGTTCACGGGCCCGCCGGGAAAGCACTCCTGGACCTCGCGGCGGTCGATATCCAGCTCGGTGGCCCCCGCCAGACAGTCCATGCCGGCCACGTTCTGATTGTCGGAGGCGTTGCAGCCGAGCCACTTGTAGTTGATGACGGCCAGAGCCCCCCGCTCCACGCTCATCCACCCGAGCTGTCCGTTGTGGGTGTGGATGACCGTGCGCTGCCCGGGCCCCCAGCAAACCGCCATCACCTCCATGAGCTCGTCGCGGTGGATCAAGTTCCGCGTGTAGGCGTCGGGGAGGAAGTGAACGAAGGGATCGAGCGAAGAGCGGTCCACGGCCGTCTCCCGAAGGTAGTGGAGGATACGGTCGCGCGTGATGGGCTCGTTCTGGAACGAGCGCAGGGTCTCTACGAAGCGGTCGACCGAAATCGTCTTTCGACCCATCTCCTCCTTCTCCCCCTCCCGCCAGTGTGTCGCGCCGGACGCCGCCCGTCAAGGCGTGTGGGCCCGGCCACAATCGGCCTTGTCAGGCCCCCCCCAAATCCCGTACTCTCAAGCCGGGAGCGTGCCGCTCCCAGGATCGGGGCTGCCGCGCCCTGACCGGCCACGGCGACCCCAGGAGGGGGAACACGATGGGAGTCGCGGGCGCGGAAGCACTCCTGAACCTCATCCGTCAGAAGCAGGATCTCCAGGGCTACCGGGAACGTCACTGGGCGGGCGGGTTCTCCGAATACGTCGAGATCGTGATGTCGAATCCCCGGGTGGCCCGCAACAGCTACCAGCGGCTCTACGACATGATCCTGTCCTACGGGGTCGCGGAGTACACCCGCCACCACGAGAAGCACATCCACTACCGGATCTTCGACGACCCCATCGACAGCGGGCGGGATGCCGTCTTCGGGCTGGACGCCCCCTTGATGCGCCTCGTCAACAACGTGAAATCGGCGGCCTACGGCTACGGCACCGAGAAGCGGATCCTGCTCCTGCACGGGCCGGTGGGCTCCTCCAAGTCCACCATCGCCCGCCTCCTCAAGAAGGGGACAGAGGTCTACTCGAACCAGAAGGAGGGCGCCCTCTACACCTACGGCTGGAAGACGGACCCCGCATCCACCAATCCGGAGGCCGTGCAGTGGTGCCCCATGCACGAGGACCCGCTGCACCTCATCCCCCTCGAGACCCAGGAGGCGGTCTACACGGAGCTGAACCGGCGGCTGGACGCCAAGGACTACCGGATCGGGCCCACCGGCAACCTCTGCCCCTTCTGCCGCAAGATCTACCAGGACCTGATGACGAGCTACGACGGCAACTGGGACCGGGCCACCCGCCACGTGGTGGTGCGGCGGCTCATCCTCTCCGAGAAGGACCGGGTGGGGATCGGCACCTTCCAGCCCAAGGACGAGAAGAACCAGGATTCCACCGAGCTCACGGGCGACCTCAACTACCGCAAGATCGCGGAGTACGGCTCCGACACCGACCCCCGGGCCTTCAACTTCGACGGGGAGCTGAACATCGCGAACCGCGGGATCATCGAATTCATAGAGATCCTCAAGCTGGACGTGGCTTTCCTATACGACCTCCTAGGCGCCTCCCAGGAGCACAAGATCAAGCCCAAGAAGTTTCCCCAGACGGACATCGACGAGGTGATCCTCGGGCACAGCGTGGCCGGAGGGGAGCCCGTGCCCTACCGCTTCCGGGGCGCGATCGGCTGGGCCACCATGGCCGCCCTCTACGACCAGCGGCACGCCGACTGCTCCGGGCTCGAGGTCCTGGCCCACGATTTCGTGGGCGGGGGCACGCGCTGGACGCCCGTCAAGTCCCTGCTTCGCCACCGCTTCACGGGGGAGATGCTGACCACGGACCAGAAGTGGGGCGTGGTCGAGACCACGCCGAACCACTCGATCTACGGGCGGGGGGGGGCGACATTCTATCCGGAGGAGCGGGCTGAGATCATGGCCGCGCGCACCCTGGCCAGCTTCGCCCCCGAGCGCGCTCTGTTCGTGGACGCCCTGGCGGAGGTCCCTGGGTTCGTGCGCTCTGACGTTCGCGTCGCCGTGGGAGGCGGGCCCATGACGCGGCCCTGCCGTCCGGGGTGGGCGCGGCTCAACCTCCCGCGGCACGCGACCGAGGTCCAAGCGGTTTACGACGTGGCTCGCGACGCCGGCGCCCTCAAGGACCTGATCACGGTCCTCGTGTGGTACGCGACGGAGGGGCATGTCAACGGCGCGAACGGGGGCCTCGTGATCAGCCAGGCCGACCGCCAGGAGCTGGAGCGGGTGCGGGCGGCCTACGCGCGCATCAGCAGCGGCCGGGGCTCGATCGATGCCGGCGCCAAGTCCGACTCCGCCTGGCGGCTCTATCTGGGCTCCCAGGCCATCGGCGCCCTGGCCAAGCATCACTGCGGGGAGGGGTCGGAGAACAAGCGGCTGCCGGACTTCCTCTTCGGCCTCCCCGACGAGTTTCTCGCCCACGCCTTCGAAGAGCTGATGCGGACGGACGGCACGCGCCGGCTCTCGCGGGAGCTCCAGAGAACCGCCTCCCCGGCCTACCGCGCTCGCTTCTTCGAATACAAGACGGTCTCGCGCATGCTGGCCGCCCAGGTGGGAACCCTGGCCAGCCTGCTCGGGAATGACTACAGCGTCTATCGCCACCACCAGCCCGCTCACAAGCCGGCCTACCGCATCCGCTTCGTCTCCGGCGAGGGCAAGAAGGGGGGCCGCCACCGCACCTTCCAGGCCCGCCTCCAAAGGCGGGCCGTCTTCGGAGAATGGGTCTACGACATCGAGTGCGAGGGGCTTCACAACTTCGTCTGCGGGGTCGGCAACGTGGTCTGCCACAACACCAACGAGCCGGAGTACCGCAAGCTCCAGAATAACGAGCTCATGGAGGCCTTCCGGGACCGCACGGTCAAGATCGACATCCCCTACAACACGGTCTGGAAGGAGGAGGTCAAGATCTACAGCCGGGACTTCAACGAGCGCCAGATCACGGGCAAGCACATCGCTCCCCACACCATCGAGATGTCGGCCATCTGGGCGGTGCTGACCCGCCTGGAGGAGCCCAAGAAGGCCCAGATCACCCTCATCCAGAAGATGAAGCTGTACGGGGGCAAGACCCTGCCTGGCTTCACGGAGGACAACATCAAGGAGTTCCACGAGGAGTCCCCCCGGGAAGGGATGGACGGGATCAGCCCCCGCTACATCCAGGACAAGATCTCCAACGCCCTCGTGCGCGACGACACCGGCACCTGCGTGAACCCCTTCATGGTCCTGAACGAGCTGGAGGCCGGCCTCTCCCACCACAGCCTCATCACCCGGGAGGAGATCCGCAAGCGCTACCGCGAGCTGCTCTCCATGGTCAAGCAGGAATACGAGGACGTGGTGAAGAACGAGGTGCAGAAGGCCATCTCCGCGGACGAGGAGGCCATCGCCCGCCTCTGCGGAAACTACGTGGACAACATCAAGGCCTACACCTTCCACGAGAAAGTGCGGAACAAGTTCACGGGGCAGGAGGACGACCCCGACGAGCGGCTCATGCGCTCGATCGAAGAGAAGATCGACATCTCGGAGAGCCGCAAGGACGACTTCCGGCGCGAGATCATGAACTACATCGCGGCCCTGGCCCTGGAGGGAAAGCAGTTCGACTACCGGACTAACGAGCGCCTCCAGAAGGCGCTGGAGCTGAAGCTCTTCGAGGACCAGAAGGACTCGATAAAGCTCACGAGCCTGGTCTCGAGCGTGGTGGACCGGGACACCCAGGAGAAGATCGATATCGTGAAGGGCCGTCTCATCAAGAACTACGGCTATTGCGACGTCTGCGCAACCGACGTCCTGAACTACGTGGCCTCCATCTTCGCCCGGGGGGATACCAAACAGCGGTGAGGGAACGGCCCCAGGAAGCCACAAGGATCGGGGGACCCCGCGTCTCCCCCGCGGAGTCTCCCTTCGGGCGCCCCTCCCCGACCCCGGGCACGGTAGTCACCGCTCCCCGACCCCCAGATGGACTGCCGTGACCACCATGCTCAGAAAGATCGACCGCGACGTCAAGCGTTTCAAGCAGATCGTGCGCGGGATCATCAAGAAGGACTTCCGGAAGTACCTGACCCAGGGCGAGCTGATCGGCCGCCAGGGCAAGCATCTGGTCTCCATCCCCATCCCCCAGATCGAGATCCCGCGCTTCCGCTTCGGCTCGAGGGAGGCGGGGGGCGTGGGCCAGGGGGAGGGGGACGTGGGCGACCCCCTGGAGGGCGCTCCCGGAACCGCCCCCGGCGAGCACATCCTGGAGGTGGAGGTCAATCTGGAGGAGCTGGCCTCCATCCTGGGCGAGGAGCTGGAGTTGCCGCGGATCCAGCCCCGGGGGCGCCGGATGATCCCGGTGGAGAAGGTGAAATACTCGAACATCCGCAAGGTGGGGCCGGAGACGCTCCGCCATTTCAAGCGCACCTTCCGGGAGGCCCTGAAGCGGCAGATCGCCATGGGCATCTACGACCCCGGCAACCCCATCATCGTGCCCATCCGCGAGGACCGACGCTATCGCTCCTGGCACCTGCGCGAGGTGCCGGAGTCCAACGCCGTCATCATCTTCTGCATGGATGTGAGCGGGAGCATGGGGGACCAGCAGAAGGAGATCGTGCGCGTGGCCTCCTTCTGGATCGACACCTGGCTGCGCAGCCAGTACAAGAGCCTGGACAACGTCTACGTGGTCCACGAGGCCTTCGCCAAGGAGGTGGACCCCCACACGTTCTACCACTTGCGCGAGAGCGGAGGGACCAAGATCTCCACCGCCTACGAGCTGGTCAACCAGATCATCGACACCCGCTTCCATCCCGAGGCCTGGAACGTGTACCTCTTCCACTTCTCGGACGGGGAGAACAGCGATAGCCGGGACACCGACCTCTGCCTGGAGATCCTGCGCCGGAACCTGCTGCCCAAGCTGAACCTCTTCTGCTTCGGGCAGGTCCGCTCCTCCTACGGCGGGGGCCGCTTCAAGACCGACCTGGAGGAGGCCTTCCCCGGGGAGCCGCAGATCGTCACCAGCGAGATCCGGGACAAGGACGAGATCTACGACGCCATCAAGCGCTTCCTGGGCAAGGGGCTGTGAGGAGCGGGCCGTCACCGGCGGGGCGGGGGGGCGAGCTCGGCCTCGGGCTCGTCGCGGCGCCCGCGCCCTCCCTCGGGGGTGGCCCCGGCCTGGGGGGGGCTGTCGACCCCCCGCTCCCGCGATGAACCTGAACGCAGACCTCGACCGCTGGCGGCGGGAGATCGAGGGCTACGCCCGCGAATACGGCCTCGACTTCTACGACGTGGTGTTCGAGGTTCTGGACTACGACCAGCTCAACGAGGTGGCGAGCTACGGCGGCTTCCCCACCCGCTACCCCCACTGGCGCTTCGGGATGGAGTACGAGGAGCTCAGCAAGAGCTATTCCTACGGCCTCTCCAAGATCTACGAGCTGGTCATCAACAACAACCCCGTATACGCCTACCTCATGAAGGCGAACGCGGCCGTGGAGCAGAAGCTGGTCATGGCCCACGTCTTCGGCCACGCCGACTTCTTCAAGAACAACTACTGGTTCAGCGAGACCAACCGCCGCATGATCGACGACATGGCCAACCACGCGACCCGGGTGCGGTCCTACATCGATCGCCACGGCCTGGAGCCGGTGGAGGACTTCATCGACGCCTGCCTCAGCCTGGAGAACCTCATCGACTACCACGCGGACTTCATCCAGCGCAAGGAGAAGCGGGAGCGGCCCCGGCCCGGACAGGCCGAGGAGGAGGAGACGAAGGAGGTCCCCCGCCTGCGCAGCAAGGGCTACATGGAGCCCTACATCAATCCTCCCGCCTTCCTGGAGGAGCAGAAGGTGCGGCTCGCGGAGAGGGCCAAGAAGAGGCGGCTGGTCCCGGAGGAGCCCCAGCAGGACGTGCTCCAGTTCCTGCTCGAGCACGGCCCCCTGGAGAACTGGGAGCACGACGTGCTCGCCATTGTCCGCGATGAGGCCTATTACTTCGCCCCCCAGGGCATGACCAAGATCATGAACGAGGGCTGGGCCAGCTTTTGGCACAGCACGATCATGACCCAGCGGGCCATGACCGACTCCGAGGTGGTGGACTTCGCCGACCATCACTCGGGAACCCTGGCCACGAGCCCGGGAAGGATGAACCCCTACAAGATCGGGATCGAGCTCTTCCGGGAGATCGAGAACCGCTGGAACAAGGGGAGGTTCGGCAAGGAGTACGAGGACTGCGACGATCTGGAGGTCCGGCGCCGCTGGGACCACAAGCTGGGCCTGGGCCGGCAGAAGATCTTCGAGGTGCGCAAGATCTACAACGACGTCACTTTCATCGACGCCTTCATGGACGAGGAGTTCTGCGAGAGGCTGAAGCTCTACGTCTACGGCTACGACTCCCGGGCCGGAAAGCACGCGATCGTGAGCCGGGACTGGCGCAAGGTCAAGGAGCGCCTCCTCTTCTCCCTCACCAACCTGGGCCAGCCCATCATCCATGTGGTGGACGCGAACTACGGCAATCGGGGGGAGCTCTACCTGAAGCACCGCTTCGAAGGCATCCCCCTGGACCTGGAGAAGGCCAAGGACACCTTGAAGAACCTCCACCGGCTGTGGCGCCGCCCCGTCCACATCGAGACCGCGGAGGAGGGCCGCGGACGGCTCCTCTCCTTCGACGGCAGCGAGCACAAGTCCGGTCGCCTCTGAAGCGGGGTCGCGGGTACCCCCGGAGTCCTATCGGCCCGCGCGCCCGGACAGGAAGGAAAGCGCGCTCGCCTGCTGGGCGCTCCGGAACGCGTCGCAGAGCTGAACCTGCTCCACGACGGCGTCGAGGACACGCGGGCCCCCCGGGAAGTCACCGACCCGGGGGCGGAAGAACGATTCCAGTTCCGCCGCCGCCGCGGCCGTGCACAGCGACGCGCCCGCGTGGGGCAAGAGGGCGCTCAACTCGGGGGGGAGTCGCGCGGTCAGGGCTTCGAAGTGGGCCTTCACAAAGTCATAAGCCGCGGCCCGGGTCTCCGCCCCCTGGGCCGCGCTCCAGACGATCTCGATGGACTCCCGGGGGTCCACGCCCTCGCCCAGGGTGAGGAACAGCGCCGAGTCGAGGAGCGTCGGGTCGCGGAACGCGCCCAGCGCACGCAGCAGCTCTCGTCGCCGCTCCCGGTCCCCGGCCGCGAGCGCAGCCGCGCGGAACTGCTCGAAGAGGGCGGGCTCGCCCCTCCGGGCGGCGGCCAGGAGCACCACCCCCACCATGTCGCGATCCAGAGCCGCGGGTTCGGAGAGCCAGCGCCGGGAGAGCGCGACCGCTTCCGCGCCCAGGCCCTCGTCCTCCCCCTCCACCGCGGCCAGGGAAAGGAGGGAGCGCCGCAGGAACTGGGTGTCCTCGTCATCTCCGGGTCGGGTCTTCCAGCCCAGGCCGTGGGCGCGCTCCCCGAACGCCTCGCGCAGGAAGCGGGCGTAGAGCGGCCGCGAGCCCTCCCCTCGGAGAGGCGAGCCGAGGCTCCGGGCGACGGCGATGGCGGTCTCCACGACGTAGCGGTCGGGGTCGCGGGCGGCGGCGGGCAGGAGGGAGAGGGCCTCCGCCGCGGGCAGGGCCCCGCTGAGGGCGAGGGCTTCGACACTGCCCAGGAACCCGACGCGCTCGGCAGCGGTCAGGCCGCGCCCGCCGGTCGCGAGCAGCGGGCGGAGGAGCTCGGGCGGGTAGCGGGTGAGGTAGTAGCCGACCTCGCCGTCGTTCGCCTCCAAAAGGTCCGGGCAGGCGGCCCCGCCGAGCGTCAGCTCCCCCGTCGCTTCCGCGAGCAGGGTGCAGGCGCGGCCCGACTTTCCCTCCTGGCCGGGGCGGGTGCAGACCGGCACCTGCCAGGTGGGCCGGGAGGGTGGCCGGGAGCCGAGGGGCCGGTAGGGCTCTTGGCGGAGCCGCAGGAGCGGGGCCCCGCCGGGGGCGCAAACGAGCTCCACCGACACCAGGGGGATGCCCGACTGGTCCAGGAAGGTCGAGAAGGCGGGGGCCACGTCCCGGCCGGCCTTGGCGCTGAGCGCGGCCAGGAAGTCCGCGGTGGTGGCGTTGCCCCAGGCGTGCCGCCCCAGGTAGCGCTGCACTCCCTTTCGGAACACGTCCTCCCCGAGCCAGGACTCGAACATCCTCACCACCGCCTCCCCCTTGACGTAGGTGATGGAGTCGAAGGCGTCCACGATGTCGTGCTTGGAGGCGATGGGCTGGCGGATCCGCCGCGCCCCGGCCAGGCGATCCTGCTGCATGGCTTCCCGGCGGGAGGCGACGCGGGCCGCTCCCCCGGACCACTGCGGCTTCCAGCCCTCGATCACCTTCGAGCCCATCCAGCTGGCGAGGCTCTCGTTCAGCCACACGTCGTCCCACCAGGCCAGGGTGACGAGGTCGCCAAACCACTGGTGGGCCAGCTCGTGCGCACAGACGTCGGCGTAGAGCCGGCGGAAGCCCACGCTTTCCTCTTCCGGCTTGCGGAGGAGCAGCCCGTCCGCGTATGTGATGAGGCCGGCGTTCTCCATGGCCCCGAAGGCCACCATGACGGGCAGGGCGAGCTGGTCCAGCTTGTCGTAGGGGTAGGGCAGGTCGAAGTACTCTTCCAGGCGCTCGAGGAGACGGGGCGTGGCCGCGGCCGCCCAGGCCGCCTCGCCTGTCCGGCCGCGGGCGGTGAGGATGCGGACGGGGGTGCGCTTCCGGCCCGCCACCCCCGCGTCCACGATCTCGAAGGGACCGACCCCCACCGCCAGGAGGTAGCTGGGCAGGGGCGGGGTCTCGGCGAAGTCCACGCGCTTCAAGCCATCCTTCTCCGAGACCGTCCCCACCACGGGCATGTTGGAGACGGCCACGTCCCCGTCCCGGACGTGGAGGGTCAGCCGCCATTGGATCTTGAAGGAGGGCTCATCGAAGGAAGGGAACGCTCGGCGGGCGTCGGTGGGCTCAAACTGCGAGAACGCATACCACTCGTCCCCGTCCCGCCGCCGGAAGAGCCCTTCGGTGGCGGTGGCGCTCAGCGACCCGCGGTACTCGACATGCAGACGTGCCTTGCCCGGCCCCACCGCGCGGTCGAAGGAGAAGCCCAGCCGGTCCTCCGCGAGAACGACCCGGGCGGCCTGCGATCGGCGGCTGAACTCCAGGCGGGCGGCGCTGACCTCCAACCCCGTCCCGTTCAACCAGACCGTCGAGGTCGCCTCCCGCAGCTCGAGGTCGATGTCGACCGTCCCCGAGAAACGCTCGGCGCTGGGCACGATCCGGAGGTCCACGGCCTCGCGCAGGGGGCGCACGCTCGCGCCCAAGCGGAGGCCGGAGGGAGGAACGGGCGAGGGGAGAGCCAGGAGGAGGGCGAGAGCCAGCAGGGGCACACGGCCTTATATCATGGGCCCTAGGGCGGCCCTTGTTCGTCGGCGGTCGATCTCTGCCTCGTTGTGAGCCATGCCGACAGGCGCGGCGGATCAGAGGCGTCTGCCGCTGGTCGCCCGGCCTGTCCGAAACCCTCTCCCCCGTCTCGAAGAGGGACGTCGACCTGTACCCGCACCCCTCTCTCCCGGATCGGGATGCGGCCGAGGCGGAGGTCATGCCAGAATCGGCCTCATGTGGCGCCGCCGACTTGCGCTGGTGATTCTGGGCGCGGCCGTCCTGGCCGGCGCCGGGCTGGCCTTCGGCCCCGCTCGCGTCACCTGGCTCAACACTGGCCTACGCATCGACTACCCGTGGCCGCGGGGCGCGGCCGCCCTCCTCGCCACCGCCGCGTCCGGGCTCCTGGCCGCCCTCCTCCGCAACCGGCTCCTGCGCCTGGGCGCGGCCGGTTTGGCGCTGGCCGCCCTTTTCCTGGGCCTTCGCCTCCTGGCCTATCGCCTGGAGGCGGGCGAGACCGGCATCACCCTGGGCGGCCTGCTGGGCTCGACCACCATTGCCTGGGGGGATGTGACCCGGGTGGATACGGGCGCGCAGGCGCTGGTGATTACCGACCGCGCGGAGGCCCAGGTCCGAGTGGGCACGAACGACCTGGCCCCCGAACAGCGCGCGCGCCTCGAGCGCACGATCGCCCGCCGAGTGCGGGAGGGTTCAACCCGGCCTAGCCCTCCCCGCTGAAGCCGCCCAGGCCCGACCCGGGGTTCTGGGGAACTTCAGATGAAGAGGTGTTCGTCCTCGTCCGCGTTGCGGCGGGAGGAACCGCGCCCCTGCGACTCGAGCCCGCGGAGCTTCCGGTAGACCTGAACGCCCCGGCGTAGCCCCTTCAAAAAGGCGGCAACGTCCACGAGCGGGCCCAGCGGGCGCAGGATCACGCGGCGGATCATGTCCGTGGCTTCCTCGATCTTGTCCACGGTGTCGGCCAGCACGTCATCGACCCGGCGCGCCTGCAGGGTGGCCAGATCCGCGATCTCGGCCAGGTTCCGGGTGATGCGCGAGAGGTTGTCGAGGGTGGGGCGGATCTCCCGATCGATCCCCTTCTGCATCTCGTCGAGGCGGCGGGCCAGGCGACGCCCCCCCACCGCGAGCCCGATCAAGAAGACGGCCTGGACCAGGGACGACAACGCAATCACGCCCAGGAAGAGCACCGCCCAGGAGTCCATCTCTCGCCCCTCTCCCGCTAGCCCCCGTCTCCGCGCACGGGGTTGTTACATCTTTTCCTTCTCGTCGCGATAGGCCTGGCGACCGGCCTCCACCGCCGCCGCCAGCCGGTCCCGCCGCTTCTCCAGGCTCTCTTTCTGCTTGTCCAGGTATTCGGCCGCGTCCTCCAGGGTCTCGCGGCTCTTGCTGACCGCCCGATCCCGGAGGCGCTTGCCCCGCTCGGCGCTTTCCCGGAGCTTTCCCTCCAGGAGCTCCCGGGTCTCCTCGCCGGAGCGGGGGGCGAAGAGGACAGCCAGGGCCGCACCGGCCAGGCCCCCTAGGATGAACGAAAGGATGATTCCCGAAGCGCCGGCACCGTGATCATCGCTCATAATGCCTCCTCGCAATACACGAAGAAGGATAGCTTAGAACAGACTTGCCTCGACCCGCAAGTATTTGCGGGGTCTCGGCGGGCTCCGACGGGTGACGACAGCGCGCAACTCGGCGCGCGCGTCTTGCGCACGGCTGGACTACAAACGGCCGCCCAGGGAGTGCCCAACCGCGCCGCCCCCCTCCTCCGCCTCCAGAATGCGGAGCACGCCCCGGGCCACCATGGCCAGGTAGTCCATGGCCATCTCGAAGTTGTCCTCGAAGACGTCAATGAGAGCCTCCGCACTCCCCTGCAGCGCGACGAGCGGGGTCTCGGTCACGGCCTCGTACCAGCGGGGGGACGCCGAAACCGCCTCCATCGAGCCCAGGGGATAGCCGGGGCCGGGCTGGAACCGCAGGCCCCGGGTTTCCGAGACCGCGCTGACGCTGCCGGCCAGGATCAGGTAGATGCCCGGGGCGGGATCTCCCTCCCGCCAGAGGGTGACCCCGGGGGGAAAGCGAACCTGGGTGAGGCCACGCGAGAGCTCGAAGAGAGCGTTGATGCTGCTCCTCTGGAAAGGCAGCATCTGCCGGAGGAAGAAGATGCGCTCCACGAGGTCCAGGTCGCGGCCCCCGGGGGGCAGGGGCGGGGCGGACGGGATCCCCCGCCGGGGGTCGATCTCCCGGCGCACCAGGAGATCGAGCAGCTGCCGACAGGTGGTCCGCAACACATGAAGGAGGAT